>Ga0302196_10001131_pt1 | contig 25496 bp, 17 predicted proteins | sample II_Bog_N1_3_FD_198794 | JGI IMG/M metagenome (GOLD analysis project Ga0302196, IMG submission 198794) | Peat permafrost microbial communities from Stordalen Mire near Abisko, Sweden - II_Bog_N1_3 | ecosystem: Environmental > Terrestrial > Soil > Wetlands > Peat | place: Sweden: Abisko...
AGCAGGGCGCACGGCATCCTCGGGTACGTGCCAGGGGAAGCCTCCCGCGCGCGGGTCGCGTTCGCGGAGATCCGCTGGCGGACGGCCTCGAGCGCTGCGGGCGGCAGCTGGCGCAGGTGGCTCGCGAGCGCCCGCGCCTCGACCGCGTTCACGCCGACGTTGACGTGCTCGCAGCAGTGCGAGCAGCCGGCGGCGCACGCGGGCGCGCCGGACCCGGCGAAGATCTTCGCGCCGAAGGCGTCGGCCTCGCGGTGCGCGCCGGCAAGGACGGCCTCGGGCGCGCTCCCCCCGGCCAGGCTCACCGCGTAGCGCGTGCGGACGGCGGCGCGGACGGGGTTGTCCTTGATGAGCGGGAGCGCGCGGCGAAGGGCCTTGCTCTCGAGCCGCTCCTGCTCGCGCCGATCCTTCCGGGAGCCGCCCATGAAGCCGTTCGTCCCCGAGGCCTAGGCGTAGTGGACCTTGATGGTATCGATGATCGTGGCGAGCAGCTTCTGGACGACGGCGGTGCTCGGATCGCGCACGATGACGTAGCCGTCGCCTTCGTACCCGTCGCTCTTGGGCGCGCCGAGGTTGGGCAGGTTCGCCTCGACGATCCACTTGCCTACGGCCTCGTGCGTCTCGTGCACGCCGGTGACGCCGGCGACCCGACCGCGCCCCATCCCGCGGAGGAAGGCGCACCCTACGGCGAATTTGCGCTCCCAGGGCCCGTCGAACTGCCCGTCGACGACCGCGCGCGCCCACGCGCGGTACGGGTCGATGTCGTGGGCGAGGCCAGTCATCCGGGTGATGTTCGCCCCCGGCGGGCGCTGGGCGATCTCTCCGATGACGAGGCTCCCGTCGGCGCGCTGGAACCACTCCATGTGCGTCATGCCGTCGTCCAGGCCGAGCGTCTTGACGGCCCGCTGGCCCATGGCGCGGGCCTCCTTGTACTCCTCACCCCCGATGTCGCGCGGGAGCATGCAGCACCACTGGATCCACTCGTTCTCGAGCACCTCGAGGCAGGTCGGCAGGTAGTGCGAGATGGAGTCGACCTGGGGCTTGCCGCCGCACGTCACCGTCTCGAAGCTGAACTCGCGCCCGCGCAAGAACTCCTCGGCGAGCAGCGGCCGCTGCTCGCTCGCCCCCATGCCCTCCACGGCCCTCGCGAGGGCCTCGGGCGAGCTCACGCGGAACGTCGCCTTGGCGCCCATGCCCGCCGGCGGTTTCAGCACCATCGGGAAGCCGACGAGCTCGGCGAACTTCTTCGCGTCGGCCTGGCTGCGCACGAGCTGATGGCGCGCGACGGGGAGCCCGCCGTCGCGGAGCGCGTCCTTCATCATGGCCTTGTCGCGAAAGAGCTCGGCCACGCGGGGCGACGTGCCCGGCACCTGGAAGTGCGTACGCGCCTGCGCGAGCTGCACCATGAGGGCCTCGACGATCCCGATGATCCGGTGCGGCGCGCCGTGCCGGCGCCGGAAGATCTCCGTCGCGTCGATGATGTCGGACGTGGAGAGGGGATCGGTCACCCGGACGATGTCGTCGAAGTAGCGGGCATCCTGGCCCGACGGCGGCGTCTGCACGATGCCGAGGAGGCGAACGTCCTCGAGCCGCGCAGCGGCGCGCACGAAGCGGAGAGTGGTCTCGGTCGGAAACGGAGCTACGAAGACGACATTTCGGGGCATGGCCGGCGCAACCTAGAACATGTCGCGCCGCGAGGGAACGGGCTGCGCGAGCGGCCTCAGGCGCTGCGCTTGGCTGCTGCGCACTCGGCGACGACGCGGAGCACCTCGTCCAGCTTGATGGGCTTCCTGAGGAAGTAGTCGGCGTGGATCTGCGCGGTCGTGACCGAGTAGCTGGCCGTCATGACCGCCGTGGGGATCTTCGAGAGCAGCGGATCCTTCTCCTGGCGGATCCGGAACTGCCAGCCGTCCATGTTGGGCATCATCAGGTCGAGCAGGATGACGCAGGGCGCGCCGCCGTCCCGCAGGTAGCGAAGGGCCTCGACGCCGTCGACGGCGCTCGCGGTCTCGTAGCCGGCGTCGGCGAGCACCTCGCACAGGGTCTCCCGGAGCATCTCGTCGTCGTCGACGACGAGGACGAGGCCCCGCGGGGTCCCCTCTTCGGTACCGCTGCAGTGCGCACTTTCGCTCATGTGGGGCGGACCATGCCACGAGGCGCCTCTCCGTAGCAACGCGCGGCGAACCTCGCGCGTCCTCGGCCTGCGAAGCGCCGAACCGCGTCGATGTGGCCGTGTTGTGTGCGACAATCGCCTGGAGATGGGCGCCTTCCGCTCCAGCCCGAGCACGTGCACGCGGTGCTCGGCCACGATCCCCGGCGGAGCCCGCTTCTGCGCCTCGTGCGGCGCGCCGAGGGACGCCATCAGCGCCACGCGGGTGGCGGACACCGAGCTCGACGCCCGGCCGCGCCTCCCGCCGATGCGCCTCGAGCCCGGGACCGTCCTGTCCGTCTACCGGATAGAGCAGATCGTGGGCGAGGGAGGCATGGGCGTCGTCTACCGCGCGCACGACGGCGAGCTCGATCGCGCAGTGGCGATCAAGTGCCTCCACACGAACCTCGCCGGCGACCCGCAGATCCGCCGCCGCTTCGCGCGCGAGGCGAAGGTGCTCCGGAGCTGGGCGCACCCGAACGTCGTCGCCGTCTACGACTTCCTCGAGGACGAGCACCTCCTCGCCATCGTCATGGAGTACGTGCCTGGTCAGAACCTGACGCACCAGCTCGCCCGGTGGCGCGGCAAGATGCCCTTCGGGGAGATCCGCCGGCTCTTCGGCGCCGTCCTCGACACGATGCAGGACGGGCACGCCCGCGGCATCGTGCACCGCGATCTCAAGCCCGAGAACATCCTGGTCGTCGAGTCGGAGGGGCGGCTGCGGCCCAAGCTCGTCGACTTCGGCATCTCGAAGATCCTGGAGGGGACGAGCTACACGATGAGCGGGGCCTTCCTCGGCACCTGCAAGTACATCTCCCCCGAGCAGGTGCGGGCGCCGGCGACGGTGGACATCCGCTCGGACGTCTATTCGCTGGGCATCACGCTCTACCAGCTGTCCACCGGACGGCTCCCGTTCGAGGAGGAGAACCACTTCGCGCTCATCATGGCCCACGTCTCCAAGGCGCCCGAGCCCCCGTCCCGCTTCCGCGAGGACATGCCGCCGGCCCTGGAGGCGCTCATCCTCGACGCCATCGCGAAGGACCCCGCAGACCGGCCGCCCACCTGCGCGCGCTTCCGCGAGCGGCTCGACGAGGCGCTCGCGGGGCTCGGGCCAGCGCAGGCGACGACCTCGAACCGGCCGCTCGCCCCCGTGCTGACGGAGACGGGAGGGCACGAGATGGTGCTCGTACCCTCGGGGCCCTTTCTCATGGGGCCCGCGCGGCGGACCGTTCACATCGATGCCTTCTACATCGATCGCACGCCCGTCACGAACGAGCAGTTCGTTCGCTTCGTCGGCGTGACGGGCTACCAGCCCACCGGGCCCGGGGCGGCGCGCTTCCTCCAGGACGGCGCGGCCGGCAAGTCGGCCAAGCTCGCCCATCACCCGGTGACGTACGTGTCGTGGGCGGACGCCAAGGCGTACGCCGTGTGGACGGGCAAGCGCCTGCCCACCGAGGCGGAATGGGAGAAGGCCGCGCGAGGCACCGACGGCAGGCGCTACCCGTGGGGTCGCTCCGAGCCGGACGCGAGGCGGGCGAACTTCGCGCGCATGTCGGGCGGCACCACGCCCGTCGACGCGCACCCCGACGGAGCCTCACCCTTCGGGCTGCTCGACACCGCGGGCAACGTCCTCGAGTGGTGCGACGAGTTCGACGAGCCGGAGTTCTACGGATCGGGCCCGAGCCACAACCCGCAGAACAGCACCGAGGCGCCGACGGTCGTGATGCGCGGCGGCTCGTGGATGTTCGGCCCGCGCGCGCTCCGCACCTACGCGCGCACGAGCTACGCCCCCGACTACCGCTTCGCCGCCGGCGGCTTCCGTTGCGTGAAGAGCGCCGGTTAGCGGGCTTCTCGCGGCCGCTCGGGTGGTAGGCTGGGTCCTGTCCCCGATGGATACCGACGACCGTTCCATCCGGCGCGCGCTCGAAGAGGAGCGGATGTCGCCCGAGCTCGCGCTGGGCCCCCTCGTCCGCATCGCGCACGAGGCGCCGACGCTCGCCCTCCGGGTAGACGCCTACCGGCTCCTCGGCGCGCTCGCGGGCCGCGCATTCGACGCGACCTGGGACGTGGCGGAGCGGGCCGCCTTCGCGCTGCTCGCGGTCGCGGGCGAGGCCGACGCCCCCGAGGAGCGCGCGGCGCTGCTGCACGCGATGGGGCGGGGCTTCCACAACCTGTGGCTCCTGCCGTACGTCCACGCTCGTCTCGGCGACGAGGATCCGTCCGTCGTCCTCGCCGCCCTGTCGGCCGCCGGCGGAATCGCGTTCCCGGCGCTGGAGGAGGCCATCGCCTCGGGGTTCCTCTCGGAGGAGACGGCGGGCCCGCTGCGGCTCGCGGCCATCGCGGCGCTGGGGCGGATGGGGGCCGAGAGCGCCGCGTCGCGGCTCGTCCCGTTCGTGACCCGGGGCCACAGGGAGGCAGAGGCGGCGCTCGCGGCGCTGACCGAGATCCGGTCGCGCGAGGGAGAGGCCGTCGCCATCGAGGTCCTCGCCGGCGAGCCGCCCCGCGCCGTGCTCGTCGCGGCGATGCGCTACCTCGCCGAGATCGGGCAGCCCGCGGTCCTCCGCACGCTCCGGAGGCTCGCGCGGGACGAGGACGCCGATCTCCGCATCCTGGCGGGCCTCGCCGCGCGCGCGTTCAAGGCGGAGCGAAGCACGGACGCGACCGAGCGCATCCTCGCCGCGTTGACCGAGAAGGATCGCGCCGTGCGCGCGGCGCTCGCCCGGCGCCTGCGCACGCTGCCCATCGCCGACGTCCTGGCGCAGGCGGAGCTCCTGCTCCAGGACGACGCCGAGGGCGTGGTCGAGATCGTGGCCGAGCTTCGCGTGCCCGACGTGACGAGGCTGCTCCTCCGCCTGGCCAGGGACCCCGGCGTGGACGTCGCGGTCCGCGCGCGGGCGGCCGGCTCGATCGAGGCGAACGAGGCGTGGGAGCAGGGCGCGCTCGTCGAGCTCGCGCTCGCGTCCAGGGACGTGCCCGTACGCGTGGCCGCGGCGCAGACCATCGGCGCCTTCGCGCCGCTCGCGTTCGTGCTCGACCACCTGACTCCCCTCGCGGAAGATCCCGCGCCCGAGCTGCGCGCGGCGCTCCTCTGGGCGCTCCAGCTCGGAGCGAGGCCCGGCGCGATGGCGAAGGCAGACCGGGCACGCATCGAGGTGCTCGTCAGGCGCGCCCTCGGCGACCCCGATCCGCTCGTGCGGCGGCGCGCTGCGTACGTCGCGGGCAACCTCGACGCGAGCTCGCTCGTGCCGGATCTGGTCGCGCTCGCCCGCAGCGAGCCCGAGCGGGCGGACCTGCGCCTCGCGGCGTTCGTCGCCCTGGGCGAGATCGGGTCGCCCGCGCGCTTCGCGGATCTGGTCTTCCTGTGGAACCGCGAGGACGACCCGCGGGCCCTCGGCGCCGTGAGCCGGGCGATCGAGCTGTCCCTGGCGCGCCCGGCGGAGCCGGCAGAGGGAGCCGCGTCGGTCCCCGCCCCGAGCACCGACGACGTCCCCGTGCGCTCGGCTCCGAGGTCGACGCCGCCCCCTTCCCTCGCGCGCGCCCACGACCGCCTCCCGAAGCTCCTCGCGTCCCCCGACAGCGCCGTGCGCGCGGCGGCGGCGCGCGTCGCGGGCCTCACGCCCACGCCGGCGACGACGCAGCTGCTCGTGGGCCTCGTGGACGACGAGGCGCCCCGCGTCCGGGAGCAGGCCGTGATCGCGCTCGGGCGCGCGCGCACGGACAGGTCACACGAGGCCACGCTGGCGCACGCCCTCGGCGACGTGGACCCGGTCATCCAGGAGCGCGCCGCGGAGGCGCTCCTCGGGCTGGGGGCCACGGGGCGCGTGCTCGAGTTCGTCTCGCGGGCCTTCGATCGGGCCTCGGCGCACCGGGTGGCGGCGCAGATCGCGCTCCCGGAGGCGGACCCGCAGGCCTTTGCCGAGGCCGTGGGCGCGTCCCTCACGCGCGTCGGCCATGACGACCCCGTCTACGAGCCGCTCCTGGCGCTCAAGATCATGGCCCTCGAGGCGACGCGCCCTGCAAAGACGAGCTCCACCTCGGTCGACGCAGACATCGCGGCGGCGTTCCCGGCGTGGACGCGCCTCTCGGTCGTCCGCGGCTTCGAGCCGCTCGGCAAGAGCCTGCGGACCGCGGAGATGCTGTACGGCTCGACCGCGCGCGGCGCCGACACCGATCAGTCCGCGGCGATCATCCTCTGGATGAAGTGCCTCGAGGGCTACATGCACGCGTGGCTCGCGCCCCGGCTGCGCGCCCTCCAGCAAGATCCCCGCGCACTCTGGGAGCTCGCGGGCGGGCTGCTCGGCCCCGCGTGGCCCACCTACCAGCGCTACCTGGCGGAGCGGTGGACGGACCCGGTCATGGTCGGCGCGGTCTCGGTGGAGGTCCCGCTTCGCTCGGTGGTGAACGGCCTGCGCGAGTACCAGGAGCGGCGCCTGAAATCGCTCGACTCTCCGGAGTCGGTCACCGAGTGGTCGCGCCTCATGCTCTTTCTGGCGGTCGATCACCCCTCCGGCCCCAAGAACCTCCTGAAGGTCCAGGCCAGGGACGCCGACAAGACGGTGCGCCTAGCCCACCGCCTCGGGGTGCTCGCGCAGGTCCGCAACATCGTCACGCACCGGTCCGTGGCGGGAGCGACGACGCTGACGGAGTTCCGGCGCGTCTACTACGCGGCATTCGAGGAGCTGACGACGCTGGCGTGACGCCGCGGCTCGCCGTCGGTTCTTGACCGGCTGGCGGAACGGGAGGACGATCGCGTCCAAATGCCGCTTGTTCTCCGCGACATCGGTGTCCGTCGCGCCTTCGCTCTCGTGGTCGCGATCGTCCTGTCTGCGGCGACGAGGCCCGCGCGGGCGATATCGAAGGAGCAGTGCCTCGACGCCAACACCAAGGCGCAGGACCTGCGTCTCGGCAGAAAGCTGAGCCTGGCGAGGGACCAGCTACGCCTCTGCGTCGACGCCGCGTGTCCGTCGATCGTGCGCAGCGACTGCGCGAAGTGGCTCGACGAGGTCGAGAGGGCCCTGCCCACGATCGCCTTCCAGGCAAAGGACGCCTCGGGTGCGGACGTGACCGCCGTGGGCGTGACGGTGGACGGCGAGGTCCTGGTCGACAGGCTGGATGGCCGGGCCACGCCGGTCGATCCCGGGCAGCACGTGTTCACGTTCACGGCGGCCGGCGGACGGACGGTCACGCGGACGCTGATCGTGACCGAGGGAGAGAAGTGGCGGCGCGAGCAGATCGTCTTCGGGGCGGGGAGCGCTGCTGCATCGGCGCCGGCGGCGCCTGCCAGCCCGACAACGACGGCGGACGTCGGTGGCGGGATGGGCACCCACAAGATCCTCGGCCTGGCGGCGGGCGGGGTCGGTGTCGCGGGTCTCGCCGTGGGCAGCGTGTTCGGGCTGCTCGCCTTCTCCGAGAAGAACCAGCAGGAGAGCGCCTGTGGCAGCGCCGCGAGCTGCGCCGGCGCGGCCTACGGCAAGGCCGTGAGCGACCGCACGACAGGGCTCACGGACAGCACGATCGCGACCGTCGGGTTCATCGCCGGAGGCGCCCTCCTCGTCGGCGGCGCCATCCTGTTCTTCACGGCCCCCGCCTCGGCTCCCCGCGCCACGGCGATGACCCTCGTGCCGAGCCTCGGTCCCGGCGGCGGCGGGCTCGTGCTCGGGCGGTCGTTTTGATCCGGACGCTTCGCCTCGCGCAGGCGCTCGCGCTGCCGCTCCTGGCGACGGCGTGCGCGGCCATCGTCGACTTCCCTGCGCTCCCCGCTTCCGAGGACGCGGGCGCCGACGCCACCGTACCCGACGGAGGCGGCGACACGGGCCAGGCGCAGGACGGAACGACCGGGGACTCACCGGCGGACGCGACCGTTGCCGAGACGACCCAGAGCGACGGCCCCGCGGGCGATGCCGCGACCGACGCGACCGCGGTCGATTCCTCGCCGGGCACGGACGGGCCCGCGGGGGACTCGGGGACGGCGGACTCGGCGTGCGCGACGCCGTGCGACGACGGCGGCTGCGCCACGCCGACCGACATCCACAACTGCGGCGCGTGCGGGAACGACTGCACCGCGCTGCCGAACGTGAGCGCGAGCGGGCTCTCGTGCGTGGGCGGGGTATGCCGCTATACGTGCTCGGCGGCGTTCATGGACTGCAACGCGACCCCCGGGATGGGCTGCGGCACGAACATCACGCTGCCCGCGACCTGCGGAGGCTGCACCACGTCGTGCGTCGGCACGAGCACCCCCAACTGCACGGAGGGCGACGCCGGCATGTACGGGTGCTCGCTCACCTGCGGCGGGGGGACGACGAACTGCGGAGGCACCTGCGCCAACACGCAGACCGACCCGAGCTTCTGCGGCGCGAGCTGCACGGCGTGCCCCTCGGTCGCCAACGGCACGCCCACGTGCGCCGCGGGCACGTGCGGGGCGAGCTGCGCATCGGGGTACTCCGGGTGCGGGACTCCGGGCTCCTGCGAGTACGACACGAACACCGATCCGACCCACTGCGGCGCGGGCTGCACGGCGTGCCCGGGCGTCACGAACGGTATTGCCGCGTGCACGAGCGGCGGCTGCAGCGCCATGTGCACCCAGGGATACAGCGCGTGCGGGGGCGCGACGCCCTGCCAGTTCGACACCACGAGCGACCCGGGCCACTGCGGCGCGAGCTGCGCGTCGTGCCCGGGGGCCACCAACGGCACGGCCGTGTGCAACGCATCGACCTGCGGCGTCGCGTGCAACCCGGGGTTCGGCGCCTGCAGCGGGTCTTGCTACAGCACGAACACCGATCCGAGCCACTGCGGCGCGGCGTGCACGGTGTGCAGCGCCGGGCAGGTATGCGCAGCGGGCCAGTGTGGGCCCACGCTGGTGTGGGGAGCCGACGTGTCGGACGCGGCCGTCGTCTCCGCCGTCTTTCCGTCCGTGGCCGTTGGCACGTCGGCGTCGTACGGGGCATGGGCCGTCCAGGTCGATCAGCAGGCGTACGTCTCCGGCAGCGGGCCGAACCTCTCCTGGCAGGCGGGCGCGCAGGCGAACGCGGGGTCCTTCGCCGTGCCCGCTGCCTATACATTCGGCTGGCAGCCGTCGATCGCCGCGCTCGCTTCGACAGGGCTCATCGTCGCGGTGCACGACGCCGACGGACTGTCGGCCTCCTCTCCCACGCCAAAGGCGGGCGGGCTGTACTGGTTCTTCGGCTCCCTGACGTCTGCCACGTCGATGACCTGGCCGACCGGCAACAGCTACGGGATGGGCTTCCGGCCGCGTATCGCGGCCATCCCGTCGTCCGGCGGCGCCACGTCGGCCCTGGAGGTCCACATGAGCGCGGCAGGGGCCGGGCCGCTCTATTACACGCCGGCGCTCGCGCCCACCGGCCCCAGCAACAACGGCGTCTCCCTCGGGGGCTCGGTCGAATACGACATGGGTGCGAGCCAGAGCCCGGTCGTCGCGATCGGGCCCAGCGCAGGCTCATCGACGGTCCTGGTGGAGCTGCACAACGACTCCATGGGCACGAGCCTCTATTACCGCCTGGGGACCCTCACCCCGGGGGTGGCAACGGGCGGACCCAGCAACGGCGTTTCCTCCTACCCGGTGCCGAGCTTCGGCACCTCGACTGCCTTCGGCACCGGGGGAGCGCACCCGGCCATCGCCCTCTACCAGCACCCGACGTACGGGCTCGTCGCGATCGAAGTGCACGAGGCGAACGGGGGGCTCTACGCCGCGCTGGGCGTGGTTTCGGGAAGCACGATCACCTGGGAGCCCGCCGTCCAGGTCGACGCGAGCGGAACCTTGCCGTCGATCGCGATCGATCCCGCCACGGGCAACGGCCTGGCCACGCACCAGTCGGCGACGGCCGGGAAGATCGTCGAGAACACGTTCACGATTCACTGACTCCGCGCCGTGTTGTTCGGCTGAGCTTGCCCCGGAGCCGTGATAGGTTCCGCCCATGCGCGTCGTCTTTCTCGCTCCTTCCTATCCCCCGGAGATGATCCAGTACACGCGCGGCCTCGCCGAGGTCGGCGCCAAGGTCTACGGCGTGGGCGACACGCCGCGCGAGGCGCTGCCGCAGGGCGTGCGGCCGTACCTGCACGACTACCTCCACGTCCCGCGCATCATGGACGAGGAGGACGTGATGGACCGCGTCACCGCGTGGCTGCGCGGTACGACGGTGGACCGCGTGCTCGCCAACTGGGAGCCGCTCGTCCTGCTCGCCGCCCGCCTGCGCGAGCGCTGGAAGATGCCCGGCATGACCGAGGACGTCGTCCGCGGCTTCCGGGACAAGCAGATCATGAAGGAGCGCGTGGCGGCCGCCGGCCTCCGCGTGCCCCGCTCCAAGCGCGTGAAGACCGAGACGGAGACGCGCGCCGCCGCCGAGGAGATCGGCTTCCCGCTCATCCTCAAGCCCATCGCCGGCGCCGGGAGCGCGGACACCTACCGCGTCACGGACAAGGCCGAGCTCGACGCCGCCATCCTCGCCATGCGAGGCGTCCCCGAGGCGAGCTGCGAGGAGTACGTCGAGGGCGAGGAGTTCACGTTCGACACCGTGTGCGTGGACGGCAAGCCCGTCTACGAGAACGTCGCCTCGTACCTGCCCAAGCCCATCGAGATGCGCTCGATCGAGTGGATCAGCCCCGTCATCATCACGGTGCGGGACATGTACCAGCCCCGCCTCGCGCCCGGCGTGGAGCTCGGGCGCAAGGTGCTGACGGCGCTCGGCATGGGCGATGGCTTCACCCACATGGAGTGGTTTCTGACGCCGAAGGGGGAGGCCGTGTTCGGAGAGATCGGCGGGCGCCCCGACGGCGCGCACATCGTCGATCAGATGAACTACACCTCCGACATCGATCTGTTCCGCGAGTGGGCCCGCGTCGCCTGCTGGAAGACGTTCGAGGCCAAGGCGGAGCGCAAGTACAACGTCGGCATCGTGTTCAAGCGAGCGCAGGGCCGCGGCCGCGTCACGCAGATCACCGGCCTCGGCGACTGGCTGCGCGAGGCGGGGCCGTGGATGGTGGAGGAGCGCTTGCTCCGCCCGGGCACGCCGCGCCGCAACTGGAAGCAGACCTTGCTGTCCGACGGGCACGTCGTCGTGCGCCACCCCGACTGGGCGGAGGCCTACAGGCTGTCCTTCGCCGCAGCGACGGGGATCAAGATGTACGCGGAGTGAGAGACACGCGACGGGCGTAAGTCGGTAGAGCGAGCGCGGAGCGACTTACCCGAACGGCGTTGCCCGTAGAGCCTCGACCATCCAGCGGACCTCGGCCCCGGTCGGGAGACCCAGCAGCTCCGGGTCGTCGCAGGCTGGACTGCGATAGCCGTCCAGCGCAGCACGAGCCCGTTGCATGGCAGCGTCAAGGCGCGACCTGCTGCGGGCAGGCAGGCGCCGCTCCGCCCAGCGAGCGACCCAGTCGGATCGGGATCCTCCCGCGAAGGCCCGCTTCCCACTGCGCCCCCACGGCTCCGGCGCCGACGCCGCCGTGCAAGGACAACCAGCGGACCGGGGTGAACACGACGCTCGCGCCTGCGTAGCCGAGAGGCGTGGCAAAGCCCGCCGACGGCTCGAGCGCGATGAAGTGCGTCCCGTCGAACGCCTGTTTGACCGGCGGGAGCGTGGCGCCCTTCGACTCCTGGGCGAACGCCGGTGAGGCGCCGAGCAAGCCTCCCAGCAACGAGGAAATGAGCGCGAAGAGCCAGGCACGCATTTGCTGTGGGCGCTCAGCAACATCCGAGCCACGGCTCCGCACGCCTGCGACCTCGCGGCGCGGCGCCGACGCGGGGGTGTGAACGGACCGCCGTATACGCCGGGCTACAGCCGCAGCGTGAGCGCGCGGCGCGACCACGACCGGCCTCCGAGATCAGGAGGCCCGTCCTCGTAAACCAGAACGCCCTCCTCCCGGATCAGGAGGCCCGGCCTCGTAAACCAGAGCGCCCTCCTCCCGGATCAGGAGGCCCGGCCTCGTAAACCAGAGCGCCCTCCTCCCGGATCAGGAGGCCCGTCCTCGTAAACCAGAACGCCCTCCTCCCGGATCAGGAGGCCCGTCCTCGTAAACCAGAACGCCCTCCTCCCGGATCAGGAAGCCCGTCATGGCAAGGCCTGGCGGCGGCAACCCTTGCCAGGCCGCCGTCAGGGTCAACCCTGGCGGCCTCCTCCCGGACCAGGCCGCACGTCATGGCAAGGCCTGGCGGCGGCAACCCTTGCCAGGCCGCCGTCAGGGTCGACCCTGACGGCCGTACCCCTCACCAAGCCACCCGTCAGGGTCAACCCCGGCGGCCGCAACCCTTCGCAAGCCGCCGTCAGGGTCGAGCACGACCGCCGTAACCCTCACCAAGCCGCCGTCAGGGTTGACCATGACCGCCGTAACCCTCACCAAGCCGCCGTCAGGGTCGAGCATGACCGCCGTAACCCATGCCAAGCGACGTTCAGGGTGAAGCGTGACGCCCGTGACCCTTACCAACGCGCCGTCTTGGTTCGCTCTCGCGGGCCGCTCCCCAGCTCTCCGCAACCCATGGCAACCCGCGGCCAACCCGATGCAGGCCGAGCGGGAGCGGACCTGGAGAGAGCGGTCGTCAGGACCCCTTCACCCGGAACGTCCGCGCGATCAGATCGAACCCTGGCTGCACGTCCGCCCGATCGTCGTCGTAGGTGGACTCGACCACCGTGTAGGTCATCTCCCCCTCGTGGAACGCGAAGATCCGCACGCTGCCCGGCGTCATCCCGAGCTGCTTGCCGGCGAGGAGCACCCCCTTGCCGGTGTGCCCGCCCCACGAAGTGAACGGGGTCTGCGACGCGTCCTTCATGACCTTCGCGGTCTGCGCGCTGACCTGGCCCTGGATGGAAGCCTCGACCGGCGCCTCGCTGATGAAGAACATGGCGAAGCTCTGGCCCGGAGAGTCGACCGAGAACATGCGGTCGGGGTCGTAGTCCTCGTCCTTCGTGTCGACCCGCCAGTTGCCCGGGTACTGGAGCTGAAAGGCCGGGCGATCGATGGTGACGGACTTCGACACTTCAGCCGGGGCCTCGGTCCGGGAGAGGCCGACGACGAAGTCCCGGGCGCCTCGGACCGAGAGCACCCCTGCCGCGAAGCCGACGCCGCAGCCGAGCCCGAAGCAGACGAGGGCAATGGCGAGGACGCGCGGCTTCTTCGGCGGCGCGGCAGCTAGGGTCGGCTGGACCGGGGGGTACACGGGCCAAACCTACCATGGAGCCGCGGTCGCCCTACATCACGGGCACGGGCACGGGCACGGCACGGGCACGGGCACGGGGCGGAGGGCTAGATCACCAGGTGAGCGCCAGCTGCCCGGACGAGCCGTCCGACTGCGTGCTCCCGAACCCAATGTCCTTCATCGTCGCCGTGAGGGAGCCGTGGGCGAGGTACACGGGGAAGCTGAGGCCGTTGGCCGTCTCGGTCACCATCGTCGGCGCCTCGAGCGTCATCGTGCACGAGCTCAGGGACGAGCCGTCCGGGCCCCACTCCTTGACCGCCGTGGTGCTCCCCTGGGGGAAGAGCTGGAACACGATGTTGAGCTGGTAGTCGGTGCTGTCCATGCAGTTGAAGGTGCCCGCCGCGGGCATCGTCGTGATGTGGGCCAGGTTGATCGTGATGGAGCCGGTATCACCCGACGGGAACGTTCCCGCGACCGTCATCGGTTGCGGAGTGCCGCCGGCCGCCGCGAGGTCGGGGCTACTCTCCCCGTTCCACTGGGTGAACGTATTCTCGTACGTACCGACGATGGCGCCGGTGATGGTCGCGGCGACGCCGTCGGCGGTGACCGTGAAGGTCCCCGTGGCGTCGTAGGCGCTCGTCGAGCCCCCTCCGCCACCACCACCATCGCCGCCCGCGCTCGTGGAGCTGCACGCCCCGAGGAGGGCGCTGGCGAGGACGGTGAACACGGCGAGCTTCGATTTCACTTCACTGCGGTTGGGCGAGGGCATGGCCGCGCACGATAGCTCGTGCGAAGGGCAACGGTGTCGGGGATTCTGGTCCGACGCGGGCGCGAAGCCCGCGAGGGTGCTGCGCGTGTTGCGTCGCAGAGCTTTTCCTCTTAGTGTCATGCTGGAGCCTTGTCACGCGGGAGAGAGACGGCATGCGAAGCGCCGATCGGTGGACGGACGTGGCGGCTCAATCCGTGCGTGTAGTCGCAGGGATTACGCTCTTCTTCGGGGTGCTTGCGGGCTGCGGCGGTACCGCCGCCGTGAGCGACGCGCCGGAGTTCGAAGCGGGGACCCTACCCGACGGCGCGACCTGCGCAGCGCCGAAGACGATGTGCAACGGGAGCTGCGTCGACACCACGGCGGACCCGGCGAACTGCGGCCAGTGTGCGATGAGCTGCAACGGTGGGCAGTGTTCCAACAGCGCGTGTAGCGCCCCGACGGACGCCGCGAACGACGTGCAAACCGCCACGGACACGGGAGCAGATACGGCGACGCCCCCGGACGCCGAGGACGATGCAAGTGGTGACGCCAGCGACTCCAGCGCACCTGCAGACACCTCGCCCTCGGACGGCGCGACGTGTCCGTCGGGGACCTCCGCCTGCGACGGCGGATGCCTCCCGACGGCGGCTGATCCGGCCAACTGCGGCGGATGCGGAAATACATGCCCGCAAGGCCAGGCCTGCGTCGCGAGCGCATGTGGCCCATGCGCGACCAGCTCGCAGTGCGCCACGGGACAGACGTGCCTCTCCGGCATATGCGGCTCCTGCACGGCAACCTCCCAGTGCGGCGCAGGTCAAGCGTGCGTGTCCGGCGTGTGCGGCCCTTGCACTGCGACCTCCCAGTGCACTGGGGGACAGGCTTGCGTGGCGAGTATCTGCGGCGCTTGCACCGATTCCTCCCAGTGTACGAGCGGAGAGACCTGCCAGGCAGGGTCTTGCGTGGCGGGCGACGGTGGGTCCTCGGACGGCGCCACGTCGGATGGCGCCACGTCGGACGGCGCCACGTCGGATGGCGCCACGTCGGATGGCGCCACGTCGGACGGCGGCCTCTTTACCATCGGCGGGAGCATCGTCGGGTTGGCGTCCGGCGATCAGGTGGTGCTGAAGGACAACGGCAGCGACGTCCTCTTCCTCGCCTCGAACACGGCGTTCACGTTCCTCGTGCCCCTGGCGAACGGGGCGTCGTTCGACGTCACCGTCGCGGGCAATCCGACGACGCCCACGCCGCAGGCCTGCACCGTCACGAACGCGACCGGGACCGTCGCCGGGGCAAACGTGGTCAACGTCGCGGTGGCGTGTCAGACGACATGCAGCGCGACTGCTCCATGCGCCGGGTCCCAGGCCTGCGTCGGTGGGTTCTGCACGTTCTGCACGGCAACCTCCCAGTGCACCGCCGGGCAGGTGTGCATCCTCGGCGGCTGCGGCCCGTGCACGACGGACGCGCAGTGCGGGGCGGGTCTGTTCTGCGAGTCGGGCAGCTGCGCGGCGGGTTGCACCATCAGCGCTGCGTCGGTCTCCCCTGCGGCGCTCAACCCGGCGGACCCTTGCCAGAGTTGCCAGCCCACGGTGAGCACGAGCGGCTGGTCCAACCTCGCCGACGGGACGACCGGTTGCCCGGCCGGGCAGGTCTGCGCGGCCGGCGTCTGCGCGAGCGACATCTACGTCGGTGGGATGATCTACCCGAGTGGCACTCTTGACCCGGCCAACGCGTGCCAGAGCGCGCAGCCGAGCGTCAGCACCACGTCGTGGACGAACCTGGCGGACGGGAGCTCTTGCGGCGTCCCCGGGGAAATCTGCGTTGCGGGGGTCTGCTCGAGCGACTGCGACATCGGCGGGCAGATCTACAGCCCGGGGACGGTGAACACGAACAACATCTGCCAGAGCTGCCAGCCCTCCGCCAGCACGGGCGGATGGAGCAGCGTGATGAACGGGAAGAGCTGCGGGAGCGGTCTCATCTGCACGGGGGGCAACTGCGGCAGCGGGTGCGAGATCGCCGGAATGTCGTACGCGAGCGGCGCTCTCGAGCCCGGCAACGCGTGCGCGAGCTGCCAGCCGGGCGTCAGCACGGGGGGATGGACAGGGCTGGCCAACGGAACGTTCTGCGCCGTCGGGGAGATCTGCGGCTCGGAGAGCTGCGTCAGCGACATCTACGTCGGGGGCACCCTCTACCCCGCGGGCACGATCAATCCGGCCAACGCGTGCCAGAGCGCGCAGCCGAGCGTGAACAACTACGGCTGGAGCAACCTGGCGACCGGGACGCCGTGCAACGGCGGCACGAGCATCTGCGTCGCGGGTAGCTGCGTGGCCGACTGCGACATCGGCGGGAGCGTCGTGTCGTCGGGGACGCTGAACCCCAGCAACGCCTGCCAGAGTTGCCAGTCGGCCGCGAGCACGAGCACGTGGAGCACCGTGGCCAACGGGACGAGCTGCGGCACGCCGCCCCCGCTGTCGACGGCGACCTGCTCGGGCGCCAGCTGCGTCGATACTTGCCTCCCGCACGGCATCGGCGTGGATCGCTCGGACGACAACTCGACCGGCCAGCACCTCTATACGACCAACAACGCCGAGGCCGCCTGCTGCGGCAACCACGTCGAGGCGCTGAACTATTACTACCTCTTTCCCACCAACGTGCCGGCATACGTGTCGCCCTGGTACAGGTGCGACAACGGGATTTACTACCTCTACACCCCGAGCCCGACGTGCGAAGAGTGGAACATCCCCGCGCAGAGCCTGATGGGCTACATCGCGGACGAGGCCTACTGCAACGCGGTCCCCCTGTATCGCCTGTACGATCCGACGAGCGGGGACCACTTCTACACGCTGAGCTCGGCGGAGGTGACGTCCGCCGAAGCCCTGGGCTACCACTTCGAGATCATCGCCGGCTACGTCTGGACGACCCCCCAGTAGCCCGTTTTCCGCGGCCTGGGTCTTCGCGGCGGGCGCGCAAGACTTGCGTCCCCGCCCGGTTCCCGTAGAACGCACGGGATCTATGCCCCCTTCCGAGCATCCCTACGCGTCGTTCGTGCATCTCGTGCAGAAGCCCGGTCGGTACCTGGGTGGAGAGTTCGGTGCGGCGAAGAAGGACTGGTCGCAGGTCCAGGCCCGGATCTGCCTGGCCTTCCCGGATCTCTACGACATCGGGATGAGCCACCTCGGCTTCAAGATCCTCTACAAGATCCTGAACGACGACCCGCGCACGCTCGCCGAGCGCTGCTACACGCCGTGGATCGACATGCAGGCGGAGCTGCGAACGCGCGGCGTCCCGCTCCTGTCGCTCGAGAGCGCGCGGCCCCTGTCGGACTTCGACGTCGTCGGCTTCTCGCTCCAGTTCGAGCTGACCTACACGAACGTCCTCACGATGCTCGATCTCGGAGGCATCCCCCTCCGCGGGGCGGACCGCGGGGAGGAGCACCCCCTCATCATCGCGGGCGGGCCGACGGCCACGCACCCCGAGCCCCTGGCGCTCTTCCTCGACGCCATCGTGGTCGGCGATGGCGAGGAGCGCACCACCGAGGTCGCCCTCGTGTGGACGGAGCTCAAGGCCAAGGGCGTCCCCCGCGGCGAGCGCCTGCGCGCGCTCGCCAGGCTGCGCGGCGTCTACGTCCCTTCGCTCTACTCGACGAGGGTCGACGCCGACACCGGGTTCGACGTGCTGGACAAGGCGCTCGCCCCGGAGGCGCCGCTGCCCGTCCTCCGCACGCTCGTCGACGATCTGAACAAGTTCCCCTTCCCGGACGACGGCCCCGTCGGCGGGCCCGAGGCGATCTTCGATCGCATGTCGATCGAGATCGCGCGCGGCTGCACCGAGGGGTGCCGGTTCTGCCAGGCCGGCATGATCTACCGGCCCGTGCGCGAGCGCGATCCGGACCAGATCGTGAGCAGCATCGTGAGCGCCATCAAGAAGAGCGGCTACGACGAGGCGAGCCTCACGTCGCTCTCGACGGCCGACTACTCGTGCATCGCTCCCCTCATCAAGAAGGTGACCGACAAGCTCGCGCCCGAGAAGGTGTCCCTCGGCGTCTCGTCGCTCCGCGCCTACGGCCTCGAGGAGAACGTCCTCGACGACATCCAGCGCGTGCGCGCCACGGGCGTGACGTTCGCGCCCGAGGCCGGAAGCCAGCGGATGCGCGACGTCGTCAACAAGAACGTCACCGAAGAGCAGCTGATGGAGACGGCCGAGCGCGTCTTCTCGCGCGGCTGGTCGAGCATGAAGCTCTACTTCATGATCGGGCTGCCGACGGAGGACGAGAGCGACGTGCGCGAGATCGTGCGCGTGGGCGCGCGGGCGCGGGCGGTCGGCAAGAAGGTGAAGAAGGAGCTGCGCGACAAGGGCCTGCCCAACGGCGGCGGCGCGCCGAAGGTCACGGTCAGCGTGTCGACCCACGTGCCCAAGCCGCACACGCCCTTCCAGTGGTGCGCCATGGACGCGCCCGTGGACGTACGCCAGAAGCAGGGGTGGCTCGAGGAGGAGAAGCGCGCCTCGGGCGGGGTCGAGCTCCGGATGCACGACTGCGACACGTCGTGGCTCGAGGGGGTCTTCGCGCGAGGGGACCGCAAGCTCGCGAACGTACTCGAGCGCGCCTACAAGGCGGGCGCCCGCTTCGACTCGTGGGAAGACCAGCTGCGCATCAAGATCTGGGAGGAGGCCTTCCGCGCCGAGGGCGTCGACATCGCCATGTACCTGGGGACCATCCCGGTGACGGCGCGCCTGCCCTGGGATCACATCGACGTGGGGCTCGAGGAGGGCTTCCTCGCGCGCGAGTACCGGAAGGCGCTGGCGAGCCGCCTCTCGCTCCCGTGCGGCAAGGTGGCCGGCATGTTCGTGCAGCACACGAACCTGCAGGATGCGTCGCAGGATGCGCGCAAGCTCGTCTGCTACGACTGCGGCATCGCGTGCGATCTCACCGCCATGCGCTCCGAGCGGCTCATCTACCTGGGCAAGCTCGGCGCCGAGAAGCCTCGAGAGCCCGGCCCCAGGCCGCTGGAAGCGCCCGCGCAGGCCAAGCCGTCCGGCAAGCGCGCCCCCGTCACCTTCACCCAGGGCGAGCCGCGCCGCTACCGCTTCGCCTTCCAGAAGATCGGTCCCGCTGCTTTCCTCTCGCACCTCGATCTCATCCGGGCGCTGCCGCGGGCGTTCCGGAGGCTCGAGCTGCCGCTCTTCTACTCCACGGGGTTTCACCCCAAGCCGGACATGACGTTCGGGCCCGCGCTCTCGCTCGGCGTCTCGAGCCTCTGCGAGTTCGTCGACGTGAAGCTCACGGCCGACCTCGACCCGGCGCCGCTCGTGCCCGAGCTCACGGCCAAGAGCCCCGACGGGCTCGTCTTCTTCGGCGCCTGCGCGCTCGGGCCCCGGGACGCATCCATCTCGCGCATCGTCGACGTCGCCCGCTACGCGCTCGCCTTCCCGCGGAGCGTGCTGGCCGAACGGGGCGGCGAGTCCTGGCTCCGCGAGCGCGTGGAGCACGCCCGCGCCGCGAAGGAGCTGCGGCTCCTGCGCAAGATCGAGGGCATCGGCAAGTGGGTCGACGTGCGCGAGTACCTGCGCCAGATCCTGCTCGACGACGACAGCGCGGCGCGGGCGGTCCGCGACGCGGGGCTCGTCGGGGACTTCGTCACTCTCCAGGTCGACCTCGAGATCCGCGGGTCGGGGGCGATCAAGATCTCCGAGGTCGCAGAGGCCCTGCTGCTCGGGGGTGAGCCCCAGACGCCGGCCGAAGCCTTGCCATACCGCGCGGTGCGCATGGCCCTCGGCACGTGGCGGGACGGCAAGGTCGCCTCCCCGCTGGACCTCGACGCCGTGCGCAAGGGCCTCGTCATGCCGGCGAAGGCCGAGGACGCGCCCGCGCCGGAAGCCCCGGAGTTCGCCCAGGCCGACGCGGAGTGACCCCGGCCGCGACCGCCTTCGTCGTCGCCGCGGCGTTCGCGGCCGGCATCGTCGACGCCATCGCAGGGGGCGGAGGCCTGCTGACGCTCCCGGCGCTGCTGGCGGTCGGCCTGCCGCCCCAGCTCGCGATCCCCACCAACAAGGGCCAGTCGACCTTCGGCACGACGGCTTCGTTCGCCTCGTACTGGGCCCGCGGCGGCATCGACCGCGACCGCGCGATCTTCGCCTTCGGCGCCGGGTTCGTCGGCTCGTGCTGCGGGGCGCTCGCCTTGCTCTCGATGCGGCCCGAGCCGCTGCGGCCCGTCGTCATCGTGCTGCTCACGCTCGCGGCGGCGATCGTGCTCCTGCGCGGCCGGATCCACGCGCTCGCTCGCCCGCGCAAGCTCGCCCACCCGGCCGTGCTCGTCGTGGCCATCGGGCTCGCGATGGGCGCCTACGACGGCTTCTTCGGGCCGGGCGTGGGCTCGCTGCTCATCGTGGTCTTCACGCTCGTGTTCGGCGACACGCTCACGCGCGCGTCGGGCAACGCGAAGGTCGTCAACCTCGCGTCGAACCTCGCCGCGCTCTGCATCTTCGCGTCGCAGGGGCTCGTCCTGTGGCGCATCTCGCTGCCCATGGCCGCGGCCAACGCGCTCGGCGCCGTCATCGGCGCACGATTTGCGCTGTCGAAGGGCGACCGGCTCGTGCGCGCCGTCGTCCTCGTCGTCGTCTGCGCCGTCATCCTGAAGCTCGTCGTGGACATGACGCGCGGCTGAGCCAACCGTGCTACGCCAAGGGTCATGCCGGGGAGGGGGAGGCCGCTCGTGTTCGGGATCGCGACGCGAAAGGCGGCGCTCATCCCCAAGCTTCACCTCCTGACCGACTGGATCGGCGCGCACATCGGCGTCGAGCTGACCGCCTTCGTGGCCACCTCCTACGACGACCTCGCGCGGGGCATCCGGCAGGAGGCCGTCGACGTCGCGTGGATGCCGCCCATCGTCTTCGTGCACCTCGAGCGGGAGGGCATCGCGGCGCCGATCGTGAACAACTGGCGCGCGGGCCTCGCGAGCTACCACGCGGCGCTCGTCGTGCCGAAGAGCGCGCGGATTCACACGATCCTGGGCCTCCAGGGCGCGCGCGCGGCGTGGGTCGATCCGTTCAGCGCCTCGGGCTACGTCCTGCCGCGCATCCAGCTCGTCGCGCTCGGGGTGAACCCGAAGCTGGCCTTCTCGGAGGAGCGCTTCGTGGGCTCGCACGAGTCCGTGATCCGCGAGATCCTGGACGGCCGCGCGGACGTCGGCGCGACGTACGCCACGGTGAACGAGGCAGGCGTCGCGATCCAGGGCGGGTGGACGGACGTGCCCGGCGGCGCCGACTTCGTTCGTGTCCTCACGACCTTCGGCGCCATCCCGAGCGATCTGGTCGCGGCCCGCGTCTCGCTCGATCCAGAGGTCGCCGAGGCCTTCGAGCAGGCGTTCGTCGCCATCCGGAAGGACTTCGGGGCGGCCCATCTCGCCCGCGAGGTCCTCGGCGTGGAGGAGTTCCGGCCCGGCGCGGGCGACGGCTACGGCGCCCTCCGGCGCGCGGTCGCGGACGCCGCCAGCCACGGTCTCCTCGACGCGCTCGGCGTGCGGCCGGCGTCGATGCGACCGTAGGAGCAACCGTCGCGCTACGGCAGCTTCTGGGTCTGAAACATCTGCCACGCGACGCTCGGGATCCCGAACGTCTCGTAGTTGCCGCAGTGCTGCCCCCCGTCCACCGTGCAGAGCGTGGTCTCGGTCCCGCCCCCGCAGCTCGCGTAGGTGTCGCACGCGGGATGGCTCGTCTCGGCGTGCGCGGATCCCGTGCAGCCGTTTCGCTTCGCCCAGTCCGCGAAGTTGGCCTGCGCTCCCGGGAAGATGAGCCCTGCGGCCACGCTCGTGGGCCCGCCGTCGTAGGGGACGTACATGTCGCCCGTCGCCCGGAACTGGCACTCCGCGATGGGACGCGACGGGTTGCAGTCGGCGCACGAGGGCGAGTTGGTCGGCCCCGTGACGCAGTCGAAGTCGACCGGGGCGACGGCCGCGATCACGTCGGCCGCCTCGCACGCGAGCCTGTACGTCATCCCTCCGCCGTTGGAGCAGCCCGTCGCGTAGACGCGCTTGGGGTCGACGTTCGCGAGGGTGGCCACCTGCGCGATCACCGCCCGCACGAAGGCCACGTCGTCGATCTTCGCGCCGACGGCCGGGTCGCAGCAGCGCCCCGCATTCCACGAGTCCATGTAGCCCTGCGGCCAGACCAGGATGAACCCCTCCTGATCGGCGAGCGTCGACCAGCCCGTGGCGACGCTCCAGAGCTCTGCCGTCACCGTGAGCGGGTGAAGGTCGATGACGAGCGGCAAGGGCGCCGTCCCCACGTAGCCGGCCGGCTTGCGAAGGATGTACGTGCGCGTCATGCCGCCGGACTCGAGCGACTCGGTCGTCTGCACGGCGACCGCTGGTGACGCGTCCTGCAGGGCAGGGCCGGCCTCCTCGGGGGCCGCGGAGGAGCTCCCATGGCAGCCCGAGAGAAGCGCCGCGGAGAGCGCGATCGCGCGTGTTCGTCGGGCTGATCCGTGGCTCAATTCAGGCCCGCTCTATGTTCGAAACGTGTCGTGGCCCGCGTGCCGGGCGGCGTCGAGCATCTCGAGCACGCGGCCCGCGACGAACGAAGCGTGGCTCACGGGGGCCGGAAAGAGGAGCTTGCGCCGGCCCTTGATGCCAAGAGCGATCCCTTCCAGCTTGACCGGGAGCTTCTGCGCCGCGCCAGCCCGCATGCGCAGCCAGACCTCGTGCGTTCCGCGCTCGACGTCGGGCAGGACGACGACGTCGGAGATGTCGACGATGGGGACCTCGAACCGGAGCCACGGCGCCATCGCTCCTCCCCGCACGTGCAGCCGACCCCCCTCGCAGGTGACGCGAACCTCGAGCAGCAGCTCGCGGACCGCCAGCAGGAGGAACGCTGCTCCGGCGATCAGGCCCAGCAGGTCGAACCCAGGCGGGGACGGTGAGCGCGCGCCCACGAGGTGAAGGGGGCCGAGGGCCAGGTTCCATGCGCTCGCGAACAGGCACAGCACGAACCGCGAGGGCTTGGGCCGAACGACGGCCTCGATCTCTCCCCGCTGCGTCCACCGGAGGCCCCGCGGCGGAAGGTCGGACGGGGTGCCCATGAGGGCATGGTACGGCGGAGCGCGAGGGACCCGCCACCGAAAGCCTTACTTCTCCGGGTCGGTGCGCTCGTGCGGCTTGGCCGAGATGCGCTTGCTCCCGGCGCCGCCGAGGGCGCGGAGGGCGCGGCACACGTCCGGGTCCTTGCACGGACCGACGCCGCCTCCGTGCGCGGGCCACGCGACCGAGAGATCGGTCGCCGAGCTGCCGGCGGGCTCGCGCACGTCGGGCCCGCGCCAGGTCGGGGGCGCGTGGGGCAACGTGGCCTCGCGCTCGAGGGGTGACGGCGGGGGCGCGGAGAGCGACAGGAGCAGCGTCGGGGCGAGGCCGATGCGCTGGACCGGGGCGCCGTCGGGCAGCGCGTAGAGCAGCGTCGTCAGCCGGAGGACGCCCGTGTGCGCGTCGTCGTCGACGTACTCCTGCGCGCAGCCCTTGCCGTAGGTGAGCGCGCCGACGCTCGGGCCGCGGCGGTAGACGGCGAGCGCACCGGCGATCATCTCCGCCGCGCTCGCGGTCTCGCCGTCGACGAGCGTTGCGATGGCGCCGGTCCAGCGATCGACGTTCGGCGGCTCGGGCGCGCGGTCGGTCTCGATCGTGCCGTCCCGCCGCTTCATCGGGAAGAGCGGCGCGCCCGGCAGGAACAGCCCGAGCGCGGCGATGGCTCCCTCGGTCGAGCCGCCGCCGTTGCCGCGCAGGTCGAGCACGACGCCCTGCAGGGGCCGTGCGTCGCTCTGGCGCTGGTGGAGCAGCGCACGCGCGAGCTCGTCCCCCAGGTCGTCGCGGACGTCCTGGATGCGAACGACGACCGCGTCCCCTGCCCCGTACGCGATCCGCTCGACCTCGAGATCCTCGGGAGCCTGCGGGGGCTCCGGCCCCGGCTCGTCCCGCGGCGCGACGCTCAGCGTGCGGAGCGCGGTCTCGCCGGCACGCAGGACGACCGCGGTCGCCGGCGCGCGCGAGCCCGTCGCCGCGTAGCCGAGCTGCTCGATCTGCTCGAGCGGCAAGCCGGCCGTCGGCACGCCTGCGAGCGACAGGAGGACGTCCCCTTCGCGCAAGGGCGCCGTGGGCTGCGTGTCGATGCGCACGCCGATGGCCGTGCGCGTCGCCTTGTCCCAGAGCCGCTCGGGCGGGTGCGACTCGAGATCGACCTCGTAGACGCTCGCCTCCTCGTCGAACGGAGCCCATGCCCCGTGCGGGTCGATGATCTGCACGTACGATCGCACCGCCGCCGCGAGGACGACCTTCGCCCAGCCCTCCGCGTCGAGCGCCGGGAAGAAGCGCCCGCGGGCGGCGTTCGCGTACGGTGCCGCCGCGGGGCCGATGGCCCGCTCGACCGCGCCGACGTGACGCCCGAGCAGCACCGCGAGCTCCTTGCCCGAGCGCGTGACGGAGTCGCCCTCGAAGATGGAGTCGTCGGCGGCGCGCTGGAAGTTGAGGTCGGACGCGCGCGTGAACGCGGCGGCGCGCTCCCCGTCGAAGCGCTTCTCGAGGTCGCCCACCCAGGCCATCAGCACGGCGCCGACCTCGCGCGCGGCGGCGCAGTCGGCCACGGAGGGCCCTTCGAGCTCGTGGACGAGCGCCGCGCCGTGGTGCGCGAGCGCCGCCGCCACAGGCGCGTCCGGCGCCGCGCTCCACAGGCCGTGCGGGTCGAGCCAGTCGGCCGTCCCTGCGGCGAGCGCGGAGACCTCGACGGGCTCCGGATCGTACGCCAGGCTCGTCCGCGCCTGGTTCACGATGGCGCGCGCCGCGTCGCACGTGAGGGAGGCGGGCTCGCCGGACGGGACGCGGAAGGAGTACGCGCGCTCGTCCTCGTCGGAGTCGGCCCCGGGGCCGCCATCCGTCCCGTGCCTCGGGGAATCGCCCGGCGACGCGCGAGGCGGCTCCCCGACGGCGGGGCTCCTGGCGGACGGCGCGGCCTCGGCGGACCCTGCGGGGCGCGCGAGATCGGGCGCGTGGCCTGGCGCGCGCAGCGCGAGGTAGGCGCCGCCCATGCACGCGACCGCCCCGACGAGCAGCGCTCCACGTTCAAGCTGCCCCAGCCGCATGAGTTGGCAAGGGTAGCAGGCTTTCGCCGCCCGCGAACCGACCGGCTAGAACGCGGCCGAGGTCGCTTCGTCGCGCAGCCCGCCGAGCGCGTCGCGGAGCTTGCTCTTCGCGCGCTCCTCGAGCTGACGCACGCGCTCCTTGCTCACACCGAGCAGCTCGCCCAGGCACTGCAGCGTCGTCGGCTCGTCGTTCATCATGCGCTCGCGCACGATGAGCCGCTCGCGCTCGCTCAGGCCCTTCATCGCGACCTTCACCGCGTCGCGCGCCTGCCCGCGCAGCTCGCTCGACGCGGCCTCCTGCTCCGGCGAGTCCATGGGGGACGCGAGCCGGTCGATCCCGGGA
>Ga0302196_10001136_pt1 | contig 25449 bp, 20 predicted proteins | sample II_Bog_N1_3_FD_198794 | JGI IMG/M metagenome (GOLD analysis project Ga0302196, IMG submission 198794) | Peat permafrost microbial communities from Stordalen Mire near Abisko, Sweden - II_Bog_N1_3 | ecosystem: Environmental > Terrestrial > Soil > Wetlands > Peat | place: Sweden: Abisko...
GCGGCGCCGTCATCTGCAAGTACACGGGCTTCATCTCGCTGGGGCCCGACGCCTATTTCGATTCCCTGACCCGGTACATGAAATTCAAGGACGTGTGCGACGGCATCGCCAAGGCCGAGATCTTCGGCTTCGTGATCGTGCTGGTGTGCTGCAATATCGGGCTCAACACCCGCGGCGGCCCGCGCGAGATCGGCGCCGCCGTCACCCGCGCCGTGGTCACCTCGCTCATCCTCATCCTCGTGCTCGACTACTTCGTCACGAAAATCCTCCTGTAACGCGCCATGAACCCGGTCCCCGCCTCCTCCCCCCCGCCCGCGCCCGGCAACAAGTCCCCGGCCGTGGGGGTGTCCGTCGAGGGCCTGGGCAAGAGCTACGGCAGCTTGGAAGTGTTCAAGGACGTGACCTTCTCGGTCGAGCCCGGGGAGATCTTCGTGCTGATGGGCCCGAGCGGCTCGGGCAAGAGCGTGCTGTTGCGGCAGATCGCGGGCCTGGAGGCGCCGACCTCCGGCCGGGTGATGATCGACGGGCACGATGCCAACTCGGAGGCGACCCGCGACCACGTGCGGCGGGCGCTCGTCTTCCAGGCGGGCGCGCTGTTCAATTCGCTGAGCGTCTACGACAACCTGGCGCTCTATCCGCGCGAGCACCGCCTGGGCTCGGAGTCCGAGATCAAGGGCAAGGTGATGCATGCCCTGAAGATCCTGTCGCTGGCGGACACCGCGGCGGTATTCCCCTCCGAGCTCTCCGGCGGCATGAAGAAGCGCGTGGCGATCGCCCGCGCGCTGGTGATGGAGCCGCAGTTGCTGCTTTACGACGAGCCCACCAGCGAGCTGGACCCGGTGATGTCGGCCACGATCGACGAGATCATCGGCTCGCTCAAGGACGAGTACGGCGTGACGACCCTGGTGGTCTCCCATGACCGCGACCTCGCGCTGAACATCGCCGACCGCGTCGGTTTCCTGATGGACCACCGGCTGATCAAGGTCTGCCGGCCGTCCGACCTGCGCGAGCCCGCCGACCCGCGCATCGCCGGGTTCCTCAACCCGAAGATCGATGTCAAACATCCCCGCTACCAGGCCTTGGAGAAGAAAACTTAACCGGAGACTCCCACTATGAACAATGTCCAGCAGACCGCCCGCGTCGGGCTTTTCTTCCTCATCGGGGTCGCCCTGATCTGGGTGACCTACGAAACCCTCAGCGGCGGCAAGCTCTTTGAGAACAAGGGCTACGAGCTGATCGCGGGCTTCGACGACCTGAAGGAGCTCAAGGTCAGCGACGAGGTGCGCATGGCCGGGGTGAAGATCGGGACGGTCGAGCAGACGCACCTGGACGGCCGCCGGGCCGTGGCGGTGCTGCGCATCGACAACGGGATCAAGATCGCCGGCGACGCCGACGCCAGCATCGTCATGGCCGGCCTGCTCGGGTCCGACTACGTCGGGATCAGCCTCGGCACGGAGGGGGCCCCGACGCTGGCCGACGGCGCCGAGATTCACACCGTGGTCACCCCGGACCTGAACTCGATCATGACCGAGCTCGGGAGTCTCGGCAAGGAGCTCCAGGGCGCGCTCGGCTCCTTCGGCACGGCGATCAACGGCAACGGCCAGCCGGGCGGCGGGCTCTTCCAGAAGCTCGACACGCTCGTGACCGTGAACGGTCCCAAGATCAGCGCGACCCTCTCCAACCTGCAGAGCGTCTCGGGCAAGCTTGACCGGGGCGAGGGCACCCTTGGCAAGCTGATCAACGATCCGGACCTGCACGACCAGCTGCTCGCCGCGGTCACGGACCTCAAGTCCACCGCCGCCCAGGCCAGCAGCTTCATGGGCAACGCCCAGGGGATCGTCGACCACGTCAAGTCCGGGCAGGGCACGGTGGGGGTGCTGCTCTACGACCAGCAGTCCGCCGACAACCTGAAGGTCACCGTCCAGAACATCCGCGACGTCTCGGACAAGATTGCCAAGGGCGAGGGCTCGCTGGGCAAGCTGATCAACGACGACAGCCTCTACTACAATGCGCAGGGCGCGCTCAAGAAGGCGAACCGCGCCCTCGACACCATGGGCGACTCCGGCCCGGTCACCGCGGTCGGCATTGTGGCCAACTCGCTCTTCTGAAGCCGGAGGTTGGAACAGGAAGGGCGGGAAGATCGGGAAGAGGGATCGGGGGGCATTGACCCTTCCCGGCCTTCCCGATCTTCCTGTTCAAAATCTCCTAGTGACTCCCGCCGAACAGGCTCTTGAAGCCTGACGCGGCGCCGGCGCCCAGGGTCGACCCGATCTTGCCGGCGGCGGCGGTGGTGGTCCGGACGATGCTGGCGGTCACGCTGCGCATGACGGCGAGCGCGAGCTGGTCGGAGGTGATGCCGCCCTCCCGGGTGCCCAGGTCGGTCAGGTCAATCGTCGTCATCGGCAGCCGGACCGCCGCCGGACCGAGGCCGATCGTGACGTGGCCGTTCACGAGCCGGAAGTGCCGCACCTCAAACCTGATGGGCTTTCCGCTCCGGGTGGTCGCCTGGCCGTCCGCGCTGTCCGCGGTCGAGGCGCTCATGCCCTTCAGGAGTTCGCCGATATTGCTCGAGAGGAACCTGGTTTCGTAGACGAACTCGGGCTGGTCGATCAGAAGTTCCTGCACCACGATATGGTCGCCGAACAGGGAGGAGGGGACGGCCTTGACGTGGATCGACTCCATCGCGAACGCCTGGTCGGAACTCCACCCCGCGGGATTGCCCACGACCAGGCCGGTGAGGGTCCCGCTGCCCGTGAACGGGGAGATGCGGGCGCCGAGCAGGGTGACCTTGGTGTGGATGATCTTGGGCGCGTACCGGTTCACCCCGGCGGTGACGATCGAGCCCAGGGCCAGCTCGACGCCGAAGTAGGCGAGGACGAGGATGACGGCGGCGGCGACGCCGATCTTGAGAGTCTTGTTTTTCATTGTGGAGGAACGTCAGTCTAAGGCGAAAAGCGGGAATTCGAAAGCGGAAATTTTTTCCGCCACAGCGTTTCCGCTTTCCGCTTTCGGCTTTTCGCTTTTTGATCCGTCATGGCGTCTGATTACACCGAAGCGAGCATCAAGACCCTCTCCTCGACCGAGCACATCCGGCTGCGGCCGGGGATGTACATCGGGCGCCTGGGCAACGGCGCCCACGCGGAGGACGGGATCTACGTGCTGATCAAGGAGACGATCGACAACGCGATCGACGAATTCGCCATGGGCCACGGGCGGAAGATCGAGGTGGAGCTGCGCGACCGCGAGGTCCGCGTGCGCGACTACGGCCGGGGCATTCCCCTGGGCAAGCTGCTGGAATGCGTCTCGGTCATCAACACCGGGGCCAAATACGACAGCGAGACCTTCCAGAAGGCGGTCGGGCTGAATGGCGTGGGCCAGAAGGCGGTCAACGCCCTCGCCCTCGAGTACCGGGCCGAGGCGGTGCGCGACGGCCAGTCCAAGGTCGTGGAGTTCTCCCGCGGCCGGCTGCGGAAGGACCACCGCATCGGCCAGAGCGGCGAGCGCAACGGCACCATCATCACCTTCACCCCCGACGGGGAGCTCTTCGGTGCGGATTTCCGCTTCCGCACCGAGTTCATCGAGGACATGCTGTGGAACTACGCCTTCCTCAACCGCGGCCTCACCCTCACGCTCAACGGCCGGCCGTTCAAGTCCGAGCACGGCCTGAAGGATTTGCTCACCAAGGAGTTGAGCGGCGAGCCCCTCTACCCAATCGTCCATCTCGAGGGGGATGACATCGAAGTCGCGCTGACCCACGGCAACCACTACGGCGAGGAATACTGGTCGTTCGTCAACGGGCAGCACACCACGATGGGCGGCACGCACCTTTCGGCCTTCCGCGAGGCGCTGGTCGAGACCGTGCGCAATCACTTCAAGAAGGACTACGACGCCGCGGACGTCCGCCAGTCGATCGACGCCGCCGTCGCCATCCGCGTGCAGGAGCCGGTCTTCGAGTCCCAGACCAAGACCAAGCTGGGCTCCAGCGACGTCGGCCCGGGCGGCCCCTCGATCCGGGAGTTCATCGGCAAGTTCATGCAGCAGGCGTTTGACACCTACCTGCACAAGCACCGCGACGTGGCCGAAGTCATCAAGCGCAAGATCGAGGAGAACGAGCACGAGCGCAAGGAGCTGGCCGGCATCCGCGGGCTCGCCCGCGAGCGGGCCAAGAAGGCCTCGCTGCACAACCGCAAGCTGCGCGACTGCCGGCTGCACCTCGGCGACCGCCACGAACGCGCCGAGGCCAGCACGCTCTTCATCGTCGAGGGCGATTCCGCCGCGGGCTCGCTCACCGCCACCCGCGACGTGCAGACCCAGGCGGTGTTCGCGCTCAAGGGCAAGCCGCTCAACACCTACGGCCTGTCGAAGAAGGTGATCTATGAGAACGAGGAGTTTCATCTCCTCCAGTCGGCGCTGAACATCGAGGAGGGCCTCGATGGGCTGCGGTACAACCGGATCGTCGTCGCCACCGACGCCGACGTCGACGGGATGCACATCCGGCTGCTGCTGCTCTCGTTCTTCCTCCAGTTCTTCCCCGACCTGATCCGCCACGGGCACCTCTTCATCCTCGACACCCCGCTGTTCCGCGTGCGCAACAAAAAGGAGACCCGCTACTGCTATTCCGAGGCGGAGAAGGCGGCGGCGACCGCCGCGCTCGGCGCCAGCCACGAGATCACCCGCTTCAAGGGCCTGGGCGAGATCTCCGCCGGCGAATTCAAGGACTTCATCGGCGAGAACATCCGCCTGGCGCCGGTGAACCTGCATCACCTCGCCAGCAGCGACGAGCTCCTCGGCTTCTTCATGGGGAAGAACACCCCGGAGCGCCAGGACTTCATCATCGCCAACCTCCGCGTCGAGAAGGACCTCGTCGAAGCATGACCAAGAAAATCTCCCCCCAGGACGACCCGGCCCCGCTCGCGCGGCAATACCGCGGATGGTTTCTCGACTATGCCAGCTACGTCATCCTCGACCGGGCGGTCCCCCATATCGACGACGGCCTCAAGCCCGTCCAGCGGCGCATCCTCCACACCCTGTGGGAAATGGACGACGGCCGTTTCCACAAGGTCGCCAACGTGGTCGGGGCCACCATGCGGTTCCATCCCCACGGGGACGCCTCGATCGGCGCCGCGCTGGTCGCCATCGGGCAGCGCGCCTTCCTGATCGAGCCGCAGGGCAACTATGGCAATGCGCTCACCGGCGACGAGGCGGCCGCGCCGCGCTACATCGAGGCCCGGCTGACTCCGTTCGCCAAGGATGTGCTCTTCAACCCGAAGACGACCGAGTGGCAGCTGAGCTATGACGGCCGCAATCGGGAGCCGGTCACCCTGCCGGCCAAGTTCCCCATCGTCCTCCTGGACGGGGCCGAGGGCATCGCGGTCGGGCTGGCGACGAAGATCCTGCCCCATAATTTCAACGACCTCTGCCGGGCCGCGATCAATCACCTGCAGGGGAAGACCTTTCGCATCTTTCCGGATTTCCCCACCGGGGGCATCGCCGATTTCGCGGAGTACAACGACGGCGAGCGCGGCGGCAAGGTGAAGGTCCGCGCCCGGATCGAGGTGCGCTCCAAGTCCCTGCTCGCGATCACCGAGCTGCCCTTTGGCTCCACCACGGAGAGCCTGATCGAGTCGATCCTGGCCGCCAATGCCAAGGGCCGGATCAAGATCCGGCACGTGGACGACAACACCGCCGACGCGGTGGAGATCCTCGTCCACCTGCCGCCGGGCAGCGACCCGGAGCAGATCATCCAGCAGCTCTACGTCTTCACCAGCTGCCAGGTCCAGCTGTCCCCGGCCGCCTGCGTGATCGAGGACGACAAGCCGCAATTCCTCGGGGTGAGGGAAATCCTCAAGCGCAGCACCGAGCGGACCCGGGAGCTGCTCAAGCGGGAGCTGGAGATCAGGCTCGGGGAGCTGGAGCAGCAATGGCACTGGGACTCGCTGGAACGGATCTTCATCGAGGAGCGGATCTACCGGCGGATCGAGAAGTCGAAGACCTGGGCGAGCGTGCTGGCGGAGATCCGCGAGGGCCTGCAGCCCTTCCTCCGGCAGCTCCGCCGCGCCGTGACCGACGAGGACATCACGCGGCTGACCGAGATCCGCATCAAGCGGATCTCCGCCTACAATCGCTTCCAGGCCGACGAGGCGCTGAAAAAGGTCGAGGAGGGCATCCGGGAGGCGAAGGCCAGCCTGCGGAGCCTCACGGCCCATGCCGTGGCCTGGTTCGAGCAGCTCCAGGAGAAATACGGCAAGGGCCTGAAGCGGCGGACCAGCTACGACGAGATCGAGCAGATCAAGGCCGCCGAGGTCGTCTCGGCCAACCAGCGCCTGTACGTCAACCGCGGGGACGGGTTCATCGGGCTCAACTGGCGCCAGCACGAGTTCGTGCAGGAATGCACCATCCTCGACGACGTGGTCTGCTTCATGGCCGACGGCACGATGAAGGTGGCGAAGGTGGCCGACAAGGTCTTCATGGGCCGCGACATCATCCACTGCGCGGTGTTGCCAAAGGACGGCGACACGGCATTCTACACCATGATCTACCAGGACAAGGCGAGCGGCAAGGCCTTCGCCAAGCGCTTCCAGATCGGCGGCGTGACGCGCGACAAGCTCTATTCCCTGGTGAAGTCCGAGGGCTCCCGCGTCGCCTATTTCGAGCGCAGCCCGACGGAGAAGGCGATGCCGCGCAACCTCCGCGTCCAGCTCGACGGCCGCAGCCGCGCCCGGGTGCGCGAGTTCGACTTCGAGATCGCCCGGGTCCCGGTGAGCCACCGCGCCGCCAAGGGGCTGACCGTAAGCAAGTGGCCGGTGAAGGCCGTGGCGCCGCTGCCCTGACCCGATGCGGGCCTACTTCCTCAGGCGCCTCCTGCTGCTGCCGCCCACCCTGGTCGGGATCACCCTCATCGTCTTTTTCATCACCCGGATCGTGCCGGGCGGGCCGCTCGAGCAGGCCATCATGCAGGCGCAGCTGGGGCAGGGGGGGCACTGGCACCAGGCGGGCCAGGGGTCGGCGCTTTCGGCCGAGCAGATCCAGCAGCTCAACGCCTACTACGGCTTCGACAAGCCCTGGTACGTCGGGTACGTCCTCTGGCTGGGCAAGGTGTTCACCGGCGACCTCGGCACGTCCTACCGCTACAACGAGCCGGTCTGGTCGCTGATGCTCGAGCGCTTTCCCGTCTCGCTGTTCTACGGCAGTCTCACGCTCCTGCTCACCTACGCCGTCTGCATCCCGCTGGGCGTGCTCAAGGCGATCAAGCACAACACCTGGATGGATACCAGCAGCTCGATCCTGATCTTCGTCGGCTATGCCGTGCCCGGCTATGTGCTGGCGGCGCTGCTGCTGGTCTTCTTTGCCGCCCGGCTGCGCTGGTTTCCCATGGGAGGCTTTGTCGGCGACGATTTTTCCAGCCTGACGCTGGCGGGCCAGGCCGGCGACCTCGCGTGGCACGCCGTCCTCCCCCTCATCTGCTACATGGTGGGCAGCTTTGCGTTTGTGACGCTGCTGATGAAGAACCATCTGCTCGACAACCTGGCGGCCGACTACATGCGCACGGCGGTCGCCAAGGGGCTGCCGGGCCGCGCGGCCGTCCTGCGCCACGCCCTGCGGAATTCCCTCATCCCCATGGCGACGATGTTCGGGCAGAACATCACCCTGCTGGTCTTCGGCTCGTTCCTGATCGAGACGATCTTCGACATCAACGGCTTCGGCCTGCTCGGCTACAACTCGATCCTCGACCGGGATTACCCGGTCGTGATGGGCGTGCTGCTGGTCACCTCGCTGCTGCTCCTGCTCGGCAACATCATCTCCGACGCGCTGGTCGCCCTGGTGGATCCCCGGGTGAAATTCTCCTGACCCGCCCATGGTGTTCCGCCTCGACCCCATCACCCGGCGCAAGCTCCGGCGCTTCCGTTCGCTGCGGCGCGGATGGTGGTCGTTCCTGGCGCTGGCCGCCCTGCTGGTCCTGGCGGCGTTCGCCGAGCTGCTGGTCAACAGCCGTGCCCTCGTCGTCCGGTATCAAGGGCACACTTACTTCCCGACCTACACCGCCTTCCACCCCGGCACCGACTTCGGCGAGTCCTACACCTATGAGGCCGATTATCGCCGTCTCCAGGCGCGGTTCCGCCGCGCAGGCCGGGGCGACTGGGTGCTGCTGCCCGTCGTCCCGTACAATCCCTACGAGAACTCCTTCGCGGCGGGGGTCTACCCGCCCGCCCGGCCCTCGCTGGCGGAACGGCATTTCCTCGGCACGGACACCACCGGCCGGGACGTGCTGGCCCGGCTGTTTTACGGGTTCCGCATCGCGATGATCTTCTCCCTGCTCTATCTCGCGCTGGTCTATCTGGTGGGCATCTCGATCGGCTGCCTGATGGGCTATTTTGGCGGCGGCTTCGACCTCGCGGCCCAGCGGATCGTCGAGATCTGGTCGAACATGCCGTTCCTCTACATCGTCATCATCGTCGCCTCCATCCTCACGCCCAACCTCGGCCTGCTGCTCGGCATCGTGGTGCTGTTCTCCTGGACCGGCATGACCTACTACATGCGGACCGCGACCTACAAGGAGAAGGCCCGCGACTATGTCGCCGCCGCCGAGGTGCTCGGCGCGGGCAGCGGCCGGGTCATCTTCAGCCACATCCTGCCCAATGCCATCTCCACGATCGTCACCTTCATCCCCTTCACGGTAAACGACGCGCTCACCGCGCTGACCGCGCTCGATTTTCTCGGCTTCGGCCTGCCGCCCCCAACCCCGAGCTGGGGGGAGCTGCTGCACCAGGGCACCGCCAACCTCGACGCGCCCTGGATCGTCGCCTCCACCTTTGCCGCCCTGGTGATCGTCCTCAGCCTGGTGACCTTCATTGGCGAGTCCATCCGGGAGGCCTTCGATGCCAAGAAATTCACGATTTATGAATAGAACCCTCATCTCGATTCATGCCGTCCTGTTGCTCGCCACCGTGGGCGGCTGCCACAAGCAGGCCGGGGAGGCCGTCCGCGACATCGGGCCGGAGGCGACCGCCTATTATCAGGCCCACCCGGACTTCTTCCACTTCGCCACCCCGGCGGACCTGCCGGCCGACCTGGTCTGGCACGACGGCCATGACGTCCCGGAGTTTGCCGCGCCCGAGGCGAAGCGGGGCGGGACGCTCCACGGCTGGATCGACGACTTTCCGCGCACGCTGCGCTTCTACGGGCCGGACTCGGCCGGAACCTTTCGCTCGTTCATCCTCGACGACTGGGCGCTCGGCTTGCTGGGGCGGCAGCCCAACACCGGGCAGTACGTGCCCTCGCTGGCCCGGGCCTGGGCCTACGGCAAGGACCGGTGCACCATGTATTTTCGCCTGGATCCGGACGCCCGCTATTGCGACGGGGTGCCGGTCAGGGCCGACGACTACCTGTTCGCCTTTTTCATCTTCAGCAGCAGGTACATCCACGATCCGTTCACCAACAACTATATCGCCAAGACCTTCCGCAGCGTGACCAAGTATGACGACCTCACGATCGCAATCACCGCGCAGGAACCCAAGCCGGACATCGAGGACCGGCTCGCCCTGGGACCGGTCCCGGAGCACTTTTATCGGGAACTGGGCGACGACTATCCCGAGCGCTACCAGTGGCGGCTGGAGCCCACCACTGGCCCCTACACCGTGAAGTCGGAGGACGTCCATAAGGGTTCGTCGATCGATCTCACGCGCGTCCCGCATTGGTGGGCGGACGACAAGCCTTTCTTCCGCCACCGCTTCAACGTGGATCGCATCCACCTCGAGGTCATTCGCGACACGAACAAGGCGTTCGAGTCCTTCAAGCGGGGGGATGTCGATCTTTTCAGCCTGCGTGAGCCGCAGTACTGGTACGACAAGCTGCCGGACGGCGATCCGCTCGTGCAGCGCGGCTGCATCGCCAAGGCGGTGTTCTACAACCAGGTTCCCTGCATCACCTATGGCTTCTACGTCAACACGGCGCAGCCGCTGCTCGATCACCGCGACATTCGCGAAGGCATTGCCTACGCCGCCAATTTTGACCTGGTGGACCAGCGATACTTCCACGGCGACTACGTGCGGATGCAGACCAGCTCCGACGGCTACGCCCTGGTGCCGTTTCCGGGGATCCATCCGCGGCCGTTCTCGACCGACCAGGCGCTGGTCAGCTTCGCCCGGGCCGGCTTTACGAAGCGCGGACCCGACGGCATCCTGGTCAACGGGCAGGGACAGCGGCTGTCCTTCACCGTGACGTCCTACCATGACACCCTGCGGGACGTGCTGACGATCCTGCGCCAGGAGGCGGCGAAGGCGGGACTCGAACTTAATATCGAGATCCTCGATGGGACGACCGGCGCCAAGAAAATCATGGAGAAGCACCACCAGATTGCGTTCATGGCCTTCCAGCCCTCCGGCGCCCGCTACCCCGATTACTGGCAGATGTTCGATTCCGCGAACGCCGACAAGCCGCAGACGAACAATATCACCAACACCGTGGATCCCGCGCTGGACCGGCTGATCGCGGCCTACGACCGCGCGCAGACCATGGACGAGATCCGCCGGCTCGCCTACCAGATGGAGGTTCGCATCCGCGACGATGCGGCCTTCATCCCGGCTTACAAACTGCCGTTCTTTCGGGTGGGCTACTGGCGCTGGATCAAGTTTCCCCGGGAATTTGCCACTCGGGAGAGCGACGATGGCGGGGTCGAGCTGGCGGGCGTGATGGGCGACGGGCTCTTCTGGATCGACCAGGACGCGCGGCCGGCGGTGCTGGCGGCGCGCGACAGCGGCCCGACGCTGGCGCCGGAGATCAAGGTCTACGACCAATGGAAGGCGAAATGAGAGGACGCCAACCGGCATGAGCCCGGAACCCCTCCTGCGCGTCCGCGACCTGGCCGTCGGCTTTGCCACCGACGGCGGGATGGTCCGCGCGGTGGACGGCGTGAGCTTCGACGTGCTCCCGGGGCAGACGCTCGGCGTGGTCGGCGAGTCGGGCTGCGGCAAGAGCGTCACGGCCTTCTCCATCATGCGCCTGCTCCCGCAGCCCCAGGGGCAGATCCTCGGCGGCCAGATCCTCTTCGAGGGCCGGGACCTCACCCGGCTCCCGCTGGAGGAGATGCACGCGATCCGCGGCGCGCGGATCGGCATGGTGTTCCAGGAGCCGCAGAGCGCGCTCAATCCGGTCCAGACGATCGGCCGCCAGCTCTCCGAGGTCTTCCTGTTGCACCGCACCCGGGACAGGCGCGAGGCGCTCGCCGCCTCGGTCGAGATGCTCCGCAAGGTGGGCATTCCCTCGCCCGAGGTCCGCGTCGGCGAATATCCCCACCAACTCTCCGGCGGCATGCGCCAGCGGGTGGTCATCGCCATGGCGCTCGCCTGCCGGCCCGCGCTGCTCATCGCCGACGAGCCGACCACCGCGCTCGACGTCACGATCCAGGCGCAGATCCTCCAGCTGCTGCGCGACCTCCAGCGGGAGATGGGCATGGCGGTCATCCTCATCACCCACGACCTTGGGGTCATCGCCGAGAACTGCGACGAGGTGGTGGTGATGTACGCGGGCCGGATCGCCGAGCGGGCGGGCGCGGACGCGCTGTTCGACCACCCCGCCCATCCCTACACCCGCGGGTTGCTCTCCTCCATTCCCCGGCTGGCCGCGCCGCGGAAGACGCGGCTCGCCACGATCGAGGGCATGGTGCCCGGGCTGAGTGAACTGCCCTCGTACTGTCGGTTCAAGAACCGGTGTCCGCACGCGCAGCCCCGGTGCGCGGACGCCAATCCTCCCCTCGAGACGGTGGCGGCGGCCCACGAGGTGAGCTGCTTCCGCTGGCGGGAGATCGGCGCGACATGAGCGACATCGCGCCCCTGCTCGCGGTCGAGAACCTGCGGACCTATTTCCCCGTGAAGGGCGGCGTGTTCCTGCGCGCGACGGCCACCTGCAAGGCGGTCGACGGCGTCGACTTTGCGCTGCGCGCCGGCGAGACCCTCGGCCTGGTCGGGGAGTCCGGCTGCGGCAAGTCCACGCTGGCCCGGACCATCGTGCGCCTGCTGCGCCCCACCACCGGGCGGATCCTCTTCGAGGGCGCCGATCTCGCGCCCCTCGGCCGCCGGGCGATGAAGCCGATCCGCCGGCACCTTCAGATGGTGTTCCAGGACCCGGTCGAGTCGCTCAACGCCCGCCACACGGTGGGCGAGATCCTCGAGGAGCCCTTCATCATCCACGGCCTGGGGTCCGCCGCCGAGCGCCAGCGCAGCGTGGCGGAGCTGCTGGCGCGCGTCGGGCTGCCCCGGGACTCCGGACAGCGCTACCCCTTCGAATTCTCCGGCGGGCAGCGGCAGCGCATCGGCATCGCCCGCGCGCTGGCGCTGCATCCGCGCCTGATCATCTGCGACGAGCCGGTGTCGGCGCTCGATGTCTCGATCCAGAGCCAGGTGCTCAACCTGCTGCTCGACCTCCAGCGCGCCTTCGGCCTGTCCTACCTGTTCATCGCGCACAACCTGGCCGTGGTGAAGCATGTCTCCGACCGCATCGCCGTCATGTACCTCGGCCGGATCGTGGAGCTGGGCGGGGCCGACGAAGTCTACGCCAATCCGCGCCACCCCTACACCCGCGCCCTGATCGCGGCGATCCCCGAGCCGGACCCGCGCCGCGCGCGTCCCTCGACCGTGCTGACCGGCGACATCGCCTCGCCGATCAACCCGCCGCCCGGCTGCCCCTTCCACACCCGTTGCCCCTTCGCCACCGACCGCTGCCGGGTGGAGGTCCCCCAACTGCGCGACACCGCTCCCGCCGGCTCCCCTCCGCACATCGTCGCCTGCCATTACGACCTGTGAAGAGATGCCTCGCTGCTTTTCAAGCGGCGGTTCAAAAACGCGATCTGCTCCTCCGGTGTCATCTTATCCAGCAGCTTGCTCGTCGCCCGCCTCCAGCGGCGGGATGCGGCGAGGGCATCAAAGCTTTTTTTTTCGTGGCCATGGATGAGGAAGGCTGGGGTCACTATGCGTACCTGAGGGTAGCCTTGCAAGCGATTCACGGCATTGAAACCCGCCTCTCGGAACACATTTGCCAAATGCTTAAAGTTCCAACTCACGAGATAATCGAGCTGCGCCACCGTGCACACGGCAACCTGGCGGGCGTCGTCGGTGTAGCCGATAGGCACCACCTTTTGTGCCAGGTAATGCCCTGCCAGCTTTGGAGACCCTGTTGTCATGGGGAGCATGTCGGTTGGAAAAAAAGGTCTCGCTCATCAGCGCACGCACCCGCTCGGGAGCGCCCGCGATCTCCTGATCGACGAGCGCCGATGAGCCAAAGCGAAAGTGGCCGGCATCGCGCAGACGCCACAGGGTACGGGTGTCTGCCCTGAACTCGTCGTCGTGATATCCCCCGATCACTGAGGTATCGAGGTAGAGCGAACATGCCGATCCGGGCTTTCCAATCATCCACCTGTAACAGCAACTGCATCGCTGGCATTTTTTGACCTTCTGAACCGCTGACCCGACCGTCCTCTTCAGGCTGCCCATGAATAGGTTGCGAGTTTGAAATCACAATTTGTGATCTCAAACAATGGGCGTGGAGATCGGCAGCGGTCCAGATGAGCCTCGTTCTGATCCGTACCTTCGTTGCCCTTCGTCAAATGGATCTCGTCCAAAAAGAGCTCACCGAGAATCGGGCCGAATTGGACGCCCGTGCCGGATTCACTTTGCGTTTGCGCGGGTTCCCGGCGGTCTCTCACTGTTTCCCGACACATGTATCTCAAGGCGCTTACCCTGCACGGTTTCAAGTCCTTCGCCGATCGCACCGTCCTGCGGTATGAACCCGGGGTGACCGCCATCGTCGGCCCCAACGGCTGCGGCAAGTCCAACATCGCCGACGCCATCCGGTGGGTGCTCGGCGAGCAGAGCGCCAAGGCCCTGCGCGGCGGCAAGATGCAGGATGTGATCTTCGAGGGCACGGACACCCGCCGGGCATCGCAGCTCTGCGAGGTGTCTTTGCTGCTGACGGACTGCGAGCAGCAGCTGGGCAGCGACTTCCACGAGATCGAGATCCTGCGCCGCGGGCACCGCGACGGGCAGGGCGAGTACTTTTTCAACGGCCAGCCCTGCCGCCTGAAGGACATCCACAAGCTATTCATGGACACCGGGATCGGCCGGACCAGCTACTCGATCATGGCCCAGGGCCAGATCGACCAGATCCTCTCCTCGAAGCCGGAGGAGCGCCGCGCCGTCTTCGAGGAAGCGGCCGGCATCACGAAGTACAAGAGCCTCCGCCGCGAAGCGCTGAACAAGCTCGCGCTGACCGAGCAGAACCTCGCCCGGGTGTCCGACATTGTGGGCGAGGTCTCGCGCCAGATCGGCAGCCTGCGCCGCCAGGCGGCCAAGGCCATGCGCTACAAGCGCCTCAGCCACCGCCTGCGCCACCTCAGCCTGGCGTGGAGCGGGCGCCAGTACGCGCAGCTCACCGCGGCGCTGGGCGAGCTCGAGGCCAAGGTCGCCTCGCTCCGGGCCGGCGCCGCCGAGCGGCGGGCCAGCCTCGAGGCGCAGCAGGCCGCGCTCGACGCCGCCAAGGCGCGGCGCAGCCATTTCAACCAGCGCGTGCAGGAGGCGCAGGAGGCCACCTTTGAGCTCCGCTCCCAGAAGGAACAGGCGGAGAACGCCGGCCGCCTCGCCCAGACCCGGGGCACCGGCATCGAGGACCGGCTGGCCGCCGCCCGCGACGGCCTGGGCGAGGTCGAGATGCAGATTCGCGAGGTGACCGCCCAGGCCGACACCGGGGCGCAGGACAAGCAGCTCCAGCTCAACCTGCTCGGCAGCTCCGACGCGGTCTTCCAGCAGCGCAACCGGGACCTGGCCATCGCCGACGGCGGGCTGGCCAAGCTCGAGCAGGAGCTCAACCAGGCGCGCTTCGAACTGCTCCAGCTCGAGAGCACGGTCGCGCGCCTGCGCACGGATTGCTCCGGCTATGAGGTCGACCAGAAGACGAGCGCCCACCGCCACGATGCGCTCGCCCAGGAGCTGGTCCAGCTGCGCGAGCAGCAGGCGGCGGCGGTGCGGACGGTCGCGGAACTGACGGCGCGCGTGGGCGCGGCGGCGGCCGAGCAGTCCCGCGCGCAGGGCGAGGCCGCTTCGGCGCAGGGCGGCCTGGCGGAGCTCACCCGCGAATTTCGCGACGCGCAGCGCCGGCTGCAGGAGATCGACCGGCAGCTCGCGCAGCGGGGCGCCCGGCTCAAGCTGCTCCAGCAGCTCCAGGAGCGGTGGGAGGGCTTTGGCGAGGGGGCGAAGGCGCTGCTGCAGGGTCGCCTCGATCCCGCCCTGGGGGGGCGCAAGGCGGCCTCGATCATGCAGGGATTGCGGATCAGGGCGGAATTCGGGCCGGCGCTGGAGGCGCTGTTGGGCTCCGCGGCCGAGGCGATCGACGTGGCCGACCTCGCGACCGCCCGCCGGGTGCTCGCGCAGCTCGAGCAGGAGCAGATCGGCGCGGCGGTGCTGCGGATCGCGGATTTCGGGCCGCGGCCGGTGGCGGCGCGGGACCTGCCCGCCGGGCTGACGCCGGCGGCGGCGGCGCTGGGTGATCCCGACGCGGGACACCCGGCGGTCGCGTTGCTTTCCGCCTGCTACATCGCGGACGACATCGGCGCCTTTCTCGACTTCTGGCGGGACCATCCCGACTTCGATTTCCTGGCGGTCGCCACGCGCAAGGGCGAGGTGGTGGACCGCCGCGGCCTGGTGACCGGCGGCCACCTCGATGCCAAGCGGCGGGCCCCCGGCATCGTCCAGCGGGACATCGACCTGCGGGAGACCGGCCGGCTGCTGGCCGACGACCAGAAGGCGCATGAGGAGCAAAAGGCGCGGATCGATGCCCTGAGCGCCGCCCTCGCGGCGGCGGAGCAGGCGCTGGAGGAGCGCCGGGCGGACGTGCTGGCCGCGGCGCAGGGCGTCACCACCCTCCAGGCCGAGCACCGCGCCGGGCGGCAGTCCGCCGAAGAGGTCACCGCGCGGCTCACCCGCCGCGAGGCGGAGCTCGTCGCCCTCGTGCAGGCGCGCGACGAGGCGCAAGCGCGGTGGGCCCGGGCCCTGGCCGGCGTGACCGAGGCGGAAGCGGCGTCGGCCACCCAGCGCCAGCGCATCGCGGAGCTGGAGCGGGGCGTGGAGGCGACCCGGGCCGCGCGCGACGCGAGCCGCGAGTCGCTGGCGCAGGCCCGGCTCGAGCTCGCCGACCGCCGGCAGAAGGTCGAGGTGCTGGACCGCGGACTGGGCGAGATGCAGAAACGCCGGCAGCAGCTCGGCGACCTGCTGGCGCAGCGCGAGCACGAGATCGAGACCTGGACCGCGCAGGTCGCGGACCTGGGGCGGGAGACCGCGGCGCAGGAGGCCCGGGCCGCCCAGCTGGCGGAGACGCTCCTGGTCGCCCAGGGCCAGGTCGAGCATATCCGCGGGGAGCTGGTGGGCATCGAGCGCGAGATCGCCGGCCTCGAGGCGGCGCAAGTCGCCGTGCGCGAGACCGCCGACGCGGCCCAGGGCGAACTCGGCGCCCATGAGGTCAGGCTGGCCGAGAGCCGCCAGCGGGCGCAGTTCGCGGCCGAGGAGGTGGCGCGGGAGTTTCAGGCCGACATCGCGTCGCTCGACTGGAAGCTGCTGCTCTGGCGCGCCGAGGACGAGCCGGAGGGGCTGAAGGACCTGGATTTGGATGAGGAGGAAGAAGAAAGCGGAAAGCGAAAGGCGGAAGGCGGAAACGTCGAGCTGGCTGCGCCCGCAGAGGCGGGGAAGAAGGCGCGGCGGAAGAAGGACAAGGTGCGCGGGGAGCCGACGGAGGCGGACCGGGCGGCGCTGGACGCGACCGACTGGGACCAGGTCAAGGCCGAGGCCGACGCGCTGCGCCAGCGGCTGGTCAGCATGGGTGCCGTCAACCTCGTCGCGATCGAGGAATACGCCGAGCTCAAGCAGCGGCACGACTTCCTCGCCGGGCAGAGCGGCGACCTCGTCGGGGCCAAGGCGGAGCTGACCCGGGCGATCGCCGAGATCAACCAGACCTCGCAGCAGCAGTTCGCCGTGGCCTTCGAGCAGATCAGGAAAAACTTCGCCTACACCTTCCAGACGCTCTTCGGGGGCGGCCGGGCCGCCCTCGAGCTGGTCGAGTCCGACGACCCACTGGAGAGCGGCATCGAGATCGTCGCCCAGCCGCCGGGGACGAAGCTCAAGGGCATCACCCTGCTCTCCGGCGGGCAGAAGGCGCTGACCGCCGTGGCGCTGCTCTTCGCGCTCTACATGGTGAAGCCCTCGCCCTTCTGCCTGCTCGACGAGCTGGACGCCCCGCTCGACGAGTCGAACATCGGGCGCTTCACCGACCTGCTGCAGAAGTTCGTGAAGGAGTCGCAGTTCATCATCATCACGCACAACAAGCGCACGGTCGCCGCCGCCAACACCATCTACGGCGTGACCATGGAGGAGCGCGGCGTCTCGAAGACGATCTCGATGCGCTTCAACAACGAGCGCGGCGAGCCCGAGGCCCACCCGGCGAACCTGGCTGAGGCGGTGGTTTCCGCCCAGCCGGCGGTAGCTCCGGTCTAAGGCAGTTCACCGCAGAGGCGCCGAGAACGCGGAGGATCGAACGCATCGAATTTTCTCTCCGCGTCCTCTGCGCCTCCGCGGTGAAAATTGCTGAAATGAAATATCTGCTCATCGACGGGTTCAATCTGGCGTATCGATGCTTCTTCGCCATTCCCGAGCTGACCCGGGCCGACGGTTTCCCGACCAACGCGCTGCACGGCTGGGTGAAGTCGCTCTGGAAGCTCGCCGACCAGGAGCAGCCCGCGGCCACGCTGGTCTTCTTCGACCTGGGCGGCGCGCAGGACCGCCTCGCGCTGCATCCCGAGTACAAGGCGCAGCGCGCCGAGATGCCGGAGGCGCTGGCGAAGCAGATCGCCCCGATCAAGGCGCTGACCCGGGCGATGGGCCTGGGCGGCATCGAGTCCCACGGGGTGGAAAGCGACGACCTGCTCGCGTCGGAGGCCGTGGGCCTGGCCCGGGCGGGCCACGAGGTCGTGATCGTGAGTTCCGACAAGGACTTCGCCCAGATCGTCGGCGAGCGCATCGCCATGCTCCTGCCGCCGCCGACCGCCAATCCCAAGCTGGGCTGGCGGCGGCTGGACGCCGCGGGCGTGACGGATAAGTTCGGCGTGCCGCCCGCGCAGATGGCGGACTATCTTGCGCTGGTCGGCGACACCTCGGACAACATCCCGGGGATCGAGGGGGTGGGGCCGAAGACCGCGGCGAAATGGCTCGCGGCCTATGGCAGCCTGCAGGGCGTCATGGATCACGCCGCCGAGCTCTCGCCGGAGCGTTTCCGCGCCGCGGTGGCCGCCGGCGCCGCGCGGCTCAAGCTCAACCTGCAGTTGGTGACGCTCAATCTCGGGCTGCCGCCGGTCCCCGCGGACAACCGCGAGCCCGAGCTCGGGGAGCTCTACCGCCTCCTCGAGGAGATGGAGATGAAATCCACCCTCGCCGAGGCCCGCGCGCGCTACACGCAGCGCGAGCTGTTTTAGGGCCTTGAACGTAGAAGCTGCATCCTGCTGCTTCCCGGCGAGGCTCGCGGTCCCGCTGGGCGGGACCGCAGTCCCATGAGGGACGTGGCGAGACGCGACGTCTACGTTGGCGGCGATCGGGCGATGCCTTGAGGGATGGCCGAGCGCGACGGTGGCCTTGAACGCAGAAGCTGCATCCTGCTGCTTCCCGACGGGGCTCGCGGTCCCGCTGGGCGGGACCGCGTCTGGGTCAGGCCGGTCAAGAAATCCGTGACAACTCCGCCTGCCGGGCTTGTAGTGGGGGGGTGCCGGAAAAAAAACCACTGCTGATGCTCGGGCTGCCGAAGGGCAGCCTGGAGGAGTCGACGATCGCCCTGTTCGCCAAGGCGGGCTGGCGGATCGCCGTGAATTCGCGTTCCTACAAGCCGGTGTTCGACGATGACGAGCTCGACGGCCGTTTCATCCGGAGCCAGGAGGTCAGCCGCTATGTGGAGCACGGCTTCTTCGACTGCGGGCTCTGCGGGCGGGATTGGGTGCTGGAGAACGGCTCCGACGTGGTCGAGGTGTGCGACCTGGTCTACAGCCGCGCCTCGGCCCGCAAATCGCGCTGGGTCCTCTGCGTCCCGGAGGCCTCGCCCGTCCGCCAGGCCGCCGACCTCGCGGGCAAGCGCATCGCCACCGAGCTGGTCGCAACGGTGCGCCGTTACTTCGCGGAGAGGAACGTGCCGGTGGAGGTGGAGTTTTCCTGGGGCGCGACCGAGGTGAAGGTGCCGGACCTGGTCGACGCGATCGTCGACCTGACCGAGACCGGCAATTCCATTGTGGCGAACAAGCTGCGGATCGTGGACACGATCCTGGAAACCAACACCAAGTTCATCGCCAATCGGAAGAGCTGGGCCGACCCGGCGAAGCGGCGGAAGATCGAGACGATCGCGCTGCTGCTGACCGGCGCGCTCGAGGCCGGCTCCAAGGTCGGCCTGAAGATGAACGCGCCCAAGTCCGCGCTCGACGCCATCATCAAGTCGATCCCGGCGCTGCGCAACCCGACGATCTCCCCGCTGAGCAATCCGGACTGGATCGCCCTGGAGACCATCATCGACGAGAGCGTCGTCCGGGAGATCATCCCCCGCCTCAAGTCCCTCGGCGCCGAGGGCATCGTCGAATATCCCCTCAACAAGGTCGTATATTGAATGCCGGAATTTGGGAAGTGGCACGGGCTTCCAGCCCGTGATATGGATTCCATGGGCTGGAAGCCCATGCCACGCCGGTGAATTCCCTTCATAAATGAGCACGGTTACCCTCGGACTTTTGCAGCACGCCTGCGCGATGGACCCGGCGGCCAACCTGGCGAAGGCCCTGGCGCTGGCCGGGCGGGCGGCGGACCAGGGGGCCCGGATCATCTGCACCGAGGAGCTGTTCCTTTCCCCATACTTCTGCCAGAGCGAGGACCACGAGAATTTCCGGCGGGCCGAGCCGGTGCCCGGCCCGACCACCGCGGTGTTCCAGGCGTTCGCCCGGGAACGCGGGGTGGTCGTCATCGTCTCGCTCTTCGAGAAGCGGGCGAGCGGGATCTACCACAACACCGCGGCGGTGATCGATGCCGACGGGGAGCTGCTCGGCATCTACCGCAAGATGCATGTGCCGGACGACCCGCTGTTCCTCGAGAAATTCTACTTCACGCCGGGCGACACGGGGTTTCGCGCCTGGCCGACCCGGTTCGGGAAAATCGCCGTGCTGATCTGCTGGGACCAGTGGTACCCGGAGGCCGCCCGGCTCGCGGCGCTGCAGGGCGCCGAGATCATCTTCTACCCGACGGCGATCGGCTGGCATCCGGCGGAAAAGGCCGAGCTGGGCGGGGAGCAGCACGCGGCCTGGGAGGTCATCCAGCGCAGCCACGCCGTGGCCAACGGGTGCTATGTGGCGGTGTGCAACCGGATCGGGCATGAGCGGCTGCCGGGGACCGGCGGGGACGGGGGCATCGAATTCTGGGGTCAGAGCTTCGTGGCGGGCACCAGCGGCCAGATCCTGGCGAAGGCGGCCGCCGACCGGGAGGAGATCCTGCTCGTGCCGGTCGACCTGGAACGGGTGGACGCCACCCGGACGCACTGGCCCTTCCTCCGCGACCGGCGGATCGACGCCTACGGGGACCTGACCAAGCGCTTTGTCGACTGAAGCCACACCTCTTCGGCCTCGACGTGGCTTGGGCTTCCCGCCCAAGAGCTCACCCCGACACGGGCGGGAAGCCCGTGGCACGGCCGATGGTCCGGCGGCTCTAGGCTTTCGCATGCCGGCCGAATGGGAGCCGCAGGCCGCCGTCTGGCTCTCCTGGCCGCACGAGCGCGGGACCTGGCCGGGGAATTTCCGCCCGATCCCGCCGGTGTTCGCCGCCATCGTGGCGCAGATCAGCCGCTTCGAGGAGGTGCGGATCAACCTCGCGCGCGCCCTGCAGCCGCGGGCGCGCGCGCTTATCGCGCGGGCGAAGGCGGACCTCGCGCGGGTCAGGTTCTACGACCACCCGACCGACGACGCCTGGTGCCGGGACCACGGGCCGATTTTCGTCAGGAATGACCGCACCGGCGAGGTCGCCGTGACCGACTGGCGGTTCAACGCCTGGGGCCGCAAGTATCCGGATTACGCCCGCGACAAACGCATCCCGCGCCGGGTGGCCCGTGCGCTGGGCCTGCGGCGCTTTTCGAACCGGATGGTGCTGGAGGGCGGCTCGATCGAGGTCAACGGCGAGGGCCTGCTGCTGACCACGGAAGCCTGCCTGCTCAATCCGAACCGCAACCCGCGGCTGACCCGGGAGCAAATCGAGGGCGAGCTCCGCCGGTTCCTCGGCGTGCGCTCCGTCCTGTGGCTGGGCGACGGCATCGCCGGCGACGATACCGACGGGCACGTCGACGACCTCTCGCGCTTCTTCCGCCCCGACGGGATCGTCACGGCGGTCGAGCGCCGCCGCGGCGACCCCAACGCCCGGGTCCTGCAGGAGAACCTCGAGCGGCTGCGCGATCTGCGCACCCCGGGCGGCGCCCGGTTTCGCCTGGTCGAGCTGCCGATGCCGCAGCCGTGTTTTTACGCCGGCCACCGCCTCCCGGCCAGCTATGCCAACTTCCTCATCATCAACGGCGCGGTGCTGATGCCGGCTTTCCGCCAGCCCCGCCGCGACGGCGCGGCGGCGGCGGTCCTGCGGGGCTGCTTCCCCGGCCGGGAAATCGTGCCGATTGATTGCTTGGAACTTGTGTGGGGGCTCGGGACCCTCCATTGCATTTCCCAGCAGCAACCCGCCAGCCCATGAAAACCTCCGCGCTTTTCTCCCTGTTTGCCGGGGCATTCCTGCTCGCGGGCTGCGACAGCGTGCCCGACACCATGCGGGAGGGGCTGGGCGTCGAGCTCCCGGTCCACCAGCGGGTGTACGCGGCCGACCAGAAGTCGACCTACGCGGCCGCGCTCGCGGCCCTGCCCCAGATGGGCTACCATTATGAGCGGGGCGGGCCGGCCCAGGGCGAACTCGAGGCCCTCAGCAGCATCTCGACCGGGGAGTCGATGAGCAGCTCCGAGCAGTTCCGGCTCAAGGCGAAATTCGAGCCGGCGCTGGACGGCGGCACCCAGGTGACGGTCAAGATGACCGAGATCATCCAGGAGGACGCCGAGCACGACCTCGGCCGCGCCACGGAGTCCCCGTTGGAAGACACCCCCCTCTACGAGGTCTTTTTCCGGACGATCCAGCAGGAGCTCGCCGCGCCGCGAAAATAAGCATTGCGCTCGGGCGCCGGATGGGGGAGTCTGACCCTTCGCGGCATTTTCTATCGGTCAGGCTGGCGTCGCCGCGATGTTCCCGCCGGCTTTTCCCGTCAGTTTAACCGTCAACCCATGGTCCCGCCTCGGCGGGGCCTTCCGCGGCGGGCAGGCGCTCTGGAGCAGGCGCCGGCCGGTCGCGTTTCCGCCCATGAGCTCAGTCATGCAAGATCTGCTCGCGCAGTCCTCCTTCGACAAGTTGAAGGAAGGCGCGATCGTCCCGGGTACCATCACCGAAATTCGCCAGAACGAGGTCGTCGTCGATATCGGCGGCAAATCCGAAGGCACCATCCCCGCCAACGAGTTCATCGACATCGGTGAACTCCAGATCGGCTCCTCGATCGAGGTCCTGGTGGAGAAGCTCGAGGACGTGAACGGCAACCCGATCCTGTCGTTCGACAAGGCCGAGCAGAAGAAGAACTGGGACAACATCCTGACCAAGTTCCCCGAGGGCTCCGTCGCCACCGGCCGGGTCAAGGCGAAGGTCAAGGGCGGCCTCATCATCAGCATCGGCGTGGACGCCTTCATGCCGGCCTCGCACATCGACGTGCAGCCGCCGAAGAACCTCGACCAGTACGTCGGCCAGACCTACGATTTCAAGGTCCTCAAGATCAACCTGGACCGCCGGAACATCGTGCTGTCCCGCCGCGAGCTCATCGAGGAACAGCGCACGGCCAAGCGCCGCGCCCTGCTCGACTCGATCCAGCCCGGCCAGGTCCGCAAGGGCATCGTCAAGAACATCACCGATTTCGGCGCGTTCATCGACCTGGACGGCATGGACGGCCTGCTCCACATCACCGACATGAGCTGGGGCCGGATCTCGCATCCCTCCGAGATGGTCAAGCAGGGCGAGGAGGTCCAGGTCATGATCATCGAGGTCAACCGGGACAAGGAGCGCGTCTCCCTCGGCCTGAAGCAGACCACCCGCAATCCATGGGACGAGATCGATCGGAAATACCCGGTCGGCACCAAGATCCACGGCCGGGTCGTAAACCTCGTGCCCTACGGCGCTTTCATCGAGATCGAGCCCGGGGTCGAGGGCCTGGTGCATATCACCGAGATGTCCTGGACCAAACGCATCACCAAGCCTTCCGAGCTGCTCAAGGTCAGCCAGGAGGTCGACGCGGTCGTGCTCGGCATCCAGAAGGACGAGCAGAAGATCTCGCTCGGTCTCCGCCAGCTCGAGCCCAATCCCTGGGACATGGTCCGCCACAATTACCCGATTGGGGCCCGCGTGCGCGGCAAGGTGCGCAACATGACGACCTACGGCGCCTTCATCGAGCTCGAGGAGGGCATTGACGGGATGGTGCACGTCTCCGACATGTCCTGGACCCGCAAGGTCAACCTGCCCTCCGAGATGCTGAAGAAGGGCGACGAGGTCGACGCCATCGTGCTCGATGTCGATCCCCAGCAGCAGCGCATCAGCCTCGGCATGAAGCAGCTCGCCAACGACCCGTGGTCGGACATCGACAGCTTCTTCAAGATCGGCGATGTCGCGCAGGGCGTCGTCACCAAGGTCACTTCCTTTGGCGCCTTCGTGGAGCTGAAGGACGGCATCGACGGGCTGGTCCACATCTCGCAGATCAGCGAGGACCGCATCGACAAGGTGAAGGATCATCTCAAGCCCGGCCAGGCCGTCACCGCGCGTGTCATCAAGATCGACCGCGACGAGCGCCGCCTCGGGCTCTCGATCAAGGCCGCCAACTACAGCACCGAGCAGCTCGCCGCCGAAACGGCGACCTACGAGGCGCTGAAGCGCAGCGCGGGCAACGACATGATGAATCTCGGCGATATCCTCGACGAAGCCTCGAAGAAGGACGACCTCCCCCCCGGGGAATAGGCGCCCGCCCCGTGAAAATCGGCCTGCTCGGCGGGAGCTTCGATCCCGTCCACTTCGGCCACCTGCTGGCCGCCCAGGACGCCTACGAGCAATACCAGCTCGACCGGCTCATCCTGGTGCCGGCGGCGCAGGCGCCGCTGAAGCCGGACGATGTCCACTCCTCGTCCGCCGACCGGCTGGCGATGCTCCGGGCGGCGGTGGAATGGGACCGGCGCTTCGAGATCTCGGATGTCGAGCTGCGCCGGGGCGGCATCAGCTACACCATCGACTCGGCGCGGCATTTCCGGCAGCTGCATCCGGCCGACGACCTGTACTGGATCATCGGCGGGGACCAGCTGCCGCACCTGCACCAGTGGAAGGACATCGGCGAACTGGCGGCGCTGGTGGAATTCATCTTCCTGGAGCGGCCGGGGTTTCCGTCCCGGGGCCGCCCGGAGATCCCGGGCCTGCGCCTGCATCGCTGCGAGGGGCACTTGCTCGCGGTCAGCTCGACCGAGCTGCGCGACCGCACGCGGCGGGGCCTGTCCCTCGACTACTTCATCCCGCACAAGGCCATCATCCACATCAGGGAGCGCGGCCTGTACCGCGACGCCCACCGACTGTCCCCATGAAAAATCCCATCCTGGCCTCGCGCGCCCTGGCGAAACTCTGCTGCCGGGCCCTGGCGGAGAAGAAGGCGGAGGACCTGCGGGTGCTGGACGTCAGCGCGCAGTCCTCGATCACGAACTTCCTCGTGCTGGCCACCGGCACCTCCGAGCCGCACCTGCGGGCGCTGCGGGTGGAGCTGAGCAAGGCGCTGGCCGCGGCGCACACCCGCCTGGTGGGCACGGAGGTGGCGGAGGAGAGCGGCTGGACGGTCGTCGACGCCTTCGACGTGATGGTTCACCTCTTTACCCCCGAGCAGCGCGACCGCTACCGGCTGGAAAGCCTGTGGAAGGACGCGAAAGAGGTGCCGCTGGCGAAGCTGCTGGCGGCCGCCCCCAAGACGGCGAAGAAGACCACCGCGGGCAAGCCGGCGATTAAGCGGAAAAGATAGCTCCGAGGCGGTTTGAACAGGAAGGCCGGGAAGATCGGGAAGGTCCAATCCTCCCCGTCCAGGTTCGCCGCGGAAAAACCGCGGTTCTTCCCGATCTTCCCGGCCTTGCTGTTCAAAATCCGTATCCAAGGGTGGTCGTGACCCGCTGCTGGACGCGGTTGGACGACACGGCGACGGCGTTGTCGTACAGGTACTCGAAGTGCAGGTTGAGCGAGAGGTGCTCGTTGATCTTGCCCTGGAGCGTGGTGTGAAACTTGTAGGCATAGTCCCGTTCGTTGCCCACGGTGGGGATGACCG
>Ga0302196_10001139_pt1 | contig 25414 bp, 17 predicted proteins | sample II_Bog_N1_3_FD_198794 | JGI IMG/M metagenome (GOLD analysis project Ga0302196, IMG submission 198794) | Peat permafrost microbial communities from Stordalen Mire near Abisko, Sweden - II_Bog_N1_3 | ecosystem: Environmental > Terrestrial > Soil > Wetlands > Peat | place: Sweden: Abisko...
CGCCTTGCATTTCCCCCCCCATTCCCCGGGCCGCGTGCAGACCCAGGTGCCCTTTGTCTCGCCCTGCTTCAGGACGAGCCGCGGCTCGCATTCGGTCGTTGCCCTGCATTGCCCCGACGGGCTCGGGCCTATGCGGCACGGACAGCCGTCCCTGGCATTGCCGCACACCCACGTGGCGTTCGGCCTCTCGTAGCGCGACGAGTCGAAGTCGGGCGCGGGCGCTCTTCCCTCGTTCACCGGACACCTCCCGAGAAGGCATAGACGACCACGACGTGGAGCGCTGCGAAGACGAGCATCGCGTAGGTGAGCGGGATATGGACAAAGAGCCAGCCTTTGAGCAGCAGCTGCATGGCCCTGTGCAGGTCGAGCGTGTCCTTCTCGCGGACGAGCGCGGCGAGCTCCACCGCGGAGGACTTCTCCAGGGGACTCAGGTATTTCTTAATTTCCCCGATCTCCTCGAGGAGCGAGTTCAAGGCGCGACGCGAGCCGAAGATGTGGGACGTGAAATTCGAGGGACCCGAGAAAAAGGGGCTCAGCTTTGCCGAATAGAAATCGGCAAGCGTGGTGGTTCCCGCCGCTGGGATCCCTTCGAGCACCAGGGCCTCGGCCCGCTCTCGCAGCGAGCGAAGCACGACGGGAATCCGGTCGTAGGGCACCTCGCCTCCCGCCCCTGTTAGCCTCCTCGGGATGACCCGCGAGAGCCACCACCCGGAAATTCCGCTCAGGGTCACGGCGACAAAAAGCGCAGCAAGCAGGGCTTCAAGCGGGCCGCTTGGCAGGCGCCATCTCAGGTGCAGCCCAAACACGATTGCCGTGAAAAGGCCGACCCACGAGTGGGCAAGGAGCCACGCCCTCGAGCTCACGAGCGGCATGAAGGCGAGCTTCTTTCGGGCGTTGTAGGCGGTCAGGAAGAGCGTGAGCGCCAGGAGAACCCAGCCCGTGATGTAGTCGATCCGGGGGATCCGGGGTTCCTCCAGGTCGAACACGTGCACGGAGGCCGCCGCGGCGGCGAGCATCAGGGCCGGAATTGCCGCCCGCTTTGCCATCTTTATGAACGTCATCGCGCGATCCAATTCGCCAGCTCGTCGAGCGTGTTCAAGTTCATCCGCTTGAGTGCGTCGTGGGGACAGGCCCGCTCGCAGGCCGGTCCTCCGTACTGGTCGATGCACAGGTCGCACTTGGTCGCCTTGTGGATCGGGTTCGAGTCGCTGGCAGTGAGTATCCGGCCGGACGGATCTCGGACCTCGACCATCCGAATCGCCCCGTAGGGGCAGTTGTTGGCGCAGGCGCTGCAGCCGATGCAGCTGTCCGGGTTGATGATGACATTTCCCCGGAAGGTCTCGCGGTGGATGGCCCCGGTCGGGCAGCCGATCATGCAGATGGGATCCGTGCAGTGCATGCACGCCTGCGCAACCATCAGGTTGTTGTGGATGGGGCCGTGCCGAAGGAACCGGGGGTTGTTGTTGTGCGTGGCGGCGCACGCGCGGACGCAGTCGTCGCAGCGCGTGCAGCGGTCCATGTCGATCACCATGGTCTCCGTTCCGTTGTAGAAGCGGTTCTTTGTGACGAATTCCATCACATCGGGGGGGAGCAGGGCGGCGCCCCCTTCCCCGGGGCCGCTTGAGAAGGGTGCCCGCGACCGGGCGCTGGTGTCCAGGAGCGGGGGCAGGAGCGCCGCGGGCATCGCGGGCAGCACGATCGTCTCGATGACCGACGCCGGTATCACGAGGACGTGCGTGTAGCCGATCACGCGCAGCGTGTACTGCAGGGGCACCTGATTCTCGGGTTGCCGCCAGTTGTGGGCGATCTCCTCGAGCCCGTACATGCTCCCCGAACCCAGGTAGTTTAGCGTGCGGTGGCCGCTTCCGTAGCGCTGCGTCAACCGGGCGAATCCCGCCCGGATCATGACGATACCGTTGGGATAGTCGCCCTCGGCGGCGATCGTGGGTTCCTGCGCAGCGGACGCCCCCGATTGCACCAGCTGCTTGTATTCGCCCGACCAGTCATATTCGCCGTAGGTCTCAAACTGGGTGGCGTCCATCAGCTGCTTCTTGGCCTCCGGTCCGAGGAATTTCATGAAGGGCAGCTCCTCAAGGTAGGTAGAGAGGGCCCGCTCACGGTAGATACCGTCTATGAACTTCCTCACCTGCGGGGCGTAGCGCATCAGGTCGCGAAGTCCCTGCCAGCGGATCTCAAGCATCTCGGATCCCCCCGCGTTGGCCAGGATGGTGGCCGTCCTCGGCATCCTTGAAAGGGCTGCGATCTCCCCGAAAACGTCCCCTGCCGCGATCGTGGCGGTGCGCTGGCCATTCAGCACCCTGGGGATGTCCTGGAGAATGACCCCCGGCTCCGAGTCCGAGTTGCTTGCCGCCATGAGCCCGTTGCTCTGGCCGGCCTTCACGACCTCCTCTTCATCGTCGTTCGACCATAGCTGGGCGAGTGCGCGGAGAAACCCCCTTCGCCGGGTCTCGCTTCGGCCCACAAGGCGTGGGGGGAGGCCGGGACTGAGCACCACCTCGGCCGTGCCCGACAGAACCATGAATGCGGAGGTGCCGTAGTCACCTTCGCGAACAATGATCTCCCCGGGTTTGAACAGGCGAAGCCGCGCGTCGTTCTTCAGGATATCCTGAAGCTGGGCGGACTTGGGGAAGTTATCCGGGTCCATGTCCTTGAAAGGCGCCATCCGCAGCAGGCGATCCACCTCCGTAGCGGTCATGTCCCCGCTGAAGGGGACGTCCCAGCGCCTGGGACGGCTAAGGCCTGGCGACGAATGGCTCATCAGGCGTCAACGACGAGCGCCGTAGCGGGCCGACAGATGCAGGCAAGGCAGGATCCCTCCTCGACGTCCGCTCCATGGGTGCCCAGGTACTCGACTGAGCCCGACTTTATAGCGACGAGGCATGAGCCGCAGTTTCCGGCGCGGCATCCGGCGTCAATCTTGATGCGCGCCTCCTCGGCCATCTCAAGAAGCGAGTGTCCGCCGCCCTGCCACGAGACCTTGCGGCCCGATCTCGCAAATGTGACCTCAAGGCCCCCGAACGGGGGATAGGTGACAGAGACCTTGGTCTCGGGCTTCGCAGCCCGCTTCACGGAGGCGGGCCCGAAGGCCTCGAAATGCACCCAGTCGTCCGGCACGCCCCAGGCCCTGAGGTCCTCGGTCACGCTCTCCATGAACGAGCCCGGACCGCACAGGAAAAACCCGAAATTGTTCGATGGCAAAAGGGACTTCATGAGCTCAACCGTGACCCTTCCCTCGTGCTGGTAGTCCGTGCCCTTAACATCGGTGGGCAGCGGCTTCGAGTAGCACACGTGGACATGTAAGTTCTTGTTCTCCGTCTTCAGGCGGCTGGTGTAGGACTTGAACATGTGGTCAGCTCCATTTCGCGCGCCGTGGAAAAACCACACCTCCCGGTTCGACCCCGCCTCCGTCAAAGCCGCGGCCATCGAGATCATCGGAGTCACCCCGACCCCTCCGGAAATGAGTACTACGGGGCGTTCCTTCTCCAGGTCGAGATGGAAGTGCCCGTTTGGCGCCTTCACGTCGAGTATGTCCCCGACCTTGATATGGTCGCAAAAATACGAGGATCCAATGCCCGGAGGGTGGCCGCTATCCGGGGGTGGCGGGCATCGCTTTATGGTGACCCTGTAGTGCGAGCGCCTGGCGCAGTCCGAAAGCGAATAGCACCGGATGATAGGCTTGCTCAGGCCGGGAATGGTGAGCTGGAACGTCAGGTATTGCCCCGGCAGGAAGTGGGGCAGCGGCTTACCGTCATGGGGTTTCAGGTAGAAAGAGAAGGTGTCATCGCATTCCCTTACCTTCTGCTCCACCGAGAACTTCCGGATCCCGTTCCACGCCGATTTCGCCTCACTTGCGCTCTTTATCTCCAGGCCGGCCCTCTCTATGGCGAGCTCAAGGCGCATGCTCTGCAGGGCGGCCCGCCTGCGGACCTCGACCAGGCGGCTGACGCCGATGGCTACGAGGAAGGCTAGGTCCAGCGCCAGCCCGCAGATGATCAGCAGGCCAGCGGTGTGCGCGGGATGCTCGACGAATGGCTTGAGGAAATTCGCCAGCATTGGCGGGAATTAGGTGTTCTGTTCACGAAGCTGCGCGGGCGAATTTGACGCTGGATCAGGTGGGCTGAACGAACCATTGGTAGAGCAGAAAAGAGCCGCGGGCCAAACCTATAATCATGCGACTTGCCATCAAAGTAGTGCTGCTTGCCGTCCTGGGCCCGTGGGTTGACGGGCGGCCGGGGATTTGTGGCGAGATAGGCATGGGTGCAAACCAGTGTTCTTCGAGCGGTTGCCACGGTGGGGCGGGGGACCAAAGCAGGCAATTCGTCGTATGGTCCCAAAGCGACGTCCATTCCCGGTCATTTGCCACCCTGACCTCGGCGCGGGCCGCCCGAATGGCTGAGGCCCTCATGATAAGGGATCCAGCGTCGAGCCCCCGGTGCACCGTGTGCCATGCACCGCTTGCAGGCGCCAGCCCGGAGGAACGAGGAACGGGGGTGGAGCCGTCGGAGGGCGTCTCATGCGTGAGTTGCCACAACCTGCCCGGCACCTGGCTTCGAAGCCACACCCGTGCGGACTGGGGCCACGCCGAGCGGGTCACGGCGGGAATGCGCGACCTGAGGGACCTCTATACAAGGGCAAACACCTGCGTCGCATGCCACCAGAACATTGAGCCCGCCCTTATTGCGGTCGGCAGGCATCCCGCCCTTATCTTCGAGCTTGATGGCCAGTCCAAGGACGAGCCGAAGCATTGGCGCGAGCGCAACCCGTACTCCGGGGCCCAGGCGTGGTTCGTCGGCCAAGCCGTGGCGTTGAGGGAGACGAGCTGGGCTCTGCTAAACGGGGGCGCGGATCCCGCCCGCTCGCTCCCCGTCGCGCGCAGTCTCGCCTGGGTGCTGGCCCGGAGCGGACTCGACTCCCTTGGAGCGGTTCCGGACCCTGCGGGGGCATCGCCGACCGGCCTTGCGACGTCGGTGGAGAACGCCGACGTGCTCGCTAAGCGCGCGGCGCAGAATTGGGAACCGCGTTTTGGCATGGTCGTACTCGTAAGGCTCGCCGCGACCCAGGACGACTTCGTCGCACCTGGCGTTTCGGCAAGGGACCAGGCTTGCCGGGCGGAGCGGCTGGTAGTCGCATTGGATCGCCTCGTCCCATCGATTCCCGACTCCGCGCGCCGGCTATCCGCCTCCTCGTCCCTCGACAGGCTTTTCATCCTCGTCCAGTCCCAGGAGGATTTTTCACCGACCTTGTTTGCGCAAGGACTTGCCGATTTCAAGAATCGCCTTGGGCCCGCGCCCTAGCGGCCTGCGCAGGGTCCCTACCTGCCGGAGACCGGCGGCGCCGAAGGCGATGACTTCAGCTCGGGCTCCCGGGGAAAAACGGCGTAGGGCAGGCGGGCCCCCAGGTACCTCATGTTGTCGGCCCGGATCGACGGTTCCGGCTGAAATCCCGCAGTTCCCGAGGCGGAGACAAGATCGTCCTGGTCGACGCCATCCCCCGACACCCCGATAGCCCCGATCAAGACGCCGTTGCGATAGAGCGGGAAGCCCCCGGGGAATATCGTCATGCCGTTTGGCAGGTTGCCGTCAACCGAGCCGCTGCCCGAGATGATGGGGGCGGAGAACCGCTCCTGGAGGCCGTTGAAAGGACCGGGGGGCTCGTTGTCGATCCCCGGGGGGAACATCGTCTGGGCGAGAAATCCCACGGTGCGGGCCGAGAAGGCCCGGGTCACGTCCGAGAAGAACAGGGCGGTCCTCGCCTTCTGGACCGAAACATCCCATGAGAAAATCGTCGCATCGGGTGTCCTGAACGTTCCGAGCACAACGGGTGTGCTTCCCGGGCTGTTGGGATTGTTGACGACCGAGATGAAGACCTCGGCGTTGACGCCCGCCGGCTGCCTTATCCCTGCCCGGGTCACAAGTGAACGGGCTGCGGCGTTTGAGATGATCTGAGTCACTTCCGCGGCCGTCAGCCGTTGCTGGCCCGATATCGTCCCCGGCACGGGGTCCCCGATTATGGCCGACCTAATCTCTCCGGTCACACCCCCAATGTTTGCCGTGGGCCAGGCTACCGCCGTGGGTTCCTGGAGCCCCGTCGTATCGGGCGGCACCGAAGGGCCGATCGCTGCCGGGGCGCTTTCGACGTAGGGAAACGAGAATCCCCCAACAAAAATGTTCGTCGCTTGGATAAACTCGGGCGCCTCGAAGCCCCTCTGGCCGGTCAAGGCGATGACCTCGTTGGTGTCGGGCCCCTCAATGCTCCCGTCCTCAACCTCGGGTCCGGGACCTGTGACCCCGATACCTGCAACGAGCACGCCGTCCTTGTAGAGGGGCACGCCTCCAGGTGATCCGTAGAGCCGGGTGCCGGGAATGCGGCTGCCGTCGATCCTCTGGAAGCTGTTTACGTCCGAATACGCCATCGACGAGTATTCCACCCCAACGAGCGGCCCCGGGGGCGTGAATTCTATCCCCGGGGGGTAGTGCTGCTGGATGATGAAGCCCGCGGTCCTTGTCGTGAGGGCCTCGCCGTCGCTGCTCAGGAAGACGGCAGTTCCCGCCTTTGAGACTGCTATTGCCTCCTGGGCCTCCGTGAAACCTTGTGTGCCGTCGGCGTTTCGGACGAGAAGCTCTCGCCCATCCCGATCCACAAGGGCGATCACCGATCCAGGGGAGAGCTGGCGCGCGGCGCCCGCCGCCTGGGCAAATATCGTCGCCTGGTCGCTCACGGTGAGGTCCTCCGCGGCGCCGAACGCCCCGGTGGCGGCGCACGTTAGCGCGGCCGCTAGTATAAAGAGCCCGCGGCATTGGGTCTGCCTCACCCTGGGAATCAAGAAATGGGCTGGAAAAATGGCCAGCCCATTTCCCGGCGGGCGAACCTTTTTCCGCACCGAGCGGGACCTTCGCGTGAACTCCTCGCCGACAAGGGAGCTAGGACGCGGGGGTTTCCCCGCGCGCGGGTTCCGTCTCCACGGAATCCTGGTGCCTCTCAAACTGGGGGTAGAGGAGCGGCAGGATGAAAAGGGTCAGCACGGTACCGGTCAAAAGGCCGCCGATGATGACGACGGCAAAGGGGCGCGCCGTCTCGGCGCCCACGCCCGTGGACAGCGCCATCGGCAGGAGGCCCAGCATCGCCATGAGCGAGGTCATCACCATGGGCCGCACCCGCGACGTTGCGCCCTCCTTGATCGCCTCCATCATCTTGAAATCGCGGTCCCGTCTTAGCTCCTGGATGCGGGAGACCAGGATGACGCTGTTTTGTATCGAGATGCCAAAGAGCGCGATGAATCCCACCAGGGCGGCGACGGAGAGGTTCAACCCCGCGAGCGGGAGCGCCATCAGGCCACCCGCTGCTGAGAACGGGACCGTGAGGAGGATCAGAACCGCGAACCGGCTGGAGTTGAACGTGATGAACAGAAGGAAGTAGATGGCCAGGAAGGTGATGGGCACGATGACCGCAAGCCGCCGCTCGGCCCGCTGCTCGTTCTCGAAGGATCCGGTCCACTCGAGCCGGTAGCCCGTCGGCAGGTGGATCGCGGCCGCCACCTTGGCCTCCGCCTCGTTCACGACGGAGTCCAGGTCGCGGTCGCGCACCGACAGCTTGATGTCGGTGCGGCGCTCGTTCTCCTCGCGATAGATGCTCGCAAGGCCGGCCTTGATCCCGACGGTGGCCAGGGAGCCGAGGGTCAGCCGCTCGCCGTTGCTGCCGAAGATGGGAACATTGCGGATGGCGTCCACGTCGAGCACCGACTCGGGCGTGAGCTTCACGACGAGGTCGAACGTGCGCTCGTCCTCGAGGACCTGCGTGGCGGCCTGCCCCCCGATAGCAGTCGCGATCACGGTCTGAACATCGACGACCGAAAGCCCGTAGCGCGCGATTGCGGCGCGATCGACCGCAATCTGGATCTGCGGCTGGCCGAGGAGAAGGTTGGTGCCGACGTCAGCGGCTCCGCGCACGGTCTTTATGATGTCCACGATCTTGTTGGCGTATTCTTGGAGCTTCTCGGGGTCGTTCCCGAAGAGCTTTATCGCGAGCTCGCTCTTAACGCCGGAGACCGCCTCGTCGACATTGTCCTCTATGTACTGGCTGAACTGGGAGTCGACGCCCGGAATCTCCTTCAGGTTGTTGGCCATGGCCGCAACGAGCGCGTCGTGGGTCTTCGCGGTGGTCCATTCCTCCCGCGGCTTCAATCCCACGCTGTACTCGGTGATGTCCCAGCCGTTCACGTCCGTCCCGTCGTCGGGCCTCCCGATCTGGCTGACGACGTAGCGGACCTCCGGGAACGAGGCCAGGCGCCGTCGCACGTTGGCCGTGATCTTGGCTGATTCCGAGGGCGAGATGGATTGCGGGGCGAAGGTCCGGACCCAGAGGTCACCCTCGTCGAGCTTCGGCAGGAACTCGCTCCCGATGAAGTGGTAGACGGCGGCCCCGACCACGAGGAGCGCGAGTGCGACCCCGAAGACAACCCGCCTGGACCGCAAGGCGAAATCGAGTGCCGGCCGGTAGACGCGGAGAAGCTTGCCCACGATCCACGACTCGTCGCCGGCGATCTTCTCCCTGAGCGCAAAGCTCGCGAGGACAGGCACCGCCGTGATCGCGAATACCGTGCCGGAGACGAGCGCAAAGGTGAGGGTGAGTGCCATCGGCCGGAAGATGCGGCCCTCGACCCGCTGCAGCGTGAAGAGGGGAATGAAGGCGGTCAGCAGGATCGCCTTGGAGAAGAGGATCGGCCTGCCCATCTGGGAGACGGCCTCGATGATCACGGATCGCAGTGAGCGTATCTGGCCCTTCCTCTGCTCAAGGATGCGCAGGATATTCTCGATCACGACCACGGCCGAATCCACAATGATTCCAAAGTCTATAGCCCCCAACGAGATGAGATTCGCCGGAATGCCTCTGAGGTCGAGCAACATGAAGGCCCCAAGGAGCGCCACGGGCACGGCGAGCGCGACCACGAGTGCCGAGCGCCAGTTGCCCATTCCGAGAAAGAGGAACAACACAAAGAGCACCAGGGCGATTCCCTCCAGCACGTTGTGGCGCACGGTGTGGAGTGTCCGCTCCACGAGGGCCGTGCGGTCATAATAGGTCACAAGCCGCACGCCTGCCGGCAGGTAGTGCTCGTTGATCTGGTCGGCCATTTTCTTGACGCGGTCGCACACCTCGACCGGATTGTCGCCCCGCCTCATGATCACGATTCCCTCAGCGACATCGTCCTCGTCCCGGATGCCGGCCGGGAAGCCCTTCACGTCGGTATCCGTCCGCCCGACCCGGCCGAGCCGCACCGCGTGCCCGATCACGACTTGTCCCACGTCGCTGATTCGTATCGGCGTTCCATTGCGCGTGTCGACCGCCACGGCCTCGATGTCGGCTTTCCCCGTTAGGAAGCCGAGCCCGCGGACGACGTAAAGTTCCGACCCGTGCTCCACGTAGGATCCCCCCGCGTTCGTATTGCTGTTGGAGAGCGCCGTGAAGACCTGCTGAAGCGTCACGTTGTAGGCCTTCAGCTTGGCGGGATCGATCAGCACCTGGTACTGCTTGGTCAGCCCGCCGAAGGGGTTCACGTCGACCACGCCCGGCACGGACCGGAACTTCTTCTCGACGACCCAGTCCTCGAGCGCGCGCACCTCGGTTGCTGGGAACCCCTTGGGAGCCCTGAGCGTGTAGCGAAAGACCTCGCCGATCGGAGTGGCGTCGGGCGAAAGGCTCGCGTTCGCGCCCTGGGGAAGCGTCACTCCCCCCAGGAGCTGGTTCGCAAGGTTGCGGATCTTGCTGTTGTCCGCGTTGTCCTCGAAGACCAGCGTTATCTGTGAGAGGCCGAAGAGGGATATCGACCTCATCGAGACCCGCCCCGGGATGCCGTTCATCACGCTCTCGATCGGGATCGTGACCAGGCGCTCCACCTCCTCCGCGGCATGGCCCGGGAAGAGGGTGATCACCTGCACGCTCACGTTGGTAACGTCGGGATACGCCTCAACAGGCAGCTCCCTGTAGGCGATGATCCCGCTCAGGATGAACGACGCGAGCAACACGAGCACGACGGCCCGGTTCTGGAGCGCTGCTAGCGTTATTTTTCCGATCATCGGGTCAGGGTCTCAGTTTGCCGGGTCGACAATCGACTGGAGCAGCAGCGCCCCCTCGGTGACCACCTTCTGCCCGATCGCGACGCCATCGGTAACGGGCACCCTGCCGTCCTTCTCAACCCCGACGGAGACCTTGCGGCGCTCGAACTGGCCCGGGGCGACCTCCACGAACAGGTAGTTCTGGTTGTCGACGATGAAGATCGCCTTGGACGAGATCTCGACCCCGGCCTGCCCGACTTTCGTCTCGTCCCGCAGGACGTCAGCAAGGACGTACATCTCTGCCTTCAGGAGCGAATCCGGGTTGCTCACGACGCCCCGGACCTGGACGGCCCGTGTGGCTGGGTCCATCGACTCGCCGACCTTGTCGACCGTGCCTTGGAAGGCGCGGTCGGGGAACGGCCGCGCGTGCACGATGAGCTTCTGTCCGGGCTGGAGCGTCGGGATGTCCGCCTCCGAGGCGTCAAGCTGCAGCCAGAGCAGGGTGGGGTCGCTGACGATGAACAGGGGCGCGAACAGGTTTGGGGCGTTTGCCAGCATCTGGTCGTTGCGCACCTCCTGGCCGGGATTGATATTCCTGTCGACAACGACACCCGCCACCGGGGACCTGAGCACGTAGGCCTGCCCCGTCTCGCTGGTCATGCCGCCGTAGAGCTTGAGTCGCGACGCCGCGCGGTCGGACTCCGCCTGAGCCGCCTCGAACGCGGCCTCGGCCGCCTCGACATCCTTTGCCGCCGCCGCCCCGTGCTCAAGGAGGTCCTTCGACCGCAAAAAGGCCTTGTTGGCGGCGGCCAGGTTGGCTGCGGCTGTGCGGGCGTCGGCGAGCGCCTGGCCGTAGTCGGGCGAGCTGATCTCTGCGAGGGGCGATCCCGCCTGCACGGCCTGGCCGATGTCGGCGCGAATCGCGACCACCTGGCCCATGACGGGTGTGAACACCCTTACGGTCGTCTTGTCGTTCCAGTAGAGGCGACCGGTCAGGTGCGTGATCGCCAGCTTCCGGGGTTCGGCGGTCTCCACCTGCAGCGAGGATAGCTGGGGCGCGTTAGGCAGGAAGGTGACGCGGTCCCCATCGACCTTGGGATCGGGCGGCGCGTCGGGGACCTGGGGCTGCCTGCCGCAGCCTGCGGCCATTGTTAGGCCTAGCACCAAGGCCGCGAGGATGGAGCCCTTTTGACGGGAAGACCGCAGAGGGGTCGGCGCACCGGTTGTCGTGTTTGGTGTCATGGTGGGGATCCTTGTTGAGATCAGTTTGGATGCGCTCACGGGCTACAGCCTGCCGAGCGCGGCAAGCAGTGCTGAAAGCGCTGCGGCCGTGTCGGCCTCAGCCTGGACGTCCGCTAGGCGGATGTCGTTGTCGCTGCGCTGGGCGTCGAGGAGGTCGATGAGCGCCGCGCCGCCTTTTTCATAGGCATAGGCGACGCTCCGCGTGACCTCGGCCGACCGCGGGAGGAGGCTCTTCCGATATTTTTCCAGGCGCGCGGCGGCCTCCTGGTAGGCGACGCGCGCTGTCGCGACGTCCGCCGTGGCCTGGACCCGCACCTTCTCCAGGCGGGCCTGCGCCTGGTTCTTTGCCGCCAGGGCCCCCTGGATCTCGCCGCTGTACTGGTTTACGACCGGAAGCGGCAGGGACACGCCAACGCCCACCGTGTCCGGCTGAGCCGGGGGGTTGCGCTCGTACTGGACGCTGACCGTCACGTCCGGAATGCGTTGGTGCCTTGCAAGCGCCAGGTTAAGCTCCGCTTGTTTGACCGCGGCCTCCGCGGCCGCAATGTCCGGGCGTTTGAGCACCGTTGCCTCGTCCGCGTCGGCGGCCGGGGGGCCGGCCAGGGCCTCCAGGCTGTCGGTGAGGACCGTGCCCCCGTTGGCCTTGGGCTCCCCGATCAGGGCCTCGAGCGCCACGACCGCCGCCTTCTCGGCGGCCTCCTGGGAGGCCGCGTTAAGCTCGTCCTGCTCGGCCGCGATCTCTATCCTCGATTGGTCGGCCTTTGAAAGGTCGCCCGCCTGGAACCTGTGCGCGGCGACATCCGCCTCGTGGCGGAGCGCTGCCGCGGAAAGGCTGAGGACCTTCGCCTGCTCCTTGGCCAGGAGGGCGGCCACGTAGGCCTGGGTGACGCCCTGGAGCAGGAGGCGGCGGGCGTCGTCCAGCTGGAATTCGGCCACGTGGACGCCGGCGTTTGCCGAGTCCCGCAACAGACCACGCTTGGACACCTGGATTAGCTCGGAAAGGGAGACAATGGAGTCGTAGGCCCGGCTGAGGAGGCCGTTGCCGAGGGTCGTGCCCTCGGGGACGCCGTCGGTGCTGATCTTCGCCGTCGAGAGCCCGAGGGTTGGGTTTGGCACTTCGCGTGCGACCTTCAGCTGGCCAATCGCTGCGTCGACTTGGAACTGGGCCGATCTAAAGTCACCGTTGCGTTCAAGGGCAAGCTGGCGCGCCTGGGCGAGTGATAGGGCCTTTCCGAACGCCGCCGCCGGGTCCTGCCCGTGCGCCTCCGGGACCAGAAGCGCCAGGGCAACCAGCGCCAAACTGATTCGTCGTCGATTTGTAACAAATTGAACTGCAACAAGGCAGGGCCCCATGCCCGAAGAATAGCAGCCGTCCGGCCTCCCGGTCCATAGGGCGACGCTTGATTCGGGCCTAGTACCAAGCCCTATGGCGGTGCCTGTCTCCTCGAACACGGCTAGGTTTTCTTTTCGCTTTCGGTCCACTGGACCGCGGCGTGCATGAGCGCGGTCGCATTCTCCAGGCCGAGCTTTTCCTTGATGTGGGCGCAGTGGGTCTGGACGGTCTTAAGGCTCAGATGCAGTTCCTGGGCGATCACCCGCGTTTCCTGCCCGCGCCCGATCCGCTGGAAGACCTCGAGCTCCCGATTGCTCAGGCGATCTATCGGCGAAACGGCGAGGTTGCGCCCGATCCCCACGAATTTCTTGGCCATCAGGGACGCTGTCGCTTCACTCATGAAGACGCCGCCGTCCATGATCTCCCGGATGGCCTTGATGATGTTGTTCGTGGTCTCCCGCTTCATGACATAGCCCCGCGCGCCCGCCCGAAGGGCCCTTTCGGCGTAATGGACCTCATCGTGCATCGACAGAACGAGCGTCTTGGGGGGGACGGGGAGTGTCTGGAGGCGCGCTATGAGATCGAACCCCGATTCGCCCCGCAGCGACAAATCGATGATGACGATGTCGGGATGGGCGGCCTCGATTCGACCGAATCCCTGGGTCGCGTCCTCGGCCTCGCCGCATACCGACATGTCAGCCTCCTGCGCGATCAGCTTCTGAAGGCCCTCGCGTACGAGGGGGTGGTCGTCGACAATGAAGACCCTGTGGCGGACGGGCGCGCCGGGTGTGGTGACGCTGGACTCGCTCATGGCTTGGTTCCGCCCCGCTCGAGAGTGCAGGTCACGAGAGTCCCTCCGCCGGCCTGCGCCACGATCTCTATTCTCGCACCGATCATCGCCGCCCGATGCTTCATGATGCGCAGTCCAAGGCCATCACCGCGGGCTTCCGGTGCGGGCAGGCCGATCCCGTCATCGCTGACACTCAGCGACACCTTGGGGCCGTCCGCGGAGAGCGCCACCTCCACGCGCCTTGCCCTGCCGTGCCTCACCGCGTTTCTGACGGCCTCCTGCGCAATCCGGTAGAGGTGGGTTGCAGTACCGTTCTCCTCGAATGCGACGTCTGTGTCGAAACGGCACGCGCATTCGATATGAAAGGTCTGCGCGGTTGTCGCAGCGAAATCCCGGAGGGCGATGGCAAGTCCTTCCCGCTCGATCTCGGCCAGGAGCAGGCCCTTTGCGAGGTTCCGGGTCTGCTCAATTCCGCTCTCGATTAGACCGGCGATCTTTTGCATCTCCGCGGCCTCATCGGCCTGACGCGCGCTCAGGCGCGACCCGAGCGCCTGCGCAACGAGCGCCGTGCCGGTCAGGTGCTGGCCCAGGCCGTCGTGCAGGTCGTGCCCGATGCTGCGGCGCTCGCGCTCGCTGATGTCGAGGACCGCCCTTTCCAGCCGCTCGCGCTCCAGGATCTCATCTGTCAGGGCGGAGGTCCTCTGTCGGATGCGTCTCTCCATCTCGCGCTGGAGGGCGAGCAGGCTCGAGAGCAGCCAGACGACCATCAGGTACGTGCTCAGCGCGATGAGCGCGTTCCAGGCCGAGATGAAGGGCCTCGCAAACCGGGCACCCGCGGCAAAATCGCCGATTAGCCAGGAAGCGATGCTTGCCACGGAGGCCACGACGCCGAACCGCCACCCGACGGAGGCCACGGCAAGGCATATCGGAAGCAGGTAGAATACGAGGAGCGAGAGCTCGAAGCCCGTGAGGTAGTCGATGACCCCGATGAACAGCACGAGCCCGAAGGTGACTAGGATCCACCGGGTGCTGTGCGAGGGGTCGGCCGAGGACACGATTGTCCTCCAGAAATTGTGCCTCCATTCGCCGAATGAGCGTGTCGGGGCTTCCATGGGTGTGGCGGAGCTCAGGTCTTGCCCCGGGATTCGCCTAGAATTCGAGGTGAGCCCTGAGCGCGTACAGGGGCACCGGGCCCCGGTCCCTGTTGAAGCCAGGGTGATCCACATATTGGAAATCCGGGGTCATCCATAGCCACTTGCACACCTTCACGTCGTAATAAACCTCCCCAATCTCCTCCAGCCCGTAATTGAGGCGGCCGTCCCCAATGTCCAGTCCGATGCCGCCCGCGGCCAGGTAGGCCTTGTGCTCCGACGAAAGTCCGCTTCCCACGACCGCGACCCCGAGAACGTCGTCCGGTCGGTTCCAAGGTGCGCCCTGCAGGCTAAGGCCAAGGGCAACCGAGCTGTCGATCTCGGTGAACGCCCAGGTCTCGGTCCGTCCGTCGTCCCAGCTCAGGCGTGCAAATGCGCCCAGGCCCGTCGTCAATTCCTGGTCCCAGCTGAGCCCGGCCCCGACCTTTGACCTGTAGGCCCTCGTGGCGGTGATGTCCGGGACTCCGGAGGCCGAGGCCAGCGAGTCGTCGTAGTTGCCCATGTTCGCACGATTCCAAAAAAGGAAGGGGCGAATCATTCCGGCGTGGCCGTCCCATGAATACCGCCGGTCGACCTCAAGGACCTGTGCCCACGCTTTGGCCACGTCGGTCTGCAGGGTGGCCCCGTTGGACACCGTGGGCTCCAGGAAAATGCCGTAGTGGAGGAGCCAGTCCTTGGTGTTGAGCTCCGCCACGAACCCGCACGTGTAGCCGATGATGTCCGCGGGGTAGTCCCAGGCCGCGCTCTCCCAAAGAGCCCAGTTCATGAACTGCTTGCGGGAGTCGTGGCTGTAGGCGTTGTCATCGAAGAAATCGTTTGCCGAAAACTTGCCAATCGAGAACGTCAGCCGATCCACATCCACGGTCTCGGCGAACTGGTTCTCGTCGGCCTCGATCTTCTCGGTATCGCCCCCGAGGCCGATCGTCTGGCGGATGAAGAGCCTGGAGGTGTTGTAGTGGAGCTGGTAGAATGCAGCCTTCACGGCCTCGCCGTTCGGAAATCCCGCGATGCCGAGGGTGCTGCTCAGGCCGTGTCCCTGGAGTATCTCCGGGTTGTAGTACAATTCGGCTCCGCTCCAAAGCTTCCGTCCTAGGAAGATTGTCAGGGAAAAGGTTCGTTCGCCTTCCCCTCCCGGCAGGAAGCTGTTCTGGCCGGCATAAGGCGAGTTAAACGAGGAATCCCACTGCTCGATCTCGGTTTCCTGCTGAACGACCGTCCAATTGCCCGGGTCTGAGAGGACCGACCAGGTGTCTGCCGATGGAGGGGGCCGGCTTTCGATCGCGTCGGCCGCCGCGGCCGCAGTCGAAATCAAGAGCCATGCAACCAACAATTTAAGTTCGGAACGGAGACAGCTTCCTGCTCCTTTTTTTGGGGGTCTCGGTTCGGCTTTTGGCATGGGCGCTCGCAAGTCACCCATGGTGGGAACGCGATCCGTGCGGGATCAAGTTCATCCGCAAATCCCTACGTAAAATTAATGCGTCGGGACGGAGGGGTCGGCTCGGCCTTCCGAAAGGCGTGTTCCAAGGGCTGTCCCCGCCCGTTTTGGGCCACTCGGGGAACCTCGGAGCCCTCAAACAGGGGTAGAAATACCAGGCCGGGACCCAATTTCTTGCCCCATGGGATCCCGTTAGGGGACGCTGCATGCTTTTCCCCAATGCCAACGGCACTCACAAAACAGGTATCCCCATACCCCACAGGGCGCCCCCCGGGGCCGTGTCGGCCTGCTGAGGGGATGCGTAGTTATTCGCAATTTAAGCCGATCCAGAAACCCATCCCCGTGCCGATCAAATAGCCAAGGGCGGAAGCCTGCTTTCGTCGCAGCTTAGAGCACGGAATCCGCCTGCTAAGTCACCCTCGTCCAGCCATGGCAGAAACCCACACCCTCGCACCGTTCTCAAAATGGACGACAAACCCATTCGGGCTAGCGGCCAACGGAGAAGCCGGCAGCCCTATTTTCCTCCCTGAACGCAAGGAGGGCAACGCGCCGCTCTCCGCCAGTCCGTCGACGGAACGCCGCCGCAGCAGGCAATCGCTCCCACTCCTTGCGGCATCGGCCGAGCTCGCCCGGGAATCGATTATCATCACGGACGCCGACCTCGACTTCCCGGGCCCGAGGATTATTTACGTAAACCCCTCATTCACAAAAATATGGGGCTATTCACCGGAGGAGGTATTTGGCAAGACTCCCCGCATCCTGCAGGGGCCCAAATCAGATCGCGCGATGCACGGGGAACTCAAGAAAACCCTCCAGCGCGGCGAGATCTTCAAGGGAGAGGGCATCAACTACAGGAAGGACGGGACCGAGGTCATCGTCGACTGGGAGATCGTCCCCCTCTACGGCGAGGACAACACCGTGACCCACTATATTGGCTTCCAACGCGACATCACCAAACGCAAGAGCGAGGAGCAGACCCTGGCCGAGAGCGAGGCGCGCTACCGCACCCTGGTGGAGCTCTCACCGGACGCCATCTTCGTGCACGTCGAAGGACGGATCGTCTTCGCCAACGCCGCGGCGGCGCGGCTTCTGGGCTCGACCGGGCCCGAGGAAGTGGTGGGCCTTGGCATTGCCGACTTGGTGCCTCCGGAGGAAAGGGACGCTATCCGGGAGCGCCTCGAGCGGACCCTTCAGGGGTGCCAATCGCCGAAATTCGAGGAGCAGTGCCTCGTGAGGTTCGATGGCTCGACCGTGCACGTTGAGTCGGTGGGTATTCCCATCACCTACGCGGGCAAGCCCGCCGTCCAGATCCTCTTCCATGACCTCACGGAGCGCATCAGGCTCGAGGAGCAGTTCCACCAGGCTCAGAGGTTGGAGAGCATCGGAATGCTCGCCGCAGGGATCGCCCACGACCTCAACAATGTTCTGGCCCCGATCCTGATGGCGGCACCCATGCTCCGCGACGGCGCGGTAGCCCCTGCCGACAAGCGGCTTCTCACCGACATTGAAAAGAGCGCGGTCCGCGGCGCGGGCCTGGTGCGCCAGATCCTGGGCTTTGCGCACGGCGTCGGCGGCGAGGCGCAGATCGTCCAGCTCAAACACCTCCTCCATGACATCGTGGGTGTCTTGAGCCGCACGGTGTCAAAGAGCATCGAGGTCCGGCTTCAAACCCCGGCCGATCTCTGGCCGGTAAAGGTCAACCCCACCCAGGTCCACCAGGTGATCCTAAACCTCTGTGTGAATGCCCGTGACGCCATGCCCGGCGGAGGCAAGCTCCGCCTGAGCGCCGAGAATGTGACGCTTGACGAGGCCATGGCCGCCAAGCTCGAGCCGGGCGCGCGGCCCGGCAGGTGGGTGGTTCTCCAGGTGCAGGATACCGGAACGGGCATACCGCCTGAGGTGCTCGCTCGGATGTGGGAGCCGTTCTACACCACCAAGCCTGCCGACAAGGGGACCGGGCTCGGACTCTCCACGGTGCGAGGCATCATCGAGAGGCACTCGGGCTTGATCACGGTCCAGACCGAGGTCGGGCACGGGACGACCTTCCGGGCGTACCTTCCGCCAGCCGAGGGAGCGACAGTCGCGGAGGCCGACGCGGCCCAGGCGCCGCGGGGCAATGGGGAGCTGGTCCTGGTGGTTGACGACGACGCACTGATCCGGGTCATCACCACCGCGATGCTCACCCGCCACGGCTACCGCGTGCTCGTGGCGTGCGATGGGGCCGAGGCCCTGGCCCTCATCAAGGCCCGTCGCGGCGAGGTAAGCCTCATGGTGACCGACCTTGATATGCCCCACGTGGCGGGCCCGGCGCTTGCGGAACAGGTCAGGAGTTTGAACCCTGACACCCAGATCCTGGCAATAAGCGGTGGAAAACCTGACACGTCCGAACGCGACCCAAGCACGTTTTCAAACGGCTTCCTGATCAAGCCCTTCTCGGTCGAGAGCCTGCTGTCGATGGTCTACACCCTTATATCCTCGACTCAGCCGCACCTTTGAAGTGAGGGGGAGGCGGTCCCTTCCGTGCTTCCCACGTTGTGCTAGGAAATGGAATGCAGCAGGTTAGAGCGGATTTCACCTGGTTTACGGAGTTTCGAGGCGCGGTGCGACCTCAAGGGTCGCGATTAACGAAAGTCCGGCGCCGCAGGATCGCGGAGTGATGGGGCCAACCTTTTGGGCGATACGAATTGACGACGAAGGGGAGCGGCGGTGCCATCGGCGCCCCGGATGAGCGTATCGATCCCACTTCCGCTGTTCCATGTCGTTGGCTTTTCAGGCCATCGGCAGGTCGAGCGGCCCGCCGACGCCGTGGCCGCGATCCGAAAGGCGCTCGCCTCCCTGCGGCAAGACGGTTCGGGGGAGTGGATCGCACTTTCCTCGGTGGCCGTTGGCGGCGACACCCTCTTTGCAAAGGAGGCCCTCGCGATGGGGCTGCCTTGGCACGCCCTCCTTCCGCTGCCCCAGGCGGAATTCCGCAGCGATTTTTCACCGGAGGACTGGGTAGGCGCGGAGGAACTCATCACCAAGGCCGAGGCCGTCCGCGTGATAGCCGAGAACGGGTCCCGCGAGGACGCGTACCTGGACTGCGGCATGGAGACCGTGAACGAGTGCGACGTCCTCTTGGTACTCTGGGACGGCGAGCCCGCTCGCGGAAAGGGCGGCACTGCCGATGTGATCGAGTACGCCCGGGAGCTGGGCAAGCCCCTGGTCCTGATCGATGCGGCAACCTTTGCGGTGCGCCGCGAAAATTTCTCGGCCTTTTCACAGGCGGACCACAACCTAACGGAGTTCAACAAGCTCCACGACGCCCCAGGGGGCTTGGCCGGCGGCCCGACTGAGCCCGCCGAGTTGGTGGCCATATTCCGTTTCCAGAAGAAGGTGGACCACGCTGCCAGCCGGGGCGCCCCCCAGTTCAGGCGGCTGATCGCCGGCACCGTGATCCTCCACGTCCTGGCCACGCTCGTAGCCGCGGCGGGCCTGGCGTTTGAATGGCACGTGGCGGCACTGCCCTGGGTGAAGCTCCTCTGCCTTGCCGCTGCGCTGGGCGTGGCGCTCGTCCTCCGCTCCACGGGGGCCCACCACCAGTGGGTGCGCTGCCGCCTAGCCGCCGAGATCGCGCGTTCGGCGCTCGCCACATGGGGCCTGCCCCGGAGGGCGCCGCTTTTCGAGGAACTCGATATCCCTGAGTTCCGCTCGCTCATGCGCTCACTGCACGTGCTCCACATCCGGTCCTCGGCCGTGCAGCCGGTTTCCATGGAGGATTTCAAGCAGAGCTACCTGGCAAAGCGCGTCGATGACCAGTTGAGCTATTACCGCCGCAGGCTCGCCAAAGCCCTTCCCCAGTTGGTCCGCCTTCGAGCGGGATTCTGGGTAAGCACGATCCTGGCGCTCGTGTGCACGGCGGCCTATGCGCTTAAACTCGTGCACCTGCCGGAACGGGGCGAGCAGCTCCTGTATTATTTCCTGCCGATCTCGCTTCCCGTGGTTGCGGCGGCCACCATATCGCTCATCTCCGTCCACGATCTTCACCGGCGGGTGGCGCGCTACCGCGAGATGGAGCACGTCCTCGATTCCAGCCGCAAGCAGATCGCATTCTGCAGGACATGGAACAGCTTGGAGCGTATCGTGCAGCGGACCGAGGGGACCTTAATTCAGGAGGTGCTGGAGTGGCACTCGATCACCAGTTTCGCTGAGTCGCACTGAGGGGCCAGCAGTCCAGGCTGGCCCCGCTGCGGTTCAGGGCGTCGGGCGACAAGATCTGCGGTGTTTTGGGCAACAGAGTACCAGTTGTCTGCCCAGGGAAGGCTATACTATGCCCGTAATGGACCAAAAATTGCACCGGGGCCCAGCCCACTGCTTCCGCAGTGGAGCGGATAGAGCGGCCTGCCCTAGGCGATGCGGGGCGCGTCGCGTGGGAGCCTGAAAAGCCGTGCCCGGACTCGCCACCCGCTCCGCCGAGGCCCAGGCCTCAGTCGTCCGTGGGTTGGCAGGCGAGGACCCAGTGCGGCGCGCCGAAAGGGCCGTTCCAAGCCTCCTCCTTGGAAAAAGCGAGGCCGTCCAGCGCGTGTCGTGCCTGGCGGCGGAGGTCGCACTGAGCGACGTCACCGTGCTGATCGAGGGGGAAAGCGGCACGGGAAAGGAGATTGTGGCGCGCATGATCCACCGACTGGGCGCCCGCGCGAAGAAACCCTTCATCTTTGTGAACTGCGCGGCGCTACCCGAGCAGCTCGTCGAGGCCGAGCTCTTCGGCTACGTGAAGGGTGCGTTCACGGACGCCCGATTCAACAAGCCCGGGCGCTTCCTCCTAGCGGACAGGGGCACCCTTTTTCTCGACGAGATCGGGGACATGCCCATGAAGGGGCAGGGCGACCTCCTAAGGGTGCTTGAGGACGGGGCATTTCGCATGGTGGGCGGAACGGACCTTATCCAGGTCGATGTGAGGGTCGTGGCCGCCACGAACAAGCGCCTCGAGGAACTGGTCGCCGCCGGACGTTTCAGGGAGGACCTTTTCTACCGGCTGAAGGTGATACCCATCGCGATACCGCCCTTGCGCGAGCGCTGCGAGGACATCCCCTTGTTGGCGGAGCATTTCCTTGGTCGGTTCTGCGAGAAGTACGGACGTGACCCCAGCAGGCTCTCGGCGGAGGCGCTGGAGGCCTGCGTGCGGTTTCCTTGGCCGGGCAACGTGAGGCAGCTCCGGAACGCCATGGAATGGCTCATGGTGACCACGGCAAAAACCACGATTGGAGTTCCGGAGTTGCCTCACTACCTCCATGGCCGGGCCGTTCCGGCCAGGTCCACGTCCCTGCGGCCCGGGATGACGCTCATGGAAGCGGAGCGGGTGCTGATTGAGGAGACCCTCCGCCACGCAACCTCGAACCGCGCGCACGCGGCCAGGCTTTTGGGAATCAGCCGCCGGTCCCTCCAATACAAGCTCAGGCGCATGGGGCTTGCCGAAAAATGAAGACCAGGCCTTCACCAGCGAAAACCTGCACTAAACGCCCGCTAACGGTGCAATCCTTGCACCGTTTAAGGCCTGCGGTCGGCCCCGGGAATGGAGCACAATACCCCTATCCCGATTGCAGACAAATGCTAACGAGACGCGACCGACGGGCGGCATGGAGGGTGCAAGGAAAGGGGCGTGTCCACTCCGGGCACGACCAACAAAAAACAACGAAAATCAAATCATGAATCCCGACATTAATCCTGCCGGCACCTCTACGGTTACCGCGACCCCGGTCGCCCCTGCAGCGCCTACGCCGCTGAATTCCAGTCCTGTTCCGCAGGCCAAGCAGCGGCCTGCCCGAACGTTCAGAAAGCCGCAGGCTGCGCCCACTCCTGGCCAGGCTGCATTCGTCAAACACTGAGTCGACCTCGAGGCGACCCAAGACCTAAACCAAGCGAACCCATCACCTGCCGCCGGGCGCCCCCTGGGCCCCGGCAGCCGGTCCCTTCACCCCCACCATGGATGTCATCACAATCGTCTCAAACCTTACCCAGCTCCAGAAATTCAGCCGTAGCCATGAGCCCCTGACGGCGGGCCAGAGACTCACGGTGACTCGGATCCGCAGGGAAACGCCATCCCAAGTCCTGGCCCATTTTGACGGGCTTCTCTCCCGCGACCAGAAAGGCGTCGCAGAGGTCCACAACGGTGTTTGCAACGGCTGCTACCTGCGCCTTCCCACTTCCGTGACGCACGGGCCGATGGACGAATTGGTCGTGTGCGAAACCTGCGGGGCCTACCTGTCCTTCGCCGACGCAGGATCCCTCTCCGAGATGTCGCTGGCCTCGCGGTAAGGGCCGGGTCCGGGCCTGAAGTCGCCGAGCCGGATCAGGGCCAGGCCACGTTCAGGGCCTCGAGCCCGTGGAAGTGGTAGGAATCGCGGTAGCGCGGCCGTTCACTCAGGAAGATTCCGGGTAGTCGTTCGAAAAGCAGGGGCAGAGCGACCTGCAGTTCGAGCCTGGCGAGCGGTGCTCCCAGGCAGAAATGGATGCCTCCGCCGAACGACGCGTGTGCGGATGCCCCTCCCTGGACGGGCCTGGTGGGGTCGAACACATGGGCCCGGGGATACCGGGCCGGGTCGCGATTGGCGGCGCCGTAGAGCAGTGCGACCTCGGCGCCGCGCAGCAGTTTCACGCCCCCCACATCCACGTCCTCCTGGGCGTACCTGCTGAACATGTGAAGCGGCGGGTCAAACCGGAGGCACTCCTCGACAGTCGCCTCGGTGGCGGCCTCCGTGGCGAAGGCCGCTTGAAGGTGCGTCTTCTCCTCAAGGAGCGTCTTTACGGCGTTCCCGATCGAGTGGACGGTGCCTTCGTGCCCTGCGTTAAGCAGCAGGATGCAGGTGGCGATCATCTCATCCTCAGACAGGCTCTCGCCGGTCGCCTCGGCGGCCAGAAGGTGGCTTATCAGGTCGTCAGCCGGCTTTTTTCTGCGCTCGGCGAAATAGCCCCTCAGGAACCCCGAAAACTCTAGGGTGGCAGCTTCGGCCGAGTCCTCCATGGCCCGCGTTCGGCCCAGCTGGAACATGGCAACCATCCGGTGCGACCAGTCGAGAAGCTGAGGAGACATGTCGGCCGGAACGCCGAGGAGCTCGGCGATCACGACGACCGGTATCGGGGCCGCGTACGCGGCGATGAGCTCGGCGCCGTGGGAGGGCTCCATCCGGTCGATGAGCTCGTGGGCGAGAGCGGAGATCCGGGGCCTGAGGCGCTCGATGTTTCGTGCGACGAAGGCCCGGTTCACGAGCGTTCGCAGCCGCGTGTGGACCGGAGGCTCGCGCTCGAGCATCGAGTCCCGGTTCACCTCGTGGAAGGCCTTCACGTGGGCGGGAACCGGCTTGGGTGGCGGGGCGGGCTCGCCGTGCGGCGGCAGCAGCTCCCTGCCAAAGCGCCGGTCGCGGAGGATCGCGCCCACGTCCGCGGCGTTCAGGAAGCACCACACGCGCTGCTCCTCCCAGTAAAACGCGGGTGTGACGGCCCGGATCCGCTCATAGGCCGCATAGGGGTCATTGTAGAAACCCGGGTCGTTCGAGTTGATGGAGACCGAGCGCCGCTGCGCGTCGATGGTGAGCCACGGTGCTTCGCGGGATGGCATTTTTATTGAGCTGAGGTTTCCAGTGGGGGAGGGCGCGGGCAGTGGCTTCTTCAAATGAAGGAGCTTCGATCCGTGATCCACAGCAAAACGGGGCGGCCTGCGAATTCACATTGAGCCTCGGTGCTTGCGACACGCAGGAGTATGGGCTAGGTTATCCGACAACGGCCAACGACCATGAATATCAGGCTGACGGTCCTTTTGCTCGGGTTGCCCGGAGTGGTTCTAGCTTCCGATCCAGAGAGGACGCCTGAGCCAAGGCCGCGCCTCACGCAGGAATTGCGAAGCCGGGCTGAGGCGGTTCACCCGACCCAGAAGAGGCTTCCGGCCCTGCAGGCCAACGGGGTCCCGACGGAGGCTAAGGACCAGATTACGGTCGTGGGCGCTGACCATGGAATGATCGGAAGGCCAAACGGGCCGTCGCCGGCAAGCCGCCCATTTGACCTTCAGGACGGAGGGACCTACTGGAGCAATAGGGCGGCTCTCTTCACGACGGAGACGATGCTCCAGTACGATGCGCCAAATGCGGGGTGGGATCTGCTGAGGATCACCTTTTAGGGCCGGCTCATTTCGGGCGGAGGAAGGTGCCCGGCCTCAACCTGGCGGGGGCTCCTGTCAAGCCCGAGTGATCCTCCTGTCGGCCAAGGGTTGCGTCAGGATTGCGCCCCAAGCATCCTGCCCCGTCCCCAACATGCGCCCGTCCGCCAGCCCGGAGATTCCCACGCCCGAAGCGCCGCACCCGTGGGTGGCGGCCACAGGGATAGCCCTCGCGACGGCCGCCGTCTACGCGGACTCGCTCTCTGGGCCGCTGATTTACGATGACCACCTTTGGATCACGTGGAACCAGTCGATCCACAATCTGGCGAGCATCGGCACGGTGCTGTCCGCGCCCACGGACCCTGCGGTCCATGGACGCCCGGTCCTTAGCCTCACCTTCGCGCTCAACTACGCCGTGAGCGGCACCAGCGCCTGGAGCTACCACCTGGCAAACTTAGCGATCCATGTCCTTGCGGCGCTCGTGCTCTTCGGGATCGTGAGGAGGACGCTCGCCATGCTTCCCGGCGCATTCCCGGGCGAGAGGGACCGGTTCTTTCCGGCCCTCGGGGCCGCGCTCCTGTGGGCCGTCCACCCGCTCCAGACCGAGGCCGTGACGTACGTCGCCCAGCGGGCGGAATCGCTCATGGGGCTCTTCTACCTCCTGACGCTTTATTGCTTCATCCGGGGAGTGGAGATGCCTGGGTCGAGGCGATGGCGCCTCCTCGCCGTGCTATCCTGCCTTCTCGGCATGGCGACAAAGGAGGTGATGGTGACGGCACCGCTCATCGTGCTGGCTTATGACCGGACGTTCGTCGCCGGGAGCTTCCGCGGGGCGCTCGGTGCGAGGGGTGCGCTCTATGCCGGCCTGGCGGGGACCTGGCTCGCCCTCGCCCTCCTGATGGGCGGTTTCGGGGGGCGGGGCCTCGGGTACGGCCTCGGGTTCACATGGTGGTCCTATGCGCTTCTCGAGTCGTGGGTCATCCTTCATTACCTGCTCCTGTCCCTCTGGCCGTTCCCGCTCGTGTTTGACTACGGCACGAACCTGGTTGGCACCGTGGCGGACACTATCCCCTGGGCGTGCCTGCTGCTTTGCTTGGTCGGCGCCACCTTCCTCGCGTTCAGGAGGCGCCCCGCCCTCGGTTTCGCGGGCGCGTGGTTCCTTCTGATCCTGGCGCCGGCCTCAAGCGTGGTGCCCGTGGCTTTCCAGCCGATGGCCGAGCACCGGATGTACCTGTCGCTGGCCGCGGTGACGGTGCTCGCCTCCA
>Ga0302196_10001142_pt1 | contig 25348 bp, 20 predicted proteins | sample II_Bog_N1_3_FD_198794 | JGI IMG/M metagenome (GOLD analysis project Ga0302196, IMG submission 198794) | Peat permafrost microbial communities from Stordalen Mire near Abisko, Sweden - II_Bog_N1_3 | ecosystem: Environmental > Terrestrial > Soil > Wetlands > Peat | place: Sweden: Abisko...
ATGATGGCGCCGAACGCATCGGCGTCGCGCACGTCGACGGCGTGGTACGTGGCGCGGCCCCCCGCCTCCGCGATGCGAGCGAGCGTGCGCCGCACCTCGCGCGAGCCGATGACGGTGCGGCACGCTCGCTCGATGATGGCGGGTGAGACCGGTCCTGCGCCGTTGGCTCGCTCCAGCAAGAGCCTGCGGATCGCGGTGGGATCGGTGGCGCGGGCGAGCTCGGAGTCCTCCGCTTCGCCCAGCGTGGAGCGACCGACCAGCTCGAGCCGGCAGTGGAAGCGGCGCGCGAGCGCGACCGCGACCTCCGCGGTGATGCCTCGGGCTCCGCCGGTGATGAGGATGACGGCGTCGCCGTCCAGCGCGAGGGCCGGACCGTCCACCCGCGCACGGCTCTCGACGTTGAGCGTGTGCCGCACGCCGCCCACGTAGCCGACCTCCACACGCTGGTCGTCCGCCAGAAGCTCGGCGTAGATGTGCGCGGCCAGCTCGGCCGGCTCTTCGGTGGGGTTCAGGTCGATGGCGCGGACGCGCAGCTGCGGTCGCTCCTTGGCGACGCTCTTGAGCAAACCCGCGACCCCTCCCGAGAACTTGGGGGCGTCGCCCGATTTGGGTCCGTCGCCGTCCGGCGCCGTTGGGCTCGAGTCGATGCCGAAGCGCCCGCCGAGACCCGTTGCCCCCACGATCCAGAGCGCGTTCCCACGCACGGCGGCCTGGGTGTTCGCGAAGAGGGTCCGGATGGAATCGTGGGACTTGGGGTCGAGCGAATCGAGGTGCACGAGGCCGTCGACCTCGCCGATCTCGTCGCCGGGCTCCAGCATCCGCACACGCGCTCCGCCGGCGCGGAGGATCTCCCCGAGCTTCGCGGCTACGCCGAGCCTGTCGGGCACGATCGCGAACGTGCGACCCTCGATGCGTACGCAGTTGGCCACCGCGGCGGCCACCGGGCTCACCTCGAGCACGTACCGCGTGACCTCCGCGGCCTTCACCGGCGCCTTGGGGACCTCTCCGTCGGCGGGCGGAGCCAGCGGGCTCGCGGGCGGAGCCAGAGGGGCTTCCTGTCCGCGGCCGGCGCCGGAGAGCGTGGGCGGAAGCAGTCCGGTGGGCGCGCCGGCCGTGACGGCCGGACCTGTCACGCCAACGACCTGAGCGGGCGGGGGATCGCTGTCCGCGTTGGCGCCGCTCTTGGCGACGCGCGCCTCGAGCCAGTCGGCGATCTTCCGCAGAGTCTTGAAGCGGGCCAGCTCCTCCAGCGCGTCGGATCGCGCCGCGTCGGTCATCGTGCCGAGCCCCAGGCGGTCGCGCATCTGCCCCAGGATCTCGATGCGTTTGATCGAGTCGATCCCGAGGTCGGCTTCGAGGTCGAGCTCGGGGTCGAGCATCTCCGCCGGGTAGCCCGTGCGCTCGCTCACGGTCGCGATGAGCGCTTCGAGGGCCGACAGATGGGCGCTCGGGGGCGGAGGCGGCGGACGGCTCGCACGAAGGACACGCCGGCTGGCGGGGCCCGTGGAGGGCCGTATTGAGCCTCTCGAGGACGGAATGGAAGGCACGGGCGGCGGAACCGAGTTGCGCGCGGGCGGAGCCGAGTTGCGCGGAGTCGCTGCCGACAGCTGCGGGGGCGGCGCGGAGATGCGCGGAGGCGGCGCGGAAACACGAGCCGACGAGGAGTCGCTCGCCGCCACGGACGGCGTCGTCTCCTCGGCTACCGGGACGGGCCCGATCTCGGCAGGCACGGCGGCCTCTCCCAGGAAGCGCAGCATGACCTGGCGCTGCGCCTCGGCGATGTCCCGCATCGAGCGAAGGTATTCGACCACCGCCGCCTCGCGCTCGCCCGCGGCGGGAGCGCCGAGGGGGGCGGCAACCACGACGGGCGCGAGCGGGATGCGGAGCGCAAACTCCGGCAAGTCGCCCTCGAGGGGGCGCGCGCTGTAGCCGTTGATCATCCACGCGGTTGCCGCAGGCCCGACCGGCGGAGGAGCCGCCAGATCGAACGCGCGGGCGTCCCGCGATTCGAAGAGAGCGGCCACGTTCACATCCATTCCCGCAACGGCCAGCTCGGCAAGGGCTTCGAGCAGCCCGAGGAGCCCGCTCGCGCGGTCGCAGCGCACGGCCACGTGGGGCCGTCCCTTGAGGATACGGCCGACGAGGTCGGAGAGCACCCCTCCCGGGCCCGCCTCGACGAAGACGCGCGCGCCGTCCGCGTACATCGCCTCGATCTCGTCCGCGAAACGTACGGGAAGCGCGAGCTGCCTCGCGAGCTGCCACCTCACGGCGTCCGGCTCGGCCGGGTACCGGGCGGCGGTGCTGTTGGAGTAGACGGGCACGCGCGGCGCCGACACGTCGACCGTGGCGAGCTTCTTCGCGAAGGCGTCGCTCGCCCCCGCGACGATCGGGCTGTGGAAGGCGCAGGCAACGGGGATCCTCCGCGCCGAGATGCCATGGGCGACGAGGCGTTCGACGGCGCCGACGATCGCATCCTCCGCGCCTGCGATCACGGTCTGGTCCGGGGCGTTGTGGTTCGCGAGGGTGATCCCTTCGAGGTCTCCGAGCGCTTGCCGCACGGCCGTGTGGGACGCGCTCGCCGCCGCCATCGTGCCCGGCGCGCCGTGCGCGGCGTCCAGGATCGCCGTCGCTCGCGCCTCGGAGACGTCGAGCAGCGAAGTGGCGGGCAGCGAGCCCGCGACGGCCAGCGCGACGAGCTCGCCGTAGCTGTGCCCGGCGGTCATGGCTGGCTTCACGCCGAAGCGGCCGAGCAGTCGCGCCATCGCCAGCTCGACGATGCCGAGCGTGGGCTGCGCGACGCGCGTGTCGGTGATCGCTGCCTTCTGCGCGCTCCGTCCCTCGTCGGTGAACGCCGACGGCGGGAACAGGATGGGTAGCCACTTCGCGCCGAGGCGCAGCAGATCCGAGAGCTCGGGGAAGGCCACGAACAGATCGGCGAGCATCCCGGGGCGCTGGCTCCCCTGGCCGGGGAACACGAACGCGACCTGATCGGCCTTGTACGTCGTCGCAGCGATGAACACGCCGGGCTCCCGCTTGGCCGCGGGCTTCCGTGCGGCGGCGAGCTTGTTCCTGAGGTCGGCCACGCTGGTCGCGACGATGGCGACCTGCGCGGGGCCGCCGGGCAACGCCCGCGCGACGCTGCTCGCGAGGTCGCGGAGCCTGTGCCCGTCCTCCTTCGCGTCTGGACCAGGCTGTGCGGTCGCGGAAGACGCGCCTTCCAGGATGGCCTCGAGCTGGGCCATCGTCCGCTCGACGGCGGCCTTGTCTCCCCGGAACACGAAGAGCTCTGCGGGCCACTCGTCGAGGCCGACCTTCGCCGTCTCGGGCGTGTGCGAAGCGATGACGGCGTGGAAGTTCGTCCCGCCGAAGCCGAAGGCGCTGATGCCCGCGAGGCGTCGTCCGCTGGCGTTCGTCCAGGGCGCCGCAACGGAGCGGAACGCGAACGGGCTGGTCGTGGCGTCGTACGCGGGGTTGGGAGCCTCGAGGTTCAGCGTGGGGGGCAGGATCCCGTGGTGGACCGAGAGGGCCGCCTTGATGAGCCCGGCGAGGCCGGCAGCGCACTTCGTGTGGCCGATGTTCGACTTCACCGAGCCGAGCGTGCACTCCGCAGGGAGGGCGCCTGCCCCGGAGAACACTTCCGTGAGCGTCTGGAGCTCGGTGCGGTCCCCCACGACGGTCCCCGTCCCGTGCGCTTCGATGAGGCCGACGTCCGCGGGCGAGACGCCCGCCGCGTCGTACGCGCGCTCGAGCGCGCGCGCCTGCCCCTCCTTGCGGGGCGCGGTGAGGCCGAGGCTCTTGCCGTCGCTCGACGCGCCGACCCCCTTGATGACCGCGTAGACGCGATCGCCGTCGCGCTCGGCGTCGGAGAGGCGCTTGAGGACGACCGCGGCGATGCCTTCGCCGAGCGCGATGCCGTCCGCCTTGCCGTCGAACGTCCGGCACTGGCCCGTGGGGGAGAGCGCGTGGACGCTCGCGAACATCAGGTAGTCGTTGATGCTGTTGTGGAGATCGGCGCCGCCGCTGATGACCATGTCGCTCGTGCCGGTCGACAGCTCCTTGCACGCGAGGTCGATGGCCGCGAGCGAGGAAGCGCAGGCGGCGTCCACCGTGTAGTTCGCGCCGCCGAGGTCGAGCCGGTTGGCGATGCGGCCGGCGATGACGTTGGCGAGGACGCCCGCGAACGAGTCCTCGGTCAGCGTGGGCAAGTGGGCCTCGAGCTCCACGGGCAGCTCGCCCAGCATCTGCGGGTAGGTGGCGCGAAAGCCGTACGCCCCGGCGAGCTCGGTCCCGGACTCGGCGCCGAAGATGACGCTCGTGCGCTCCCTGTCGAAGACCTTGGCGTCGTCTCCGTAGCCCGAGTCGTCGAGCGCCCGGCGCGCGACCTCGAGGGACAGAAGCTGGACGGGATCGATGGCCGCGAGCGAGCGCGGTGGAATCCCGTAAGCCATCGGATCGAAGGCCGTGTCGGGCACGAAGCCTCCCCACTTCGAAGGCGTGAGCTCGCCCGTGCCCTCCGGGTGGTAGTACTGCTCCGGGTTCCACCGCTCGGCCGGCACCTCGCGGATCGCGTTCGCTCCCGTGACGACGTTCTTCCAGAAGGTCTGCAGGTTCGGGGCGTCCGGGAAGATGCACGCCATCCCGACGATGGCGACATCGACGGGCTTCGCGTTCGGAGCCTTGTTCACCGCGAGCTCCACGCGCTCGAGGAGCTCGGCCGCGCCCTCCGAGACGTCGCGGTGGAGCTCCCGCATGGTGCAGCGCCCGCTCCGCAGCGTGGCGACCTGACCGATCATGTACATGCCGCCCTGGCGCTGCTCGGCCTCGTCCATGTCGACGATGCGATCGCCGTCGCGGCGTAGCCCCTTGGCGGCCATGCGCAGGCGGCCGAGGTTCAGCTGCTCGAGAGCCTCCCACATCTCCTGCTTGCTCTTGCCCTCCTTCTCGAGGCGGGCCCTCTCGGCCTCGAACGCCTGCGTGTACGAGGTGTCCGCGCAGCGGGTGGCGTGCCCGGGGGCCGTCTCGAGGAGCACGGTGCGGTCGCACCGCATGGCCTCTTCCTGGAACGTGGGGACGATGGCGCCCGTGGCGACGGCTTCCTCCGTGAAGAGGTACGCCGTTCCCATGAGCACGCCGATCTTCGCCCCGCGCGCCGCGAGAGGCGCCGCCATTGCGCTCACCATCGCCGCCGAGCGCGCGTCATGGACGCCGCCCGCGAACAGCACGCTGACCTCGGAGAGGGAGGCGAACTCGAGGAGCCGCTCGATCGCCGACTCCCACAGGACGAAGCTCGAACGGGGACCGACGTGCCCCCCGCACTCGCGACCCTCGAAGATGAAGCGCCGGGCGCCGTCCTTCAGGAAGAGGTCCAGCAGGCCAGGCGATGGCACGTGGAGGTAGGCGGCGATGCCCGCGTCCTCGAGAGGACGGGCGTGCGATGGCCGGCCTCCCGCGATGAGGGCGACCGTCGGACGGATCTCGAGGAGCATCGCGAGCTGTTCGTCGCGGATCTCGGGCGGGACGAAGCCCAGCACGCCGACGCCCCAGGTGCGTCCGCGGTTCAGCGCCGCCGTCTCCTCGAGGACGCGGCGCGCCTCCGCTCCGCGCATGAGCGAGAGGGCGAGGAAAGGTAGGGCTCCCGCCTCCGCGACGGCCGCCGCGAACGGCGCACGGTCGCTCACGCGCGTCATCGGGCCCTGCGCGATGGGGTAGGTGATCCCGTGCTGGACGGCGAGCGGCGAGTTGGGGGACAGCGGCTTCAGCGCGCGGGCCTGGCGCAGGTGGCCGACGACCGCCGCGCGGAGCGTCCGCATCAGGCCGTCCACACCGATCATCTTGTCGGCGAAGGACTTGGCGAACGTCGCGTCCTGCCCTGCGGCGATGAGATCGAACGACGAAGCGGAGGCGACGAGCTGGGCGGCGATGTCGTCGCTCGAGGCCGTGGCCTGGGGGGCCTGCGCGCCGGGCTTCACGAAGACGCGGTGACCGCCCACGATCCTGCTCTCGCTCCCGTCCATGGAGGCGATGAGGCGCTTCAGCTCGGCCGGCGCCTGCGACTCCTTGAGCAGCGCGAGCTGGGCGTCGAGGACGACCCCACGCGCGCCCGCCGCGATGCACGCGGCTGCGGTGTGGACGCCGATGCCGCCCTGAGCCCATACGGGAGCACGCACCTCCGCGAGAATCCGCTGGAGGAGGATGAACGACGGCTCGTCCCCGACCGGCCCGCCCGCCTCGCAGCCCTTGGCGATCAGGCCTTGCGCGCCATGCGCAAGCGCTGCGCGTGCCTCGGCGATCGAGGTCACCTGCACGAGGACCGTACGATCCTTCCACCGCGCGACGGGCGAGCCCGCGGTGAGGATGACGACGCGGGCCTCGTTTGGCAGCGAGCCGACATCGACACCGTGGGGAATGCGCACGCCAAATCCGCGGGAGATCCGGCGCGCTACGATCCCGAGCGCTTCCTCGGCGGCGGGCGCGTCCCGGCCCAGGTCGAGCACCCCGAGCGCACCGGCGCGGGCGAGCGCCACGACCAGACTGGGGTCGGGGCGTTCGAAAGGCGTGATTCCGACGAAAGCCTCGACGCTGATCATAGGCACTCCACTTCAGGTTGCGCCTTGAAGGTCCTCAATTTCATAGCGGAACCAAAGGCCGCTGCGAAGACAGATGCGTGTCGTGAGTGCATGCCCCACCTGGGCTCTGCACGCATGAGGCCAACGTGAGAGCGGGGGCCGGCGAGGGGCCTTTGCGACCGCTTTCGGGCCAAAGCTCGCCTACTTGGCCCGGTTCGATGGATCACGGGTGAGCCCCACCCGTGGGTGAGCCGAGCACCACGTACGTGTGGGGTCGGGAGGTCGCGCATCGCTCCATTTCGTCGGTCTCCGCTGTCCTTTTGCGGTGGCGTAGCCATGGGGCCAGTCGGTTGCTAGCTCTGGACGTATGGGCGATGCGTCCCTCGTTCGACGACACTTCCTGCGGCGTCGGTGGCCTGAAGTGCGGCCCCGTCCCGGAAGCGCAGCGGCGAAGGGCCCCCCGCCGTCGTCACGCCCCCCATCTCGACGGGGAACCGCGACGTAGATCGGTGCGTGGAGGCGTTGTTCGGGGCCGTGTCCGTCGACGCCAGCGACCCGAGCGACCAGACCATTCGTCGCCTGGGCTCCGCAAACGGCCCGACTCCAGCGACACTTCGGCGACATTCCGGCGAAAGACTTCAGGTGAAGCAGTGGAGCAAACGAGGATCGAACTCGTGACCTCCGCATTGCGAACGCGGCGCTCTCCCAGCTGAGCTATTGCCCCAAGGCGTGCAACCGTCTGACGACGGCAGCGGGCGCGGACTCTACGCGGGGGCGATCGAAAGTCAAGGCTCTGGCGTCGCCAGGTACGGTGCGATGGGTACCAGATGGGTCTGCGAGGGGTCACCCGGTGGGGTCGCGCGCGGGCGTGCGAGGGGTCGCGAATGGGTCTGTCAGGGGTCACACGGTGGCGTGCGAGGGGTCGCGCGGGTGCGAGGGCTGGGGCGACCTGGTTTAGCGGTACCCGGTGACCAGCGCCTGCGACAGCAGCCCCCAGCCGCTCACACTGACGAACAGGAGCAGCTTGAAGGGCAGGCTCACCTGGGTCGGGCTGAGCATCTGCATCCCGAGGGCGAGGAGCACGTTGGCGATGACCAGGTCGATGACGAGGAACGGCAGGAAGATGAGAAAGCCAATGGCGAAGGCTTCGCTCAGCTCCGTCACGACGAACGAGGGGACCAGGATGGTCAGGTCGTCGGGCTGGACGGCCGCGCGGTCGGCCGGGGGCCGCGCCTGGCGAGCAACGTCCAGGAAGCGCGCCTTCTCCCGCTCGCTCGCGTTCTTGCGCAGGAACTCACGCATCGGCTCGCGCACGGCGTCGATGCCGTCCTGGATGAAGTGGGTCGTATCGAGATCCTTTCCCGAGAAGAGGGGCCCGGCGCGGTCCGCGATCTTCTGGCCGACGGGCGCCATGGCCAGGAGGGTGAGGGAGGCGGCGAGGGCCATGACCACGGTGCTCGACGGGACGCTCTGCGCGCCGATGGCGCTGCGTGCGATCTGGAGGACGGTCGAGATCTTCACGAACGCCGTCACGCTCATGAAGACGAACGGCAGCATCGACACGAGCGCCAGGGCGACGACGAGCGCCAGCGGCCTCCCGAGCAGGTCGTCAGGCTTCACGGTTCCTCGCGCGGCGTGGTGGCAGCTTCCTTCGCGGCGCTCGTGGCGAGGCCCGGCGGGCGCTTGCCGAGCGCGCGCGAAAGAGCGAGGGCGAACCCCGAGGCCTCCTGCGACTGGGCGGCGGCCGGCACGTCCGACGAGGCAATCTCGCCGAGCTTCGTGAAGCCGCTGTCCGCGACGCCGACCACGAAGACGTGCGCGCCGACCCGCACGAGGACGATCGAGCGCCGCCCGTCGAGCGGCAGGCGGCCCACGAGATCGATGGCGCCCGACGAGCGGCCCATCCCCATCCTGCGAGCGCCGTAGAGCACCACGAACGCGATCGCGCATACCGCGAGGAGCGTCACGAACGTCTCGATGAGGTAGCTAGCGTACGCGCTCACGTGCTCGGTCTCCCTCCGCGCTCCCCGCGCGGTCGCGCCCGCCTGCGCCCCCGCGCCCAACGCGTTACCACCTTCCGTTTGCAGGGAGAACAGGGTAAGGGCACTTCGTCGTGGCACGGTCACTCATCGTCATGAAGTTCGGCGGTACGTCGGTAGGGTCGCTCGATCGGATCCGCAACGTCGCCAAGCGCTGCCTCGCGACGCAACAGGCCGGCAACGACGTGGTCGTCATCGTCAGCGCCATGAGCGGGGAGACGAACCGCCTCCTCGGCCTCGCCCACGAGGTCGCCAAGGTTCCGGACGCCCGGGAGATGGACGCCATCGCGGCCACGGGCGAGCAGGTGGCGGCGGCCCTCACCGCCATCGCCATCCAGGCCGAGGGCGGCCAGGCGCGCTCCCTGCTCGGCCATCAGGTGAAGATCCTGACGGACGGCGCCTTCACGAAGGCCCGGATCAAGACCATCGAAGGCTCGAAGATCTTCGAGACGGTAGAGAAGGGCCAGATCGCGGTCGTCGCCGGCTTCCAGGGGGTTGACGAGCACGGCGACATCACGACGCTCGGGCGCGGCGGGTCGGACACGACCGCGGTGGCGGTGGCGGCCGCCATCGGGGCGAGCGCGTGCGAGATCTTCACCGACGTCGACGGCGTCTACACGACCGACCCGAACATCTGCCCCTCGGCCCGCAAGGTGCCCCGCATCTCGTACGAGGAGATGCTCGAGCTTGCATCTCTTGGGGCCAAAGTCCTCCAGATCCGGAGCGTGGAGATCGCGATGAAGTACAATGTCCCCGTGCACGTTCGCAGCTCCTTCTCCGACGCGCAGGGAACCTGGGTCACGGGCGAGGACAAGTCGCTCGAAGACGTCGTGGTCGCCGGTGTCGCGTACGACAAGAACGAGGCGCGGGTTCATCTCGTCGGCGTGGAAGACAAGCCGGGCGTCGTCGCGGGGATCTTCGGCTCCATCGCGGACAAGAACATCTCCGTCGACATGATCATCCAGAACGTCTCCCTCCATCCGCCGGGCGCGAGCGGCCTACCCCGCGCCGACGTGACCTTCACGGTGACGAAGGCCGACCTCGCCCGCGTGAAGCCCTTCATCGAGGAGATCGCCCGCTCCGTCGGCGCCCGCGAGGCCCGCTACGACGAGGACATCGTGAAGGTGTCGATCGTTGGCCTGGGCATGCGCTCGCACGCAGGGGTCGCCGCGCGGATGTTCCGCATCCTCGCGGACGAGGGGATCAACATCCAGGCCATCGCCACGAGCGAGATCAAGATCAGCTGCCTCGTCGCCCAGAAGTACACGGAGCTCGCCGTCCGCGCCCTTCACGAGGGCTTCGGCCTCTCGAAGGGCCCGTCTCAGCCGCCGGCTCCTCCCGCCTGAGCCTCCTTAGGCTCCCGGCGCTCTCTCAGGCTGCCCCTCTCAGCGCCCGCTCCTGCCCTACCAGCCCCAGATGTACTCTGCGCGGGCGAAGACGTTGAAGTAGAGCGGGTACGTCGACATCGCCGTGAGCATGAAGTGCTCGTGGTACGCGGCGCCGATCGCGAAGCTCCGCGTGATCTGGTAGTCGAGGCCGGCCTCTACCTGGGCGCCGAACTGGAAGCTCTCGCCGCTGATCGTGCCTCCCCCCATCATGTACGGACCCGCGAGCGCCCCCACGTAGGGCACCCACCGGAGCACGTCGAAGACGTACTGGGCGCCGATGGTGGCGCTGCCGACGTAGCCGGGAACGTCGCGGGGGGACGACGGGTTGTTCTGCTGGGCGAGGATCGAGTACTGCGTCTCGGCGCATAGGTTGATGGCGTCGGAGAGCCCGTATGTGTAGTGGAACGCGAAGCCGCCGCCGACGTTGGAGCCGTTGTTTTGGGTCTGGAGCAGCGTGAAGCCGCCGTCGACCCCGAAGTTCTGCTGGCGCTCGAAGGCCCGCGCCTCCCGCGTGTGTACGAGCACGAGACCGAGCGCGACGAGCGCGCAAGAGCCGGCGCGGGCGGCGCGCCCTTTGGCCCAGTTCGTCACGGGGATCACCCCAACGGCGTAGCACCGGTCTCAGCGGGCGCCTACGACCTCTCGCCGCTCGCGATGGCGCGTCCGCGGCAGAGCCGCGGTGTCGTCGACGCGTGGTCGACGCAAAGCGCGCGCGGGATACGGTAAAGTCGGGCGCGGAGGTAGAGATGAACCGACGGGACGCGATCTTGAACGGTGGTGCGATGGCGCTCTCGGCTTCGCTCGGGGCGATCGCGTGCGGCTCGCGCGCCGCGGTAGCGCAGGCAGTGGCGGCGCCACCTGTGCCCGCCTCTGGCTCGGTGCTCGACGCCGCGTTCGACTGCCAGCGCAAGGGCGCAGCCTGCGAGGATCACTGCGTCCGGATGCTGGCGACCGGCGACACACAGATGGCCGAGTGCCTGCTCACCGTGCGTGACATGTTGCCGGCCACGTTCGCGCTCGGGCGGCTCGCGGGCAGTGGGTCGAAGCACGTGCCTGCCGCCGCGCGCCTCGCGCTAGAGGCGTGCGAGTCGTGCGAGGCCGCGTGCCGCAAGCACGCCGCGATGCACGCCGTCTGCCGCGACTGCGCCGACGCGTGCACGCTCACGATCGCGGCCTGCCGCAAGATCCTCGGCTGAACGGCCCCCACAAAGCCGAAGCCCCCCGACGCTCGCGCGCCGAGGGGCCTCTCTATCTCTCGTCGGTCTCGGAGCTACTTCGCTTCCGCGAGCGCCTTCTCGATGAGCTTGCGGAACTTCGCGTACGGCTGCGCGCCGTTGATGAAGTAGCCGTTGATGAGGAACGCCGGCGTGCCGGTGATGCCCGCGTCGTTACCGACCTTCGCGTCGGCGTCGACCTCGGCCTTGTGGGCCTGGCTGTCGAGCGCGGCCTTCCACTTGTCCATGTTGAGGCCGAGTTGCTGGGCGTACTTGTCGAGCGCTTCGCGCTTCAGGCCGTCCTGCGCCTGCTGCGAGGGCTGGTTTGCGTAGAGCAGGTCGTGCATCTTCCAGAAGCCGTCGTTGCCCTTCTGCTTGTAGGCCTCCATCGCCGCCTGCGCCGCGAGCGGCGCGTCCTGGTGCATCGGGAGCGGGAGGTTGCGCCAGACGAACTTGATCTTGTCGCCGTAGTCCTTCATGACCTGGTTGACGGGGTCTTCCGCGCGCTTGCAGTACGGGCACTGGAAGTCCGAAAACTCCTGGATGGTGACCTTGGCGTTCATGTTGCCGCGGGCCGGAGCGGTCGCCGAGAGGGCGACGTTCTTCTTCTCCACCTCGGGCGCGCCCTTGCCGTCCTTGATGAGCGTGTCGTAGAGCGCGCTCGGAGCGACGCCCTTGGCGAGCAGCGCCTGGGCCTTGGGGATCTCCTCGTCGATGATCGCGCTGAACTTCTCGGGGGGCTGCGCGCCGACGAGGCGGCGGCCGTTGACGAAGAAGTGCGGCGTGCCGGAGGCCTGCATGTCGTCCGCGAGGTCGTTGTCCGCGTCGATGAGGGACTTCCACTTGTGGTTTTTCATGGCGTCGTGGACCTTGTCGAGGCTGAGACCGGCATCGGTCGCCACCTTGTCGAGGTCCGGATCATCGATCTTCGGCTGCGAGTCGAAGAGGCGATCGTGGAGATCCCAGAAGCCCTTGTTGCCCTTCTCGGCGAGGCCTTCCATGGCGACCTCGGCGGCGGGCTCGGCGCGCGGGTGGAAGGGGAGCGGCTCGTTCTTCCAGATGAGGCGGATCTTGTCGCCGTACTTGTCGCGGAGCGTCTTGAGCGTCGGCTCGACGCGCTTGCAGTACGGGCACTGGAAGTCGGAAAACTCGATGATGGTGACGAGCGCGTTCGGGTTGCCGAGCACCGGGCTGTTGCCGGCGGGGACCTTGAACACCGTCGTCGTGTCTTCCTTCTTCTCCTCGCCCTTGTCCGGCGCTGCGGCTGCCGCGGGGGCGTTCTTCTTGTTGTCCTGGCTCATCGCCACGTAGACCTTGTTCTTCGGCGTGCCGGAGGCGATCTTCGCCTGAGCCTTGGAGAGCTCCTGGTCGATGACGGCCTTGAACTTGTCGAAGGGCTGCGCGCCCGAGAGCAGCACGCCGTTGACGAACGCGGCGGGGGTGCCGTTCACGCCCGCCTGCTTGCCGACCGCGTTGTCCTTGTCGACCTTGTCGGCCCACTTGTGCGAGTCGATACCGGCCTTGAACGCCGCCATGTCCTTCACGCCGGCGGCCTGGGCCCACTGCTCGTAGCTCGCGGGGGAGAGGGCAGACTGGTTCTTGAAGGCGGTGTCGTGGAACTTCCAGAAGGCGTCGTTGCCGGCCAGCGTGAAGACGCCCACGGCGGCCTCCGCGGCGGGCTTCGCGTTCGGGTGGAAGGGGAGCGGCGCGTTCTTCCAGACGATGCGGACCTTGTCGGGGCCGTACGTCTGCTTCACCTGATCGATCGTCGGCTCGACGCGCGAGCAGAACGGGCACTGGAAGTCCGAGAACTGGACGATGGTGACGGGGGCGTCACGCTTGCCCCACATCGGGTCCTTGCTCGAGATGGGGATGGCAGCGTCTTCGTCGCTCCACGCGCCCCCGACCTCGGTGCTGTCGGCGGTGATGTCTCCTCCGCCGGCCTTCATCTTCTTCGCGTCGTATCCCCACATGAGGAGGCCGCCCGCGAGGAAGCAAAGGATGAAGCCCACGACGGCAACGCCGGCATTGATGCCGCCGCCTTCGTAGGTGCTGTTGCTCGGGGCGTCGTCGTCCCGCTTGTCTCTGGCCATAGTGATCACCTGAGTGAGAAAGGATGGATGGTTGTGACGTTCTTGCCGCTCCCCCCGCCCGCGAAGGAGGGAGGATCGGATGGTCTTTGGCGAAGACGCTGCGCAGCGCACGCGTCTGGAGCCTCGTCATCCTGAGCGCAGCGAAGGATCCCCGACAGAAGTCCCCCGGGTCGGGGCGCACTTCACCTGGGGGGTCCTTCGGCTGCGCCTCAGGATGACAGCGGGGCGCGGGGCGCCCAGGATGACAGCAGGGCGCCTCAGCGTGACGAACGGGGCCTCCCGTCGGGAGCCTCACGTCATGCGGCGGTCAGCGCGGTGGACGCTCGAGGCGGTCGCACAGGTCGCGGCCCAAAATGGGCGTCTCGTGCGCAACCGGAGCTGGGCCGATGGAGGGCGCGGGAATCGAAATGTCCGCCGCCGGCACGAGCATCGGCTCGGCGTGGGCCGGCGCGGGCGAGCGCGGGGAGCGGTTGCCCTTCTCGTAGCTCGCGTCGAACACGTGCGGGGCGAAGCAGTCGAGTGGCTCACCCAGGTCGATCGAGGAGACCGGCGCGTCCAGCGTGGGCGGCGGGGCGAGCATGATGGCGCCGCGATCGTCGCACAGGGGGGCCGCCGCGGACGCGGGTTTGGCCGCGAGCCACACGACGAGACCCACCGCGACGACAATCAGGCTGCGCGCCCAGGACGGCATTAGCGAGGAGTGTGGATCGCGATCGAGGGTTCCGGCAAGCTCTTTGCCGTCCGGCGGCAGTTTTGCCCCTACGGGCGCTCGGGAATGCGGCGCCGCGTGGCGATGGCGCCCGCCACACCCACGAGCCCGCCGAGCGCGCCTCCCGCGAGGACGTCCGTGGGGAAGTGCACCCCGAGGTACACGCGGGAGAGGGCCACGCACGCCGCCGCGGCGAGGGACGCGCCGGCGGCGAGCCAGCGCCACCCCTGCCCCCACCTGGCGCGATCGGCGAGGCAGAGCACGGTCACGAAGGCCGCGAACGCGAACGCTCCCGCGGCGTGGCCGCTCGGGAACGAGGGATCGGTCGGCGACGTCCCCCACAGAGCGGGTACGGTGGCGCACGGCCGCGGTCGCCTCACGATGGCCTTCAGCGCATAGACCGCCACTGCCGTGATCACCCACACGAGGCTCAGGCCCAGCACGAACGGTCGCGCTCGTCGGGCCCGGTAGAGCGGGAGCAGGGCGAACGCGGTCCAGCCGCTGCCGAGGATCGTGAAGGCGACCATGAGCCACGTGAGCCCGCCACCCGGGCGAACGCCGCGCAGGACCTCGAGCCAGCGGAGGTCGAAGGCGTTGGGAGCGGGGAGCATGCTCGGTCTTCTAGGGCCCTCCCGAGAGGCCCACGTAAATCGCGGGGATCGCGATCCCAGCCAGCACCATGAGCGCGCCGCGGCCGAGCAGGCCCTTCTTGCCGGGCAGCATGAACATCCCGGAGATGGCGAGAAAGAGCAGGCCGACCGCGTAGGCGTCGGCGATGTACGTCCACTGCTTCTTGCCCCGGTTCAGGTGCAGCCAGTTGGCGACCCGCAGGAGAAATCGCGGCTTCTGCCCCTCGTCCAGCACGTGGCCCGTCACGGTGTTCACGTGCAGGGTTCGGTGGTCGAACAGGATCTCGAGATCGTCGGGGGCCGCGCGGTACACCTCCCGCGGCGCGGTCGTGATGCCGAAGCTCGCGAGGACGGCGCGCGATGCCGTGTCGTCGTCGCCCGGCACGGGGCCGAGCTCGCGCGTGGCCTCGTAGTTGCGAAAGTTCGGGTCCCACTCCGCGATGTGGTTCACCGCCAGACCGGACAGCGCGTATACGAGCGTGAGGCCCACGGCGAAGTAGCCCGCGTCCCGGTGAAGAGAGCGCAGGAGCGGGCGCGGGCTCCAGCGCCTCGCCTGCCGCTTACCGCCCTCGGGCGCCTCAGGCATACCGCTCTTCTTTCCATGGGTCGGCGTGGTTGTTGTACCCGCGCACCTCCCAGAAGCCCGGCTGATCGCCCGCGGTGAAGCGGATGCCCGTGAGCCACTTGGCGCTCTTCCAGAAGTAGAGGTCGGGTACGAGCGCTCGCACCGGCGGACCGTGGGGCCGGGGCAAGGGGTTGCCCTCGTAGCGGTGCGCGAGGAGCGCGTTCGGCGCGAGCGCCTCGGCCAGCAGGACGTTCGACGTGTAGCCCTCCGCCGCCTCGAACACCACGTGCCGCGCCGTCGGCTTCACCTTCGCGCGGGCCGCGAGGTCCGCGATGCGAACGCCGGTCCAGTGGCTGTCGAGCACCGTCCATTTCGTCACGCAGTGCACGTCGCAGGTCTGCTGCACCTGCGGCATGGCCAGGAGCTCGGCGAACGTCATCTCGAAGGGCTGCTCGACCTCCCCCGAGACCTTGAGCCGCCAGGCCCCGGGGCTCGGGTCCCCCTCGGACCCTCCCATGGGCCTCAGCGCCTTCAGCAGGTACTGGTTCGGCGGAACCCGTGGGCGTCCGTCCGGGCGGTTGCCGGCGCGCCGCACGTCTTCCTCGCTCGCGAGGACGTAGGTTCCGCCGCCCAGCGCGAGGACGAGGGCTCCGCCGACGGCGTAGAGGACCTCCCGGCGGCGCATCGCAGGCTGCGGGGAGGGCACCGGCGCTCCGACGAGGTGAGGGGACGGAGAATTCGAGGTCGGCATGCTGAGCTTCCAGGGTAGACCACGCCGCGGGGAATGCCGCGAACGTACGACTCCATGTACCCGCCACTACGCACGAGGGCAGGCTTCGGTTACATGATGATGCGAGCCGGGCACCATGTGTGCCTGACTCCATCATGACTGAACCACGCTCGGCTACACGCACACGCACCAGCGCCGAGCTGCGCGCAAGCGTCGAGGATGCCGGGTTCACGCCGAGCCTGCGCGACGTCGCCGCCCTGGCAGAGCTGCTCGCGGACCGGGAGGACGCCGTGGCGCGCAACGCCGAGCGAGCGCTCGCCCGCGTGGGGGTGCCGGTGGTCGCGCGGATCACCGCGGTCGCCAAGACGGCGAGCCCTCCCGTGCGCGCGGGCATCGCGCGGCTCCTCGGGCGCTTCGTCGCAGAGGCTGCCGTCCCCGCGTGGCTCGTGGCCGCGCTCGGGGACGACGACGCACGGGTTCGGCGCGCGGCGGCGCGGGCGCTCGGGAAGGGAGCCAGGGGAGGCGACGCCGACAGCGCGACCGAGGGCGCCCTGCTTGCCGCGCTCGAGCGCTCGGACGATGGGTCGGAGAGGCGCGCGATCGCCGAGGCGCTCGGCAAGGTCGGAGCGGCTCCTGCGCTCGAGAAGCTGCGGGCCCTCCGGACGGACGACGCGGAGCTCGCACGCGTCGTGGCGCAGGCGATCATGATGCTCGCGCGCGACGCCGCCCGCCCGGAGGCGGACGCCGAGCGGATCGCCACCGATGTTGCGACGGTGGCTCCGGTGCACGTCATCCTGCGCTGCCGCGACGGGCTCGAGGAGCTCCTGCGTGAAGAGATCGCGGAGAAGGCGACGCCCGCGCTCCGCGTGGACGACCGCGCGCGGGAGACGGGCGCGGTCCACGCGCTGCTGGCGGGTCCGCTGGGGTCGCTCTCGTCGCTCCGCTTGATGATGAGCTTTGGCTTCGAGCTCTTGCGAAGGCCCGTGCCCGAGGCGACGGCGGCGAAGCCGCGGCGTGGTCGACCCGACGGCACGACCGCGGTGAAGCCTCGGCGTGGTCAAAACGACGAAGGCGCGCACCAGGACGAGGCCGAGCGGGGTCTCATCGAGGCGATGACGTCCCCCTTGGCCAAGGAGCTCCTGGAGACGTTCACCCGCGGCCCCGTCCGCTACCGCATCGCGTGGGGCGGTGGCGGTCATCGGCGCGCGGCGGTGTGGCGCTGCGCGCGCGCCATCGCCCAGGCCCGTCCGGGATGGATCAACGATCCGACGTCGAGCGACTGGGAGGTGCTCGCGCACGAGCCCTGGCGCGAGGTCGTCGTCGAGCTGTGTCCGCGTTCGCTTCCCGACGCGCGCTTCGACTACCGGCGCCGCGACGTTCCCGGCGCCTCCCACCCGACCATCGCCGCGGCGCTCGCGCGCGTCGCCGGCGTGCGGGCGGACGATGTGGTCTGGGACCCCTTCGTGGGGTCGGGGACGGAGCTCGTCGAACGAGCCTTCGCCGGTCCCTACGCGCGCCTCATCGGCTCGGACCTCGAGGAGCGTGCGCTCTCTGCCGCGCGCGAGAACCTCGCCGCCGCCGGGCTGAGAGGCGTCCTGCTCTCGCGCGCCGACGCGACCACGTACGCGCCCGAAGGCGTCACGCTCGTGCTCACGAATCCCCCGATGGGCAGGCGGGTCTCCCGCAGCGCAGAGCTCGCCGCGACGCTCGATGCCTTCGTCGACCATGCCGCCCGGGTGCTCGTGCCCGGAGGACGGATGGTGTGGCTCTCTCCCGTCCCGGCGCGTTCGCGGGAGCGCGCCAAGCTGGGTGGCCTCGTGCTCGAGGCGGCGCGTGAGGTCGACATGGGAGGTTTCACGGCGGAGCTCCAGAAGCTCGTCAAGCGGTGAGCGAGAGGCGCGCTCACGCGACGTGAGCCAGGAGCTGCTGCCGCCGCTCGTCGGCCACGGCCCGCGTGACGAACACGAAGAGGTCGCCGACGGTCTCCAGCGTGGCGAGCTCCTCGGCGGGAAGCTCTACGTCCACAGCCTCCTCCACCTCCAGCGTGACGAGGACGAGCTCCAGGGGCGTGAGATCGAGATCGCGCTCCAGGTTGTGCCACGCGCGGACGTCGTCGGGGTGGCGTCCCGCGCGATGGGCGAGCACGCCGCGAATGAGGCCAGTGACGTTTTTCATGACATCTCTCTCTTGCTAGGGACTTTGATGGGGAGCGCCGGCGCGCGGTGTCGCGCTGGTGCGTGGGAGCAACGTGGGTTGCCTGCAGACGATTCCTTGCCGAACACTTCGCAACACGGGCACGTGAGGCGGCGCACGATCGCGGCGTAAATGCGATCGCGCGTGGACGCGTCGGGGCCCTCGGCACGGCGGGCGAGGGCCACGAGCGCGAGGGCCTCGTCGCCGAGGCGCGACAAGCGGGCTCTTGCTTCGTCGTGGCGGGTCACGGATGGAACGTGCGACGCGCCGGCCGCCGTGGCTCAAAACGAAACAAAACAAAACAATCGGGCAGGGGCCGCGGGGCAGCCTGTCTCGATGCGCCTCCAGCAGGCGCGGTGTACGACCCCGTAGGCCGGGGCGAAGCGCACGGCCCCGCTGCCTCGGGCGCTACCAGCCTCCCGTCAGGGCCACGCCGCCGCCGGCGCTCCACCACACCGGAACCACCCCGAGGGACGCCGTGCTCGCGCTGCTGGTGCTGGCGGCCGGCGTGGTCGGCGGCGCCGTCACCCAGAGCACCACACCTGCCGCGCCTGCGAGGAGGCCCACCACGAAGGCGCCTGTCGACACGTTTCCCGCGTGGATGGCGCTGTCGCGCGCGGCGCCGGCGCTCGCCGAGCACACGTTGCTCGCGCTGCAGCCCTGATCCGACTCGTCGTGCTTCGCCAGCGCGACGATGCCCGCCACGCTGCCCACGACGAGCCCCACGGCACCTACGCCGCCTGCGACGAGGGCGCCGATGCGCTGGCCGCCTACACCACCCGAAGCGGAGGACTCGTGGGTGGCTGGGGGCGCCGTCGCCAGCGGCTCGGTGTCGGAGGTCGTCGCGGAGGCTGGGGGGGTGGGCTCCGCGGCCTCGGCTTTTGACTGGGGCTCGAGCTCGGGCACGGCGAGCGCCAGCGCCGTACCGTCGGCGGGGATGACCACGGACGATTGCCACGGCTTGCGGCCCGGAGCCGTGACGCGAACGGCGTGAGGGCCAGGGTCGACCGGGACCGCGACGCCCCACAGCGCCGGGGCGACGACCGTGCGGTCGCGCGTCACCTCGAGGCCCTCGGCGTGGCTCGTGGGGACGGCGATGGCGAGGCGCGAGAGGTGCGGCGCGAGGGCCGCGGCGCGGGCGCGCGCCGCTTGCTCGCGGGCCGACTGCCCCGTGGCCTTCGTGGTGGCTGCCACCTCGAGGAACAGGGCCCACGACGAGGCCGTCCGGCCCTGGTGCTCGTAGCAATCGGCCAGGTTGAACTGCGTCCCCACGCCGGGATCGAGCCGCTGGCTCTCCTCGAGCATCGGGCACGCCTTGGCGAAGTTGCCGTCCTTCATCTGGTTGCGCGCCTCGTTGAAGAGCACCTGCGCGCTCGCAGGATCACCGGCGTGCGCCGCGCCGGCGACGAGCGAGATCGACGAGGCCAGCGCGACAACGAGAGCGTGGGAGCGGCGCATCCGTCACTTGCGATCGTCGAACAGGCCCGGGGGCTGCGGACCGGCGGGCTTCTGCGGCTTCGGGAGGGTAGAGGCGGGGAGATTTGCGGGGGCCGTACCCTTCGCGACCACCGCGGAGGGCGTGGCGCTCGGGGCAGGTGGCGAGCTCGAGGCCGTCGTGGTGGCCACGGTCGTCCAGCCCGGCGGAGCCGTCGGTAGCGCCTCGGGGGTGGTGGTGGGGATGGTCGTTGCCGGCGCCGTCGCGACGGTGCTCTGGGGCACGGGCGCCGTGGGCGCGATGGGCGACGCGACCACCGAAGGCGGCGCGCCTGCGCTCGAAGCCGGCGCCCTCGTGTCCGGCCCGTGCAGCCGGAGCGCGACGAAGCCTCCGAGGAGCGCCGCGACCACGGCGACGAGCGCGACGAGCGCCGCGACGCCCGCGCGGCGTCCCTTCACCGTCGGCTCCTTGGGGGGCGGCAGCCGCGTCTCCGCCCAGGCGCTGGCCGTTCCCGTGCGCGACGGCGGGTACGAGATGACGACGCGGGCAGGCCCGGTCCGCTCTCCCGACGCCTCGGTCGCCCTGTTCGGGTCCGTCGGCGGGGTACCCACGGGTTGCGACACGGAGGCGGCGGCGAACACGCTGGAGATCCGGGTGAGCGACGCGCGCGCCTCGGGCGAGCCGAACTCGACGAGCGCGGACGCGAGCTCCGCCACGTTCGCGAAGCGCCGGTCGGGCGTCTTCTCGAGGCACCGCGCCACCGCGTAGGCGACGCCTTCCGGCACGTCGGGCCGCGTCTCCCGCAGCGAGGGCGGCGGGTCGCGGATGATCTTCGCGCACAGGTCCGCCGTCGACTCGCCCTGGTACGGAGGGGCGCCGCTCAGCATCGCGTAGAGGATGGCCCCGAGCGACCACAGGTCCGACCGGGTGTCGACGTCGCGCGTGGAGCGCATCTGCTCGGGCGACATGTAGCTCGGCGTGCCGAGGATGGCGGTCGTCGTCGTGATGTTGAGGTTGATGCGCCCGCTCTCGTCCACGCCGGCCACGTTGCCGGCGCGGAACTCGTCCGAGCCCGAGCCGATGATCTTGGAGATCCCGAAGTCGAGCACCTTGATGCAGGGGGCGCCGCCGGCGTGCTGGGTCAAGAAGAGGTTCGCGGGCTTGAGGTCCCGGTGGATGATGCCGAGGGCGTGCGCCTCCGCGAGCGCCTCGCAGGCCTGGAGCAGGTAGTCCACGGCGATGTTCGTGGGCAGCCGCCCGCGCTTCTCGATCACCCGCGCGAGGTCCTGGCCCTCCAGGTACTCCATCACCATGTAGGGCGCGCCCGACTCGAGGCGCCCGACGTCGAGGACGCGCACCACGTGCTCGCTACGCACCTTGAGGGCCGCGCGCGCTTCCCGGAGGAAGCGGGCGACGGCGTCGGGCGTCTGCGTGACGTGGGGGAGCAGGAGCTTGAGGGCGACCTTCTCCTCGAGCTCGAGGTGCGTCGCCGCCAGGACGATGCCCATGCCGCCGCTGCCGAGCAGCCGCTCCACGCGGTACTTGCCCGCGAGGACGTCGCCCGCCTTGGGCGCACCTGAGACGAGCGTGGTCACGTCTATTCCGGACACAGGGAAGGGAAGAGTAGTGGCTTCTCGACCCAGCGCAACCGTTGCCTCTTTGTCACACCGCGGGCGGCCTCGCCCTTGTCTACAGCCGCCCCTTGTCTCCGCGAGCCTTGAGGACCTCCACGACGCTGCGCACGTCCTGCGCGCGCGAGCGGGGGATGACCAGCACGGCGTCGTCGGTCTCCACGACGACCAGATCGCTCACGCCGACCAGCGCGTAGACGCGCTTCTTCGTGGCGCCGCCGGTCGTGAGGTCGCGCACGAGGTTGCCCTTCGCGTCGACCGCGATGCTGCCCGCGGGCAGGGCGTTGCCCTCGGGGTCGCGGCTCGCGAGCTCCCAGGCGCTCTCCCAGCTCCCGACGTCGTTCCACCCGAAGTCGCCCTTCACGACGGCGAGCTTCGCGGCCTTCTCCATCACGCCCACGTCGATCGACACCGAGGGCAGGGTCGGGAAGATCGCGGCGAGCGCCGCCCGCTCTGCGCCCTTCGCCGCGGCGTCGTCGAGGCGGGTCAGGCCGGCGGCGAGGTCGGGCAGGTGCATGGCGATGGCCTCCGTCATGGCGCGCGCCTGGAAGAAGAACATCCCCGCGTTCCACAGGTGCTTGCCCCCCGCCACGTAGGCCTCGGCGCGGGCGCGGTCCGGCTTCTCGACGAAGCGCGCGACGCCGTGCAGACCCGGCTCCAGATCCGGGCCCACCTCGATGTAGCCGTAGCCCGTCTCGGGGCGCGTCGGCACGATGCCGATGGTCGTCAGGTTGCCGCGCAGCGCGCCCTCCAGGGCCCGCCCGACGACCCGGCGGAAGCCGTCCTCGTTGGCGATGAAGTGGTCGCTCGGCAGCACCATCACGGTCGCCCCGGGATCGCGCCGCGCGATGGTCGCCGTCGCCCACCCGATGCACGGCGCGGTGTTGCGCGGCACGGGCTCGGCGAGCAGGTTGGCGCGCGGTATCTGCGGCAGCTCGCGCGCGGTCGCGTCGAGGAGGGCCTCGCCCGTCGCGATGTAGACGCGCTCGGGGGGCACCATCGGCGCGATGCGCCGCACCGTCGCCGCGATGAGCGACTCGTTCGGGTCGGCCCCGAGCGGCAGGAGCTGCTTGGGCATGGTCGCGCGCGACGCGGGCCAGAAGCGCGTCCCCGCGCCGCCCGCCATGATGACTGCGTAGGTGTTGGGCATCGGGGGCATCGTACGTGGCTCCCGAAATGGAACAAGGGAGGAGCCCTCGCGCGAGCGGAGCCCCTCCCTGTTCTTGCTTCTCGATGCCTCGCTCGCGGGAGCTACGAGCTCCCTGGCTCGACACCGCCCAGACTTCGGGCGGCGTGGGCTAGCGCGAGGTGCCTTCCGGCGCCTTCACCGCGGCGACGGCCGCGTTCGGCACGACCGCCAGCGCGGTCGCTGCCGGCTCCCCCGCCGTCGCCGTCGGCGGGGATTCCGCCGGCGCCGTCTGCGGCGCCGGCTTGTCGGCGACCACCACGGGGCCCGTGAGGGCACCCTTGATGGCAGCCTTTGCCTTGGCGCTCTTGGTCGCGCGCAGCGTGCGCGTGACCTTCGCCTTGGCCGCCGCCACGACCTTCATGGCGGGCGTCTGCTCCGTCCTCTTCCGGAGCGCCAGGCCGCAGTCGGCGAGGACCTGCGGCTGCGTCTTGTTCGCGATGAGCAAGAACGCCTTGAGGTCGGAGACGAACTCGTCGGTCGCCTCCTTCTCGGTGTGGTTGGCGTGACCCACATGCTCGGCGTCATGAAGAGCGAGCGGTGGCACGTCGTCACGCGCGGGTACGTCAGGAACACCGTCCACGAGTCGGATCGTCGCGAGCCTGCCGCGGACGACGAGGACGGTCAGGAGCGCTACGTCGAGACGGTCGCGCACCCCGACGGCGACGCCCGCGACGTCCTCGCCAGGGAGCGCGGCCTCGGGTTCGCGTCGCGAAACGCCAACGCCGTGGACGAACGGCTCAACCCGCTCGCGCGGCTCGTGTTTCGCGCCCTCCTCCTCGATCCCGCCGAGTGGGACCCCCAGGCCTTTGCCCGGAAGCATGGCGTCGACGTCAAGGAAGTCTACCGAGCGCGCGAGGACGTGACGCGTCACACTGAGGCCGTGATGAAGAACGCCCCGGACTCCGAACGCGACGGCGCGCCGGCCTCGCAGGTCGGCGCGGGGGACGAGGACGGCGATGCCTAGATCCCGGAAGCTCCCCCTCGACGCCGTCCTGCGCATGCTCGCGGAGGAGGGCGCGGCCGACCGCGAGGCCGAGCGCGCCCTCGCGATGACCGACGAGGAGGTGACGCGCGCGCTCGAGGCGGCAGGTCTGACGAAGGAGACGATCGAAGCCGACGCCCGCGCGATGGCCGCGCGCGTCCCGATGCTCGCCGAGGAGCTCCTCGCCGCGGAGGGCGGGGGCAGGGCGAAGTAGGGGGGGCCGTGGCGGACGGCGCGGCGGTCGCTGTCGCGGGACAGGGTACCGCCCGTCCAGGACAGAGACGCACGGCCCCATCACCGGGGATTTTTGCGAGTCGCCGCCTGGCCCACAGGCTGCAGGGTGCGAGGGCATGTTGTCCACCTGCCCTCGCGAGCCTCGCGGCATTCTCTCCTCCCCGCACTCTTGCTGCCCACCCCCTCGGTTGGTAGGCCTTGGATCATGATCGCTCGGCGTAGATCCCCCAGGCGGCCGAAGCCGTCTCCCTCGCCGCCAACCGGGAGCGACTACACCGCGGTGCTGCTCGAGGAGATGCGTGGTCAGATCCAGGTGGTGCTCGAGGTCGTCGCTGCCGGCACGGAGCGGACCGACCGGCTGGCGGCACAGATGGCCGATGGGTTTCGTCAGGTAAACGCCGGCTTCGTCGCCGTCGCCGCGCGGTTCGACAAGGTCGACGCGCGGTTCGCCGCGATCGACTCGCGGTTCGACAGGGTCGACGCGCGGTTCGAGGCGGTCGATGCGCGACTCGACAAGGTCGACTCGCGATTCGAGGCGGTCGACGCGCAGCTCGATGCGGTACGCGCGGACATCGCTGATCTTGCGTCCGTCGTCGCGCGCAAGGCGGACGCGAGCGCGCTCACCGCGCTGGAGCAACGGGTCACCCTGCTAGAGCGCGGCGCCCGGGCCTGAGGGGCCTACGGCCTCGCGTACGACCACGCGAGCGCCGCGACCCCCACCGGCACCAGGTAGAGCGCGAACGCCGGCAAGAGCCTCTTCTCCAGCGCCGTACGCAGGGCCCGGAGCCCGGCGATGCCGACCCCGCCCGCGACGATCATCCCCACGACGATGGCGACCCAGTCCTCGCCCCCGTGAATCGCGTGCCGGCCCTCGAGCACGATGGCCCCCGCGATGGCCGGCCACGCCATCAAGAACGCGAGCGCAAACGCGCGGTTGGGCTTCACCCCGAGCCAGAGGAGCGCCGAGAGCATCACCGCCGTCCGGCTGAGCCCGGGCACGGCCGCGGCCCCCTGCGCCACCCCCACGAGGATCGCCCCCAGGTGGGTCGGCGCGTCGCGCTCCCCGGGCCGGGCCCACATGGTGGACGCGAGGATCGCGGCCGAGGCCAGAAAGCCCGCCCCGATGACCCCGGGCGAGGTCGCCGTCCCCGACCAGCTCTCGACCAGGTGCCGCACCCCGAAGCCCACGATCCCGGCGGGGACGGTCGCCAGCACGACCGCGAACGCGTCGCGCCCCCCCTGCGTCTCCTTCCATGCTGCCGGGCGCACCAGGCCCCGAAACCCGTCGCGCACGGCCTGGAGCCCCGGATCGGCCAGGACCACGACCATGGCGGCGATCGTCCCGAGCCGGAGGGCGACCACCAGGGCCAGCGGGGCCGTGCGCCCATAGAGGAGCTCGACCAGCGCCAGGTGGCCGTCCGCCGACAGGGGGAGGGTCTCGGTCAGGCCCTGGACGACGCCGAGGAGGGCCAGGAAGGGGAGGGGGACGGAGAGGGGCAAGGATAGGCGAGGCGGGGAGCTGCGGGGGCCCCACTTAAGCATGGATTGGGTCCGCTTGACCCTGGATCCCCTGGCGCCTAGATTGGCCTGCCCCTATAAGCGGCCAAGCGCTCGGTTTCTCTCCGTTCTGAAGGAGTCGTCTCTCATGCTCATGGCGTACGCCAGCGTTGCGGCCTTCATGCTGGTCGCCGCAGGCTTCATCCTCGTGTCGATGATCGCGGGCAAGTTCATCCGCCCCGACAATCCGTACC
>Ga0302196_10001143_pt1 | contig 25346 bp, 27 predicted proteins | sample II_Bog_N1_3_FD_198794 | JGI IMG/M metagenome (GOLD analysis project Ga0302196, IMG submission 198794) | Peat permafrost microbial communities from Stordalen Mire near Abisko, Sweden - II_Bog_N1_3 | ecosystem: Environmental > Terrestrial > Soil > Wetlands > Peat | place: Sweden: Abisko...
CCCGGCCACCCAGGCCCTGCACCAGGCCTTGTTGGCCCAGGACACCACCCACTACTCCATCGGGGCGGCGCTGCGGGCCCACACCGGCATCTCCGAGGGGGATGCCCACCGGACGGTCTCCATGGGACCGGTCAACGCCACCATCGCCTTTCACGACGACGTCGACGTCAGTCAGTGGCTGTTGACCGAGACCCGCTCCATCTGGGCCGGACGGGGATCCACGCAGTCACAGGTCCGGGTGTTCACCGCTGACGGACGGCTCGTGGCGTCCAAGACGGTGCAGGCCATGGTCCGATCCTTCCGTGCGGCTCCCGCCCCGGGCCGGATGGACTATTCGACGGCCATGTGAGGCTCGACTCTGAGGTGAGGCGGCCGGCTGCGACCGGTCGGAGCGTAGCGGGACGCTGGATGCACGGCGGACCGGCGGACCGGCGGACCGGCGGACCGGCGGTGGCCATTCGCCACGCGCGCGATGCTGGTCGGGCCGAACACGGGGGTGGCCGAGCGTGCCACCGTTGTCCACGAGGAGGCCCGCATGCCCGACACCGTCCACCTGCCCGACCGGATCGAGGTGACCCGGCCCATCCCGGCATCGCCGACGGCGATCTTCGACATCCTGCGCAGCCCGGCCGGCCATGTCGCCATCGACGCCTCGGGAATGCTGCAGGGCTACACCGGCAGGCCGGCGGAGCAGGTGGGTGACACCTTCGTCATCCACATGGACCGCGAGGCGCTCAACGACATACCACTCGGCAAGTACGACGTGACCGTGCACATCATCGTCTTCGAGCCTGACGTGGAGATCGCCTGGGATCTCGGTCCCGACGTGGGGGTCCCCCACTTCTACGGCTACCGCCTCCACCCCGGCGAGGACGGGGTCACCGAGGTGACGTCGTACTACGACTGGTCGAAGGTGACTGGCGAGCGCAAGGAGCGCTTCCCCATCGTGCCCGAGTCAGCCCTGCGCGCCACCCTGGGGATCCTGGAGCGGACGGTCGCTGCAGGTCTGCCCGGCGCTGCCCACTAGCTTCGGCGGAGGTCGGTGAAACACGCCGGCGAAGGAGCGCTCGATCGGCTGGAGCCACTGCTCGTCGAGCTTCGCAGCATCGAAGGACTGGTCGAGAAGAAGCGGGGGAATCCTCTCCCGGAGATCGGCCGCCTTCCTCCACTTCCACGAGGATCCCGGCTGCCTCTTCGCCGATATCCGGTTGGGTGACGATTTCGACCGGCACCGTGTCGAGACAGAGGCGGAACGGTCCCATCTGCGTGCACTGGTCCGGGACGCCCTCCGCTCGCGCTGTCCGTGCGCTGTCCGTCACCCCACCTTCGGGACCCGTCAGCGGGCCTCGTGGGCCCCGGCGGCCGCCTCCCGGTGGCTGGGGTCGCCCCTTCCCGTGGTGATCAGGCTCCGCAGGCTCCCGTTGATGTAGAAGCTCCATGCACTCGAGCAGCCGTCGAAGCACTCGACGTCGGGGTCCAGGCCGATGTGGGTGAACCGAACCTCCGTCGTGCCGTCCTGCGCGGAGAGGTCGAAACGGATGTCGGTGCCCGTCCACTCGGTCGCGTCATCGACGAAGGCGAGATACCCCTCCTCGACGTGCCACACCACGGTGCGTCCCGGCACCAGCTCGGTGATCCGCTGCCGGGAGAAGTGGGCATCCTCGTAGCGGTAGGTGAACTCCTCCCCCACGGCGTCGGTCCGCCCCTCGATCTCACCGGACCACCATCCCCGGACATCGGTGATGGCCTCGAATGCCTCCTCGGGGGTCTGGTCAACGGTGAACGTGGTGGTGAAGTTCTGATCGGACATGGTGATCGGGTCTCCTTCTCATCGGGCATCCACGGACCGGGGGTCGTCCCGTCCGATTGCGTGATGCAAGTCACTATAGGGAAGCAACTTGTATCATGCAAGTGAAAAGGGCTACCGTGGGGTGTGCTCGGAAAGACCTACGACAGCCAGGTGTGCTCGGCGGCGCGTGCCCTCGAGGTGGTGGGTGAACGGTGGAGCCTGCTCATCGTCAGGGACGCACTGTTCGCCGGCTCCACCCGCTTCAGCGACTGGCTCCGGCTCGGCATCGCCACGAACATCCTCAACAACCGCCTCGACGGTCTGGTGGAGGCCGGGATCATGGAGCGCTCCGCCACCTCGCAGAACCCCGACCACTACGAGTACCTCCTGACCGAGAAGGGGAGGGACCTGGCCCCGGTCATCGTCACCCTGACCGAGTGGGGTGACCGGTGGGCGGCCCCGGCCGGCCCGCCCATCCTCTACGTCCACTCGGTCTGCGGCGGTTCGATCACCCAGCAGACCATCTGTGCCGGCTGCGGCCGGGTCCACGACCCCGCCGAGGTGACCGTCCGACCGGGGCCCGGCATGCCCCCTGACATCGCCGCCCGGATGGCAGCGCGCCCCTGAGCCCTCCGGGTCACGCCGGGACTGCTACCGGGTGAGGATGGTCACGCAGGCGTTGGCCCCGCGGCCGATCACGTGGGAGAGACCGACCCGGGCACCGGGGACCTGGCGGTCCGTGACCGTTCCCCGCAGCTGGCGGACGATCTCGACCACCTGCCCCAGGGCCGACGCGCCGAGGGGCTCACCCTTGGAGAGCAGCCCGCCCGAGGGGTTGACGGGGATCGGGCCACCGATGAGCGTGGACCCGTCCGCCAACAGGCGGGCCTGATCGCCGGCGCCGCAGAGTCCCAGCTCGGCCCAGGCCAGCAGCTCACGCCCGGAGTCGGTGTCCTGGCACTCGACCACGTCCACATCGGAGGGACCGAGGCCGGCCTGTTCGTAGGCATCGGTGGCGGCCAGCTCCGTCGGGGAGGTGATGGACGAGTCCTCGATGCCACACAGGGGTGAGTCCTCCCCCAGCACGTTGCCGGGGAGGTGCGACCGCAGCGAGATGCCGGCCACCCGGATCCCGTCGCCGCTCCCGTCGCCGCCCCGCTCCAGCACCAGGGCCGCCGCCCCCTCGTTCGGGGAGCAGAGCATGAACAGGGTGAGGGGGTCGCAGATCATCCGGGCGGCCAGGACCTCCTCGACGGTCACGGGCGTGCGGAACATGGCGTCGGGGTTGTCGACGCCGTTCCGACGGTTCTTCACGACCACCTGGGCCAGGTGCTGGCGCGTGAGGCCGGCGTCCAACAAGAGGCGCTGGGCCCGCAGGGCGAAGTAGGCCGGCGCCGGGCTCAGGCCGGCGGCCTCCTGCCACGGGGCGAAGAAGGACGATCGGATCACGCCCTTGGGCATCTTCTCCAGCCCGAACACCAGCACGCGGTCGTACTGGCCCGAGGCGATCGAGGCCGTGCCCAGCTGGAGCGCCGCACCGCCCGACGCGCATCCCGCCTCGACGTCGACGATGGGGATCCCCGTGCCGGCCAGTGCCCCGAGCACCCGGTGTCCGGCCGCCACTCCCCCGTAGGCCGTCCCGCAGAAGGCCGCCTGGACCTGCCTGGCCCCGATGCCCGCCTCGTCGAGGGCGGACCGGACGGCGGCCACGCCCATGTCGGTGCCGGTCAGTCCCTCGAAGCGCCCGAAGGGGTGCATCCCGACCCCGCTGATGCGGACGTCGCCCCGGGGCACGGGGGTCATGACCGGAACACCCAGGTGGCCAGCGGATTGCCGTCGGCGTCCGGCACCTCCTCGGCAGCCAGCACCACCCGGGCACCCGGATGGATGTCGTCACCCTGCAGCCGGGTGACGATCCGCAGCGGCGGCGACCCGTCGAGCTCGACCACGCCGAATCCGTACGGGACGGGACCGAAGTACCCGGGAGGGGCCAGGACGACCTCGGTGTGCAGCAGCACCGTGCCCGAGCGGGGAAGGTCGACCGCCTCCACATCGTCGGCCCCGGTAAAGGGACAGACGACCGCCCGCGGGAAGTGGCGCAAGCCGCTGGAGGGCGACCACCCGCCGAGGAGCGTGATCCGGTCGCCGTCCATGCGGACCACCGACGCGTTGATGGGGGGCGCGACCACACGGCGACTATAGAGCCGACGTGGGGCGCTCCCCCGGGCCGTCAGTCCCCCGAGGTGGGCTCCCCGTGCTCGGCGTTGGGCAGGCCCCGCCGCCAGTAGGCCTTGGCCGAGACCTGATCGCCCTCGATCCCACGGGACGACAGTGCCGACTGCACGGCCCGGACCACCCGGGACTCGGCCGACACGTAGACGTGACCGGGGCCCTCAGGCAGCTCGGTGGCGGCCAGGGCGTCGAGGAGGGGCGGCGCATCGCCGGGCACCGTGTGTCCGTCCCGATGGAGCCAGTGCAGGTCCCACTGCCCGACAGGTCCGCCGGCCGGGATCTGCTCGTCGGCAGCCGAGTCCACCTCGAACAGGGCGATGGCCGTGGCCTCCGGTGGCAGCGCCTCGATCATGGCCAGCGCCCCGGGCAGCCCGGTCTCGTCGGCGACGAACAGGTGCCAGCGGGCGCCGGCGGCGAGCGTGACCTTTCCCCGTGGACCGATGGCCTGCACCCGGCCGCCGACCCCCGTCGACCGGACCCAGTCCGTTCCCGGTCCGCGGGCATGCAGCGAGACGTCCAGCGTCACCGCCGGCCGCTCGGGCTCGAAGCGCCGGATGGTGTAGCGCCGGTTCACCACGGCGTCGCCGCTCTGCGGGATGCGCAGCATGAGGTCGTGTCCCGGCTGGAACCGGAGCCCCTCCAGCCCCGGCGCGGTGAGGACCAGGCGGTGGATGGACGGGGACAGCGCACCGGTCTCCACCACCTCCAGGTCCCAGAGTGCGGCGTCGGCCAGCGGGCCGCCCGGCCGGCCCACCAGGTCCATCAGTCGGTCGGGGGTCATGACGATGGGGCTCCTCCCGTGCGTGTGGCCCGGCCGGTCCGTGTGGACCGCGGGTCGTCGACAGCCACGGTACCGCCGCCGGCGCTGTGCACCGGTCCGGTGCCGCCGCCGCACCTCACGTCGGTGCGGCCACCAGGCCGTCGGCGTCCTCGGCCTCCTCGAGGCCCTCCTCGATCGCCTGGGGCATTGTGGCGACGCCCTCGGGGGCCGCCGACAGCTTGGGGAGGAGCGCCGCCAGCAGTGCCCCGACGATCAACCCGGCCCCGGCGATGAGGAAGGCGGCCCGGTAGCCCGAGGTCAGTGCGGTGCCGGCGGCGCGGTGCCCGGCGGCGTGGTGCCCGGCGGCGATGCTCGTGGCCACCGTGGCCATGATGGCCAGGCCCAGCGCCCCACCGATCTGGCGGGTCGTGTTGATCAGCCCCGAAGCCAGGCCCGCCTCGTGCACGGGAACCCCGGCGGTGGCCGACAGGGTCATGGGGATGAAGGACAGGCCGAATCCCACGCCAATCAGGACCTCCGGGCCCAGGACATGGGTCACGAACGGGTCGCCGGCCTGGATGCGGGACAGCCAGAGCAGGCCGGCGGCGGCCACCCCCAGCCCCAGCATCAGTTGGTTGCGGGCGCCGAAGAGGTGCACGATCCGGGAGGCCACCAACGCCCCCACCAGGGTGCACAGGCCGACGGGCAAGAACGCCAGGCCGGCACGCAGCGGGCTGTAGCCGTCGACGTTCTGCAGGAAGAGGGACAAGAAGAAGTAGGTGCCGAAGATCCCGGCGCCGACGGTGACGGCGATGCCGTTGGCCACCGAGAGGGAGCGGCGCCTGAAGATGGACAGCGGGATCAGCGGGTCGGTGGCGAACCGGGTCTCGGTGACGAAGAACGCGGCCAGCAGCACGAGGCCGACGGCGATGGTGACGATGGTCCGGGACGACAGCCACGGGTGCACATCGGTGCTGACGATGCCGTAGACGAGCACGGCCAACCCCGCCGTCACGGTGATGGCGCCGGTGAGGTCGAGCGTCTTGCGGGGTCCCCGCTGCTCGTTCCGGGGCAGCGCCACCCAGGCGCCGGCCAGCAGCACGATCCCGATGGGCACATTGACGAAGAGCACCCACCGCCAGTTCAACAGGCTGGTCAGGATGCCCCCGACCAGCACACCGGCCGCCGCCCCACTGGCCGCCGTCGCCCCCCAGGCGCCGAGGGCCCGGCGGCGCTCGTCGGGGACGGTGAACGTGGTGACGAGGATGCTGAGGGTGGCCGGGGCCAGGATCGCCCCGCCGATGCCCTGGGCGGCGCGGGCCGTGATCAGCCAGGCACCACTCTGGGCCAGGCCACCGACCAGGCTGAACAGGGTGAACAGGGTGAGGCCGATGATGAAGACGCGTCGCCGCCCGAACAGGTCGGCCGCCCGGCCACCGAGCATCAGGAAGCCGGCGAAGGTCAGGGTGTAGGCGTTGACCACCCACTGCTCACCGGCCACCGAGAGCCCGAGGCTCGCCCGCATCTGGGGCAGGGCCACGTTGACGATGGCCACGTCCAGCACCACCATGAACTGGGCGGCGCAACAGATGGCCAGCACAGCCCACGTCGGTATGGATCGCAACCGTGAGGTGAGGGTGTCCACCGGGCAACTCCTTCAGAACTCCGACGAGAATCACTTAACGTTAAGATATATTACCTTAAACATTCGCCGGTTTGTTTAACGTTGAGGGAACTACGATCTATTCCATGCCCCCCGTTCCGGCCCGCGACGAGGCCGACGAGATCGTCGAGTTCTGGCACCGGGAGAACCCCGACCTCGATGTCACGGCCAAGTCGCTGGCCATCCGGCTCCGGCGGGCGTCCCAGCACCTCGAACGGTCGGTCCGGTCCAGCCTGGCCGCCACCGGGCTCGACGAATTCTGGGAGATCGAGGTGCTGATGTCCCTCCTGCGGGCTCCCGGGCACCGCCGGAGCGCCGGAGAGCTGCAACGTGAGGGCCAGGTCACCTCGGGTGCCATCACCAACCGGGTCGGACGGCTGGAGCAACGGGGATGGGTCACGCGGGACGTGGATCCGAGCGACCGGCGCCAGGTGCTGGTGTCGTTGACCCCCGAGGGCCTGACACAGGCCACGCACATCGTCGCCACCAAGAACGAGTCGGAGAAGGCGATCTTCTCCGGATTGGACCGGTCGGTGCTGGAGCGGCTGACCACGGACCTACGGACCCTCCTCGTGTCCATGGAGGCTCCGGCCCCGGGATAGGCGCGGCCCGTCCGGCCCGCTGGCCCGGTCAGGGGACGAGGACGATCTTCCCGCCGGCGTGGCCGGCGGCCAGCTCCCGCAGGGCGTCGACGGCCTCGTCCAGCGGATAGGTGCCGGCCACCCGGACGTGGAGCGCGCCCTCCTCGGCCAGCCGGACGAGCTCCATCCGGGCCGCATCCCGGATCTCGACCCCCTGGTCAGCGCCGGGGGCCATGCCGAGCGCCCTGATCCCCAGCTCCAGACCGCGGGCGGTATTGGCGATGGTGGCGACTCGCGAGCGGTCGGCGACCAGTTCGGTCGACGCCTCCAGTGCCTCGTCGGTCCCCACCAGGTCGAGGGCCACGTCGACGCCGTGGGGCGCCAGCGAGCGGATCCGCTCGACCAGACCCGGGCCGTAGGTCACCGGCTCGGCGCCCAGATCCCGCAGCGTGCCGTGATGGCCCGCGCTGGCCGTGCCGATGACCCGGGCACCGGCCCGCACGGCCAGCTGGACGGCCAGCAGACCCACCGCACCGGCCGCCCCGTGCATGACCACGGTGTCGCCGGGCCCCACCCCGGTCACCCTGAGGGCGTGGACGGCGGTCGTCCCGGCCAGGAGCAGTCCGCTCGCCTCCGCCATCGAGTAGGTCGAGGGCCGCGGGACACAGGACGTGCCGGAGGTGACCACCTCGGACGCATAGCCTCCTGTCACCGGGTAGGCGATCACCTCGTCTCCCGGGTTCAGGCGGCCGGCCGGACCTTCGGCTCCGGCTCCGACGGCGGAGACCACGCCGGCGACCTCGAGGCCCAGGGGCATCGGCAGCAGCGACGGGTCACGCCCGTAGGCGCCACTGAACAGCTTGACGTCGATCGGGTTGGTAGCGGCCGCCATGACCTCGACCGACACCTCGCCCGGCCCCGGTCCGGGCAGATCCACCTCCACCACGGACACCACCTCGGGTCCGCCGTAGGCGGTGGCGACGACTCGGGCTGACATGCCGGATCCAACCGGGCACCACACCGGGCTATTCCCCCGTCCCTGCACCCGGTGGACCGGACCGACACCACCGACCTCATCACCCCACGACCGGACATGGCCGCTCGACTGAGCGAGTTCCGGCGTCCTAGGCTCCCGCCGTGCATCGAACCACGACCGTCCAACGTCAGTCCGGACCCCGGTGAGCGGTGCCGGGACGCCACTCCGTGTGGTGCAGTGGACGACCGGCAACGTGGGCCGGCGGTCGGTGGTGGCCATCGCCGCCAACCCCGCTCTGGAGCTGGTGGGCTGCTTCGCCTGGTCCCCGGACAAGGTGGGCCGCGACGCCGGGGCGCTGAGCGGCCTTCCCGACCTCGGCGTGCTGGCCACCGACGACGTCGAGTCCCTCCTGGCCCTCCGTCCCGACTGCGTCGTCTACAACCCGATGTGGCCCGACGTCGGAGAGCTCGAGCGCATCCTGGAGTCGGGGGCCAACGTGGTCACGACGGCGGCGTTCATCACCGGGCACGCGCTGGGGGACGACCGCGCCCGGATCGTGGACGCGTGCCGGCGGGGGAGCAGCTCGCTCTTCGGCTCCGGCATGAACCCCGGACTGGCCAACCTGCTGGGGCTGGTCTCCGCGGGCATCTGCGACCGGATCGACTCGATCACCGTGCTCGAATCGGTCGACTCGACCGGGTACGACTCACCGGAGACGGAGCTGCCGGTCGGGTTCGGCCGCCCCATCGACGACCCCGAGCTGCCCTCCATGACGGCCGCGGGGACCGCCGTGTTCGGTGACGCCGTCCACCTGACCGCCGATGCCCTGGGGCTCGAGCTCGACTCCGTCCGTTGCGAGGCCGAGTACGCGCAGACCACCGAGCATCTGGACCTGGGCTCGTGGTCCATTGAGCCCGGATGCGTGGCCGGGGTGGCCATCACCTGGCAGGGCATCGCCGCCGGTCGGCCCGTGGTCCAGCTGCAGGTGCGGTGGCGCAAGGGGAGCCACCTCGAGCCGGACTGGCCGATCGAGCACGGGTACCTGATCGACATCCAGGGACAGCCCTGTGTCCGGACCCGGCTGGAGGTGTACCCGGGCCCCGACTTCGTGGCCGAGTCGTTCAGCGACTACATGGTCCTGGGCATGATCATGACCTCGTTGCCGGCGGTCAACGCCATCCCCCAGGTGTGCCGGGCGGACCCGGGGATCGTCACCTATCTCGACCTCCCGCTCGTCCCGCCCCGTGGGTGGACCGGAGGGAGCTGACCGGAACCGGAGGTGCCGGGCGACGGGGCGGGTGCTGACGCCCGTGCGGGTACCCGTCTCGACCGTGCCCTGCGCTAGGTTCCGTGCTGTCACTCGAGGATGGCGCACCTGGAAAGCGGAGGGCTGCCCCATGGAGCACCCGGACCACTCCCAACCGACGGACGACGAGGAACTCGACGAGGCGCTCGATGAGTCGTTCCCGGCCAGTGACCCTCCGGCCACCTGGTCGGGTGCCGATCACGAGCCTCGCCCCGGTGGGCCCGGTCCCGGGGATCCGGGTTCCCCACCGCCGGGCTGAGCCGAACGGCACGGACCGGCCCGTCACCGGAAACGGCGCGGCACCGGCGCGACGGGTCAGGCCGAGCGGACCAGACCGTTCTGTGACTCCCGGGCGTAGCGGGCGGCCAGCTGGCGGGAGAACCCGAACACCCGTCCGAGCTCCCCGATCGAGACACCGGCGCGCAGCGCCTCGGCGAAGACGGCCAGCCGCAGCCGGTGCCGGCCCTGCTCCACCGCCTTCAGGGCCACGTTCATCGACTCGCGCACAACGGCCGGGTCGACGACCGTGAACACCTCGTCGACGGTGGAACCCTGCTCGTTGGCTCGCATACCCCGCCGGACGGCCGTCTCGGCCTGACGGGTGCACCTTCGCAGTGACTCCAGGGCGACCAGCAGGTCCTCGGCGGCATCGACGGCTTCGTTGCGGTTCACGTTCGTCCTCCCCATTGCGTCCGGGCCCGGGGGCCCAGAATGGAATCCCTGCACGGCGCCATCGTGGTCCGGGCCGGAGACCCCGCTGCGCTGGCTGCGACGTCGCCCGCTGATGGCTTCGGCCGCGACTCGGCGGCCCGCTGGCCCGGACGGAGGGCTGACACGACCAGGCCAGTCGGCGCACCGGGCCCTCTCGACCCCGCCTGTCGGCACGGTCCCGCACGGTGCAGGTGTGCTCTACCCGCTCCACCGGTGGGCAAACGTCGAGAGTCCACCGGGGTCACGTCCGGAGGGACCCGGACCGGGAGGGACCAGGGCTAGCGCGGGACGATGCCCCAAGAGCCGGTCCAGCGCCCCCCGGGCCGCAGGACGGCGATGTCGGTACCCGAGCGCAGGGCATCGGGCGGACAGCTCATCGGCTCCACGGCCACGGCGGTCCGCCGCTCGTCCGGCTCCAGCGTGTCGCCGGTGTACACCATGAGGTAGCCGAACCGCTCGTCCACCCACAGGGTCGCCCCGCACCCGCCATCGGGGTGGTCGAGTTCGACCCGGGCGCGCCCGTCGGCATCCCGGCGCAGCCGGGTGAAGGCGGTGTCCAGCCGGGTGACACCGATCAACCGACCCTCGGTGAAGTCGAATTCCGTGCCGCTCACCGCGGCGCTGCCCACCGGGAGCCCGCGCTCGTCGGCCATCAGGCGCTGCTCGGCCGGCACCCGCAGGCGGACCTGGTCCACCGTGGGGGTGCCGACGGTGAGGTAGGGGTGGAAGCCGATGCCGAAGGGCAGGTCGGTGGGCCCCAGATTGTCGGCATCCACCACCACGGTGAGTCCGTCACGACCCAGTCGGTACTCGAGGGTCAACCGCAGGGTGAAGGGATAGCCCGGTGAGGGATGGAGCTCGCACACCATGGTGACCTGATTCTGGGCCCGGCTCTCCATCCGCCAGGGCAGCCAGCGGACCAGCCCGTGGATGGCGTTCCCGGTCCGGATCTCGTTGATGGGGGCCTGGGCGTCGACGCCCTCGAAGGAGTAGCGCCCGTCGCCCAGCCGGTTGGGCCAGGGGGCCAGCACCTGGCCCCGGCCACCGTGGCTCCACGCGTCGGGCCCGAACCCGTCGATGACCGGCCGATCGTCGATGGTGAACGAGCGGAGGGTCGCCCCCACCTCGGTGACCACGGCGCGCTGATGCCCGTGGCCGATGACCCACTGGTCGCCGGTGGACGCGGTCGTCTCGGCCGGACGCTTGTCTTCGGCAGGAGGTGGGGGTGTCATAGGGATCGGGTCGGCGTGTGGCGGGGTGCCCCGGGGCCTGCCGACGTTGCCCGGTATGGTAGGCGATGAGGGCCGACCGGCCCGACGACACGATCCCGGCGACCCTCCTCCGGTCACGTCCCCCGGAACGGGCACGCGTGCCGGAGGCCGCCCACCGATAGGAACCAGGCCGGCATGCGCATCCTGATCACCAACGACGACGGCGTCTTCGCCCCCGGCATCGCCGCCCTGGCCCGGAGCCTGCACCACCGGTTCGGCGAGGAGCACGAGCTCACGGTGGTGGCACCCCTCGTCGATCACAGTGGCGCCGGTGCCGCCGTGGGGGCCGTCTACGAGCGGGAGTCGATTCCCTACGAGGCGGTCCAGATCCCCGGACTGCCCGACGTGCCGACCTACGGGATCGACGGCCCACCGGCGCTGGCGGTCATCCTGGCCTGCATCGACGGCTTCGGTCCGCGCCCGGACCTGGTGGTCTCGGGCATCAACCACGGCACCAATGCCGGGCGCTCGGCCCTCCACTCCGGCACGGTGGGGGCCACGCTGACAGCCGCCCAGTTCGGGCTGCGCGGACTGGCCGTGAGCATCGCCTGGGGTGATGATCCGGTCCCGTGGGAGACCCCGGCGTCGCTGGCCGCGGCCGTCGTGCCGGTGCTGGCCTCGGCGGAGCCGTCGACCGTGCTCAACCTCAACGCGCCGGCCGTGCCCCTGGCCGAGCTCAAGGGACTCCGCCACGGTGCCCTCGGCACGGTGGGCCTCATCCGGGCCGTCCGGCCCGAGCACACGCCCCGGCCGGTCGAGGGCACGCCGATCGACACCACCTCGGGGTCCATCGTGCTCACGCTCAGGGGGACGGCCGAGGGCGCCGAGCGGCTGGCCGAGCAGGCCGAGATGGTCGACGGCACCGATGCCGCACTGGTGGCCGACGGCTGGGCCTCCCTCACCCCACTGGTCGGGGTCAGCGAAGACACCACCGACAGCGGCCGCCACGTCCTGGCCGGTGCCCTGGAGGCCTGCGGGCGATTCGCCACCAGCGCCCGGTGACCCCGTCCGAGGGCCCCGGAGCGTTCGGCCCCACGTCCGGAGCGGCCAGGCCCCGAAAGGCCAGGTCCTGATAGGCGGACGGCCTCAAGGAACTCGCCCCGCGTGACGATAGAAGCACTCATAGCTCCGACTGAATTGCCGCCCGGCGGCGGCACCCGTACAGTGACCCGGCCCGTCACGGCCGGCTCCGGCCGCGCCGTTCCGGGCTGCCGACATCAGATGCCAGGGGAGGGACCTCGCATGAACCGGACAGATGTGGTCCCACCGCCGATGCCGTCGACCACCCTCGGTCCGGTCGCTCCCGGGGGTATCGGAGCCGCCGGACGCTGACCTGACCCGGGTTCTCCCGTCTGCACATCGTACGGACCTCATCGCACGTCCAGAGCGCCCTGCCCTTTCCGGCACCGTCTCGCGAGTCGCATGCACGAAGGCGGCCGCCCGCATTCCGAAGCCAGCCTCGAAGCCCACCGGGGTTCTCGCCACTTTGAGGAGGCGCACGAGATGCGCACGCACCGCTCCACCCTCGTCACCCTGGCCGCGGTCGCCACCGCGGTCATCGCCGCCATCATCACCCTCTGGCCCGCCGCCGTGGCGGGCGCCGGCTCCGGCGCACGCTCCGGCGCCGGCTCGGCGTCGTCGGGACGCCAGGCCGCGACCCGGCCCCTGGGCGTGGTGGCGGCCCAGGTCGGCTCACGACTGGTGCTCGACAGCCTGGCCGTGCCGGGCGGTCCGCAGGGCGGTCCGGTGTCCCCACCCCCAGGAGGTGTGACCGTGGCCATCTCGTCGCTGCTCATACCGGTCATCGCGCCTCCCTCGTCCCCCACGCTCGCCGCCACCCCACCGACTCCCGCCGTGGCCCCGGTCACCCGTGTGGTGGTGCCCACAACGCTGCCGACAACCGTCCAGTCCGGGGTCCCTCCGGCCGGCGGCGTGTGGGCCGAGCTCCGCCAGTGCGAGTCCGGGGGCGACTACTCGATCGACACGGGCAACGGCTACTACGGCGCCTATCAGTTCTCGGCGACCACCTGGCACGGGTTGGGCTACCCCGGCCTGCCCAATCAGGCCGCCCCCAGCGTGCAGGATCAGGCCGCGCAGCGCCTCCAGGCCCGGAGTGGCTGGGGCCAGTGGCCGGCCTGCTCCCGCAAGCTCGGGCTCTGAGGCCTGCCCAGGTCCGCCGACCTCTGCGCCGGCATCACTTCGGGAAATAACAAACCTGTCTCACGTTATGCGCAATTGTTCCGCCGGGAGAGAGGCGGCGGCGCGGTGCACCTCCCACGCCGCCCGCACCGCCCGAACGACCCGGACGGCCCGGGCCCGGATCGACGACGCGGTGGCTCCGGATATCAGATGGCCTCCAACTGGTCGTCCAGCCAGTCGAAGGTGACCTGGGCCGACAGGCGGATGTTGTCCGACTGGCAGTGGGTCGCCGCCCCGTCCTCGGGTCGGAACCGCACCGCGGTGACCGGCCCTCCCACCCGTTCGGCGAAGGCATCGAATTGGGCCATCGGCTCGTCCCCCTCCCGGTCGCCGATCATGGCCAGCACCGGGCAGACGATGGAGCCGGCCAGATCGTCCAGGCGGTAGCCGGCGATGGCATCCCTCCAGGCGTGGAAGGACGGGACGCCGAAGCGGGAGCAGATGGCGGCGATGCCCCACTGCATCTGACGGGGCATGAGGTCCTCGGGCACGCCGATCACGTCCTCGGGCCTCACATCACGCTTCATCCGGAACACCTCGCTCCCCACCCACGCCTCCATGTACCGGCTCATGTCGAGGACCGGTGGATCCGCCACCAGGGCCTTGACCCTCGGGTCGGTGGCCGCGCTCCGGGCGGCGAAGTAGGAGCCGAAGCTCTGGCCGGCCAGGGCCAGTCGGTCGGCGTCGACATCGGGGCGAGCGGCCAGATGGTCGAGCACGGCGCCGATGGGGACCTCGTAGTCGGGCCGGAAGGTCACGGTGGGGTCGCGCCGCATGGCCCCGGGCTGGCCGGGGCCGTCGAACACGAAGACGTTCCATCCCCGCTCGGCCCCCGGGGCGCCCAGGTGGAAGTAGAGCTCCTCGGCACTCGAGTCGAACCCCCCCACCCCCACCAGCGTGGGTGCCGGCCGATCGCTGCGGCCGGCACCGGGCGGGCGGACCAGGTAGCCGGGGAGCGCCCCACCCAGGAAGGGGACGTCGATGAGCTCGATGGGCGGGTCGAACAGCCCGGCGGCGTCGGCGAAGCAGGCCTGGCTCCGCTCCCCCATCCGGCGGGACCGGCCGCTGACCCCGTCGGCGTAGTACTCCGCGGTCCGGTAGTAGGTCGAGGCCCGGAGCAGGTGGTCACGGCCGCTCACCCTCCGTCTCCTGGCCAGGCACTCCCGGGCCCGCCCCTCCACACGCTCAGCCAGCCGCTCGAAGGCCTGGGCCCAGCTCTCGGTGTTGCCGTCGGCGATCTCGGCCACGACGGTCAGGCACTCGCCGACCGTCGAGCCGCCGTAGTCGGCCACGCCGAGAGCCCGGATGAGCTGGTAGTTGAACTCGTCGTCCCGGAATCCCTCCACCCGGATGGCACTGCGGACGACATCGGAGTCTTCGAAGGACACGGCACTACTTTCGATGGGGACGGGATCGGGCGGGATCGGTGGGGACAGAATCCGTTGGGGACAGCCTCGCTCGGACCGCCGCTGGTCATTGTGCCCGACGCGGTGCCTACCCTGTGTCATGCGAGTGGCCGCCATCCAGACGACGGCCGGCACCGATCGCGGGGAGAACCTGGAACGGGCCGGTCGGCTGGTCGAGGAGGCTGCCGCCGCCGGGGCCACGCTGGTGGTGCTCCCGGAGTACTTCTCGGTGGCCGGGAGCCCGGACCACCTGCGCCGTCACGCCGAATCACTGGCCGGACCCACGGTGACCTGGGCCGCCGCCCTGGCCCGCCGGTTGCAGATCCACATCCTGGCCGGGACCGTTCCCGAGCGGGTCGACGGGCCGGGTCCGGCCGGTACGGCACCGGAACGGATCTTCAACACCAGTTGCCTGGTGGATGCCACCGGGGCCATCCGGGCCGTCTACCGGAAGGTCCACCTCTTCGACGTGGCGCTGGGTGCGGTGTCGTTCCACGAGTCGGCCACGGTGACCGCCGGCGACCGGCTGTGCGTCGTGCCCCTGATCGGCGCCTCCGACGAGCCGGGGCCGCTCCTCGGGCTGTCCGTCTGCTACGACCTCCGCTTCCCCGAGATGTACCGCATCATGGCTTTGGACGGCGCCACCGTGGTCGCCGTGCCGTCGGCCTTCACCGCGGCCACCGGTCCGGCCCACTGGGAGCTCCTGCTCCGGGCCCGGGCGGTGGAGAACGAGGTGTTCATGATCGGGGCGGGCCAGGTGGGGGCCCTCCCCCGGGGGATGCCGGCCTGCCACGGCCACTCGATGGTCGTGGACCCCTGGGGCTCGGTGCTGGCCGAGCGGACCGAGCCCAGTCCGGGCGTGGTCCTCGCTGACCTGGACGAAGGGCTCCAGTCCCGGGTCCGCTCGGAGTTGCCGGTCCTGGCAAACCGCCGGCCGGACGCGTACCGTTGGCCCGGTGACGACACGAGGGGTGGGACCGGCTCCGGTCTCTGACACCGGCCCGGGTGGGCCCGTGGGCGCGGGCCCGAACGCAGGATCGGGTGGGACAGGATCGGGTCCCTTCGAGGTGGGCATGGTCGACTCGGCCGGGCTCCGCCTCTACTACGAGGTCCACGGCCACGGGCCCAAGGTCCTGGTTTTCATGCACGGCATCCTCATGGACTCGAATATGAACCGCCGCCTCGCCGTCGACCTGGCGGCACGGGGATTCCGGGTCATCCTCCTCGACCTCCCGGGGCACGGGCACTCCGACAAGCCCAAACGGGCCTCGTACCACCGCATGGACACCTACGCCCGCCACGTGGTGAACCTGCTCGACCACCTCGGGATCGACCGGGCCGTCGTCGGGGGCGTGTCCCTCGGGGGCAACGTCAGCCTGCTGGTGGCGGCCCAGGCCCCCGAGCGGGTGCAGGCGATGGTGATCGAGATGCCGGTCCTCGAGTGGGCGCTCCCCGCCGCCGCCCTCACCTTCACCCCCATGTTGCTGGCCGTGCACTTCGCCCGGCCGGTGGTCAGCCGGGTGGCCGGGCTGTTCCAGCGGCTGCCCCGGACCGGCAACGGGCCGCTCGACAGCATGATGAACACACTGGCCAACGACCCCACCGAGACGGCCGCCGTCCTGCACGGGATCCTGGCCGGGCCCATCGCCCCGACCGTCGGCCAGCGCGAAGCCATGCAGGTACCGGTGTTGGTGATCGGCCACCAGGTGGACCGCATCCATCCCTTCCACGACGCCGAGCAGCTGGCCCGACGGCTGCCCGATGGCCGCCTGCTGCAGGCCAACTCGGTCCTGGAGCTGCGGGTCAACCCGGGTCGCCTGACCGAGGAGATCGCCCGGTTCCTCGAGGACGCCTGGCAGGAACCGCCCCAGGCGGGCCGCCGGGTCAGCTGAGCCACCGCCCGACCACCGACCACCGTCACTCGTCGAGGTCGGGCCTCCGGTTCCGCTTGCGCTCGGACACCTGGCGCTTGGCCTGCAGCCGCCGCTCCTTGGCCCCGCGGGACGGCCGGGTCGGCCGCCGGGGGGTGTCCACGTGCAGGGCATCGGCCAGCCGCCGGCTGAAGCGCTCCACGGCCAGCTGCCGGTTCCGGAGCTGGGACCGCTCGTCGTCGGCCACCACCCGGACCTCGGGCCCCAACCGGTCCAGCAGGCGTGCCCGCTGGCGGGGGCCGAGCGAGGGCGACCCGGCCACGTCGAACCGGAGCTCCACCCGCGTGCTGACCTTGTTGGCGTTCTGGCCACCGGGCCCCCCGCTCGGCGAGAAGCGGAACTGCAGCTCGGCGAGGGGGACGGTCAGGGACGGGGTGATCCGGACGCCACCGACGTCACCCCCTACCATCGGTCGGGCAGCGTGGGTGGCGGTTCGTCCACCACCGGGTTGGTCAACTCGCCCACCCCCTCGACGGTGACCGTCACCACGTCGCCGGCCCGCAGCCACGGGGGCGGGTCCTGACCGGCCGCCACCCCGGCCGGCGTCCCGGTGGCGATCAGCATGCCCGGCTCCAGGGTGAACGCCGTCGACAGGTGCTCGATCATCTGGGCGCAGGTGAAGATCATGTCGGCGGTCGAGCCGTCCTGGCGCACCTGGCCGTTGACCGTGGTGCGCACCACCAGGTCCTGGGGGTCCCCCACCTCGTCGGTGGTGACGATCCACGGACCGGTGGGACCGTGGGTGTCGAAGCCCTTCCCCATCATCATGGTCGGCGACCGCCACTGCCAGTCCCGCACGCTGACGTCGTTCACCACCGTGAACCCGGCCACCACCTCGAGGGCCCGTTCGGCCGGCACGTGACGGCACCGCCGGCCCACCACCATGCCGAGCTCTCCCTCGTAGTCCACCGTCGACGAGACCAGCGGGACGCAGATGGGGACGCCCGGCCCGATCACGCAGGTGGGCTGCTTGGAGAACCAGGTCTGGTACTCGGGGCGCTCGTGCCCGAGCTCCCGCACGTGGGCGTCGTAGTTGCGGGCGATGGCCACGTAGGACGGCGGCACCGGGACTGGCGCCACGATCCCGGCACCGGCCAGGGGGAACCGGCGGGCCCTGGTCCCGGGTGCCCGCTCGAGGGCCGGGCGGGCGTCGTCACCGAGGGCGAGCAGCGCCACCATGGTGGTCGGCAACCCGACGGCCGGATCGGTCAGGTCGACGATCTCGTCGCCCACCACCAGTCCGGTGTGGGGTCCCTCCTCGGACAGGCTCACCAGTCGCACACAGAGAATGTAGGACACCCCCGGTCCTACACTCGATCCATGCCCGAGTTGCCCGACCCTGCCCCCGCGCCGGACCACGAGCCCTTCGCCGGACGGACCGTGCTCGTCACCGGCTCGTCCTCGGGCATCGGGGCCGCCACCGCCCGCCGGTTCGCCGCCCTCGGGGCCAGCGTCGTCATCAATTCGGCCACCTCGGTCGAGGCGGGCCGGGCCGTGGCGGCCGAGCTGGCCGACGCCAGCTACGTCCAGGCCGACGTGACGGCCGAGGACCAGGCGCAGGGCCTCATCGACCAGGTCATCGAGCGGCACGGCCGCCTCGACGTCCTGGTGAACAACGCCGGCACCACCCAGGTCATCCCGCACGTTGACCTCGAGGCCGCCACCCCCGACGTGTGGCGGCGCATCTTCGACGTCAACGTGATCGGCACGTGGCAGGTGACCGTGGCCGCCGTGCCCCACCTGCGCGCCTCGGGCCGGGGCCAGATCGTCAACGTGTCCTCGCTGGCGGGGGAACGCCCCACCGGCAGCTCGATCCCCTACGCCTGCTCGAAGGCTGCGCTCAGCCACATGACCCGGCTGCTGGCCAACACCCTGGGGCCCGACGTCCGGGTCAACGCGGTGGCACCGGGCCTGGTGGACACCCCGTGGACGGCGGACTGGGACTTCGTCCGTGAGTTCGTGACGGCCCAGGCGCCGCTCCAGCGCACCGCCACGCCGGACGACGTGGCGGAGATGATCATCGGGCTGGCCCGCTCCACCTATGTGACCGGCGAGGTGGTGGTCATCGACGGCGGGCTGAACCTGCGGTGAGGTCCGGCTCCGGCAGGGTCAGAGCGGACCGTCGGTGGCGCCGGCGGGGCGGCCCCGTCCGGACTCCTCCCACCGGGCCCGGCCCAGCTCCCACACGCCGTGGTCGGCACCGAAGTGGGAGACCACCCGGTCGGACCGTGTGAAGCCGAGGCGTCGGGCCACGGCCTGGGACCGCAGGTTGTCGGGGAGGATCACGCTGACCAGCTCGTCGGCGCCCATCACCTCGAAGGCGTAGGCCACTGAGGCCTCGCCGGCCTCCGTGGCGTAGCCCCGGCCCCAGAACCGGGGATGGAGGGCCCATCCCGCCTCGAGACCGGGCCAGTCCGGCAGCTCGGGGCGGTGCAGGCCGGCCCGCCCCACGAAGTGGCCGGTGGCCCGCTCCTCGACGGCGAAGTGCCCCGAGCCCCGGAGCTCCCACTGGCCCCGCCACAGGGCCAGGCTCCTCCAGGCGTCGGCCCGCCCGAAGTCCTCGGCCACCCGCAACGACCGGCGGACCAGTGGATCGGTGTAGAGCTCGAGGTAGGCGTCGAGGTCCGACTCCTCGAAAGGCCGCAGGATGAGCCGTGGCGTCACCAGGGTCGGACAGGCGGTCATGACAGGGTGGTGTCGACGACCAGCCCGGCGGCGAGGGTCCGCGTCACCGGCGTCCGCGTGGCGATCTCGGCCAGGCGGGCCTTCTGCTCCTCGGAGAGGTCACCGGACACCGAGATGGTCCGCACGATCCGTTCGACCTTGGTGGCGCCGTCGCCGGTGCGCAGGAGCTGGGCCCGCACCTTCACCTCGCCGAGGACCCATCCCTTGCGGTTGGCGTACATCCGGAGGGTGGCGGCCGTGCACTGGACCAGTGCGGCCAGCAGGAGCTGGTACGGGCTGAGACCCTCGTCGTCACCGCCCAGCTCCGGCCCCTCGTCGGTGACCAGCCGGTGCCGGCCGGCCCGGACCTCTCCCCGGTACCCGGTGGCGCTGGTCAGGGTGACCAGGGCGATGGGGTGCTCCCCCTCGACCGGCGCAGCCTTGTGGACCTTCACCATGCCCCCACCTCCACCACTCCCCCATGTCCCATATCGCCTTCGTAGCACCGAAACGGGCCGCCGAGCCGGGATTCGACGAGGGTGTAACAAAATCGTGAAATTTGCCGCTCAGCAGCGTAAAGAGGTGCATCGTGACTTTCCTCGGGCACCATGCCGTGTGACAGTGGGGCCATGGGAGCAGTGATCCGCCCCGAGGAGTGGCACCGGGAGGACGCGCCGGTACCCGGTCGACGGGCACGTCTCCGACCCGATACCTGGATCATGGCGGCGGCCGTGGCGGCGCCCCTGGCCGCCTCGGTGGCGCTGATCCCGGCGCGGGGGCACCTCGACAGCGCCGACAACGCCCTGATCCTGGTGGTGGTGATCGTGGCCGTCGCCAGCACCGGGCGCCGACTGGCCGCCGCCGTGGCCGCGTTGGTGTCCGCGCTCTCGTTCGACTTCTTCCTGACCCGCCCCTACGGGTCGTTCCGCATCAGCCGGCACTCCGATCTGATCACCGAGATCCTCCTGCTGGTGGTGGGCCTGGCCGTCGGCGAGCTGGCCGCCCGGGGCCGGCACCACCGAACCGCCGCCGGCATCGGTCGCCAGCAGCTGGCTGCACTCCACTCGGTGACCGAGCTGGCCGCATCGGGTCAGGACACCCGGCTGGTGGTGGCGGCGGCCACCGACGAACTGCGTGAGCTGCTCGAGCTCCGGGACTGCCGGTTCACCGGACGGGACCCCGGTGGTCTGACCGCCCGGGTCACGCCGGCCGGCGAGGTGACCGTGGGGAAGGAGCTGTGGGCCACCGAGGACCTCGGCCTGCCGTCACGCAACGTCGATCTGCCGGTGCGCAGCGGGGGGTGGCTCCTCGGCCACTTCGTCCTCACCCCGACCCCGGGCCACCCGGTGTCCCACCAGAGCCTGCTGGTGGCCGTGGCCCTGGCCGACCAGGTCGGCGCCGCGCTGGCCGGTGACGATTCGCCGGCCGGACCGCCCGACGGGACCCCGGAGCCCGAGACCGACGGCGGGCCGGACCGGGGGCGACGGGTGGAGGATCTCTCCGGCTCGGTGTGAACCGGGTCTAACCTGCGGGCCCTGATGCCAGACCCAGACCGGCGCCGCCGCCGGACGCGAGCGACAGCCGGACGTCCACCCCGGGAGGCCCGACGACCGGCCCGGCGCCGGGCCCGGGCCGGGCTGGTGGTCGGCACGGCCGCACTGGTCCTGGCCGCCTGCGGATCGTCGGCCTCCCCCACCGTCATCACGGTCACCCCGTCCACCGCGTCCACCGCGGTCGGTCCGGCCACCGCCTCCTCACTGGCCCTGTCCGCCTACCGCGCCATGTGGGCCGACCTGGTGGCGGCCGCCCGGACCTCCGACTACCAGTCGGCGGCGCTGGGCGACCATGCCACCGGCGAGGCCCTGACCCTGTTCACCCAGGGCCTGGCCCGCGACCAGCTCCACGACATCGTCACCCGCGGCCATGTGGTGCTGGCTCCCGTGGTCACCTCGGTGACCCCGTCCGCTGGACCCGACCGGGCCGCGGTGAGCGACTGCGTCGACGACTCGGACTGGATCGAGTACACGACGACCGGTGCCCGCGCCACGAACCCGGCGGGTGGCCGGCGCCGGACCACCGCGGTGGTGACGCGTCATGCCGGTACCTGGAAGGTGAGCGAGCTCACGGTGGGGGCGGTCGGCACCTGCTGAATCCGGGCCCGCCGGCTCCGCCGGCGCCCGGCGGAGCCGTGCCGCCGCCCTCAGGACTCCTCGGCGGCCTCCACCCGGAGCGAGGTGTCGACGGCGGCATCGCGACGGGCGATGATGTGGACGTCGATGGTGGCCTCCGAGGCCAGCCGGGTGAGCTTGCGCAGTACCGAGCCGCCGCCGGTCATCTCCTGCCACCGTGACCGGTGGCTCGAGCCCACCACGATCTGGGTGACGTGCCCGGTCCGGGCGAAGTCGACCAACGCCTGGGCGGGATCGTCGCTCCTGATCTCATGCCAGTGGGCGCCCACGTCCTCGGCCAGTTGGCGGAGCCCGATCAACCGGTCGTTGGGAAACCGGTTCGACTCGTCGTGCGCCATTACGTGGAGGACCTGGAGCTCGGCCTTGATGCGTGACGCCATGCGCGAGGCGCGTCGCACGATGGCGTCGGTGCCCGGCGCGGTGGTGATCCCGACCAGGATGCGCTCGCTGGTCTCCCAGGCGGCCCCCTTCTGCTGGGTGCGCAGATACGCCACCAGCTGCTCCTCGGTCTCGTCGGCCAGGAAGCGCAGGGTCAGTTCGCGCAGCGCGGTCAGGTTGTCGGTCCTGAAGTAGTGGGCCAGGGCCTGGGACACCTTGTCGGCCGAGTAGATGTTGCCGTGCACCATGCGGCGACGGAGCTGCTCGGGCGACGAGTCCACCAGCTCGATCTGGTTGGCCTTGCGGAGCAGCCAGTCGGGGACCCGCTCGCGCACCGGGACGTCGATGATGCGCTCGACAGCGTCGGCGATGCTCTCGAGGTGCTGGATGTTGACCGTCGTGATGACGTCGATGTCGGCGTTGAGGAGTTCGATGACGTCCTGCCACCGCTTCTCGTGGGGCCCCGAGCCGGGCACGTTGGTGTGGGCCAACTCGTCCACCAGGGCCACCTCGGGTCGCCGTCGGAGCACCGCCGCCAGGTCCATCTCCGTGAAGGTCGAGCCCCGGTACTCCACGACCAGGGGCGGCACGACCTCCAGCCCTTCGGCCAGCTCCTCGGTCCGGGCCCGTCCGTGGCTCTCCACGAATCCCACCACGACGTCGCGGCCCCGCTCCTTGCGCCGCAGTCCCTCGTTGAGCATGGCGAAGGTCTTGCCCACCCCCGGGGCCGAGCCCAGGTAGACGCGGAAGCGCCCGATGGCCTCGACGGCGTGATCGTCCCCCCCCGACGCCGCCCCGGCATCGGGGGACCGCTCCGTGGGCCGGCCGGTGTCGTCGGGTTCGTTCCGCACAGGAGGCATGGAGCCGGGGCCGGGGCTCAGTGGGCGGTCGGAGGGGAGTCCGACCACCCCTGAGCCTGACCGGTCGTCATGGGTGCCGGGTCACCGGAGCTTGGCCAGCGCCTCGTTCAGCTGCAGCACGTCGATGTAGCTGCTGCCGAGGAAGCCGAGTTGGGCGCCGTTGTTCTCCCGGGCGATCAGGGCTCGCAACGTGGCGGGCGACAGTCCGGTCGCCGACGAGACCATGGGGATCTCGGCGGTGGCATCGGCGGCGGTGATATCGGGGTCATAGCCACTGCCCGAGGTGGTGACCAGGTCGGGGGTGGGATCGACGCCCCGGGCGTGCCAGTAGGCCACCAGCTGCTGGGTGTTGGCCAGGAGCACCTTGGACCTCGGACCGAGGTTGCTGGCTCCGGATTCACCGGAGTTCAGGACAGCGGGCTTGCCCGGGACGTTGTTGGCCTCGAGCGGGTTGTCACCGCCACCGGAGGCCGGGCTCAACGAGCCGGCGTAGGGGCCGAGGGCGTCGGGACGACCCTGGAAGACGCACGACCCCCGTGGGTGCCCGGGGCACTTGGTCTGTGACCAGTTCTGGCCGATCAACGTGGAGCCGTTGGCGGTCAGGGAGCCGTCGGCCTGGTGCTTGAAGAAGAGCTGGGAGACGCCCGTCCCGGCATAGGCGAAGACAAAGGTCAGCGCCAACACCACTACGGCGAGCACGACGGATCGGCGGATATGGAGGAGCATCAGAGGGTCTCCATCACTAGGCACGTGGTCTCAGTAGGCATGGAGGGCCACCAGGATGAGGTCGATGAGCTTGATGAACACGAACGGGAGGAGCACGCCACCCACCCCGTAGATGAAGACGTTGCGTCGCAGGATGGCCGCCGATCCCGACGGGCGGAACTTCACGCCCCGCAGGGCCAGCGGGATGAGGGCCACGATCACCAGGGCATTGAAGATGACCGCCGACAGCACCGCGCTCTGGGGGCTGTGGAGGTGCAGGATGTTGAGGGCCTTGATCTGGGGATAGGTCACCACGAACAGCGCCGGGATGATGGCGAAGTACTTGGCCACGTCGTTGGCGATGGAGAAGGTGGTCAGCGAGCCCCGGGTGATGAGCAGCTGCTTGCCGATCTCCACCACGTCGATGAGCTTGGTCGGATTGGAGTCGAGGTCGACCATGTTCCCGGCCTCCTTGGCCGCCGTGGTGCCGGTGTTCATGGCCACACCCACGTCGGCCTGGGCCAGGGCCGGGGCGTCGTTGGTGCCGTCGCCGGTCATGGCGATGAGCTTTCCGCCCTCCTGCTCGGCCTTGATGAGCGCCATCTTGGCCTCGGGGGTGGCCTCGGCCAGGAAGTCGTCGACCCCGGCCTCCTGGGCGATGGCCGCCGCGGTCAGCGGGTTGTCACCGGTGATCATCACGGTGCGGATCCCCATCTGGCGCATCTCGTCGAACTTCTCGCGGATCCCCTGCTTGACCACGTCCTTCAACTCGATGACACCCAGGATGGCCTGGTCGTCGCTGACCACCAGCGGGGTGGAACCGGCCCGCGACACCCGCTCGACGATGGCGTCGAGGTCGGCGGGCACCGTGCCGCCCTGCTCGGCCACCCAGCGCTTGACCGACTCGGCCGCACCCTTGCGGATCTGCCTCGGCCCGATGTCGAGGCCGGACATACGGGTCTGGGCGGTGAAGGGCACAAAGGCGTGCTCGCCTTCGAGCTCCCGCTCACGGATGTCGAAGCGCTCCTTGGCCAGCACCACGATGGAGCGCCCCTCGGGGGTCTCGTCGGCCAGCGAGGCCAACTGGGCCACGTCGGCCACGTCCCGCTCGGTGTGGCCCTCGACCGGGTAGAAGTCCGATGCCATCCGGTTCCCGAGCGTGATGGTCCCGGTCTTGTCCAGCAGCAGCGTCTGGACGTCCCCGGCCGCCTCGACGGCCCGGCCGCTCATGGCCAGCACATTGCGCTGCACCAGACGGTCCATCCCGGCGATGCCGATGGCGGACAGCAGGGCACCGATGGTGGTGGGGATCAGGCAGACCAGCAGCGCGATCAGGATGACCACCGAGACACTCCCCCCGGCGTAGTGGCCGAAGGTCTGGAGCGACACCACCACGGGCAGGAAGATGATGGTGAGCACGGCCAACAGGATGGTCAGGGCGATCTCGTTGGGCGTCTTCTGGCGGTTGGCTCCCTCCACCAGGGTGATCATGCGGTCGAGGAAGGTCTGGCCCCGCTCGGCGGTGATCCGGACCACGATCCGGTCGGACAGCACCTTGGTGCCCCCGGTGACCGCCGAGCGGTCTCCGCCCGACTCCCGGATGACCGGGGCCGACTCGCCGGTGATGGCCGACTCGTCGACCGAGGCGATGCCCTCGATGATGTCGCCGTCGGACGGGATGGCGTCGCCCGCCTCGCACACGACCAGGTCGCCCTTGGCCAGCTC
>Ga0302196_10001148_pt1 | contig 25286 bp, 16 predicted proteins | sample II_Bog_N1_3_FD_198794 | JGI IMG/M metagenome (GOLD analysis project Ga0302196, IMG submission 198794) | Peat permafrost microbial communities from Stordalen Mire near Abisko, Sweden - II_Bog_N1_3 | ecosystem: Environmental > Terrestrial > Soil > Wetlands > Peat | place: Sweden: Abisko...
CGGTCGAAGGGCATCCTGTGCCAGGGCCGCGGCTCGGCCGCCAACTCGGCGGTCTGCTACGTGCTCGGCATCACCAGCATCGACCCGGTGCGCAGCGGGCTGCTGTTCGAACGCTTCGTCTCGGCCGCCCGCAAGGAGCCGCCCGACATCGATGTCGATTTCGAGCACGAGCGGCGCGAGGAGGTCATCCAGTGGGTGTACCAGCACTATGGCCGGGAGCACGCCGCGCTCTGCGCCACCGTCAACCGCTACCGCGCCCGCGGCGCGGTGCGCGAGGTCGGCAAGGTGATGGGGCTGCCGGAGGACGTCACCGGCGCACTGGCCGCGCAGGTCTCCGGCTGGGACGCCGAGGGCGTCCAGGACGACCATGCCGCCGAGCTCAATCTGAACCTCGCAGACCGCCGGCTCCGCCTGACGCTGGAGCTGGCGCGCGCGCTGATCGGCTTTCCGCGCCATCTCGGCCAGCACCCTGGCGGGTTCGTGCTGACCCACGACCGGCTGGACGACCTGGTGCCGATCGAGCCCGCCGCGATGGCGGACCGACAGGTCATCGAGTGGGACAAGGACGACATCGACACCCTGCGCTTCATGAAGGTCGACGTGCTGGGCCTCGGCATGCTCGGCTGCCTGCGGCGCGCGTTCGACCTGCTGGACCAGCACCGCGGCCTGCGGCTCGACATGGCAGGCATCCCGCCGGAGGACCCGGCGACCTACGCGATGATCCGCCGCGCCGACACGCTCGGCACCTTCCAGATCGAGAGCCGGGCGCAGATGGCCATGCTGCCCCGCATGAAGCCTGTGCGATTCTACGATCTGGTCATCGAGGTCGCGATCGTCCGGCCGGGGCCGATCCAGGGCGACATGGTGCATCCCTACCTGCGCCGCCGCGAGGGGCTCGAGGCGGTCAGCTATCCGACGCCGGAGCTGGAGCGGGTGCTGGGCAAGACGCTCGGCGTGCCGCTGTTCCAGGAGCAGGCGATGCAGGTGGCCATCGTCTGCGCCGGCTTCACGCCGTCAGAGGCTGACCAGCTGCGCCGGTCGATGGCGACCTTCAAGGTCACCGGCGGCGTCAGCCATTTCAAGGATAAGCTCGTCTCCGGGATGGTAGAGCGCGGCTACGCCCGCGAGTTCGCCGAGCAGACTTTCCGCCAGATCGAAGGTTTCGGCAGCTATGGTTTTCCTGAGAGCCACGCGGCGTCTTTCGCGCTCATTGCCTATGCGTCCTGCTGGCTAAAGTGCCACCATCCCGACGTGTTCTGCGCCGCGCTGTTGAACGCGCAGCCGATGGGTTTCTATGCGCCGGCGCAAGTGGTGCGCGACGCGCGCGAGCATGGCGTCGCAGTGCGGTCGGTGTGCGTCAACGCCTCACGCTGGGACTGCACGCTGGAGCCGGCCGAGGGACGCCACCTCGCGGTCCGGCTCGGCTTGCGGATGGCCAAGGGCCTGTCGAACGAGGACGCCGCCCGCATCATCGCGCATCGCGCCGGCGCGCCGTACGGCGGCGTCGAGGAACTCTGGCGTAGGGCAGGGGTGCCGGCCGCCGCGCTGGAGAAGCTCGCCGAGGCGGATGCCTATCGCAGCCTCGGGTCGGACCGGCGTCAGGCCCTGTGGGCGATCCGCGGCCTGGCCGACGAGGCGCTGCCGCTGTTCGTCGCCGCCGACCACGGCCGCCAGCCGGAGCCGGAACTCGTCGAGCCGCCGGTCGTGCTGGTGCCGATGACCGAGGGCGGCGAGGTGGTCGAGGACTACCGCAGCACCGGCCTCAGCCTGCGCCGCCACCCGGTCGCCTTCCTGCGCCAGGAGCTCGCCGGCCGGAAGATGATAACCTGCGCCGACCTGGCGCACACCCGCGACGGGCGCCGGGTTGTCGTGGCGGGCATCGTGCTGGTCCGGCAGAAGCCAGGGAGCGCCCGCGGCGTGCTGTTCATCACCATCGAGGACGAGACCGGGTTCGCCAACCTGATCGTCTGGCCCTCGGTGTTCGAGCAGCAGCGGCGGCTCATCCTGAACGCCAGCATGCTGGCCTGCCACGGCCGGGTGCAGCGCGAGGGCGAGGTCATCCACGTGATCACCGACCGGATCGAGGATCTGTCCGGTCTGCTGCGCAGCGTGGGCGAGCGGGACGAAACGCTGACGGTTCGGCCTGGCCGTGGTGACGAGGCTCGGCACGGCGTGGGGTCGGACCGCAGGGGAGGGCGCGGAGTCGGTGACCGCGGGCCGCGGGACATCGACGTCCCCGAGCGACCGGGCGGCGGCATCAAAGTGCCGACGAGGGACTTCAGGTGAACCCGGCGAGATCGACTGACGGCTTCCGTCCAGCCGCGGACCGGACATCGCGTGTGGCAGCATCGATCCAGCGGGCCGCCGCCGGCGTGCGACTTGATGCAGCCGCCCGACGATGGCATTCTTCCGGGGTCGAACGGATGCCTCCCAGAGGGCGTGTTGAGTGCCAGTGCCGCGTGCCAAGCGCCCCCATGCGGGGCCAGTGGCATGCGGCGAGAGCCAGGGCATGACCGCGTTGGATGCAACCCCAACGACTATGGCGCTGGCTTAGATGCCGACGCGGGCAGAGCAACGCATGGCATGGCATCGCGTAGCTTCTGCCTTGGCTGTCGCTCTAGGCCAGCAGCCAGATTCTCCCGATGGCAGCGCCGCAGCAATGTGCCCAAGTTGCTGGGCCGGATCAGAAAGTGGCGGCGAAGCCGGTGTGCCTCCGCATTCGTAGCCGCGGCTCCTAATGGCAAGGATGGGCCGAAACCGGAATGGCGGGTCTCCGATGCAAGAATGCCCAAAGCTGCCATCGATTCACCTTGATGAGGGCTGGTAGCCGACCTAACTCAGTTCCGGCACCAACAAGATACAGATAGACGGGAAGACAGGACGTGCGCGACGGTCAGAAGGATTCCTTGCCAGAGCGCGTTTGGCGTTTCGATCCCAATCGCCTGAAGCCAGGCGATGTGGTTCTTGAGCGAGGGCACAGTACTCTGAGCGGATTGATCAAATGGATTGACCGTGGCGATTATAGCCATGCGCTGATTTGGATGGGGGACACCGATTTCCTGGAGGCGGTCGGCACCGGTGTTCGCGTCATTAGTTTCGCGCGGGTCTTCGTTACTGATCCGGAAGACTGGCTGGTATTGAGGCTCCCCAACGGTGAAGCCGTAGCGGCCAATGCCGCGGCTCACGCCCGAAACCTCGCCCACAAGTCCTATGATGTGTTTGGCATAATAAAAACCAAGATTCCGATTAGGCGCGGGGAGAATTCGGCTGCGTCCATTTGTTCCCAGGTTGCCGCCGTCGCCTACGAACGTGCTGGAGAAGTGCTCGTCCCGGGCGTCCAGCCCTCTAAAGTCACGCCAAGCCAGCTCCAACGAAAATCGAAACTTGTCGCTGTCTCGCCGACTCCTCTGGAAGAACTCGATCTATCGGATTCTGCCACGGTGGAGTTGCTTAGGGCATTTCTTGATCGCGATGTAGCATATGCTGACTCGCTACCCAGCCGTGAGATGAAAATTTCTCAGGAGGCCTTCAACGTAATTCGGCCTATGTTCGACGGCGTTATTGCGCCAGGCGACTTCACGGGGGCTTGCCCGCCTGGAAACCTCGCAGATGTTATCGATTTGCTCGCAATAATGGACATATCGGCCGCCAGAACCATCTCCGAGCGGCTTACCCAAGTCCTTGAGGATCTCGGATATTTTAGCCTAGCGGATGAGGAGATCAATCGAACCATTGAACGATTGATCATTGATAACGAAAGGGTGCCTTTGAAGCTCCTATCCGTCGAGGAAGTCAAAGCCATTGTGGATGAGTTTAGACGTGGAGATGCTGGTCGCACGAATGCGAGTTACCGCCATGCTCTCAACGCCCATACTTGTACTCTCATTCTGCGTCACAGAGACTTGCCAATTTATGAGCGGCTATTTAATATGCACCGAAAGTATTCCATACAGTTCGCCTTAATTGCAGACCAAGAGCGGAAGTTGCATGAAAAATGCCAACAGTTCTTAGTTCAGCATTATGAGAGGTGACTCTCAAAGGTTCCTTTCGCTAGGATCGACCCTATGATAGACGTAACTATAGTTGCCTCGAACGTACACCCTTGATGTGGCTGGTGTCGGTCACGACGGTTCCTCGCCATCTCAAGTGGAAGCAAGTATATCGAGCTTGCCGGCGATGAGGTAGATCATCGCCTTTAGGTTGCGCAGAGTCCGGTAGCCGCGAGCCTTGGCCTTGGCAGCCTGGACGAGGCTGTTGATCCCCTCGAGGATGCCGTTCGCGATGTGCGTGTCGTGCCAGCGGACGATGCCGTTCCAGTGCCGCTTGATGGTCTTCGCGGCGTCGATCATCGGCTGCAGGCGGCTGTTCAACAACCGCCCGTTCAGCCCGCCGCGCGAGGGCAGCCGGCGATCACTGTTCGAGGCGATCGAGCGTGCCGCATTGAAGCCGCTGCCGGCCGAACCCTTCGTCATCGGCCAGTGGCTCACCGCGCGCGTAAACATCGACTATCACATCGTTGTAGACCTGCACTACTATTCTGTCCCGTACCGCCTGCTGCACACCAAGGTGGATGTGTTTCTCACCGCCACCGCGGTCAGCGTCTTCGCCAAGGGCGAGCGGGTCGCCAGCCACGCGCGCAGCTTCGTGCCGGCCGATCACACGACGATTACGGAGCACATGCCGCCGGCGCACCAGGCGATGGCGCAACGCACGCCAGATCGTCTGCGTCGGGATGCGGCTGCCCTCGGGATGACGATCGGCACCTATGTCGATCGCCTGCTCAGCGCCCGCGAGCACCCCGAGCAGGGCATCCGGTCCTGCCTGGGTGTGCTGCGCCTGGCCAAAACCTACGGCGCGGCGCGGCTGGAACTTGCCTGCGAGCGGGCGCTGCGCGCCGGCGCGACGTCATCCCGCTACGTCGAGCAATTGCTCAAGGCTGACCGACGACAGCCCTTCCTTCAGGCGCCGCACGATGACGGCCTTGGCGAACACATCAACGTCCGTGGCTCCATCTACTACAATTGAGGAAATGTCATGCTGCACCAATCCGTTGAGAAACTCCGCACGATGCGCCTGACCGGCATGGCACGCGCGCTCGAAGAGCAACTGACACAGGCCGACATCGGCCGGCTGACCTTCGATGAGCGGCTGGCCATGCTGATCGATCGCGAAGAGGTCGATCGACACAATGCGGCGCTCGCGCAACGCTTGCGCCTGGCGCGGCTGCGCCAGGCGGCCTGCCTCGAAGACATCGACTACCGCAAGCCGCGTGGCCTGGATCGGGCTCTTCTGCGCAGCCTGAGTGCCGGGCGATGGCTGGCCGAGCACAACAACGTTCTGGTCCTCGGCCCAACCGGCACCGGCAAAAGTTTCATTGCCTGTGCGCTGGGCAACCAGGCGGCACGCGACGGTCATTCCGTTCGCTACCAGCGCCTCTCGCGCCTGCTCGATGAATTGGCTATGGGGCGGGCGGAGGGCCGATACGCCAGCCTGCTGGCGCGTCTGTCCAAGGTCAAGCTGCTGATACTGGACGACTGGCTGATGGCCAAGCTGACCGCGGATCAGCGGCGTGACCTGATGGAGGTGATCGATGACCGCCATCAGCGCCCAAGTCAGGTAGTGTCTCCGCTGCGCCGCGGCGCAGCCACAGACATTATACCGCCTCCACGCGGGCAAGCTCCACTCTGACCATCACGCCCGCGACCGGCTGATGGACCCAGTACTCCAGGCAGTCGCGTCCCGTCCCGCGGCGCAGCGCCCGCGAATAGAGGTCCACCTGCCCGCCGAATGCCCGAAGCCGTTCTTCATCGAGCTCCATCAAGCCGGGGAAGCTCTTGTGGTCGACGATCGCGAAGTCGCGGCCGTCGTCGAGGAGGAGGTCGATGCGCCCTGAGATGACTTGGAGTTCCTCGGTCGCGTGGACGTGCCACTCCGGGAGGCGCGCGGCGCCGCCGAAGCGCGTGTTGAGGAAGTCGTGCAACCTGTTGGAGGCGGAAACGAGGTCGGGGGGATTCACCTCCAGCACGCCCCAGCGGCGGAGCATGTCGCGGGCGACTTCGAGGCGCGAGCCCGGTGATGCCTGCGGATCGTCGCAGGCGAAGAAGCGGTGGAACGCCTCGCCGATCGCCTGGAGGTCAGGATCGCCGACGAGGGTGATCCGCGACCCGAGCCGGACCGTCTCCACGACGCGGGCTTCGCCCTGGAAGACGTGCCCGCTCGGCCTGAGGCGCAGCGGCGAATGTTGCCGCCGGGCCGCGGCCGGCCGGAGGAACTCCGGCTCCGGCTCCGCTTCTTCCGGATCGAACCGGTCCGGCGCAGGGCGAAGGGCGAACCGTATGTCTCCGACCGCGAGCGGGTCGCCCCCGATCGAGATCAGCGGGAGGTCCTCGTCGGTCCGGAGCTCGTCCAGCCAGTCCGTGCCACCAGCGATCGCGAGCGCCGTGTGGTCGCGCGCGCGGGTCATGCCGACGTAGAGCAGGCGGGTGCGCTCCAGCCGCTCCTCCTCGAGAGTTCGCAGCCCCTCAAGGCTCTGCGCGGCGGCGACGTCGAGACCGACGCCCTTGCCCTGTGCCCCATAGGGCCAGGGCCAGTAGCGCAGCACGCGCCCGGCCAGGGGATCGTGCCAGTCGGGAGCCGCGAGTTCCTCGGCGTAGATCCCGAAGGGGTTGCCCTTCGCCTTCGCGTCGAGCTCGGCGAGCACAACGATCGGCCACTCGAGGCCCTTGGCGCCGTGGTAGGTAAGCACGTTCACGGCCTCGGGATGGCGGCTCTGCGGCTGGGAGGGCGAGGCGCCGCTGACGAGCCACTCGCACGCGCCCGAGAGCGTGGCGGCCTGGCGTTCGGAGCGCTGCTCTTCCTGGTAGGCGTCGAGGAGCGAACGTACGGCCTCGAGGTTCGCCAGGCGCTGCTCCATGAGGCCCCACCGGCCGACGGTGGCGAGTAGCCCCTCGACGTGGAGGACGCCATCAAACATCTCGGCGGGAGTGAGCTGCGGCGCGAGCGCGCGCATGTCCCTGAGCTGGTCGGCGAAGGGGACGCATGACTCCAAGACCGTCGCGCTGTCGGCCTCAAAGGCGGCCGCGAGCCACGCGTCGTCGTCGCAGGCGAGCCGTGCGATCTCGGCGAGTGCGAGGCTGTCTGTCGGGTCCGTGACCCACCGCAGCGCGGCGAGCGCGAGTTCGACGCCCGGCTGGTTGAGGAGGCCCGTGCGCTCCACGGCGACCCTAATGCCGCGCCGGGACAGCGCGGCGGCGAGCTGCAACACTTGGTCGTTGGAGCGGCAGAGGACCGCCACGTCGCCGCCGCGCGCGGGCCTGACGGCTCCGCCCTTCGGATTCACCGGCCAGGCGTCCGGCTTCCGAAGCAGGCCGGCGACGCGGGCGGCGAGGTCCTCGGTCCGCTCCTCCTTCTTCTTTCCGGAAAGCGGCCAGACCGAGAGGGGCGAGCCGTCCTCGTCCGTCTCAGCGCGGTCGTAAGCCGCGAACGTAATTTCCTCGGCAGTCATGCCGGTGCGGCGGAAGTTCGACTCGAACGCGGCGTTGACGAACTCGCCCAGCGTCGGCCGGATCCGGTACGACTTGCGGAGGAAGGCGAACGTTCCGCCCGTCCCCGTGGTAATCGCGCGAGCGGCGGCCTGGGTGAGCGCCGGGTCGGCGTCGCGGAAGCTATAGATCGACTGCTTGGGATCGCCCACCCAGACGTTCACCGGCGCGATCGCGGCGAGCGTCGAGAAGATCGCGATCTGGATCGGACTCGAGTCCTGGTACTCGTCCACGAAGACGGCGCCGATCATCTCCCCGAGCCGGTCGCGGTTGGCTGGGGCTTGCAGGATTTCGAGAGCGTGCATCTCCTGGTCGACGAAATCGACAAGGCCGCGGACGCGCTTGTACTCCGCGTAGTCGTGGAGGCACTGGGCGGCGCACTCAAACTGGAGCCGGATGAACTCCTCAAGGTCGCGACGCAGGCCGGGGTGGCGCGGATGAGCCGCGGCGGCCGCCTTCACGTCCGTGAACAGCGGCTCGTCGGTCTTGGTCTGTCCGAGCTTGGCGAGCCTCGCCCAGTCGGCCCAGGGCAGGCGCTCGACGCGCCCGAGGATCGCTGCCGCGTTCTCGACGCTCGGCACATCCTTGTCGAGCGTTCCCTTCTTGAGGATGGCCCGGGCGGCAGCGACCGCCTGGGCGCAGGCCAGCACGGCGCACTTGAGCGCCTCGTCGAGCGCCTCGGCGGTCTCGCTCGGGTCGGGCTCGGGCAGGAGGCGCACCAGCCCCTCGATCGAGTGCTCGGCCGAGGCGGAGAGACGCTTCGGCGAGATATCGTTCGACCGCGCGAGGTCGACAATGCGCCGGATGTTGTCCTGCCAACCCTCGACGCGGCCGCGGGCGGACTGGTAGCCCTGCGCCTGCATCTCGAACCGCTCCGCGATCGGCTGGATGGAGCCCGCGAACCGGGACATGGCCGCGCCTATCGCGCGCTCGAACAGGACCTTCTGCCTGTCCTCCGGGATAACCTCCGCGACCGGGGACCGGCCGAGCTCAAAGGCGAATTCGGCGATCAGCGACCCGCAGACGCTGTTCACCGTGCCGATGCGCGCCGCGAGTATGGCCGCCGCGAGTTCCGGGCGACCCTGCTGGATCAGCCGCGAGCGGATCCGACCGGCGAGCTCCGCCGCCGCCTTCTTTGTGAAGGTCGTGGCGAGCAGGCGCTCGGGCGCCAGCCCCCCATCGATAGCGGACCCGATCCGCTCGACGAGCGTGTAGGTCTTGCCCGTCCCGGCGGACGCGATGATGGTGTCGACGCGGTTCCGGCCGCTTCCGATTCCGTCGGTCACTTCAGCCCTCTCACACGGCACAGCGTCTGGTAGTCGCACCACTGGCAGTTCGCCTTGAGGACGATGGGCAGGCCGTCCGGCAAGTGCTCATCGAAGCCCTCCACCCCGCAGGCGATTAGCTCGCCCGCCTCCGCGACCTCGCCCAGGCGTCGCCAGCTCTCGCGGATGGCGGCCCACGTCTCCGGGAATCCGCGCCGGCCCTCGACCTGCCGGCCAATGAGTCCGCCTGCCGCCAGCGTGGCGAACTGCCGCTGGTTGAGGAGGAAGTAGCCCGCCCGGTACGGGGCGTCGCCGGCGACCATCGCGCCGTAGGTGGCGAGCTGCACGGCGTTGCCGGCTTTGAGTTCGTCGAACCGCTTCTTCGCGTTGCGCGTCCACTTCAGGTCGATGATGACGCGGTGTCCATTCCGGTCCTTTGCGACCAGGTCAATCGCGCCGCGCACCGCGAGCGCATTCTCGAACGTGACGCTGACCTGGCTTTCGGAGGCGTCGACGACCAGGTGGTTGACGGAAAGCGTGCGGGCCAGCTCAGCCATGGCGGCCGGGAGGCGCTCGCCCGCGTCCGACAACTGGGCGGCGAGCTCGGGGAGGCGCAGCGGCGCGGCGATGCCGTCGATGAGGCCGTCGAGTAGCTCGCGGGCGCGTGCCGCGGCATTATCCGGGGTAGGCGGCGCGCCGGGGACGAAGATCTCGTGGGCGAGCGCGTGGGCGAGGTTGCCAAGCATCTGGTTAGCATCGGGGATCGACCGAACGCGGCCCGGCCTCAGCCTCGCGACGTGCTTCAGCGCCCACATGAGCTGGCACTCGAGGCCGCTCTCGAAGGAGGTGGCGGAGTGGGCCATGCCCTCCAGCCGATCCGCGTAGCCGGCGGGTGTCGGCCACATGGTCCGTCGTTCGGGCAGCGGCGCGAACGAGACCGGCTCGCGCCGTAGCTCGACCCCAGCGAGGACGATGCTGGCGTGGGCGAGCGCGTCCTCCATCCTCGTGCAGGTGGCCAGCCGCTCGGTCGCTGGCGCCATGCGGTGGGCGAGCGGATGCAGCGCCTCATCCTCGCCAGCGTCTAGCCCGCCGGCGATGAGGAGGAGGTGGCTCCGCGCGTTCATCACCGACCGCTCCCAGGCCGCGCTCGCCGCACGCGCCGTGATGCCAGGGGCGTCCGGCGGGCAGCCGTGCTCGGCCAGCTCGCGCCGCTCGCCGTTTGTCCACGGCTGCCGCTGTAGCCCCTCCTGCGTGGTCCGGAAGTTCCACCAGACGACGGTGTCCGTGGGGCCCCAGATGCCGCCCGGATGGGGCACGCAGCGCCACCGCGCTGCCTCGGCGTTGGCCATCGGGTTGTCGTGTCCGATGTCGAGCGCTTGGTCGATGACGCGCTCCACGAGCGGCCGTGGGAGGCGGTCCCGGCCGAGGGCGATCAGCGCCCTGCGTACGTCGATGGCGAGGGTCATGGTCGCGCGGTAAAGAGCGTCCCCATCGCTCGCGTGGCGGACGGCCGCCCAGGCGATCGTGCGGTCGCACGTGGCGAGCGCCGCCTGAAACGGCATGCCCGCGACAGGGTCGGCGAGCTCGGGATCTGCCCAGGCGCGCCAGCGCGCCAGCCGCTCATGTGCCTTTTGGATCGCGCCCGCATCGCCTCCGGCCATGGCGAGTTCCGCAGCTCCGACCTCGGCCCAGGCGTCGTTCCACATTCTGCTTCCCCGTCCTGGCGCCTCCTCGAGCACGGTCGCTAGCCGCCGGCAGGCGCGGGGCGCGATGGGCGCCGTTGGGAAGACGAGGAGCTCCATCAGCGCGCGCGGATCGAAGGGCGCCCAGGCGACCTTGAAGGCGAGGAGCAGGATCTGAAGCGACCCGCGGTGGGCGGAGGTCCGACTCCGGCCGGCCCGCGGCTGCCCGGCACCGCACAGACCATGGTCCAGGAGGTGCGTGTCGGCGTCCTGTGCGATGAGCACGGCCTCGCGGTCGCCGCGTTCGGCGAACCAGTGGCCAGCCACCTCGGCCGCGAGCGCCGCGCTGGCCGAGGTCGCGATGGTGACGGTCCCGTCAGCCCCGCCGGCGACGGGACCAGATACGGCCATCCAGCGCTGGAGTCGCCCGAGCGCGGTGTCCTCGGCCGCGGCGGGCGCGATCGGGACCTGATCGATTGCGACGCCGCATGCCTCGATCCGGTCGAGCAGCCTCCGCCAGCCCGCGGAGTGGACTTCGCGGGCGTCGATCAGCCGAATGCGCCGGATCGGGAGGGCCGGACGTGCGGCCAGGGTGGCGGGCAGGGTGGCGGCCAGGGCGGCGACTCGGTCCGCGAGTCCCGGGGGCAGGTCGGCCGCGGCCGCGTCGGCCGCAGCGAGGTCGACGAGCCGCGGGCTGCGCCACTGCTGCCCGGCGTCCCAGCCGGCGTCGACGAGCTCGTCCCGCCAGCGCAGCAGCGTCCTCGTAGTCGCCCAGCCGTCCACCGCGAGCGAGCGCGACCAGAAGCGCGGCGCGCCGCCCATCGCCTCGAGTGCGGCTTGGAATGCGGCGATCCGGACGACGTTCGGCGTCCCGGGCGCGCCGAGCCCTTTAGCGGTCTCGAGGATCTCGATGAGGCCGCTCGGCCCGACGACCGGGGCGCCTAGCGCGCCCTCGCCGACCCCGCCGTGTTCCGGCCAGGCTCCCGTGTCGGCCCAAAGCCCGAACACAATGTCCATCATTCCACCTCCGCGACTTCCCTCTAACCAATCTTCGGCGGTGCAGCCAACGGATTCGATTTGTTGATGGCCTGAATCCGATTCGGAAAGCGTGGCCAGCGGGCGAGCCGACAGTTTCTGCCAGCGAGTTGCAACGCATCGCGTAAGCCCGATTTGGCCCAGTCGCAGGAGGCTCATCAAACCTTCACTGGAGCCGGCGGCTTCGATCAAAGCATCCAATCGCAGCCGCGCTTTGGGCGCCGCTTAAAAGGCGGTGCCCGCTCATCCGATCAAGCCACGCTTCGCCCTCCCCATAGTTCCCGGATGATTGGCTCGTACTCGGGCTTCGAGCAGAACTGACATTCGGGGTGGCGAGGACGAAGTGTCCGTCCTCGCGCGATCGGAAGATTCCAGGGATCGACCGACCAATAGTTGGTCTCGGTAATTCCCGCGAACGACCTGAGCATTTCCACGGCCATCAAAACGCCGGCCCAGGCGGAGACGAAGGCGAACGGCGCCAGGACCTGTCGGCCCTCGGGCGTCGCCAGCGCCTGTTCAGCGCACAGTTGCCGAAAGAGGCTGTCGAACGCGATGCCGGTGATCGCGGCCGAGTCGAGTGAGGAGTGGGTACGCGCGATCCGCCGCGCCACGTCCGCGGTGATCAGACCGCCGCGGACGTCGGACAGATCGACGCCCAGGCCCTCGGCGATCGACCGCTCGCGCGCGTCCTCCTCAGGAACGTGACGATAGATGCAGGCGAGGCAGGCGTGTTCGGTCGGCAGCACGTTCGAATGGACGATGACGCCGCGTACATCAGTGGTCGAGGCATCCACGATGCGCCGAGGCACCTCAAGCTGGATCGAGCGCCGGACATGCCGACTGTCGACTGTCACGAATACGGTCTCCGGCGGGTGCCCTAGTCCGCGGACGTAGGACTTGAAGTCGGTCACGTGCGAGCGAATCCGCAGGTCCGGAAAGTCGGCCTGGGCCCGCTCCGCGAGCACTCCGGCCTTATCGCCGCCGACGTCCTCCTCCAGCAGGTACATGCAGCGATTTAAGATGCCGCCCTTTACCACCTTAGGATCGACGATTGCCAGTTCGCCCCGGATATCCAAATGGCGCGCGGCCCGGAGGAAGGCGTGTGCGACGGCGCCCGCCCCGGCCATCACGGCGTAGTTCACGTCGATCGGAAGGTTCAACGCCCCATTCGGGATTCCGAGCTGTGCATAGTCCAGGCGCACGGGCAGACGCACCGCTGGCAGCGCTACGTCGTCGATCACGGCGTGCACCGCCGCCGCAGCCAACGCACAGGCCGCCGCCGCGGCGTGGAGTCCATGAGGCACGCCGGCAGGCCGGCCGAGGGGATCAATGGAGAAGGCTGCGCCCGCGGCACCTAGGTCGGCAAACAGGCGCCTGGCACTTGTGCGTGGGGCGACAGTGCCAATCACCAGTTCCAGGTCGGTAGCAGCGTCAACCGGCTCGAACTTGACCTCGACAGTTCGGCCGAGGAGCTGACCGACCTCGCTCGCCCATAACGACTTCCACCCCGGCGCGGCGGTTATCAGAACGGTTCGCCTCAGCCGTTCGCCGGCATCCGCCTCGTTCACCCCGAGCAGGGATGCGAGCATCATGGAGTTCTGCTGGGCGGCGGTGCTCATGCGGTCACCATTACGCATGCGCCGGCCCCTACGTTCGGGCACTGGTTCCAATCACCATTGGGAAAATATCGGTATATCATGACCTCCTCTAAGAAGTTCCCGGGGGTAGTGGTCGCCGCAAAACGGGGCAGCACGAGCGACAACGCGCCTACATGTCTGACGATCGCCCATTCGGCGTCCACCTCGGTATGGAAGGCGCGCCCGGGGTGGGTGTGGATCTGTGCGACGATCCGCCGTCGCGTCGACCTGAGGTGATTCATAAGCGACTGCATCGAGAGGGGCGGCAGCCGGAAGTGGTCAACCTCGGCGACCTGATCGGGCTCATACACCTCGACGATCGCAGCAGGCGAGCGACGGGCGGCAGTCGAAAGCCATAGCGCGACCCGCTCCTCACTCCGCTCGCCGCCACGCCGCAAGACGGCGATGGTGGTTTGCAGCACCTCGCCCGTGCAGATGACGGCGCTCATCCGACGCTCCTCTTCCAGGCACGCCAGAGCTGAAGCACAATTCCGGCCAGGTCCATGCCGGACTTGCCGCGGTAATTGTCCCATAGATCTGATGTGTGGCTGGAATGCGTGTGATACTCGCGCGCGCCGCGCATGCAGACGAACGGGCGACCGGTACTCGGATGCGCGCCGCCGTTGAAGACGCCGCCAATATTCGGCGGCGCCGTGCTTACATGCTTCCCATCCGTGTTGAGCAATTCGATAGAGGGTGGAAGCTCGTCCCACTCGGTGCAGGATAGCCGGAGCCTCATCGGGGTTGCGGTCGAGTGGTTGAAGATAACGTCCAGGATCGGGTAGATCGCCTCAACGATCTTCCAGTCGTACATCCGGGCAGATCGCGCATCGATCCGCCGGACGTCGCGTTCGAACGCCGCTCGGGACAACGCCTCAAGCACCGCCGCCGCCTTCGCGTGCGCCCCACTCGAGCGCGACCTCTCCCGACAGCCCCGCCTGCGCAAATGTCAGCGTCGGGTTCACATCGCGGCCGGCAACCGTCACAATCCACGTCGCGGCGTCGGTAATGTGGAGCTTGCGCGCGGCATCGGCGAGCACGTTCGCGATCGGCGTCGCCGCCGGATAGCGCTTCGCACCCTCCGTCGGGAAGGTCCCGGCGGTGGTGACCACCGTAACGAGCACCTTATCAGGGTGTGCGTCGTTGCGCGACACGACGTGCTCGACGCCGTTCGGACCGAAGGACAGAAGCCCGCCTGGGAAGAGCACCGTGTCCGGCTCGTCCTCGCGTTCGAGAACCCAGTGATGCCCATCGCGAGGCAGCCAAATCGAAAGGAACTCGTCGACCTCCATATCCTCGGCGCCCCACACCTGACCCACCTCATCGACCGTGAAGCCATAGCTGCGGTCCGACTGGAAGGCGCGCAGGGCACCGCCCTTCTCCTTCGTGAGGTCGATCTCGTCATCGGTGCCGATCAGGCGCGTCCGGCGGTCCCACACCAAGATCAGCTGGTGTTCGCTGGCGGGGACTTTGCCCGAGCGCGTCAGTGCCTCCCGACCGGTGACAATGTCGTCGGGAAACGCCACGTTGGTGCCGTTGACGGGGTAGTCGATGCCGCAGGTGCGGCGCTCCATCACTTCTTCCATCACAATCTCCACTCGGCCGGATAACGGCAGCCGGACTCTTGACCGGTGAATCGGATGGACTATCCTACTATCCGAGTCCCGATGCGGACCGTCTACATCGGGACGAAAGTTCCTGTCAAGTCCACTTTGAGATAGGGGGCCAGCGATGCCTGTTGCAGCACCCGACACCCAACAGGGGGTCGGGCAGTCGAGGATTCCAGCCGAGCTGAAAACGTTTTTCGCCATCGCCGATAAGTGGCGGCTGTCGGCCGACGAGCAGATCGCGCTCCTTGGTTCGCCGGGCCGCTCGACCTTCTTTAAGTGGAAGAAGGACGGGGGAACGCTTCCCGCGGACACCCGCGAGCGGCTTTCGCACATTCTCGGGATCTGGAAATCGCTACGCATCCTCTTCACGCAGGACGAAAGGGGCGAGGAATGGGTACGGGCGAAGAACCGCTACTTCGACGGCGCCAGCGCGCTTGACGTTATGCTGGAGGGCATGTCCGGCATCATCCGGGTGAGGAGGTATCTCGATGCCCAGCGCGGCGCCTGAGACGGCTCCCCTGGTTAAGTGGTCCGGAGAGGCATTCCGCCTCATCCCGTCCCGCTTCCCGCCCGTCAATGTCTACGAGGGGCTGATCGCCAACGACCAGCAGAACGAAATTGTCGCCGTCGAGAACCTCACCAACCCGCGGCTACGTTCCCTCAGCCGGTTCCAACGGACCGTGCAGGGTGACGCAAGTGCGGATCCCAGGCTCCAGAACTGGAACCTCGCGCCGTTCGCCTACGGCAATCCCGATGGCAGCACCTTTTTTGATGAGGACCGGCCATGTCTCGAAGTAGCCTTCGAGCGGCAGACGGCTCTGGCGGTATCCGTCGCCAAGCGGCAGTCGTTCATGGAGGCGACGCGCGAGGCACCGATCGGCCTCGATATGCGGATGTTGTGCACGCCCGTGATCGGCAACTTCTGGGACCTGCGCGACGTGTTGGGCCTGCTGTCAGAACTCGATAAGCAGCAGCGCTACGAACTAGGGGCCAAGATTCCGGAGGGCGCACAAGGCATCCTCTATCGTCCGGCGGAACGGCCGGCCGGCACCTGTCTCGCCATCGTGACAGGCGCCGTTTTGCAGCGTTCCCGACAGACGGTCCACTTCCGTTATGTGTGGGACGGGAACCGCATCTCCCTGCTTTACGCGTTCGACACCAATGGGACACCCATCGAGGCCGACACTCTTTCCAGCGAGAACGACGTGCTGGCTGCAGCCTGAGCGAACGTCAGAGCGCGCCGGCCGACCAGCCATCGAGTCGCACAACGTCGTGGAAGCTGCAGCCCGGCGCCAGGCACACGACGCTTGGCGAGACCTTTCCGTCAGCGGCGATCGAATGCCCTCGCAAGGACACGCCGTGGCCATTCGAACATGTTAGCTCGGCCTTGAAGGTGGCGCGCGTCCGCGGGTGGCAGTCCTTCCACATCAGGGGCGGCGGTCGGTCCGGGCCGGTCCAATGCTTCAGCTGGACAACTGTCCATGACCAGTCACTGGGTTGCGCCGGGCGCGCCTTCGACGGGCCGAGCATCCCGAGCAACGCGCTGATCGCCTTCCTAAATGATATCACTCGCGCTTTCCTACTGTGATCTCGAGCGCACTCCGCGACGTCGGCGTCCCCTGGAGAACTAGCAGATGACCGATATTGACCTGATCGTCTTTCTGGAAGCCTCCCAGCCCAGATCGTGTCAGGATTCATTCCGGGCTGCAAATCGAAGTGCCAACAATGGGACATCGTCCCTCGATTCTGACTGCTGACGGCTAGCCACAAGATGTGGCGGCTGATCCGCGCATTGTTTTGTCCGAGGGTAACGGGACAGCGCGGTCGGTGAACCCCGGCGGGTCGAAGCTGCTCTTCCCGGCCGATGCACCGCATCCCGACGCGGCGCTGCAGTTCATCAACTTCGTGCTGCAGCCGGTGGTGATGGCGGGGATTACCAACCAGGTGCGATAAGGTGCGCAGCGACCATTGAAACGTGGTCTCGATCCGGACTACCGCTGGCCGCTGGCGGGCACGCCGAGCCGGCGGCGGCTGTAGCAGATGTCGCGAGCTGATGTCGCGCTTTTTGCCGATTGCAGTGCCCCAGGGGTCACTGCCTTGCGGACTGCCCATGCCGTCACAGTCCGCTCTCGAACTCCGGCCGGAGCAGTGGCGCGCCGGCGGCGGCTGCTATCCCCGGCTCGCGAAACGCAACTTTGCTGAATCATGCCTGCCTTTCGGTGAAACAACGGGTGTGCCTGCTATTTCGCGGCCGGCGCGGCGTTCTGCTCTTCGGCACCGTCCTCCTTCTTCTCCATGACCGGCGGCGCGACGAGGTTTCGTCTGAGCCCGTCCCCCAGCTTGAACACTTCAGCGTTCGCGTCGAGCAGCTCGCCAGCACGCGCCAGCACGCGCCGGTCGAAACTGGCAAAGCCCAACGGTACCGGCAGGCCCGATTGCTGCCCGATCGGCGCGTGGACGTTTGCGGCAACGAAGGCACCGGGGACGAGCAGCATTTCAAAGCCGCCGGGAAATACACGCGCGTCCGACCCGTGCTCGCGCGAAAAAGCTTCTCTCACCCAGCGTTCAGAGCGGTGCGTGGTCAACGCGATCGACTCGACATTCTGCCGCACGGCGAGACCCTCGTTCGCGCGGATGATCCGTTCACGGAACTGCTCGACGACCTCGGCCATGATCGAGGTGCTTCCCCATAGCGGTGTTTGGGGCACCACCCAGTAGATCGCGGCCGCGGCGTGGCGCGTCTTGCGCAAGCCGTAGCCCGCGACCTCGAATAGCCTGCGCGCATTTTCCATCGTGAACAGGCTGCCGATGATCGGGACGGTCGGACGGTCGGCGCGGACGTCGCCGCGGCTCGTGAAGGCGTGCCGATAAAAGCGCTGCACGTTCAACCCAGCGCGGCGCGTCCATTCCTTAAGGTATTCGGGGGCGAGTCCGCCCAGAAGCTGGTACGCCTCCCCATCATCCTCTCGTCGCGCGACCGCCATGCGCTCGACCATCTTCGCGACCGCGCGCCCAACGGCCTCACGGTCCGACAGCTCGTATTCCGACCTCCATTCGGAGAGGTCGATGTCGGGCAAGGTCGGTTTTAGCCCAGATGACACGAGCCTGACGCGCACGAGCGTCGAAAAGCGCTCCTCCGCTACCACGCCGTCGATCGAATAGAGCGCGCGCCGCACGGTCGACGTGGGATCGATCTTAGGCGCGAACTCGCGGAAGAACCGGCGGAACGACGACGGCACCCGCTCCGTCGCCGCGCTCACTTGCTCGACGTCGGCGAGCGGCAACTCGGGAAGGCTGCGCTCAAAGTAAGTCAGGAACTTTTTCTCGGCGGGTGCGAGCGAGATGAGGTCGAAGCCGACGCGCGCGACCTTGCGCTCGACCTCGTAGATCAGCGGCTCCTCAACGCCCGGGCGGAAAAGCGAAAGCCCCGTTGATGTCAGCGTGATCCGCCCCTCGATACGGTGGACATAGCTGGCGTCCTCGACTTCGTGGAGAACGTAGGCCATCTCGCGCCGACTGTAGCCGAAGAAGGACTGGACCGCTTCCTCCGTGCAGCTCCCCATCGCGCGAACGAAGCGAAGCAGGAACTCCGCGGTCACGGAGACCTTGCCGACATCGGCCACCTTGTGCTCAACGACGAACCGACGGCAGGGCAAGGTCAAGTCGAGCGTCGCCAGCTGCAGCGGGCCGTCCTCGGATTCACCGACGAGACCCTCGCGCACGGACGCGAGCGTCAACTTGCTGCGGGGATTCTCGGTCATCGCACCGGCTCCAAAGCGCCTTCGCTCGGTGCGGCGTCAAGTCCGTTCTCCAGCAAGGCCATCGCATTGACCTCCCTGGCGTGGCCGTCTTTGATGTTGCTGGCGAAGGCCCTAGCGATCCGGTCCATCGGCCCGTCCTCACGCCACCGCGTCAGGCTGCCCACGATGACAAGGCGGTCCATCGCGCGGCTGATCGCGACGTTGATGCGGTTGGGCTTTGCGAGAAAGCCAGGCCGAATGGTCCTTGAGCCGCTTTGCATCGGCCCGTCCCAGTTGTTGCGGACAAGCGAGACGATCACGATGGGGTTCTCCTTGCCCTGATAGCTGTCGATCGTATCCACCTTCAGCGCGGCACGTAGCGAAGGATGGATTGGCGCCAGCGCAATCTTGCGCCTCACAAGGTCGCGCTGCGCGGAATAGGCGCAGATAATGCCAATGCCATGGGCGTGCGACGCTTGTTGGTCGAGCCAGTCCAGGAACGGCTGGCACTCGCTCCATCGCTTGAGGAGACTCACGATCACGTCGGCCTCGACCGTGTTGGTCAGGCTCTTGCGATGATTGGGATCGGCTTGCTTGGCGCGCTCGCCGAAGGGCGCTGTGTCGAACCATGTGACTGGTGCGCTGAGGTCTGCGGGAAGCGCTTTCGGGTCGATGATCGGGGTCGCGCGACCATGTTCAAGACGCTTGCCATAGAATGCCCGCGAGACGATCTCCCCGATCGGCGGGAGCATGCGATATTGCCGGCGCAGCGTGTGACCTGCGGCAATGCCATAGGGTGTCTCGAAGACGCGCTCGAAGTCGCTTCTCGCGACCTCCGCCACGCCCACGCCGAGGCGCTCGGCGACTTCTTCGACCACTGACTCTGGATGCTGCGGCTCGAGTTGCTTATGGTCGCCAACGAGCACGATCCATGCGCCCGCCTGGATCGGCACCGCGAGCTCGCTGGCGGTGCAACGCGCCGCTTCGTCGACGATCACGAGGTCGAAGGGAGTCGAGGTCAAGCCAAGCGCCGACCGACCTAGACCTACGCATGTGCCCGCGACGATTTGGCGTGTGCCGGCGAGGAATGTCTCGAGACTCCGTTGCTCTGTCGACACCGTACCAACGAAGTCGCGCGCCAGCGAGGCGATGGCATGGAATCTGGCGACGCGGTCCGCGCTCGGGCGCTCGTCCTGCGGCACGACCTCGAGGCAGGCACCGACAATGGTCGTAACGATCTCCTCAGGTGGCGTGTCAGTGGGCAGCATGTCGCCGATCCCGAGCGGCACGACCTGCTGGTCGACCGTCTCGCGAAGCGCGGTGATGCGTTGCGCCGAATTTTCCTCGTCCTTCAGGCCGGCCAGACGGGCCGCGACGGGCCTTACCGCTAGCTCGACATGAGTCAGCGCGTCGGTCAGTGCCTGGGAGATGCCCAGTCCCTGGGCGGCGACGGCCAAGCGCTCGCGCATCTCGGCACGAAACCTATCTTTCTGGAGCTGCTCGACGCGCTCGACGTGAAACGGCAGCAGGCGATCCGAGACGACGCCCTCGTTGCCGACGCGAAGGATGCTAGGCACTTCGCCCGCTCGAGCAAAGAGCTTGAGCACGGCCTCGGCGGCATTGTTGACCGCTTCATGCGCTTGGCTTGCGAGCAGGACGTTGCGCGCCAGTCCCGAGGTGAGGGCGGCATGCACCAGCGCCGCAATGAAGACGGTCTTGCCCGTTCCCGGAGGCCCCTGCACGAGGGCAAGTGGACGTGTGGCGAGCACAGCCGACAAGGCCTCGGCCTGCTCGTTGTTAAGTTCGTATTTCTCCTTCAACTTTTCGACTGGATGGGGATCGGGCAGCGACTGCGGGCTTGCAGCGGTACGCGGATCCAAAATCCCGATGAGGTTGCGGGTACGCGAGGTACGTCCGACGATCCGCCTAACCGCAGCTTGGCGGCGATCGAGACTAGTCTCCTCCATGCGGCTCCGAAAGCGAAGCTTGTCGCCCTCGTCCACCAGCGGCGGACCGTTTCGCTGCTCGGGCCTCATGGTTTCCACGTAGAGCGTGTCGGGCTTGGATCGCTGGAGGTCGAGCTGGCCGACAGGCCGCCAATTACCGCGGCGGTCCTCGCGCTCGATCATGACGCGGTCGCGACGATTATAGTCAAATGACCCGCTCAGCAGGTCGAATTGGACCTTATGCCGGCTATTGTTCCTGTCGAAGACGCTGTCCTCGGCGACCTGCCCGTAGGTGACCAACTCACGTTCAGCATCGACAAGGATCTCCCAGAGCCTCGCCACGTCGACTTGCCCGTTGGGCGGTGGCTCAGCGGCGATCTCCTCGATCAGGTTGTCATCGGGCGGCTCGCCTGGAACGATGTCGCGTTCCTCGGCGGGCTGCTGGCCCTCCTCGCTGGCCTCAGCCTCGGTCGCTGTCGGCTGCGCCGGCGTAAGGGCCGCGGCAACATCCTCGCGCTCGAGCAGAGGCTCGAGGTCTGCAAGCTTGATGGCGGGGCCATCCTCGACGACAATTGCGGCTTCAAGCGACCCGAACTCGAACCGCTGGAAACGCCTGATTTTGGACTGCTCGAGCGCGCGCCGGTTGATCCGATAGGGCTTGCCGTCGGCCCCGATGTTGACCTCGAGTTCCTCGCATGCGCCGCGGATGATGAGCGTGCGTCCCCATTGACCGCGGCGTAGGAAATACTGGCCCTCGTCCGGCAGCAACGGGCCTACCGCGACGTGCGGGCTGGCTAGCCGGATTGTCGCCAAGTCCGCGTCAGCGGGCTCGCCGGCTGCCAGAACGTCGATCAGGGGAAGTAACGTCGCGTTTGCCGGCTCGTCGGTCCGCACCTTCGCAATTGCCTCGCGCATGCGGCCGGATATGCTTGAATCGCTTCCCGCCAGGAGCTCTTCGGCGATGACGGTAACCGCGAAGCAGTCGCGTTCGTAGCGACCGCCGCTCTCTGGGGCGTAACGCGTGGTTACGGTGTCGCCGTCGGCAGCGGTCGTAAAATCGCTGAGATCGACGATGACGGGGTCGCTCGGCGTTGCGGGATCGACGAGGATGTTGGCTGGCTTGAGGTCGCCGTGCGCCAGGTGAAGGGTGTGCAATTCGTTGACCCGCCGGGCGAGCGCATCGATCAATCGGAGCCGCGCTTCCTCGCCAAGTTCATCCGATCGTTCAACCACCACCTGCGCGAGGTCGGGCCGATCGATCCATTCCTGGATCATGACGATGGCATCGCCCAGCCATATCGCATCCAGAACCTTCGCACACCCCTCGGGCTCGGCCGCCGACAGCTCGGCGAGCTGATCGAGGAAGTCGAGAATGCGCGGGCCTTCCTTGTTCTGGTCGCCCCACGAAGCGCGCTTCCAGACCTTGACCAGAACGTCGCCACCGTCGTTGCTAGTGCGCCACAAGGCCCGCGTTTCGTCGTCGCGCAGGATCACGGTGGGCGGATAGGCCTGGAATAACGCCATCTGAGTCTTGATCGCGCCGCGATGCCGCTCTAGCCCCTCGAGGACTTCGGCAGGCGTCGGCCGGATGGAGACCGCGGCGTTGAACGCGGTCAGCGCTTCGCCCGCGTCCTTAAACCGTTGCATCGGGTCGTGCGCAAGCGCCGACGCCAGCCAGCTGTGCAAATCGAGATAATCGGACGCCTTGTCGGCCGTACTGTCCCATTCGGGAATTCCGCTCGAGTTGGCCGGCCCCCTGCCCACTAAAATACGGTGCACGGCGGAGGCAGCCAGGAACACGTCGCGACGCTTTGGGGTGGTTTCCACGCCAAAGAAGTCTTCGGGCATCATGCCGGTAGATAGGAACTGGAATCGCGAATCGCCAAGTGAGCGGACATCCGGGTAGCTCGCCGCCATCAGGTGCGAGAAGCGAACGGTCGACGGTCGCTGCACCCAGACGCTGTGCTGTCCGACGTCGAGGTGCGCTGCCTCCGCGAGGTGAAGAGCGTCGAGCGATGCGAGCAACTGGCGAGCCAGCTCGATGCGATCGGCACGGCCGAGGTCAGCCAACTCGGTGTTGGCAAAATCGGTCAGGCGGTGAAGCCGGCGTCGGCGGTCGTAAACCTCCCAGTACCGGACGCCGAAATCTGGATCCCGTGTCTTGCTGTCTACGATCACGCTATCGCACTGCTCGCAGCGGTCCTGCAGGTAGGCGATTACCTCCTGCTCGCGACCGGCGATCTGACTGCGTCCCTCTTCGGTCTGGAAGCGTGTTTCCGCTTTGGAAAAATCCCACAGCCGCAGGACGCCGAGCGTCGGCGACTGCCGTTCGTCACTCGCCTCGAACTCGGCAAAGATTCCCGCGGGGTGCTCGAACACCGGGGCGGCGGACGTGGCATAAAAGCCACCATAGGTCCGCCGCCCAGGGACGAAGACGCCATTGCTGACATTAAAAAATTTTGACAGCTGGTCCTTCCATTCCGCCGAGGTCAGCATACCAGCGGGTGGCGCCTTGCCAAACACCTCGATCCGCTTGGGAACCGACCTAAGCGACGAGGTGAAGAACGCGATGGGCATCACGGCCTGGCGCTCGGTCTCCGAGATGCCGCTGCGGTCCGTGGCCTTTGTCAGCACCACGAGGCCCTGCACCTTAGGGACAATCGGCTTCGCGTCCTTGACGTGGCGCTTGAGGTGCGCCTCGAGCTGGATGAAAACTTGGCGCGCGTTTGCCGAAATCTTTGCGACCGGAGACGGGCCATGGTCCCGTCCGGCGTTGAACCAGTGCCCTTCGCGGCTCTCGATCGGGCCGAACCAATCCTTGAGATCGACCACAAGAATGCGGTCGTCGGCCACGATGATGATGTCGATCTCGCGGCTCGATCCGGGCGCGGTGGCAAGGTCGAGGTTGGTATAGGCGAACCACTGCTGCGGCAATGAGGCCAGACTCTCGATGCCCTTCACCTCGCGCTCGTGCAGGCCCTTCCCGCAATTGATGATCTTCAAGCACATACCCCTCAGCCGTCACTACGGCCATCCTGATGTTAGCTTGCATTTTTGCACTGGCAACTTGGTTTGTCGAGCGAATTGGGCATTAGTCGTCATAGTCATAGTAGCGGAACGGATGGCGGCTATCGGCATCCCGGGTCAACGCACCGGAGCGGCCGGGATGGGCGCAAACCAGGCATCATAGAGAGCGTCCTCGGCGATCCCGGGTTGCCGGGCGCCCACCACAGCCCGACCACCAAGCACCCGCAACGCCGCGCGCACCCCTGGTCCGGCTCCTGTTCCAGATGGGGCCGTCAATAGCATAGGGTGGCGCCATGAGCGATCTGGCCCCGCCGCCGCCCGCCTCCAACGTGCCGGAATACACCGTCTCCGAGATCGCCGGGGCGGTGAAGCGCACCCTTGACGGTGCTGCAGCGCGGGTACGCCCTGGTGTCCGACGTTGGGGGGCGGCCGTTGACCTCTGCCGGGGCGGTTCAGCCGGGGCACGGCTGCGGCTGCGGTTCGCGGATGGGGAAGTGGGCGCGGTGGCCGATGGTGGTGGGAAGGAGAAGCGGCAGGGGTTGCTGTCGCTTTAGGGTGCCTCTCCGCCTTTCGTCTCTTTGGCTCCCCCGGTGCGGCGCGCCTCGCCGTGGCGGGCTGTCAGAGACCCCGCGGAGCAGGTGTCACCGCTGACGCGGCCAAGCCGCGAGCGTCAGCGCGCTCAGCGCGACCGTCGTTCCCGGCGTGCGGTTGCCGATGATTTGGAGGAAGCCCTGCAGCGCTAACAAGCCGCGCTCGTTGTGAACCAGCATCGTCATATGGCGTGCCAGGCGATTGCACGCCAGGATTGCCCGCAACAAGCCTTCAGTTGAGCCGACGGCGTAACAGAACCGCCGCCGCCCGGTCGGGTTTGAGGAAGGTTCGTGCATCGTATCGGCCCGGACGCACGATGGCAACGAGCAGCGCCTCTGCGGCAGGCGTCATGCGTTGGGGATCGCCCGAGCAGCAGCATGATGAAAATTCTGCTCGCTGCCGTCAATCCGGATGCCATCACTCGTAGCGCCATGAACCACACAGGAAGGAGGTAAAGGCAAGCCGAAGGAAACAACCGGATGGCCAGCGATGACGAGATCGAGCAGCTGCGCGCAGGCGTTAGCTGCGCTGTGGTCCTGGAGCGGCGCGGGTACAGGCTGGACGAGCAGGAGAGCAGCAGGCGCAGCTTGAAGTATCGCCGCGGCAAGGGCGAGACCGTCATCGTGAACCATGACGGACGAGGCTGGTGGGATACCGGCAGCACAGCCAAGGGCGACGTGTTCACGCTGGTCCAATATCTCGATCCCGGACTCAATTTCGGGCAGGTGCGTCGCGAACTGCGGGACCTGGCAGGTGTGGCGCCGACCTTTCAGCCGGCCGAGCGCGCAACGCGCGATAAGGGCGAGCACGTGCCACCGGAACTGCTCTGGACGGCGCGCAAGCCAGTGACCGAGGGCTCTCCCACCTGGAACTACCTGACCAAGGAACGAGGGCTTGCGCCCGAGATCGTGAACGTGGCGACACGAACCGACGTGCTGCGCGAGGGGCCTTATGCGTCGGCGTGGTTCGCGCACCGTGATGCCGACGACGCGGTGACCGGCATCGAAATGCGGGGTCCCCGGTACCGCGGCTTCTCGCGAGACGGGGACAAGACCCTGTTCCGCCTGCAGCCAGGAAACGAAGCACCGACCCGGCTTGCGGTCACCGAGGCGCCGATCGACGCCATGAGCCTGGCGGTGCTGGAGGGGATGCGAACAGACACCCTGTACGTTGGCACCGCCGGCGGCATGGGGCCGCGGACGATCGCGGCGC
>Ga0302196_10001149_pt1 | contig 25273 bp, 22 predicted proteins | sample II_Bog_N1_3_FD_198794 | JGI IMG/M metagenome (GOLD analysis project Ga0302196, IMG submission 198794) | Peat permafrost microbial communities from Stordalen Mire near Abisko, Sweden - II_Bog_N1_3 | ecosystem: Environmental > Terrestrial > Soil > Wetlands > Peat | place: Sweden: Abisko...
AACGGCGCGATGACCCGCACGTGTAGCCCCATCCCCTTGCGGAGGCGCCACGCCTTGCGCACGTACCCCTCGGGGCCGCGGAGGACCTCGAGCCCCGTGCGGGGGATGTAGAAGCGCACGTCCTCGCCCTTCACGATGGCCTGCGTGCCGATGGGGCGGTCGTCGCCCTCGATGCGATCGTAGACGCGCACGACGAGGTACTCGTCCTCGCGCAGCTCGTGACCACCCACGACGAGAGCCTTCTGGCCCGGCCAGAGCGGAAACGAGGCGGGGCCTGGCACGACGATCTTCCGACCGTTCAGGAGCTCGATCGAGGAGTTGTTCCCCTTGACCGGCCTCGCGGTCAGGTCCTTCGGCGGGTTCTCGAGGAGGATGTACTGCGACGAGGACGCGGCGATGAACGGGCTGACGCCCATGCTCCCGTCATCCGCCCGGACGGGTAGGAAGCGCTCGGAGCGGAAGTCGACGAGCCGCTCGGTGTTCGACAGGCTGATCTTGGTCGGCCCGACGTACAGGACGATGTCGCCCTTGGTGAGGTCCTGGACGTAGGCAAACTCGTTGGAAGCAACGAGGATGTCGCGCTCGCGGACGTCGCGTTCTGACATGGTGGTGGTCATCACTCCTGGCGGGCGAAGCGCCCGCACAGCGACGGCGTTTTGCAGCCCGCGTGCCGACTCGACCGGGCCATGAAAGCGCGTGTTTTTTCCTGGCGCACAGCCCTCGTGCGTCAGGAGGGAGCGGGTCGCGATCCATTCTGGGTCGCAAGCTGGCGCGGACGTCTGAGCGTAACCTACGGCGAGGTGGTGACGGTCGGGAGGGGGACGACGCCGGAACCCTCCCGTGAGCCGTTGCCGGTGAAGACGGTCTCGACCGACACGCGCACCTCGTCTGGCTGGAGAGCTCCGGGGTCGTCCGACTGGGTGAGAAAGGATCCGTCCTGGGCCTGGATGCCCACGGCGTTGTTCGCGACTGCGCCGCCGACCATCCGTACCTGCGAGCTGTCCGCGGCGACGCCGATGTTGGCATTGCCGTCCACGCCGACGTCGGTGAGCGACACGTCGGCTCCATCGAGGGCGACGATGCCGTGACCGAAGGTCCCGTCGTGGGCCGCCATCGTTCCCCGGATGGTCGAGGTCGTGAAGGTGGCCGCCGAGTCGTCGACGAGGACACCTTCGCCGACGTTGTTCAGGAACAACCCTCCGGTGACCGTGAGCGTCCCTGGGGTCGAGGGGCAGCCCGTGCAGGCACCGTTGGCGACCTCGATGGCCGCGCCGATCCCGCCGAGCGCGAGCTCGATCGTCCCTTGAATGAGGAGGTTCGTGGCGGTGACCGTCGATCCCGTGTTCACATCGAGGCCGGCGAGCGCGCACCCGTCGATCGTGCTGTTCGTGACGGTGACGGTCGAGTCTTCCTCGACGTCGAGCCCGAAGCCCCCGTAGAGCGGGCCGCTCTTGTCGTACGTGCCATCCGGGCCGGACGGGATCGGGTAGACGTCGTGGATGAACACGCCGTCGAGCGACGCCTGGGCCTTGGTCTGCGCGGCGATGCCCGACTGCGGCAGATCCAGGAAGGCGCTGGCCGTGACCGTGAGCACGCCGTTGGACTCGGCTCCCCGGCCGAACTGGACCGGCGCGTCGCCGAGCGGGCCGCGTACGATGGATGTGCCGAGCTTCACCGTGCCGCCTTCCGCCGCGAACACCCCGATGACGGGGTTCTCCGCGACGAGGCTGGAGGTCACGTCGATCTCTCCGCCCGACGTGGCGAAGAGGCCGACGCCCCCGATGTCCGCGACGCTCGACGCGAACGAGCCCTGCGCGCTCCGCACCACGCTTTCGGACAGGGTCACCTTGGCCGAGTTCGTCGCCTCCACGCCGAACTTCGCGGCGTCGTCGATCACGCTCTGCGAGACATCGATCTTCCCGCTGTCGTCTGCCTTGATCGCGGCCGCGTCCGTCGTCAGCGAGGGCAAGAGGAGGCTATTGCGTGACGCGACCACGCGCACCGCGGTGATCGTGCTGCCCTGGTTCAAGGCGAAGAGGCCCGCGTAGGCGTTGTCGACGACGGAGCTGTCCTCGATGTCGAGCGCGCCGCCCATCAGCGCCGCAGCGCCGCCGCCGATCATTCCCGAGCCGTACGCGGTCCCTGTGAGCTTCGAGCGCAAGACCGTCCCCTTGCCTGCGGAGACACCTACCCCCACGATCGTGTTTCCCGTGACGAGGCTGTCCTCCAGGGTGAAGTTACCGCCCTGTACCAGGACGCCCCCCGGAAACCCGGTGATGGTGACGCCGCTGACCGTCAACGTCTCGTTGGAGTAGATGCCGCCGGTGTTGCCAGAAGCATACTGCAGGATGACCTTCTCGGCGCACTGGCCGATCAGCGTGAGGGACGTTCCAATGACGCCGACCGACTCCTGGTACGTCCCCGGCGAGATGGCGATGGTGGCGCCGCTGGTCGCCGCGTTCACGGCGTCCTGGATGTGGAGGAAGTGCGTCCCGTCGATCTGCGAGGCCGTGAAGCTCGCGTTCACGAAGAGGGTAGCGGCCGCCGGTGGGAAGGGGGCCGAGCAGTCTCCGATGGTGACGCACGTGCCCGTCGCCACGTCTTCGCGCGTGCCAGGCGCGCACGCCGCCGCGGGGATCGTCTCCACGCATCCCCACCCATCGGACGAGGCGGCGAAGCCCTGCGGGCAGGGCGACGTCCAGCCGACCGGCTGGCACTGGGTCACGCCCGGCCTCGGGAAGGTCCCCGGGGCGCAGGTTCCCGAGGGCAGCACGGGCTCGCACCGCCCCTCGGCGGGGACGAGCTGCGTGCCGGGTGCGCAGCCGCCGTCCGGCCCCGACGGCGCGTCGTCCACGATGCCCGCGTCGAGCGCGGGGGAGGGTTGGCCCGTGCTCTTGCTGCACGCGGGCATCACGAAGAAGAGCAAGAGGGCGAGGAGCAGCTGGACGTGGCGCACGGCGCGTCCGTATGACACACGGCGACACCCGGTGCACGCGCCGTTCGTGCCACACTCCGTTCTGACCGTCACACCTCGAGGGGCGCGAACAGGGCGTGGATGTCGTGCTCGTGGATCGGCTCACCGCCCGTGTCATCCCCGAGGAGCGACGTCGAGAGCCAGCGCTTGCGCTGCTGAAGTCGCAGGACACGCTCCTCGACGCTCCCGGCGGCGAAGAGGTTGTAGACGAACACAGGCCGCTCCTGCCCGATGCGGTAGGCGCGGTCGGTTGCCTGCGCCTGCGACGCCGGGTTCCACCACGGATCGTAGTGGATGACGGTGTCGGCGCTCGTGAGGTTCAGGCCCGTGCCGCCGGCCTTGAGGCTGATGAGCATGACGCTGGCTTCCCGTCGCTCGAAGGCGTCGACCACTCCCTGGCGGTCACGCGTGGAACCCGTCAGGGTGAGGTGGGTGACGCGGCGCTCACGGAGGCCCTGGCTGATCAGCGCGAGCATGCTCGTGAACTGCGAGAAGACGAGCACCCGGTGCTTCTGCGCGAGCTGGGTGCCGAGCAGGGCGAACAGCGCCTCGTATTTTGCGGACTCCTGGACGTCTCGGGCGGCGTCCAGGGCGACGAGGCGCGGATCGCAGCAGACCTGCCGGAGCTTCATGAGGGCGTCGAGGATGGGGATCGCGGAGGCGGAGAGGCCCTTCGACCGGATCACCTTGCGCACGTCTGCATGCGCGGCGACCCGGATGTGCTCGTAGAGCTCCCTCTGCTTGCCCGACAGCTCGACGGGGTGGGGGAGCTCCGTCTTGGGAGGTAGCTCCTTCGCCACGTTGCGCTTGATGCGCCGCAGGATGTGCGGGGCGACCTGCTCGCGGAGCGTCGCAAGGCGCTCCTTGTTGCCTTCCTGCTCGATCGGTTGCCGGTAGGAGCGGCGGAAGCTGAGCTCGTCCCCGAGCAGGCCGGGCGCGAGAAAATCGAAGAGCGCCCACAGCTCCCCGAGGTTATTTTCGATGGGCGTCCCTGTCAGGCAGATGTGTTGCTCGGCCTGGATGCTGCGGACGGCCTGGTGCGCCTGGCTGCGCACGTTCTTGATGGACTGCGCTTCGTCGAGGATGAGGACGGAGAAGCGCGATGTCCGCAGTGACTCCTCGTCGCGGACGAGGATGGGGTAGGTGGTGACGACCACGTCGCTCGCGGCGGCGGCGCGCCGACGGCCGTGGCGCGCGGCGCCGTGGAGGACGACCGCCCGAAGGTGGGGCGCGAAGCGCGCGAGCTCCCGCATCCAGTTGCCGACGAGGCTCGTGGGCGCAACGATGAGGGCGGGTGCCGTGAGGCGTCCGGCTGCCTTCTCGAGGCACAGGTGCGCGATCGTCTGCAGCGTCTTCCCGAGCCCCATGTCGTCGGCAAGAATGCCGCCCGTGCCGCAGCGCGCGAGGTGCTGGAGGAACGCGACGCCCTCCTCCTGGTACGGACGGAGCGATGCCCGGAGCGTCGGGGGAGCAGCGACGGGCAAAGGCTTCGATGCGAGCGCGCGGCCCCGCTCGAGCACGCCCGTCGGATCGCGCCAGACGAGGGGCGCCCCCGTCTTGGTCAGGACCTCGCTCACGCGCGCGAGCGCCGCGGCGCGGGCGAGCGGAAACGCGATCTTGGGGCGAGCCACCCGCACGCCCTGGTAGAGCTCGATCACGACGCGGACCAGGGCATGAAGCCGCTCCGGCGACAGCGTCACGTGGTGAGTGTCGCTCACACGAAAGGCGTACGAGCTACGGAGAGGGCGCTCGAGCGCGTGTAGCCCCTCGGCCTGATCGGCCGCGTCGAGCATCTCGATGACGAGCGGCAGGAGGTCCACCCGGGCTCCGTCGACAAGGACGCCCAGCTCGAGGCAGAACCAGTCCGGCAACGTGGCATCGGGCTCGAGGGTCGCGTACCAGGGGACCTCCTCCTCGATGACGTGGAACGGGAAGTCCGGCGCGATCTCCACGCCCCAGCCGAGTGCGCGGAGCTTGGGCACCGCGTTCGCCACGAACGCGCAGTGGGAGTGCGCGTCGCCGTCGACGCGGACGACGTAGTCGGCCTGGCAGTCCGAAGGCGCCGTGATCTCCTCGACGCAGGTGAGGTCGATGGCACCGAGGCGCTCCAGTACTCCACGCGCACGTCCCTCCGCGGCGAAGTCGCGTGGCCTCGCGGTCCCACGGAGCCCTTCCCGGACTACGTCCGTGCGTTCGTCGCTCGCGCGTACCTGCGTCCCGTCGTAATCGAAGAAGAGCTCGACGAGCGGAGCCACCACCTCGACGTGCTCGCACCGCAGGCCATCCATGCGCGTCATCAGGACGGCCTGGGCCGACAACCGCACGGCAGGGCGCGGCGTGGCCGCGTCCTCGGACTCGAAGCTCTTGGTTGCGTCGTGCTCTTGCGCGGGAGCCGCGCGCCTTGCACCGGTCGAAAACACTGCGGACCGTTAGATCAAAATTCGCAACGTTTGTCGAACGTTTGGAGCGTCCGTGAGCAACGAGGTGCGTACAAAGTAGGATACGCGAAGGCGCGGCCTACGCTTTGCTTTGCATCGCCTTCGAGGTGCCCGCGATGAGGCTCATGAAACGCGAACAGGGGGCGCCACAGTCCTCGCCCAGCTCGGTTCGGTCGCGCAGCCGCATCGTGCCGGCCACGAAGCGAAGGACGAGGAAGGACCAGGCCTGCTGGTACATCGCGACTCCCGGTGAGCCGATCGGCCCCCTCCTGACTTCCGAGGTCTGCGAGTGCGCGAACGAGATCGACGGCGAGACGCTCGTCTGGCGTGATGGCAGCCGTTCGGCCTACCGCCCTCTCCGAAGCTTTCCAGCGCTGCACAGGGCCGTCCTCGGGACGCGGCTCCGGCTGCAGGAGGAGACCCTTGCCGTGCTCACCGCGCGGCTACGGCGCGCGGAAGGACAGCTTCAGCAGGCCGACCGGACGATCGAAGGATTGTGGTTCAGGCTCGGCGACGATCCCCGGGCCCTCGCTCTCATCAAGACGGAGGAGGAGAGGGCGTGGTGACGCCCGGAGCGTCACCGCTCTGACTGTCGCAGAACGACGGCGTCACCACGCTGGCGGTCTCAACCCGCGGGAGAGTGCGTGGGCGATGGCGGGCTGCGAGGGGCACGGTACCGGACGACGACCAGGGTGATGTCGTCATCCTGACGATGCATCCAGCCACGAACGCGGGCGAGGACGTGGTCGCGAATACGCTCGACGGCCTCGTCTTGCACCTCCTCGATCGCAGAGACGAGGCGACCGATATCGAATTGCTTTCCCTCGGCGTTCATCGCCTCGGTCACGCCGTCGGTGTAGAGGACCATCAGATCGCCGTCCTCGAGCGTCAGGAACGCGTCCACCGTGGCCCGGCGGATGTCCTTTCGTGCGCCGATCCAGGTGCCAGGCGTGCGAATCGCGTCCACCCTCCGCGACCGACGACGGCAGACGAGGATGTCCTCGTGCGCCCCGGCGAAGACCATCCGCCCGTCCCGCGTGTAACGGATGAGCGACAGGGTCACGTGATCGTCTTGTTGCAGGCGCGTGCGGATGTTGTCGTAGAGCACGTCGTTCAGCGTGCAGAGGATGTCGCGCGGGAGCGCCGTAGGCGTGGCGCTCGTGATCCCGAGGAAGGCACTCTGCACCATGAGCATCACGAGCCCGGCATTCAGGCCGTGGCCCGAGACGTCGCCGATGGCGAGCCACGCGCCGTCCGGTTTGACCAGCACGTCATAGTAGTCACCTCCGATCTCGCTCGCCGGGATCATGACGGCGGCGATCTCGAGGCCGTCGACCACGAGATCCCTGGGCTGGATCGAGGTCTGGACCCGACGCGCAATCGCAAGCTCCTCCTCGCGCTTGGCGCCTTGAACGGCCTCGCGTAGGAGGACCTCCTGCGCTCGCTTGCTCTCCGTGATGTCGAAGGCGACGCCTTGCAAGAAGAGCGGGCGTCCAAGGTCGTCCTTCACCAGGCGGGCTTCCCCGTGCACCCAGACGATGCGGCCGTCTCGGGCGTAAAACCGGCACTCGGCGCGGAAGGGGCCGCCCGTTCGACAGCCGCGGGCGAACTCGTCGTTCCAGAGATCGCGGTCCTCCTCGTGAAGCTGCCAGTACCAGCTGAACGGATCGGCGAGCCATTCCTCCTGCGTGAAGCCGAGCATCGCCTCGATGTGAGGGCTCACGTAGACCTCGTTTTGCCCCTCGCCGAGCACCGCCATGAACGTGACGGCGGGGATTTGCTCCACCAGGGTCCGGAACCGGAGCTCGGCGGCGCGGAGCCGCTCCTCCACGCTGCCCTCCCCCTCGCGTCGCCGCGCGGCCGTGGACGGCACGTCGCCCCAGGTCAGATGCTCGACCGTCCGGGACTCCGTCGGAAAGAAGGCCGCCGCGAGGCTCTCCATGAGAGCTCCTGCGTCTTCCGTATTCGCTGCCATGGAGTCCAGCTGCGCCGTCAGCGCAGCCCACTGTTCCTGCTTCACGAACCCCTCCTCAACTCTGGGCGCCGCTCGATGCCGCGAACGGACCACCCACGCGGTGCGCGCATCACGCGATCTCCATTTCTCGGATCTTGAGCTCTTCGCCCGCGAGCCACTCCAGATCCGAGCTCCCGCACACGCACCGGCCGAACGGCCGCTCCAGGACGACACGTGCCTCGCACGCGCGACAGCGCGCCAGCCCCGGCGTCTCGAGGATCTCGAGGACGGCGCCTTCAGCAAGCGTGTTCGCTGTGGCGATGTCGAAGCAGAACCGGATGGCGTCGGGCATGACCGCCGACAGCATCCCGATCTCCAGCACGATCCGGACGATGCGCGCCCCCCGGCTGCGCTCCGTCACGATGTCCACGATGTCCTGGGCGACGCTCAGCTCGTGCACGCGAGCTCCTTCCCGTTGCCCTCGCAGAGCTCGAGCACGAGCCTCTCGACAAGCGCCGCCGCCGGCCCGATCGCGGCAAGGACCTCGACGCTGAGGCCGGGGGCGAGGTCATCCGCTTCCCCGAGTGTCCCTGGCTCACACCCCACGACGCGCAGCGTTCCAAGGTTGCCCCCCAGGGACCGGACGAGGGCGAGGACCCGGGCCGGATCCATCGCATGCATGTCGATGGTGACACCCCCGGGCTGGTGCTCCACCCCCGACCCGACCTCGGGTTCGAGCACATACAGCGTTCCGGGGGGCCCGCCGCGTCTGGTGGCGTCGATGAGGACGGCGGCGTCGAAACCCTCGAGCAGCGCGAAGGTCAGATCGAGCCCGCGGATGCCGAAATCGACGACCTTCACGTCCGCGGGCAAGGACCGTGTCGACAGGAGGCGCGCGACGGCGACACCGAAGCCGTCATCGCCCAGGAAGACGTTGCCGATACCTGCAACGAGGATGCGGCTCATGAGAGGCGCTCGACCTCCTCGGGGGTGAAGAAGAAGCGATGGCCGGGCTTGCCCAGGACTCCAAGGTCCTTGCCGGGATCGTCGTCGACGGTCACGGCGTAATAGAGCCTACCTTCCAGGTCCTGCTCGACGGAGGCGATGGTCGCGGCCTTACCGGCCAGCGCGAGGTCGAAGATGTCGCGCCCGCCGCGTGGTTGCAAGCGGACGTGATCGCCGGCGGCGAGCCCGTCCGCGGCGTGGGCGCGAAGTACTCCGTGAAGGCGCATGAGCTCCGAGGCGTCCAGCCTCTCGGTCCGCTCGAGGAGCGCCCGCGCGCGCGGATCCACGGCTCGCATGGCGCGCTTCTCGTCGTCCGTCAGCGTCAGGATGCGCAGCGTGAGAATCTCGTCGATCTCCGTCCCGTCGAAGAGATCGCCCGGGCTCTCCGCGGCGATGCACGGGTAGTCGTAGAGGATGATGGGCGACGAGAGCATGAGATCTCTATCTCCGGGCTTGCCGACGAGGACGGGCCAGGTGCCGATGTTGGTGCATCCAGCCGCGGCGTCGCGCATTTCCTCGCCCGGATCGAGGAGCGACTCGAAGGCCCCACCGGACAATTGCAGCAGGGTGTGGGTCGAGGCGAGCGAACGCATGAGCGCAGATAGGGAGCTCTCGCGGTCGGCACCGTCGGCAGACGGAGTGAGGTTGGCGATCCGCACGCTCACCCTGAAGGCCTCGAAGCCGATCTGGGCGACGGAGACCTCCACGGTCCCGCAGATCGCCTCGCGCCTGCGTACGATGGGGCCGGCCGAGACGCTCTCCGCCGGAAAGGCGAACGAGACGACCTCGGTGCGATCGACGCAGTCGCGCAGGCGAATGGAGCTCGCGGCGACCTCCCGCTCGGTAGCCTCCTGCCACGTGACCGCTTCGTCGACCCGCTCGATGAGGTGGAGGAACCGAATCGTGACGTCGACCATGGTGTTGCTCGCGCCGCGTACCAGGCACTCGGTCTGCATCGACCATGGCTCCGCGCCTGCACAGGCGAGGCTCCAGGCCTTCGGGTAGAGCCCGCCGAAGGTGAAGCGCTTGTGGTTCTTCACCGAAGAGGAGCGGTACGGGTACAGGATGTACCCCTCGTAGAGGAGTGCATTGACGATGGCGTCGAACGAGCGGCTCCTCACGAGGTCGCCCCGTCCGCGGGGAGCAGGCTCTCGAGAGCATCTTCCCACGAGTGCAGACCCGCGCTCCTCCGGTACCTGTACAGGCGGTCGAAAACGTCCCGACGGAGCGAGACCAGCTCGCAATTCGGGTGATAGTGCTCGAGCGTCTCCTTGTAGACCTTGAGCGGGAGACGAAACGGAGTCTCCTTTGTCCACGCGATCTGGGCGGCCGAGAGCTGTCCATCCGGCCCAGCGTGAAGGACGGTCCCGCTGAAGAGAAGGATCAGCGGGACGTCACCGCCCCCGAGCCCGTAGAAATACTTGGCAGTAGCGGCGTTGAAGTCGATGCTGCACGGCAAGCTCACCTGGACGACGGTCCGCGCCGTGAACCGGGGCACGAGCACGGTCGTCTGTGTCCAGAGGAGGCCTTTCAGGGAGCGCGTCCACATGTCCGGCGTGCCGAACACCTCGCCCAGGCGTTCTCGCTCCTCCGGGCCGTAAGCGCGCTGCGCGGCGTCTATTCGCACCTGGCATTGGAGCATGATGGCGTGGATCGCCTCCGCCGTCGGCTCATTCGTGATCTCGAGGTCCAGGGCGAGAAGGGGGGACGCGGAGAACGGCACCATCTTCGCCGTGTCGACGCGGAAAGCGAGGTCAGGCACGCGCCCTCCCCGTCTCCTCGGCGAGGCCGCCGAGGAACTCCCCGAGCTCACTCCACGCTTCCGGGCCACCCGTGAAGCCACGCCAGTGCCGGCGCAGGCGACCGACGAGCTCGAAGCAAACGTCGATCGATACTCGATAATAGGCCCGGGCTCCCCGCACGCGGTTCACGAGCAATGCCTCGACGTCTGGAGCGAGATCTCGAAGGACGGGGTTATCCATGACGAGCGAGCTCCACGCCTCGCCGTGCGGGCGTGACTCCACGGCGCCAGCCGGTCCCGGATAGAGGGCCAGAACCTCGGTGGAAGGCCCGCTCACGTAGAAGAACGCCAGCCCGATCGGGACGCCCAGAGCGTCCCACTGACCGTCGCTCATACGAAAGTCAGCCATCCGCTCCCGCCGGCTCGGGACGCGCTTCCAGCTGTGGGTGCCGTTGGCCGTCGACTCGCCCCGTCCGTCGAAGAGCATGGCGCAGGCCGAGCAGCTGCACCGGACGTCGCGGCCGCCGCTTGCGGCGATGTGATCGTGCTGCGCGGCGATGGCCGCACCGCAGAGCTCGCAGGCGTCCGCGTCCTCTTCGGGGGCGGGGGACCGACGAGGCTTCGTGCGAATCTGGGTGAGGGCAGGGTGCGCCTCCGGGCGGCCATCCTGCTCCCAGACGATGACGGTGTCGTCCGCGTCGGCGGCACAGGTATCGACGAGATCTCGAATGGTCGCCGCCATCGACGCCTCGCTCGCGCGGCCGCGCCGGGCTCGAACGTGGATGACGCCCCCCTCCACGGCCATGACCTCCGCCGAGCCACCCTGCGCGCGGAGAGACGCGCCGTCGCGCGCGAAGGCCCTTCGGACCCGAGCCTCCAGGCTCACGGGGTGGAGCCCATGAAGAGCGAGCACGTGCCCGACGAGATCGTCGGCGGCGAACGCGTCCACGACCGCAGAGCCCGTGGCGCCCTGGGCGCGTGCGATGTCGAGGGCCCTCGACAACGCGGCCTGGTGCAGGTCGAGGACGGCGCGGAGGATCTCGCGTGTCTTGCCGCGTGCCTCCTCGTCACCGAGCGCGCCGGTCTCCTCGAGCAGGGATTCGACGGGCGTGGCCATCGCGCCCTACTTGACCTGCACGCCGAACGTCGGCGAGTGCCGGAGCATGAGCTCCTTGCCGTTGCCCAGGTACATGTGGACACCGCACGGCAAGCACGGATCGAAGCTCCGGACGGTCCGCATGATGTCGATTCCCTTGAACTTGTCGGGGCCATTCTCCTCGAAGAGGGGAGTATTCTGGACGGCGTCCTCGTAAGGACCGGGGGTCCCGTAGGAGTCGCGCGGGCTCGCGTTCCACGGGGTGGGCGGGTACGGGTGATAGTTCGCTATCTTGCCCTTGCGGATGACGACGTGGTGCGAAAGAACGCCGCGAACGGCCTCGTGAAAGCCACAACCGATGGCCTCGTCCGGCACCGTGAAATCGGTGAACGTCTTGGTGTGCCCCGCGTGGAGCTCTGCGAGGGCCTTCTCGACGAAGTGGAGCGCCGCGGCGGCCGCGTAGGCCTGAAAGTAGGTGCGCGCGCGGTTACGTTCGATGGTGTTGCTCCACTTCGGAATCTTCCACTCGAGCTCGACGTCGGGCATCGACGCCGTCTTCGGCAGGTAGATCTTCACGCTGCTGCCGGTGGCCTTGACGTAGCCGAAGTCGACGAGCCCGGCGAGCGCCGTCGTCCAGAGCCGCGCGAGCGGCCCGCCCCCGGTGTCGAGGGCGAGGTGGTCGCCCGTTCGCTTGTCCAGCCAGCGCGGCGACATGACCCAGGTGTACTTGCCGGCGAGGTCGCGCTTCTGGGGCCGCGGGGTCGTCGTCTGGTTCCAGGGGTGCCGCTTGTCTACCGGGTTCCCGAGGGGATCTTTGTCGACGAAGGTCTCTCCGTCCTCCCAGTCGTCGTAAAACGAGCTGCCGAGAAGGATGCGCATCCCCAGGTTGATGTCGAGGAGGCTCGTGGTGACGAGCTCTCCGTCCACCACGACGCCGGGGGTCACGTACATGTCGCGTCCCCACCGCTCCATGTTCTCGTACTTGAAGTCGCAAGTGTCGGGGTTCTGAAAGGAGCCCCAGCAGCCGAGCAGGATTCGCCGCTCGCCGACCTTCTCGTAGCCCGGGAGCGCCTCGTAGAAGAAGTCGAACAGATCGTCGTGCAGGGGCACGACCCGCTTCATGAACTCGACGTACTTCATCAACCGGACGATGTAGTCGGTGAAGAGCTGCACAGTCGGCACGGTTCCGACGCCGCCCGGGTAGAGCGTGGAAGGGTGCACGTGGCGTCCCTCCATCAAGCAGAACATCTCGCGCGTGAGGCGACTCATCTGGAGGGCTTCGCGGTAGAGAGCCCCCGTGAATGGATTCAAGGCTCGCATGATGTCGGCGATCGTCCTGTATCCGTGCGCCCCGGAGCCGGGCGCGAGCGTCGTCTCGGCCTTCTCCAGCACGGAGGGGTTCGTCTCCTTCACCATCTGCTCGCAGAAGTCGACGCCGACCAGGTTGTCCTGAAAGAGGTTGTGGTCGAACATGTACTCCGCGGCTTCGCCGAGGTTCACGATCCACTCGGCCATGTGCGGCGGCTTCACCCCGAACGCCATGTTCTGCGCGTAGTTCGCGCAGGTCGCGTGGTTGTCGCCGCAGATCCCGCAGATGCGGCTCGTGATGAAGTGGGCGTCGCGCGGATCTTTCCCTTTCATGAAGACGCTGTAGCCGCGGAAGATCGAGGACGTGCTCCGGCACTCGAGCACGTGGCGATTATTGAAATCGATCTTGGTATGGATTCCCAGACTCCCGACGATCCGGGTGATCGGGTCCCACGACATGTCGACGATGTGATTCTCACCCATGGCTGGCGCCCCTCACGTCTTCCGGTAGGTCTTGAGCTCGCCCGTGGCGAGCTCTGCGCTCGGGCCACGCCACGCGGGCTCCTTGTCGAGCGATGACTTGGTGAAGTTGCGGAGCGCGCGGACGGTGCGTCCGTACATGAGCACGGCGGCCGAGGACATCTTCGCCCCCGGGGGCTCGTCCATGAACGGCATGAACTTGTCCGGAAAGCCCGGCATCGTACAGCCGATGCAGATGCCGCCGACGTTCGGGCAGCCACCGATGCCGTTCATCCAGCCCCGCTTGCCGACGTTGCAGAGGACGACCGGTCCCCAGCAGCCGAGCTTGACGATGCACTTGCGGGAGCCGTACGTCGCCGCAAAGTCCGCCTGCTCGTAGTAGCCACCCCGATCGCACCCCTCGTGGACCGTTTGCCCGAACAGCCAGCGCGGGCGAAGAGCCTCGTCGAGCTCGATCATGGGAGAGAGCCCGGCGGCCTGGTAGAGGAGATAGAGCAGCGTCTCCATGAAGTTGTCCGGTTGCACCGGACAGCCGGGCACGCACACGATGGGGACGCCGGCCGTGGACTTGAAATCCCATCCGAGGTAGTCCGGCAAGCCCATCGCGCCCGTCGGGTTGCCGGACATGGCGTGCATTCCCCCGTAGGTCGCGCAGGTGCCGATGGCGACCACCGCCCAGGCCTTCGGTGCCAGCCGGTCGATCCAGTCGCAGGTGCGAATGGGAGTCCCGGTCTCGTCCATGCCCATGGCGGCCCAGAAGCCCTCCCCGCTCAGGCGCTCGTTCGGGATGGAGCCCTCGACCACGAGGATGAACGGGCGCGTGGCCTGCCCGTCTCTCGCGAGGAAGAACGGCGCCAGGAAGTCCTTTCCTGTCGCGTAGGACAGCACCGGGTTGTGCAGGTGCACCTTCGGGAGCCCCGGGATGGCGCCCTGGACGATGTCCTCGATGCTCGGCTGGGTGGCCGCCGTGATGGAGACGGAGTCACCGTCGCAGCTGAGCCCGGCCGTGATCCAGAGGATGTCCACCTCGGGGACCGCGGGGGCTCGCTGTGTCTTTCGGCCATAGGGAACTGCACCGTCAGCCATTCTCGGGCCCTCTCTTGGGTCAACAGATCCGCGGTAGCTGCTCGCCCGCGAGCATCGTCACGACACGGTCGCCACCGACGAGCGAGCGGATCGTGACCATCGCTCGCGGGTCCTCCACGACCTCGCCGACGACGGCGGCGTCCGCACCGAGCGGGTGGGCGCGCATCGCTGCGAGCGCGTCGTCCGCTTGGTCCGCCGGGACCACGGCGACGAGCTTTCCCTCGTTGGCGACGTGCAGAGGGTCGAGGCCGAGCAGCTCACAGGCGCCCTTCACGGCGGGACGGAGGGGAATGGCGGCCTCGCGGAGCGCCACGCCCACACGCGAGCCCTGCGCGAGCTCGTGGAGAGCGCTGGCGAGGCCTCCGCGGGTAGGGTCACGCATGCAGCGCGTGCCCGGGGCCGCCCGCAAGAGGTCCCTGGCCAGCGTGTCGAGCGGGGCGCAGTCGCTCTCGAGGACGGTATCGAACCCGATCCCCTCCCGCACGGACATGATGGCAATGCCATGATCCCCGAGCGTGCCGGACACCAGCACGCGATCTCCGGGGCGCGCCGCGGTTATGGAGAGGGCAACGCCGCTGGGTACGACGCCGATCCCCGTCGTGGTGATGAAGACCTGATCTCCCTTGCCGCGGTCGACGACCTTCGTGTCGCCGGTGACGATCTTCACGCCAGCTCGATCGGCTGCCGCCCGCATCGACAGGACGATGCGCCGGAGGTCCTCCATGGCGAGGCCCTCCTCGAGCACGAACGCAGCGGAGAGCCACAGGGGGGTAGCGCCGCCCATGGCGAGGTCGTTCACCGTACCGTAGACGGAGAGGCAGCCGATATCGCCGCCCGGAAAGAAGATGGGTTTGACGACGAACGAGTCGGTCGTGAACGCGAGCCGCGCGCCCCCGGTGACGTTCAGGATGGCCTGATCCTCGAGGGGCTCCGGGTTGGGCCCTTGAAAGGCCGGGATGAACACGTCCTTCACGAGGTCGGCGCCGAGGCGGCCGCCGCTGCCGTGCCCGAGCACGATGCGCTCGTAGCGCCCGATTGGAGCGGGACAGACACCGAGAACGTTCGGGGTCGTCATTCGCCGCCACCCGCGACCACGGGCGCGCCGATCACGGGCAAGTGGCGCGCGCCTCGCCGGGCGAGATGACGGCCGTAGGCGTGGTACGCGGCGCAGGCTCCCTCGGAGGACACCATCGTCGCTCCGAGTGGCGTCTCCGGCGTGCACTCGTTTCCGAAGGCAGGACAGTCGACGGGCTTGTTCAGGCCTCGGAGGATCTGCCCGCTCATGCAACCCGCCGGCTCGTCCGCCTCGATGCCAACCACGTCGAAGATTTGCGAAGCGTCGTGGGCGCGGAACGCACCCCGCAGCCTGTAGCCGCTGCCGGGGATCGCGCCGATGCCTCGCCACTTCCGGTCGCAGACCTCGAAGACCTCGTCCATCAGCCGCTTCGACGCGGGATTTCCGCCCGCGTTGACCGCGCGGCCGTAGGCGTTCTCGACGGAGGCCGTTCCTCGAGCGAGCTGCCGGACCGCGCGGAGCATCCCGTCGAGAATGTCGACCGGCTCGAAGCCGGTGACCACGATCGGAACGGAGTACCGGCGCGCGATCTCCTCGTACTCCGAGGTCCCGACGACCGTACACACGTGGCCGGGGCCGAGGAGCGCCTGCACGCGGTTGTCCGGGGAGCCGAGGATGGACGTGATGGCGGGCGGAACGAGCACGTGGGACACGAGCGCGCTGAAGTTCTTGATGCCGCGTTTTCTCGCGAGCCACACGGCCATGGCGTTGGGCGGCGCCGTGGTCTCGAAGCCGATGGCGAACAGGACCACCGGGCGCGACGGATTCTTCGTGGCGATGTCGAGCGCGTCGAGCGGGGAATAGACGACGCGGACGTCGCAGCCCCGCGACTTGAGGAGCGACAGATCGCCGTGCGACCCTGGCACCCGCAGCATGTCGCCGAACGAGCAGAAGATCACGCCGGGCTGCGAGGCGATGGCGTGCGCCCGATCGATCGTCTCGAGTGACGTCACGCAGACGGGGCAGCCGGGCCCGTGCACGATCTCGACGTTTGGCGGCAAGAGCTCGTCGAGGCCATAACGAACGATGGAGTGAGTCTGCCCGCCGCAGACCTCCATGATCACGAAGTGCTGGGTCGCCTCCGTGGCGATGGCAGCAGCCAGCTTGCGGGCCGTCTGGGCGTCCCGGTACTCGTCCACGAATCTCATGAGGTCCCCGCCGCGAGCTCGTCGGCCAGGCCGAGCTCCTCGAGCAACGCGAAGACCCGCCCAGCTTCCGCCTCGTCAATCTTCGACAGCGCGAAGCCGACGTGGACGAGGACGTAGTCGCCGGGCCTGGCGTCCAGCACGTGCTCGAGGCAGACGCGCTTCGAGACGCCACCGAACTCGACGGTGCCCACACGGACGTCGCCCTCCTGGAAGACTTCGACGAGGCGGCCCGGGATGCCAAGACACACGAGCTATGCCTCCTGGCGCCGAGCCGAGTCGAGCCCGGGCGCAGGGCGGACGGCCGCATCCCCGTGCGTCAGAGCGAGCAGGGCTGCAGGGCGCAAGAGGAGGGCGTCCTCGCCCCCCAGCGTCACGATCTCCACGGGGTCCTCCTGCACGGTCACGCAGATGCGCTGCGCCGGACCTCCGGGGTGGGCCGCGCCCGCGAGGAGCGTGAGCTCGGCGTTGATGTGACGCAACCGTACCGCGCGGCACGCATCCACTCCGTCGAGCGTGCCCTCCGTGACCGGCAGCTCGAGGAGGGCGGCTGCGTCGAGAGCCGCCTCCAGGGGCCGATCGACCTGCTCCAGTGTCCACCCCGAGTCGATGGCGAACAGGACGTTCGAGCGCGGCGCGCGGAAGGCGTGAACGTCGATCGTGCTCCGCGTCTGCGGGAGGCGAATGGATAGCTTCGTCCCTCGACCGCGGAAGGATTCCAGGGTGACGGACCCGCCGACCCGGATCACGGCCGTCTTGACGGCGTCCATTCCGACGCCTCGCCCCGAGGTGTCGCTCACGGCGTCGCGTGTGGAGAGGCCCGCATGAAACACGAGCTCGAGAAGCTGCGCTTCGGAGGGCGAATCTTCCGTGGCGAGCAGACCTAAAGCAGCCGCGCGTCGCCTCACCGCCTCGGTGTCTACGCCTTGGCCATCATCGCTGATGACGACCTCGACGAAGTCTCCGGCGGCGTCGGCCGTCACGCGGACGTTCCCCGCGCACTCCTTTCCGCGGGCGCGCCTGGCGGCGGATGGCTCGATGCCATGATCGACGGCGTTTCGCAGGGCGTGCAGCACGGTCGTATTCAAGGTGTCGAGCACGTCGACCGATACGCGAATGCCGACGGCCTCGCTCGTCACGCGAACGTCCTTGCCGAGCTCGGTTGCGAGCTGCGAGGCGGAGGTCGCGTGGCGCTCGAGCAGGGGAGCCAAGGGTACCCACTCGAGGCCCTCGAGCTCCCGGACGAGAATGTGCCAGGCGTCGCGGAGGCGTGCACGGGAGCGGCCCGTCGTCCGGAGATGCTCGAGGTAGACCGTCGTGGCGACGCTTCCCAGCCTCAGGCTGGCACGGATTGCGTTGCGTCCGGGCGTGTCTGCGAGACGAAGGTGCGTCGCGGGCTGATGGATGACAGGGGCGTCGGTGCGCTGGAAGGCGTCGGTAAGTACCTCCTGGATCTGGGCCAAAAACCCCTCGAGGTCGATCCCCGTCCGCGGAACGTCGGACTTCTTGCGAAGCAGCATCCCGATGAACTGGATGCTCATCGTGACGACGATGTCGACCTCTTCGTTGACGCGGTATTGGCGACCACGCGCTGCGCTGAGCAGGTCCTCCAACCGTTGGCAGAGGACCCCGACGTCCGAGAACCCGGCGACCTGCGCGTCCCCTTTCAGGGTGTGCAGGTCGCGAAACACGTCGTCTTCCACGCTCCGCGGGCCTGTCCCCTGCATGAGCGCGACCCAGGCGCTGTCTATCCGGTCGAGACGCTCGTACGACACTGTCCGAAATCGGGCGAGCAGCGACTCCGGAAGGACGTAGACACCCACTCTGGTCACGTCTCGACGCGGATCAGATCGACGGCGAAGCAGCTCAGTGCTTCAAGGCTCCTGCGCTGCCAGTGTTTGTTGTCGTCGGATTTGAAGACGATGGAGTACTGCTTTGGCGATTCGAGATCCTGCAGGTTCCCGATCCAGGTCACGAATGCCTTGAAGCAAGAGGAGTTCATGAACTCCAGCTGCGTCAGATCGATCGTGACCTCACGTACCTGGAGCCGCAGCGCCTCTTCATGAAGAGCCTTGAGCAGCGAGTCGATGGATTTCATGGCCCGCGAGTCCGCGGTGCCGACGAAGCGGGTCGCCAGCTGCCCGCCCTCGAACGTGGAGGTCGCGTTCAACTCTGCCGTGGTGATGGGCGGAACCTGGGTCGTCATGACGGTACGCCCGCGGCTTCGAGGCGGCCCTCGGCCCTCATGTGGACGATGTTGCCGGCGATGCGGTAGGAGAGTGCCATGTCCGTCTCGGCGCGAATGCGGCCGAGACCAAGCCCCGAGCCCTCCGTCCGCTTGGCGCTGCGCCGCATGAGGACCTGGTAGTGCTTTGCCGCGTCGGGGGCGCTCATGAGCTCATCGATCCAGGCCTTCACGGCCGTGAGGTTGGTTTCATCTGCGCGGTTGCAGGTGTCGATACGAATCGTCAGCGCGGCCCCCTCGCGCAACACGCCTATGCGAACGGTCGACTGGCCATCGGCGGAGTAGCGGACCGCGTTGTCGAGAAGCTCGTGTGTGGCGACGGCAACGCGCGACGTTACCTCGGCGTCGCCGAGTATCTGCACGTAGAACTCGCTCACGAAACGCCGCACCGTGGATACCAAGGTCGAGTTCGGGGAGAAGCTCAGCTCGAAGAAGGCCTCGGGCAAACAAGCGTCTCGCGTTGCAACGGCCCTGTTCTGGTCCCCCGTGTCGGCCATCCGTCCCCCTACCGAATACAGCGTAGTGCGTAGATAGCAGTCTTTACAAGCGGCAACCGGGGCGCGTACCGTGATTTGGGGTGAGGCCGGGGACCAGAGGGCCGCGATCGGCGTCGCGCCGAGGGGGACGAGGCATGGGCGAGGCCAAGAAGACCATCGTCGTAATGGACGACAGTGAAATCGTGCTGGAGACGCTCCGCGCCGTCCTGGAGCAACAAGGCCTCACGGTGTCGACGGCGATCAACCTGGCGGAGCTGGAGACGCACCTTGCGGCGTCGCCGCCCGATCTCGTCGTTCTCGACGTGCAGATGCCCGAGGTCTTCGGACACGACGTCGGCCTCGTGCTGAAACAGGTCCGGAAGTTGAGAGTTCCGATTCTGCTGTTTTCGGGGCTCGACGACGCCGTCCTCGCCGAGCACGTACAAGAGGCCGAGCTCGATGGCTACGTCTCGAAGAACGGCGGGGTGGGCGCGCTGCTCGAGCGCGTGACTACGCTCCTCATGCTCCAGCCCAAGGTGGCGTGAGATGGCCCACGCCGGTGGGCGGAAGCTGCTCCTCCGGGCCGAGATCGAGGAGGAGCGAGGGCACTTCGTGGCGCATAGGCGGAGCATCTCGTCGGTCACCGAGACCGTCGTGCCTCGCGGCGTCGGCGACGGCTCCGAGCTTCTCAGGCGGGTGAGAACGGATCAGGCACTGTCCGGGCTGCTGGTCGTCGGGATCAGCGTGGGGGGGCGGAGGTGCGGTCAGCCCGGGCGCACGCAGTGCGCGGCGATGACGCTCGCGACGCAGCAGGTGAGCTTCTTGCCGGCCGGGATGTGGAGGAACTCGTTGGGCCCGTGGGCGTTCGACTGCGGGCCGAGGAGCCCGGTGACGAGGAACTGGGCCGCGGGGAAGCGCTCGCCCAGCATCGCCATGAAGGGGATCGTGCCGCCTTCGCCCATGCTCATCGCCGGCTTGCCGAAGAAGGCGCGCGACGCGGCGTCCGCCGCAGCCTCGAGCCACGGAGCGAGCGCGGGGGCGTCCCAGCCGGAGGCGCCCGATCCGGTCGAGAAGACGACGCGCGCCCCGTGCGGGGGATTCGTCTCCAGCGCGTCCTTCAGCGCGCGCGCGGCAACCTCCGGGTCGACGCGCGGAGGGATGCGCATCGAGAGCTTGAGGGCCGTGTAAGGGCGGAGCACGTTTCCGGCGAGCGCCGGCTCCGGGAGACCCTCCGCGCCCGTGATGGCCAGGGCCGGCCGCCACGTCCGGTCGAGCAAGAGCTCGACCACGCTTCGGTCTCCAGGCCCGGCCCCCGCGACCCACGGGAACGCGCCGTGCACCTCGTCGTGGAGCACCTCGGCGGAGGCGGCCGCCTGCGCGCGGCGCGCCGCCGGGATCTCCACGTGGAGCGCGTCGACCTTGATCGTGCCGGTCTTCTCGTCCTCGACGCGGGAGAGGACCTCGCGCAGCACGCGGAAGGTGTCGGGAACGATCCCGCCGGCGCTGCCCGAGTGGACACCCTCGGTCAGCATGTCGACACGCAAGGTTCCCCAGACGCCGCCGCGGAGGGATGTGGTGGACCACAGCTGGTCGTAGTTGGCGCAGCCGGAGTCGAGGCAAACGACCAGGCTGGGCTTGCCGATGCGCGCCGACAGCGCCTCGACGTACGCGGGCAGATCGGGGCTGCCGCTCTCCTCGCCCGCCTCGATGAGGATGACGCACCGCGCGTGCGGGATCTGCTGCTCGTGCAGGAGCCGCAAGGCGGCGAGCGAGGCGAACGCCGAGTATCCGTCGTCCGCGCCGCCACGGCCGTAGAGCCGGTCGCCCTCCCGCACCGGCTCCCACGGGGAGAGCCCCGCCCTCCAGCCGCTCATCTCGGGCTGCTTGTCGAGGTGACCGTAGAGGAGGACGGTGTCTTCCTTCGCTCCCCCGGCCGTGCCCGGCACCTCCATGAAGATGAGCGGCGTGCGACCCTCGAGGCGGCGCACCTCCACCGTGAGGCCCGGGATCGGCTGCTTCTTGCACCACGTCTCGATGAGCACGATCGCGCGCTCCATGTGACCGTGCTCACGCCACGCGTGGTCGAACGCCTGCGATTTGTTCGGGATGCGGATGTAGTCGGTCAGCGCAGGGAGGATTTCGCCTTCCCAGACGCGGTCGGCGAAGGCAAGGGCCTTGGTGGTGTCGAGCTTGGTGGGGGTCGTCATGGCGGGCCGAGGGTCATATCGGCGACCGGACCGCCAGGCAACCGCCTTTGCGGGCTCGCGCTCGAGCTATTTGCAGGCGATGGGGTTCTGCCCGGAAGGGTCGGGCCCTCCGCCGGTCACGCAGGCGTAGTACCCGTCGGTCGAGTTCCAGCCGCAGGTCTTGCCCCCCGTGCAGGTCTTCGAGGTCACCGTGCTGCTGCTCGCGGAGCAGTAGTAGTTCTCACCGTTCGGCCCGCAGCAGCCGACGGTGCCGTATGCCTGCGTGCACGTCGTCGGGATGCCCGCGCTGCCCGAGTCTGTCCCGGAGCTTCCCGAGTCCGTCCCCGTGCTCGAGTCGACGCCCGTGCCCGAGTCGACGGGGCCGACGCTGCCGCCGCAGGCCATGGGCTCGGAGCCGGAGGGATCCGCCATCGCAGGCGCTGCGACACATCCGTACTCCGACGTGGTCGCGTCCCAGCCGCAGACCTTTCCGCCGGAGCAGGTCTCCGCCTTGACGGTGCTCGAGGACGAGCTGCAGTAGTAGCTCTCACCGTTCGCACAGCAGCCGACGGCGCCGTTGACCTCGCTGCACGACATTCCACTGGTGCCCGAGTCGAAGCCGGTCGAGCCGCCGCTGTCGGCCTTGTGGCCGGAGTCAGTCTCTCCGCCCGAGCCCGAGTCGGGTCCGTTGCTGGGGCCGGGAAAGCCCCCGGTGTCGACACCCGGCGCCGCATCATCCGTGTAGCCGGGGCTGCCGGAATCGGACGAAATGCCGGACGAATCGTCGTCGCTGGAGCCCGTGGCGCAACCGGCGAGGGTGGCCGCGATGCACAGCGCCATGCAGGAGACGGTGGTGTGGAAGAGCGTGCTCATCTCTACGGCGCGGAGGGTAGAGCAGCAAACGCACAACGCAAGCGATGACGCGCCGAGTCACGAAAGCGTCACAGGGATGACAGGGATGACAGGGATGAGCCGCCCGGGCGGGGAGCGTGGGGGGCGGCAACGGAGTAGCTTGGCGTCGATGGGTCTCCTCGTGGATGGAGTCTGGCAAGACGCCTGGTACGACACCCGGGCGACGGGCGGCCGCTTCGTTCGCTCCGAGGCGCAGTTTCGCGATCGCGTCGAGACGACCCCCGGCGCGCGCTTTGCGCCCGAGGCGGGTCGCTACCACCTCTACGTGTCGCTCGCGTGCCCGTGGGCACACCGCACGCTCATCGTCCGCGCCCTCAAGGGGCTCGAGGACACGCTGCCCATCTCGGTGGTGAACCCGCTGATGGGCGCGCGCGGCTGGACCTTCGAGCCGGGGCCTGGCGTACTGGCCGATCCGGTTGCCCGCGCGACGTACCTCTACGAGGTCTACCAGAAGGCGGCGCCCCGCTACTCCGGGCGCGTCACCGTTCCGGTCCTGTGGGACAGGAAGGAGGGCGTGATCGTGAACAACGAGTCGCCCGAGATCCTCCGGATGCTCGCGACCGCGTTCGACGCCTTCGCGACGAGGCCGCTGCACGACCTCTACCCCCCGGCGCACCGCGCCGAGATCGACGCGCTGAACGAGCGCATCTACGCCACCGTGAACAACGGCGTCTACGCGGCGGGCTTCGCGACCGAGCAGGGGCCCTACGAGCGCGCGGTGACCGCGCTGTTCGAGACCCTCGACATGCTCGACGCGCGGCTGGCGAGCCGGACCTGGCTCGTGGGCGACGCGCTCTCGGAGGCGGATCTGCGCCTCTTCACCACGCTCGTCCGGTTCGACGCGGTCTACCACGGGCACTTCAAGTGCAACCTGCGGCGCCTCGTCGACTACGCGCACCTGTGGCCTTACGCCCGCCGCATCTACCAGCTCCCGCACGTGGCCCCCACCGTGAGCTTCGAGCACATCAAGCAGCACTATTACCGGAGCCACAAGACGATCAACCCGACGGGCATCGTGCCGTTGGGGCCGATCATGGACTGGGAGGCGCCGGTCCTGGGGTAGCTCGCCCGGCGCGCCTGGTCCTGGAGACGCGGCCATCCGCCAGAGGAGCGCGCTCCTTGCCCTCGGGGACGCGGCCAAGAGCCGAAGGAAGGCGTTCCTGGCTCTCCGGGACGCGACTGCCAGCCGAAGGAGCGAGCTCCTTGCTCGCAGAGACGCGGCCATGAGCCGAACGAAGGTGTTCCTTGCTCCCAGGAACGCGCCTATCGGCCAGAGGAGCGAGTCCCTTGCTCGCAGAGACGTGGCCATGAGCCGAAGGAACGTGTTTCTTGCTCCCAGGAACGCGCCTATCGGCCGAAGGAGCGTGCTCCTTGCTCTCAGGGACGCACCCATGAGCCGAAGGAGCGAGTCCCTTGCTCTCAGGGACGCGGCCATGAGCCAAAGGAACGTGTTTCTTGCTCCCAGGGACGCGTCCGTCAGCCAAAGGAGCGTGTTCCTTGCTCCCAGGGACGCGTCCATCGGCCGAAGGAGCGTGCTCCTTGCTCTCAGAGACGCGCCCATCAGCCGAAGGAGCGCGTCCACCAGCCGAAGAAACACGCTCCTTCGGCTGATGAATCGCGATCTTCGGCCGGCGGATCGCGATCCTCGGCTGATGGATCGCGATCCTCGGCTGATGAATCGCGATCTTCGGCCGGTGGATCGCGATCCTCGGCTGATGGATCGCGATCCTCGGCTGATGAATCGCGATCCTCGGCTGATGAATCGCGATCCTCGGCTGATGGATCGCGATCCTCGGCTGGTGAATCGCGATCCTCGGCTGATGAATCGCGATCCTTCGGCTGGTGGACGTGATCTTCGGCCGGTGGATCGCGATCCTTCGGCCGGTGGACGCGATCTTCGGCCGGTGGATCGCGATCCTTCGGCTGGTGGATCTGATCCTCGGCCGATGGATCGCGATCCATCGGCCAAGGGGTGCGATTCCGAGCCAGAGGACCCCGTCCCTCCGTCAGATCGACACGTCCGTCCGCGGAAGGACGCTCTGCCACGTGCACCTACCCCGCCCGCGATACATGACCTGCCTCGGGTCGAATGATCACTGCGGGCACCCCGCGTCCGGGTGCGCGGCAAGATGAGCCCCGAACGACGCGGTCATCGCGCAGAGGAGGCGGTTTGCCATCAGCTTTCCGCCCTCCCGCCCGAAGTGGATGTGGTCCTCACCGACGAGGCCCCGCTGCGTGAACGGGAGGACGGACGCGTCGCCGCCCATTGCCTCGCGAAAGTCCCAGAAGGCGGAGCCGGTGTCGGCGGCCACCTTGCGCATCTGCTTCACGACCGCGACGATGCGCGGATCGGACCTGGTCTCCCCGTCCTTCACGGTGTCGCTGGGCGAGAGGATGAGGATCGGCGTCGCGGGCAGCGCGTCCCTGAGGTCCTGGATGAACTCCTTGGCCATGGCCTCGTTCGGCGGCACGAACATCACGTTCATCCCGAGCCAGATCACGATGAGGTCGTAGGCGCGCGCCGCGAGCTGGGGTCGGCGCACGTCCTCGGCCACGCGCACGAGGCGGCGGAAGCTGAGCGAGCCGGCGCCCAGGGAGTCGAGCTGGATGCCCGGTCTCGCGGGGGGGCCCGGGCGATCGAGCGAGACGCCGAAGAAGCGGACGGGCCCCGTGCCCTTCACGACGGCGCGCATCTCGTGGGAGCCCTCCTCCACGTCGAGCGTCTCGATCCCCGCGCCGAACGCGTCGGCGCGCGTCTCGACGGTCTTCACGTCCTTCTTGTCGATCTGGATCGTGAACGCGCCGCCGTGGGGCTGCCGGAGGTAATGAAGCTCGAAGCGCGACACGAGGGTGCCGACCGTGGCCTTGGGATCCTGGGTCGTCGCGGCCCAGACGGCGGCGCCGGCGTCGCTGCTCTGCGCCGCCATGTTCGCGAACCCGTACTCCTTGTCCTGGGTCACGTGCGTCGTGGGCGCGTACATCTTGAACATGTCCCAGAGGCCGCCCGAGACGACGTCCTCGTGCTTGTAGCTGCCCCAGGGACGGGAGAGCGACACCCAGCCGTGGCCGGCGTCCCCGTAGCGCTCCTGGAGCACGCGGCGGAGCTGGCCCGAGAGGAAGTCGCTCGTCAGGTTGCTGTCGCCGTACATGCC
>Ga0302196_10001151_pt1 | contig 25258 bp, 27 predicted proteins | sample II_Bog_N1_3_FD_198794 | JGI IMG/M metagenome (GOLD analysis project Ga0302196, IMG submission 198794) | Peat permafrost microbial communities from Stordalen Mire near Abisko, Sweden - II_Bog_N1_3 | ecosystem: Environmental > Terrestrial > Soil > Wetlands > Peat | place: Sweden: Abisko...
TCGAAGCCAACGCCCCTCCGACACGCACTTGACCTGGGCGGTGGGCTATTCCACCCGCGCCGGTCCGTTCAACCGACGAGTTCCCGCAGCACGGCCGCCGCGGTCCGCCCCCCGCTGAACAGCGCCCCCTGGAGCGACGCGGTGTCGCGGTGGTCCCCACAGACGAACCGGCCGCCACCGAGCGCCACCCGGCGCCGCGGCGCGAACGGCGGTGACTGGAGCGGTTGGCCGTGGGGGATGACGTCGGTGCGCAGGTGTTCCCAGTCCCCGGTCCCGGTGTCGAACCACCGGGCCAGCTGCTCCACGACACGTTCCCGTAGGCCGTCGCCGAGGGCATCGGGTCCGGGCACGGCCGCGGCCACCAGGCTGCGCCCGACCGGCGCGTAGGTGGGCGCCACCTCGCTCAGGACGGCCAGATTACGCACCGGTCCCGACCCGGTGCCGTCGAGGGCCAGCGCGGTGCCCGCCAGCGGGGGTGCCCAGGTGGCGAACCAGCAGCAGGCGGCGGCCCGCGAACCGGGGTCGGGGACGTCGGCGCCCAGGAGCCGGTGGGCCTCGGGACCCTCGGTCGCCACCACCACGACCCGGCCGTCGAGCACCTCGCCGTCGTCCAGGTGCACTGCGGTGCCGACGATCCTGGCCACCCGGGCACCCATCCGGAGCGTGCCCCCGGGGAGCCCGTCGGCCAACTGGTCGGGGATGGCGCCCATCCCCGCCGCCGGGACCGCGGTCGGACCGGTGGCCAGCATGCGGAGGATCACGTCGAATCGCCGGCGGGACACCTCGAGGTCCGGGTCGAGTTGGATCCCGGCGACGAGCGGACGCCAGAACGACTCGATCATCCGGGTACTGAAGCCGCAGCCGCGGAGCCGGTCGATGGTGGTGCCGTCGGGGGCCCGCAGCAGATCGGCTACCGGGCCCCGGCGGACCGACAGCACCAACCGGGCCAGCCGGACCTTGTCGGCCAGGGTGCCGATGGGGGCCCGCAGGGTGCCGACCAGCTGGGACGGCCGGCGCAGGGGATCGGCCACCGTGTACATGCCGCCGGCCGTGCGGACCACCGCCCCGGGAGCGAAGGGGCGGAGGTCGAGGGCCTCGAGGTCGAGTCGGTCCTGCACCTCAGGGTAGGCCGTCAGCAGGATCTGGAAGCCCCGGTCGAGGAGGTAGCCGTCCACGGCGTCGGTCCGGACCCGCCCGCCCACCCGGTCCGACGCCTCGACCACGGTGCACGCCACTCCGGCTGCGGTCAGGTCGTGGGCGCAGGCCAGGCCGGCCAGTCCGGCACCGACCACGACGACGTCGGTCACCGTCCCGGCCCGTCGGGGCCGGGCACCACCGGCCGCGTTCGATGGAGACGACGATGACCACGGGGACCGGCCGGTACCGCCGGAGGGCCGACCCTGTGCCCTGTCCCGGAGTCACCTGACGCCTGCATCGCCGCAACACTAGGGCCTGCCGCGTGTCGGTCCGGAGGGCCCGACGACCGGCTGTGCGTGCCGGACGGACCCGTGGTCTCCGGACATCCGGCGCGCCGACGGTCGTCGGCCGGGCCCCGCGAATGTGACGTAAGTCCCGTCGACCACGGTCAAGCCCGGGGACGGGGACGTCGATGCGACCTGGGCAGCGGGTCATCGAGATCCGCGGGAAGGTCCGGAACATGGCAGCGGGTCCGGTCCCCCGTGCCGGCAGCAGGCACGGGGCGGCTCCCCTCCGCATCGTGTGGTCCCGGTGATCGGGGACAGCGCATGTCCAGCCACGAGTCGAGCGAGCCACTCCGGAACCGACGGTTCGGGTCCGGTGCGCCGTCGTCCCACCGACGGTTCGTCCGCGCCGTCCGGATGGTGGGCCGCACCCTGGGTATCGGTGGACTCGCGCTCGTCCTCGCCCTGCCGTCGACCGCCGGAGGAGCGGCGTCCGCCTCCGGGTCCGAGGCCACCTCCCCCGGATGGGCCGGCTACATCGGGCTCGGCTCCTTCCCGGCCGTGACGGCACGATTCGTGGTCCCGGCCGTGACGTGCGCGGCGGGCGAGGACTCGTCGTCGATGGTGTGGGCGGGGATCGGTGGGTTCCGGGCCGGCACCGTCGAGCAGGACGGCGTCGAGATGGCGTGTCAGGGCGGCGAGGCCTCCTACTGGGCGTGGTGGGAGGAGTCCGGCGAGCCCTCGTCGTCCGGTGCCCTCCCCCGGGTGTCGGTCCGTCCCGGGGACACCGTCACCGCCACCGTCGACGACCTCGGCGGTGGCCGCTACGCCATGACCGTCACCGACGCCGGGTCGGACACCGCCCAGTCGGCGTCGGCCACCGAGCCGGGGGCCGCAGACAACTCCATCGAATGCGTCGCCGAGGACCCCGACGGCACCGGCGGGCAGGTCCCCTACGCCGACTACGGCACCGTGACCGTGTCCGCCTGCCTGGCCGGGGGAGTGGGCTCGGACGCCGGGACCGTGGTCTCGGGAGGGTCCCCGGTCGGGGCCGGAGCCCTGGTGCGGGTCACCGGCGTCACCGGGGGCAACGGGGTGGATGCTGCGGTGAGCCCGATGTCCGACGGCACCTCGTTCACCGTGACCCGTGAGTTCCCACCGGTCTACACCCCGCCCCTCGACCGTCCGGTGGTCGGCATCGCCGGCATGCCCGACGGGGCGGGGTACTGGCTGACCAACGGGTCCGGTGACGTCTCCGCCCACGGTGCGGCCCGGACCTACGGGTCGATGGCCGGTCGTCCATTGGCCGCCCCGGTGGTCGACATCGTCTCCAGTCCGACCGGCCGGGGCTACTGGCTGGTGGCGTCCGACGGCGGGGTCTTCGCCTTCGGCGACGCCGGCTACCACGGATCCATGGGGGGCCGGCACCTGGTCCGTCCGGTGCAGGCGCTGGCCGCCGGACCGGGGGGCCACGGCTACTGGCTCGTGGCGTCCGATGGCGGGGTCTTCGCCTTCGGTGCCCCCTTCGACGGTTCCATGGGCGGCTCTCCCCTCCGCCAGCCGGTGGTGGGGCTGGCCCTCGACCCGGCCACGGCCGGCTACTGGCTGGTGGCCTCCGACGGGGGGGTCTTCGCATTCGGCGCCCCCTACCTGGGTTCGGACGGGGCCCAGGTGGCGGGCTCCCCCGTGGTCTCCCTCGAGGCGACGGCCTCGGGTGACGGCTACCGGCTCGTCGCCGGAGGCGGTGCCGTGTCGTCCTTCGGTGACGCCGTCTCCCACGGGGGACTGCCCGGGGACAGCTCGGGCGGTCCGGTGACCGGCACGGCCGCCGACGCCGCCACCGGTGGCTACTGGCTCCTGACCGCCGACGGCTCGGTCACCGCGTGTGACGCCACCTGGTTCGGCGACTTCTGACCGTCGGGAGCGGGCGCTCCGGCGGCCGGAGTGCCGCTCGGGCGCCGGAATCGGCCGGTCCGGGCACGGACGTGACACCTGGGTCGGGCCGGCGCGCCGACTGGGGATCGTCCGGTACGGTGTCGGTCATGCCCGAGTGGACGAGCCAGTGGACGCCGGCGACCGTGGGTGAGGCGCGCGAGTACCTCGACGCCCACCTCCGCGACGGCGACCCGACCATCGTGGCCGCCTGCGAGGCGTTGGTGGACGCCACGCCGCACCTCTCCGGTCTGGCCAGGCCCACGCCGGAGCAGTTGGAGGAGGCCGGGGCCGACTGACCGTCCGCGGAGCCGCGGTCGGCGGCCCACGGATCGGCTCGACGCCGTCGGGACCCCGCGGCCGCGCCGGCCCCCGTCCCACCGGCACGCCGGGGCACGGGGAGTACCCTGACGCGCATGGAGATGACCGAGGCCGAGCTTCGTCGGCGCGTCGAGGAGTTGGCACCGTTCCCCCATGTGGTGGAGCTGCCCCACGGGGTCAACACGTGCCTACCCGACCGGGCCCACCGCAACGTCGAGTGGACCCGGGTGGACTCGCTCCTGCGACACCGGTGGCCGCAGCTCCTCGAGACCTGAGGGGGTTCCCTTCGGGGGAAGCGGGTGCTCGACGAGGCCTGCGCCTGTGGGGGGTTCACCGTCGAGACGACCAACCTGTGGCGTCAGGGCCCGTCCTGTCCGTTCGGGTCCACCGAGCACGCCGTGATCGAGATGCTGGGGTTCCTGGGCGTCGACCACGTCGTGTACCTGCCGCCCACCGAGAAGGACCTCGAGCCCCGCTACTCCAAGCGGGGACGGGGCACCTTCCTGGCCATCCGCTAGCGCCGGGACCGGAGCACCCGTGGCCTGGGGTGGTACGGCGCCGGGTGGTGCGTCGGCACCGGCGTGGGGTGTCGTGCCCACCGGGGGATCCTCCCCGGTGACACGGGGGTGGTGTCGGCCGTGGTGGACGTCCCCGCCCGGACAGCCCCCCTGGGCGCGCCCGGCGCTGCTCGGTGTGGCCGTGGTGGCCGGCGTGCTCTACTGCTGGCGGGCGGGGACCTACCTCGAGGGTTACTACGCCGCCGCCGTGCGCTCCATGTCGATGAGCTGGCACAACTTCGTGTTCGCCTCGTTCGACCCGGCCGGCACGGTCACTCTCGACAAGCTACCGGGTGCCTTCTGGGTCCAGGCGCTGTCCGTGCGCGCCTTCGGGGTCGGCACCCGGGCGATCATCCTCCCCCAGGCGGTCGAGGGCGTCGTGTCGGTGCTGGTCCTCTACCGGGTGGTCCGACGGCTGTCCGGGCCGCGGGCCGCCCTCCTGGCCTCGGCGCTCCTGGCGCTCGCCCCGGCCGCCGTGGCCCTCGACCGGGGCAACATCTCGGACACCCTGATGATCCTGCTCCTGCTGGCGGCGGCGGACGCCACGGTGTCCGCCCTGGACGCGGGACGTCCGTCCCGGCTCCTGCTCGCCGGGCTCTGGGTCGGCCTGGCCTTCCAGGCGAAGATGCTGGAGGCCTGGATCGTGCTGCCCGCCTTCGTGCTGGTGTACCTGGTCGCCGGCCCCGGGACGTGGCGGAGGCGCCTCCTCGGCGCCGGCTCCCTGGCCGTCGCGGCGGTCGTGGTCTCGGTCAGCTGGATGACCGCGGTCACCCTCACCCCGACCGCCTCCCGGCCCTATGTCGACGGGAGCCAGCACGACTCCGTGTTCCAGCAGGTGTTCGTCTACAACGGCATCGGACGGGTCGACCAGGAGACTCCGAACCAGCTGCTCAGCCGCTCCACCGGCATCCCCCTGCCGCCGGTCCCGCCACCGGCCTGGAACCGGCTGCTCACCGGTCCCCTCGGGCGGGACGGGGGCTGGCTGCTCCCGGCGGCCCTGGTCTCGGCCGTCGGCGGCCTGGTCGCCACCCGTCGGCGACCTCGCGGGGATCCCGACCGGGCGCACGCCCTGCTCTGGGGGGTCTGGCTGGTCGCCCTGGGGGTGGGTTTCAGCGTCAGCGCCAGCCTCAACGCCTACTACGTCGCCGCCCTCGCCCCGGCCGTCGCCGCGCTGGTGGCCTCGGGTGCGCGTCTGGCCTGGCAGCGGCGCGACTCGGCGGTGGCCCGCGTCACGGTGGCCGCCACCGTCGTGGCCACCGTGGGCTACGCCGTGTGGCTGCTGCCGTCGTCGGGCACCGGGCTGCCGGGCTGGTTGGCCCCGGCGGCCGTGGTCGTCGGCGTGGTGGCCGTCGTGGCCGTGGGGACGACCCTGGTCACCGGGCGCCTCGCCGCGGCGGCCGTCGTCGCCCTGGTCGCGTCGGTCACCGCCGTGACGATGGTCCCGTCGGTGGCCGCGGTCTCGGTGGCGGTCACCCGACTCGGGCCCTTCGACACGCCCTTCCAGCCCCGTCCGGTGACGGCCGGGATCCGGGCGTTCTTCGACGTCCTCGGCACCACCGGTCGGCTCCTGCCCACCCTCGAGCGGGCCCGCGACGGCGCGCCCTTTCTGCTGGCCACCGAGACGTCGGCGGTCGCCGCACCCTTCATCTACGACAGCGGCCAGGAGGTGCTGCCCATCGGGGGGTACACCGGCACCATCCCCGAACCGTCGTTGGCCACGCTGCGCACCCTGGTGCACGCCGGGGCGTTCCATCTGGTGATCCAGTCCCACTCGCCCACCGACACCCGACTGGTGTGGATCGAGCGCCACTGCCTGGCCGTCACCCCGACCTCGGGCACGGGCGTGCCGGCGGCCACGGCCGGACGGTTCGCCGTGTACTACTGCCTGCGATCGGCCTGACCCGCGGCACCCTGATGCGGCCGGTCTGGTTTGATGGTCGGATCGTCCGCCCCTGGAGGAGCTCCCGTGTTCCGGATCCACCACTCCCACCACCCCGTGCTCCACGTCCTGGTCACCGTCGTGGTGCTCACCCTGGTCGTGCTGGCCGTCCTCGCCGTCGCCCGGTGGTGGAGCGACCGCCGACCCGCCGGGGCCGTGGCGTCCGGACCACCGGTTCCGCCCGCCGACCCCGCCCTCGTCGAGCTGCGGATCCGGTTCGCCCGCGGGGAGCTCTCGTCGGACGAGTACTGGTACCGGGTGGCCACCCTGGGCTACCAGGTCCCGGTGGGCATGGTCCCGGGGGGCCCGGCCCCGTCGGGTCCGACGGGCTGAACCCGACCGGTCAGCGCAGGCAGACGAACTCGAGCTGCACGTCGTCGGGATCGCGGAAGACCACCACCGAGTAGAGGTCCTGGTCGTCGACCGGCGAGTGGAGCACGCCGAGCTCGGTGAGGCGCCGCTCCCACCTCTCCAGCTCGTCGTGGTCGGCCACCCCGAAGCCCACGTGGTCCAGACCGGTTCGGGCCTCGACGAACCGTTCCCCGGCGTTGGTCGGATGGGTGTGCAGTCCGACCAGGACGGCGAACGACGGGTCCCCGAGGAGCACGTAGTAGCCCGTCCCGTCGGGGTGGGTGCTCTCCAGGAGCCGGGTCAGTCCCAGGGTCTCCTCGTACCAGGGCACGCTGCGCCCGAGATCGGTGACGGTGATCGCCACGTGGTGGATGTTGGTGATGCCGGGCATGGGGCCTCCCTCGGTCGTGGGCCGGTGACCCGGTCCGGCCCCAGGAGACCACAGATCGGTCCTCGGGCGGCGTCCGACCGGCGCCCGGGTGGGAGGATGGGGGAGTGCGGGCCCACGCGGCCCAGGAGGGAGGTCGGGTGGGGATGCTGCTGTGGTGGTGCCTCCTCGGTGTCGTGCTGGCCGCGGTCTACATGGTCACCTACACCCTGCTCCGCACCTCCGGGGACGGGCGACCGTGGGCGGACCGGCTCCGCCACCCGCGGGCGCGTCCCGATCGGGACGGCGGAAGCGGCTGACCGGCCGGGGACCCCGGTCCGCCCCGTCCTCAAGCGGGACCGCCGGTGCGCCGATGCTCCGGTGGGGAGGAGGGCGCCACCCGGTGTCCACCTCCCGACCACCTGCCCATCCCCGCACGCGGGCCGCCCCGGCGGCCGGCGGCGGCACGAACCCCTGGAGGCGAGCCGACGTGACCGGTCCCGACGTCCTCGTCGACGAGCGCACCGACGCCGGAGAGGTGCAGGGGTGCGGGACCGACCGGCACGGGCCCGACGACGGTGGACCCCCCGGTCCGCACCGCCCCGGGTCGGCCCGACAGGTGCTGCAGCCGGTGGTGCTGGCGCTGCCGGTCGTCCTGCTGGCCGTACTGGCCTGGACCCACCGGAGCATGTTCTTCGACGGGTACATCTACCTCCATGTGGTCCAGAACGTGCTCGCCGGTCACGGACCGGTGTTCAACGTCGGCCAGCGGGTGGAGGCGTACACCAGCCCGCTGTGGACCGCGGTGCTGTCGGTGGCGGGCCTGGTCACCCCGTTCCCCCTGACCGACCTGGCCGTCGACCTCGGGATCGTCGGGACGGTGACCGGCCTGGGCCTGGCGGTCTGGGGCTCCACCCGTCTGGTCCGCCGGGCGGCCCCCGACGAGTTCCTGCTGCCGCTGGGCGCCCTGGTCTTCGTGGCGGTGTCCCCGGTGTGGTCCCTGGCCACCCTGGGCCTCGAGACCGGCCTCACCTTCCTGTGGCTCGGGTCGTGCCTGGCCCTCCTGGTGCGCTGGTCCGGTGGGGCCGGACGCGACGTCCCGTGGTGGGGCCTCGTCGTGCTCGGTCTCGGACCCCTGGTGCGACCGGAACTGACCCTCGACACCGTGGTGTTCGTGGTGATCGTCCTGGTGGTCGACGGGTCCCACCGTGCGTGGCGTGGCCGGGTGGCCGTGGTGGCCTGGGCCTTCGCCCTGCCCGTGGCCTACGAGATGTTCCGCATGGGCTACTTCGGCATGCTGGTGGCCAACACGGCCGTGGCCAAGGAGGCGTCGCTGCCGAGGCCGGGGGAGGGCCTCCGGTACCTCACGGACTTCGTCACCCCCTACTGGCTGTTCCTGCCGGCGGCGGCCCTCCTGGTGGGGGCGTTCCTCCCGCTGTCGGCCGCCCTCCGCTCCCGGCCCGGCGCGGCCCGCAACCGCAGCGCCCTGTTCGCCCTGCCGGTGGCCGCCGCGCTCAATGCGGGGTACATCACGCTCATGGGTGGGGACTACGTGCACGCCCGGCTCCTCATCGCCCCGTTCTTCGCCGCCTGTGCACCGGTGGCGGTGGTGCCCCTCGCCCGCAAGTACGTGATCGCACTGATCGTGGTGCCCTGGGCCGTGGTCTGCGCGTTGACCCTGCGGACGGCGGACGACTCCCCGTGGAACACCAGCCCGTTCATCGCCGTGGTCGGTCACGGACAGGTGGGGTCCGGACCCCACGACTGGGCCTCGGCCGCCGGTCGGTCGGCCTGGCTCTCGCCCTCGGGCACCTATCTGCAGGAGGACGCCGCCGCCGCGCCCGTGCGACTCGCCGCCGCCGCCGCCCCGCGGCTGGTCACGCCCACGGTCGCCACCTACTGGGTGGGGCAGGGCCCCTACGAGCTCGGGACCGGGGTCCGGGTCCTGGACCTGCTCGGACTGGCCGATCCGCTGACCGCCCACCTCCAGCTGAGCCGACGGGGGGTGTTCCCCGGGCACGAGAAGCCGCTGCCGTCGCCGTGGATCGCCGCCCTGGTGACCGCTCCGGGCTCCTCGACCGCCCAGATCGCCGGCCTGCAGCGCCGGCGGCCCTACCAGTACACCCCGCTCATCCCCGACACCCGGGGCCGGGCCCTGGACGTCCAGACGGCCTGGGCGCGGGCCGCCCTCGGCTGCCCGGGCATCGAGGCCATCGAGTTCGGTCCGGACCGGCCGCTGACCGTGGGGACGTTCGTCGACGACCTGGTGCACGCCGTCTCCCGGACCGTCGTGCGGGTGCCACCCGACCCGCAGACCGCCTATCACCGGTTCTGCGGCCCGGGCACTCCGGCATCGGTGCGTGCCGCCGGCGGCTGATCCCGACCCGCGCATCCCACTCCCCGGGACGGTCCCCCGGTACGGTGGACCCTCGGCGGTTGGTGGAGACGAAAGGAGCCAGTCATGGCGTCTGAACCGGAAGTGGTGGTGGTCCAGGGGGGTCTCCCCTCCAAGGTCGTCTGGCAGATGGAGCTGGTGGTCGGGTTCATCACCCTGGCCCTGGGGATCGTCCTGGCCCTGCGGCCCTCGCAGTCGCTCAGCGTGATCGCCGTCTTCATCGGGATCCTCCTCATCGTCGGCGGCGTGTTCCATTTCATCCGCGCCCTCGACCACGACGAGCAGCACCGGGCGTGGATCGCCATCGCCGGCCTGCTCGAGCTGGTGATCGGTGTGGTGATGATCCGCCACCTGGACCTGACCAAGTCGGCCATCGGCCTGTTGATCGGACTGGTCTGGATCGTCCAGGGCGTGGTGGCGCTGCTGGCCGGGATCATGGGCGGGACGAAGGGCACCCGCGGGTGGGCCATCGCCTTCGGCCTGATCAGTCTGATCGCCGGCATCGTGGTGGTGTCGGTGCCCGACAAGTCGGTCACCGTCCTGGCCACCCTGCTCGGCATCTGGTTCATCGTGATGGGGATCTTCGAGCTGGCCGCCGGATTCGTCCTGCGTTCGGAGTTGAAGAAGGCCGCCGGCTGACCGCCGGCCACGGGCACCGTGTTCGAACAGCACCGTGAGCGTCGGGCCGAGGCGGCCCGACGGGCGACGCTGGCGGCCTGGCAGTCCCGTCGTGACGGCTACGCGGAGCTGATCGACACCGCCCGTACCTTCGCCGGCACCACCGCCGAGGGGATCCTGCTGGCTCCGGGCGAGACCGTCTTCCTCGAGGTGAGCGGTACCGCCCTGGTGGAGGAGCGTCGGGGCCAGGGCACCTACGTGGGGCACTCCCAGGGGGTCTCGGTGCCGATCGCCCGCATCGGTGGCCGCCAGATCCGCTACCGGGTGGGGGCGACCAAGGGGCACTACGTCCAGGGGACGCCCGCACCGACGGCCATCGACAGCGGGACCACCTACATCACCTCCGCCCGGGTGATCTTCCAGGGCGGCAACCAGACCCGTGAGTGCGCGTTCGCCAAGCTCATCGGCTTCCGTCACGACGACGCCGGCGGCGCCACGACGTTCTCGGTCTCCAACCGGTCGAAGCCGACCACCATCCACTACGGTCCGGCCTGCTCGGCCACGTTCGACTTCCGCCTCGACCTGGCCCTGGCCCACTTCCGTCACACGGTGGACGACCTGGTGTCGGGCCTGGAGCAGGACCTGGCGGCCCTCGACGCCGCCCGACCCGACGGTGGCGACCCGGGTGGGTCGGCCCCCACGCCCCCGGCCGATGACGGTTCCGCTCCGCCTCCCCCGGCCACTCCGCCATCGGCCGCTCCTGGTCCGACCGCTCCGACCGCTGCGGCCGCTCCGGCCGCTCCGGCCGCTCCTCAGGTGGCCTCGGTGGCCGCCGGGTGGTATCCCGACCCGTGGGGGGTGGCCCCCCTGCGGTGGTGGGACGGGACGGCCTGGTCGTGGCCGACGGTGGACCCCTCGGCGCCCCCGACCGGCTGACCGCCCTTCCCCCGGGGTGGACGCCACCGGGCCCGGTATGGGATCGTCCTGGCCGACAGCTGGGGCCCGGGCCGGACGAGGAGGGTGGGATGGTCGACGAGACACTGGAGGCTCAGCTTCAGTCACTGGTGGGTCGGCCGGTGGGTGGGCGCGGCCCGTCGGTCGCCCCCGACCCGGTCAACCAGCCCATGATCCGGCACTGGACCGCGGCCTTTGCCGACGCCAACCCGGTGTACACCGATCCCGAGGCCGCCGCCCGGTCCCGGTTCGGACAGGTGGTGGCCCCACCCCTCATGCTGCAGACCTGGACCATGCCCACCCCGGAGCTCGAGGGGATCGCCGAGCGCGGCGGGTCCCCGGTGGCCCTCGAGGGGGAGACGGCCCTGGCCGTCCTGGACCGGGCGGGCTACCTCGGGACGCTGGCCACCAACTCGGAATTCGAGATCGTCCGCTACCTCCACCTGGGTGAGGTGGTGTCGGCGACCACCGTGTTCGAGTCGATCTCCCGTGAGAAGCAGACCCGGATGGGGCGGGGCCGGTTCGTCACCTGGGTGACCACCTACACGGTGGGTTCGGGCGAGGTGGTCGGCCGCCAGACCTTCCGGATCCTCAAGTTCGACCCGTCCGGGTCCCCGTCGTGACGGCGTCCGGGCCCCGGGCCGCCGACGGAGCCACCGTCGCCGTGGGGGACACCGTGACCACCCTCGAGATCCCGGTGACGGCGACCCTGATCGCCGCCGGGGCTATCGCCACCCGAGACTTCATGCCCGTGCACCACGACCGGGAGTACGCCAACAGCCAGGGTGCCCCGGACATCTTCATGAACATCCTGTCCGACACCGGGTGGTGCAGCCGTTTCCTGACCGACTGGGCCGGGCCCGACGCCATGCTCCGCCAGCTGGCCATCCGGCTGGGGGTCCCGGTGTTCCCGGCCACGGCCCTCGTCTACACCGGTGAGGTCACCCGGGTGGTCCCCGACACCGACGGCTGGGAGGTGGAGGTGGCGTTCCGGGCCACGACCCCGCTCGGAGACCACGTCACCGGCACGGCCCGGCTGTCGCTGCCCGGGGTCCCCTGACCGGCCCCGCCTCCCCGGATGCCCACCCGGGTCCCTCCGGAGGGCAGAATGGCCCGGTGACCGACTGGCAGGCCCTCACCCGACGCACGGCCCGCTCGGTGCAGACCACGGTGGGGTGGATCTTCTGGGACCCGGGGGCGGTGACCCGGTACGAGGCCGCGGGCCTGCCCGAGGGACTGGCCGGGCCCCTCGGCTACATCGCCGCCCGGTGCGCGCCCCTGGCCCCGGCCGGGCCGGACGCGGTCACCGCCGCCTTCGGTTCGATCAGCCCGCCGGGGATCGCCGCCGTGTTCGACCTGCTCGACGCCGACGGGTTCGCCCGGGTGGCGGCGGCCCGGGACGCGGCCGTGGTGGAGGGCCTGGCCCGCTACGCCCCGGACGCCGTCGCCCCCCTCGTCGACCTCGGCCCCGACCTGTGGGCCGTGGTCGAGGCGCTGCCCCTGGTCGGCCGCGTGCTGTTCGGCGCCCACCGGGGTGCCGACCGCCCCCTGGACCCGCTGCTGTCGGGCTGGCACGCGGTGAACTGCCTGCGCGAGTGGCGGGGGGACACCCACTGGGCCCTGGTGGTGGCGGCCGGGCTCGACCACGCCGAGGCGTCGATCCTCCACAACGCGTGGCTGGGGTACGAGGAGGACTGGCTGCCCCGCTCCCGGGGGACCGCGCCCGAGGCCATCGACCAGGGGTGGGAGGCGCTGGAGGCCCGGGGCCTGGCCGCGGGGAGGTCGGTGACCACCGAGGGGATAGCCCTGCGCCAGCACCTGGAGGACGAGACCGACCGGCTCACCACCCGGCCCTGGGAGCTGTTGGGCGAGCGGCGGGCCACCGAGTTCGCCGAGCGGCTCGAGCCGCCGTGCACCCTCCTGCTGGCGCGGGTCGACGAGACGGCGGGCCCCAACTACCAGCCGGCCTCGAGGGTGCGGTAGGTGGCCGCCGTCGACGTCGACCCCGGGACGCCGGCGCGGCGCCGGGCCCTGGTCACCGGCGCCACCCGGGGCATCGGCCGGGCCACGGCGGTGGCTCTGGCCTCCGCCGGCTGGGACGTGGCGGTGACCGGACGGACCCGTCGGCGCGGCGAGGGCCGGGACGACTCCGACACCGGGGCCGGCCGACCGTTGCCCGGCAGCCTGGAGGAGACCGCCGAGGAGGTCCGGGCGGCCGGGGGGCGCGTCCTGGAGCTGGTCGCCGACCTCCACGACCACGCGGCGCTCCGCGCCGCCGTGGCCGAGGTGGAGCGCTCGTGGGGCGGGGTCGACCTGCTGGTCAACAACGCCGTCGACACCGCACCGGGGAGCATGGTGCCCATCGTGGACCTCACCGTCGACCAGTTGGAGGCCAAGCTGGCCGCCAACGCCGTGGCCCCGTTCGTCCTCGTCCAGGCGGTCCTGCCCGGGATGCTGGCCCGGGGATCGGGGACCATCGTGGGCGTGACCTCCCACACGGCCACGGCCGATCCTCCGGGACCGGTGGGCCAGGGGGGGTGGGGTGTGGCCTACGCCGCCTCCAAGGCGGCCGCCCACCGGTTCGCGCCCCTGGTGGCGGTGGAGCTCGGGGACCGGGGGATCCGGGCCTACAACGTCGATCCCGGGTACGTGGAGACCGAGCGCCAGGTGGTAAACGCCGCCGCCCTGGGCCTGGTGGGGCACTACCGGGGGGCGCCACCGTCGGTGCCCGCGGCGGCCATCGCCTGGCTGGTGGACCATCCCGAAGCCGTCGGGAACGGCCAGACGGTGCGCGCCCAGAAGCTGGCCCTGGTGGAGGGACTCCATACGGACTGGCGGAAGCCGTGACGACCACCGCCGGCGGTCCGACCGGGTCCGGGGGCCCCGGTGACCCACCCGTCGTAACGGTCTACTGGCGACCGGGGTGCCCCTACTGCGGGTCGCTGCGGCGGGGCCTGGCCCGTTCGGGCCTGGCCACCCGGGAGGCCGACATCTGGGCCGACCCCGAGGCGGCGGCGTTCGTGCGGGCCCACGCCGGGGGCCACGAGACGGTCCCCACCGTGGACGTGGGGGGCACCGTGCTGGTCAACCCGTCCGCCCGTCTGGTGGTGGAGCGGGCCACGGCGGCCGGGATCGCCGTCCCGGTGCGACGCCACCGCTGGTGGTCGCGGTCGACCGGCTGAGCGGGACCGGGCTCAAGGGAGGGCCAGGCCGAGGGCGGCCGCGCCCAGGCCGAGGAGCGCCGCCCCGACCAGGGTGAGGACGGGGCCCCGTCGCAGCACCAGGAGGGACACGGCGGCCAGGGCCAGCACCCCGGCCTGCCACGGCTCGGACAGGGACAGGGCCAACGGCACGGTGGAGCCGGCGATGGCCCCGATGGACGCACACCCGGCGCCGGTCAGGAATCCCTGGGCCCAGGGATTCGTGCGGATCCGGTCGAACCGGGGCGCGCCCACCAGGACGAAGGCGAACGACGGGGCGAAGGCCACGGCGGCGGCCAGCAGACCCCCGGCGATCCCGGCCGCGGCGTAGCCGACGACGGCCACGGTCTGGACCACGGGTCCGGGGGTGAGCTGGCCCAGGGCCACGGCGTCGAGGAACTGCGCGGCGCTCATCCAGTGGTAGGTGTGGACGGCGTCGCGCTGCATGAGGGGCACGATCACGAACCCGCCGCCGTAGGAGAGGAGCCCGACCTTGAGGGCCACCCAGACCAGGGACAGGAGGCCCCCGGTGGCCACCCCCGGGACGACCAGCGCCGGCACCGCGGCGTGGCGGGGGGGACGTCCCTCCGGGCGCCGGGGGGCGCGCAGGGCGGCCTCGAGCAGGCCGCAGCCGGCCAGCACGAGCACCAACCAGGGGCCGACCAGGGCGCCGGCGGCCGCCCCCAGGGCGAGCTCGACCACCCAGCGGGTCCGGTCCGGCCGGCGGGGCCCGGCCCGTCGCCAGCTCCCCGGGAGCAGGCCCCGGGCGGCGGCCAGGGCGACGACGGGCACGGCGGCACCGGCTCCGGCCGAGGCCCCACGGACCCCGCGCGGAGCGTGGGGGGAGAGGAGGAGGACGGCCAGGGCCAGGATCACCACCAGGCCGGGGACGATGAAGGCCAGCCCCCCGAGGACCGCGCCCCGGGCACCTCGCAGCCGCCAGGCGCTCAGGATGGCGAGCTGGGTGGAGGCGGGGCCCGGGAGCAGGTTGGTGACGGCGATGCCGTCCTCGAATTCCTCGGAGGAGAGCCAGTGCCGGCGTTCCACGCACAGCTCCCGGAACAGGGCGATGTGGGCCGGCGGGCCCCCGAAGCCGATGCAGCCGATCCGGCCCCACTCCCGTACGATCGTGGACAGCGGGACCGGGCCGGGCCCGGTCGCGGACGCCGGGTCGGCCGTGGTCACCGACGGTGGGAGGGACGCTTCGGCCCGCTCACGGGAGGGGCTCGTCCGGTACGCCGAAGAACTCCTGGTACCCCCGTCCGCGCTCCCGCAGTTCCCCGGCGTCCAGGCCGGTCTCGGCGAAGGTGTAGCGGCTCCCCCCGCCACCGCCGTCCCCCGGATGCGTGGCCAGGAAGGCGCGCATCCGGTCCTCCGCCTCGGCCGTCAACGGGAGCCCCAGGGTGTCGTAGACGGTGCCGATGGTGGTGAACGGATCGGTCAGGAACTCGTGGAACTGGACGTCCACCACCTGGCCCCGGGGGACGGTCCCGTCGCGTCGGGCCGCCACCGAGCGGTCCAGGCCGAGGAGGATGTCCTCGGCGTACTGCGCGGCGGCCCCGGCCACCGTGCCGTGATCGCTGGCCATCGAGCGCAGCAGGGCGACCAGGGCACTGATCGAGGCGATCACCCGCACCGGGTCCCGGTGGGTCTGGACCACCAGGGCGTCGGGATACTCGTGGAACAGGGCGTCGAGGCTCCACAGGTGGGCCGGTGACTTGAGCAGCCACCGTTCCCCGGGATGTCCGCTCTGGAGGTGCTGGAGGAACATCCGGTGCCAGCGGTAGGCGGGGGCCATGTCGGCCTCGTGCAGGAGCCAACGGTCGTAGTCCGGTAGGTCGTACTGGGTCGGGAAGATCATCGACCGGAACGCCGAGCCGGTCATCCGCACGCACTCCTGGGCCAACCGCGCCCCCATCGGGTGGTGGTCGGTGAACCCCGGGATGATCAGGTCGGGCATGGCGGCCAGCGCCTCGGACTCGTCGATCCGCGGGTCGGTGTCGTAGGTGGCCGACACCGGCGGGGGGCAGGGCCGGTCGACCTCCCAGGTCAGCGGGGCCCGGTTGGCCGGGTCCTGGGCCAGGAGGTCGTAGAGGATGGTCGTCCCGGTGCGGGGTTGGCCCACGATGACCACCGGGCGGGTGACGGCCCCGTCCGCCACCTCGGGGTGGGACCCCCGCCAGGCCAGGATCTCCATCCGGTTGCCCAGGTAGCTCACCAGCTCGGTCTCGACGATGGTGCGGCCGATGTCGTTGAGCCGGGCCGGGCCGTCGAGATCCTGGAGCAGCCGGTCCAGGCCCTCGCGCCAGGTGGGCTCGCCCAGGTCGTCGTGGCCGGTGGCGGCCATGGCCGCCGCGACCAGGGTGTCGGCGTCGAACGGCGTCCCGGTGGCGGTAGCGGTCGTCACCGGGTCAAGCCTCGGTGACCGCTACGACGGCGGTCGAGACCTCGGGCGCGGCCGGGTTGTCGAGCCAGCGCACGCACACGAACCCGCGGTGGCGCCCGCCGGTGTCCAGCCACGTCGAGTCGCCGCCCGCCGCCGACGGGGGAGGGGCGGCGGCCACCACCACCCGGGCGGTGCCGTCGGGCCGGACCACGGCGGCGGCGTTGGTCACGTGGCTGGCCCGGCGCGTCGGGTCGATGCACTCGTGCCAGATGTTCTCCACGGTCACGCTCCAGTACCGGGTGGCGGGTGGGGTGAACTCGATGGTGAGCGCCTCGTCGGGGGCGAGTCGGAACGTCCCGAGCACGTAGAGGTTGTCCGGGGTGGTGTTTTCGTCACCGAGGGCGCCCGACTCGGTGGTGAACAGCTCGTTCGGACGGACGAGCGCCTCGGGCAGCACCGTCCGGTGGAGCGTCATCAGCTTGGCCACGGTCCAGGCCATGGCGGTCAGCTGGTCTCCCACCGAGGTGTCGGTGGGGAGCGGGGGCGGGCCGACCGGGTCGAGGCACCCGATGGCGAGCGTGGCCGGCACCTCGGCGGACCGGTCGGCGATGTACTGGCGGACGACGACGGCCGAGGCGTCCTCGGGGATCGGCACCCAGCGGGCCCCGGCGAGCTCGCCCGCCGCGGGCTCGGTGGACGACAGCACGAAGGCGAAGCGCCCGGTGCCGTCCAGGGCCAGGTCGCGGTCGGACACGTAGGCCGCCATCCGGCGGGGGGTCAAGCCCCGTCCGGCGAGCACCTGGAACCCGAGGTAGGCCGTCGACCCCCGGTCGCCGGAGACCCGGTAGCGGCGGGAGCCGTCGATCATGCCCAGGTGGTACTCGCCGTCGGGGTTGGGCCCTCCGACCAGGCGGGCCTCGGTGTTCATGGGGAAGAACCACGGCGCCTCGGGGTCGACGTCGAGGGACAGCTCGGAGCACAGGGCGGCGACCCGTCCGAGCACCCGGAAGCCCTCGATCAGCTCGAGCTCCGTCTCCGCCTCGGACCGGACCATCGCCGCCATGTCGTCGAGCATGGTGCGCACCAGCGCCCAGGCCTCCTCGGTCGCCGCGCCCCGAACCTCGTCACCACCGGCCATCGGCGTCTCCCTCCCGTTGCGCCCGCGAGGATACGCAACCCGGCCCCCGCCGCGTCCGGGAGGGTCGTGGCGGGCGGCGGGCGTCAGCCGTCGGTGACGACGTAGCGGGCGGACGGGGTGCCCGGCGGGTGGGTGACCCCGGGCAGCGCGTCCGGGTTGGTCACGCACACCTCGCCCTCGAGGCCGTCGGGGTCCCGGAAGAAGATGCTGAGCACCGGCCCGAAGTCGGTGACGAACGAGTCGGCCGCGCCGCGGGCGATCAGCCGGTCCCGGATGGTCTCGAAGGCGTCGATGGAGGCCGCCTGCAGGGCGAAGTGGTCGAGGCGTCCCCGCCCGAACATGGGGACCTGGCGGTCGGCCTCGGTGTTCCCCTCGATCTGGAAGACGTTGAGCTCGGACCAGGGGCCGATCCGGACGATCGACAGCCGGACGGCGTCGTCGCCCTCGATCTCGGGTGCGTCCCGCACCACCTCGGCGTCGAAGACCTCCCGGTAGAAGGCGTGGAGGCGGGCAGCGTCGTTGGTGAGGGTGGCCACGTGGTTCAGCCCCACGGTCAACATGGGGCCTCGGTCGCCACGGGGGTCTCGATCGGCATGGGGTCTCCTCGAAGGTCGTCCGGCGGGAAGGTCGTCCGGCGCTCCGCCCGCTCGCCCAGCGTAGGGTGGTCCGGCCCGCCGGGCGCCACCCCGGGGGGTGTGGTCCGCGGGCCGGTCCTCTGGAAGACTCCGCCCATGTCGAGCACCACGGGACTGCCCTTCCACGACCGCCGCGACTTCGAGGACGCCGACCGGGGGTTCCTCGGTGCGCTGGAGCCCGCCGTGGTCACCGACGCCTCGGGCCGGGTGGTGTGGGACAACGACGCCTACGCCTTCCTGGCCGACGAGTGCCCCGACACGGCCCATCCGAGCCTGTGGCGCCAGGGCCAGCTGGTGGCGCGCCAGGGACTCTACGAGGTGTGCCCGGGGATCTACCAGGTGCGGGGACTGGACCTCTCCAACATGACCCTGGTCGAGGGTGACACCGGGGTCATCGTCATCGACCCGCTCATCTCGGCCGAGACGGCCGCCGCCGCCCTCGCCCTGTACCGGGCCCACCGGGGCGACCGACCGGTGACAGCGGTGATCTACACCCACGCCCACGTCGACCACTTCGGCGGCGTCCACGGCGTGCTGGAGGGCCCGGTGCCGATCCTGGCCCCGCACGGGTTCATGGAGTCGGCGGTGTCGGAGAACGTCTACGCCGGGGTCGCCATGAGCCGGCGCGCCACCTACATGTACGGCGTCACCCTGGAGAAGGGCCCGGCCGGGCAGATCGGGTGCGGCCTGGGGATGGCCACGTCCACCGGCAGCATCGGGCTGGTGGCGCCCACGGTCGACATCACCCGGACCGGCCAGGAGGAGGTGCTGGACGGGGTCCGGATCGTGTTCCAGCTGACCCCCGGTACCGAGTGCCCGGCCGAGATGAACTTCTCCTTCCCCGGGCGCCGGGCCCTGTGCATGGCCGAGAACGCCACCCGCAACCTCCACAACCTGGTCACCCTGCGCGGGGCGGTGGTGCGCGACGCCCGGGTCTGGTCGGCCTATCTGGACGAGGCGGTCCGGCTCTTCGCGGCGGACACCGACGTGGCCTTCGCGTCGCACCACTGGCCCACGTGGGGAACCGACCACGTGGTCGAGTACCTGTCCCTCCAGCGGGACCTCTACGCCTACATCCACGACCAGACGCTCCGGATGATCAACTCCGGCCTGAACGGGAGCGAGGCCGCCGAGGCCATGGTCATGCCTCCGGCCCTCGAGCAGGCGTGGCACACCCACGGCTACTACGGCTCGGTGAGCCACAACGTGAAGGCCGTCTACCAGCGCTACCTGGGATGGTTCGACGGCAATCCCGCCCACCTGTGGGCGCATCCCCCGGTCGAGGCGTCGACGCGCTACGTCGAGTGCATGGGCGGCGCCGACGCCGTCGTGACGCTGGCCGCCGGGTACGCCGGACGGGGCGACCTGCGGTTCGCCGCCGAGCTGCTCGACCGGGTGGTGTTCGCCGACCCGCGCCACCCCGGGGTGAAGGAGCAGCTGGCCGCCGTCTACGAACAGCTGGCCCACGGCTCCGAGAACGCCACCTGGCGCAACTTCTACCTGACCGGGGCCCAGGAGCTACGGGCCGGCGTGGCGACCGCACCCCAGACGGTCGGTTCCGCCGAGCTGCTGTCCGCCCTGACCGTCGAGCAGCTGCTCGACGCCGTCGCCATCCGGATCGTCGGACCGCGGGCGTGGGACGAGCGGCTGACCGTCGACTGGCGGTTCACCGACCTGGGCGTCACCCACCGGGCCACCCTGGTCCACGGGGTCCTGACCCACCGGGTGGTCGACGGTACGGGGGAGCCCGCCGACCTGACGCTGTCGCTGACCAAGGGTCAGATGTTCGGGGTGCTGCTCGGCGCCGGCCTGGACGGGATCGGTCACGAAGGGGATCCCGGGGTCGTGGGGCGGCTGCTGGCCGTGATCGAGGCCCCGGACCCGAACTTCGCCATCGTCACCCCGTAGCCGGACCGGGTGGGGCCGGGGCAGAATTGTGTCGATTCCGCCCCGGTCCGTCCGTCACTACGGTGTCAGACACCCCACGGAACCCCAAAGGACGGCCCCCATGCGCTACACCCTGTTCCTCCACTACCCCGAACCGACCACCGAGGAGCTCGGGCCCGAGGCCCTCGAGGAGGGCATGCAGGCCTTCCAGGCCTACGCCCGGGCGCTCGACGACGCCGGCGCGCTGGTCAGTGCCGAGGTCCTCCAGCAGTCGTCGGCCACCACCACCGTGACCCTCGCCGACGGTGGGCCGGTCGTCCAGGACGGCCCGTTCGCCGACACCAAGGAACAGGTGGGCGGCACCTTCGTCATCGAGGTGGCGGACCTCGACGACGCCATCGGGTGGGCGGCGCGGGCCCCGTCGGCGGCGTGGGGTCACGTGGAGATCCGGCCCACCGCCACCCGCTACGTGGACGGCTCGTGGCAGGGCACCCAGCCGGTGCCGTGACCGGACAGGACGCCGCGGCGGCCGCCGAGCACGCCGCCCGCGAGTCGCGCGGGCGCCTGGTGGCGCTGCTGGCCGCCTCCACCCGGGACATCGCCCTGGCCGAGGACGCCCTGGCCGACGCCTTCGAACGGGCCCTGCGCACCTGGCCGACGACCGGGGTCCCCGACAACCCGGCCGGATGGCTGATGACCGTGGCCCGCAACCGGGTGCGTGACCGGCTCGCCTCCGCCGCCGTGCGTACCGCCGTGCCCCTGGACGACCGGCTGGTGGCGGCGGTCCCCGGGCCCGAGCCGACCTCGTTCCCCGACAAGCGGCTGGAGCTGCTGTTCGCCTGCGCCCACCCGGCGGTCGACCCCAGGGTGCGCACGCCGCTGATGCTCCAGGTGGTCCTCGGCTTCGACGCGGCCCGGATCGCCGTGGTGTGCGCGGTGGCGCCGGCCACCATGGCCCAGCGACTGGTCCGGGCCAAGCGCCGCATCCGCGACGCCGGCATCCCGTTCCGCGTCCCGGGACGGGCGGACCTCCCCGGCCGGCTACCCGCGGTGCTGGAGGCCATCTACGGCGCCTACGCCATCGACTGGCTCGACCAGCACGACCGGATCCGGGAGTCGGTCGCCGACGAGGCCCGGTGGCTGGCGGTGGTCACCGCCGGGCTGCTCGACGGCGAGCCCGAGGCGTGGGGCCTGGCCGCCCTGCTCACCTTCGCCCAGTCGCGGGCGCCGGCGCGCACGGCCCGTCCGTGGCCCCCGCTGGACCGCCAGGACACCGGCCTGTGGGACCGCGGGCTCATCGCCGAGGGTGAGGCGCTCCTGCGGCGGGCCTACGTCCTGGGCGCGCCCCTCGGGCGGTTCCAGCTCGAGGCGGCCATCCAGTCCGCCCACTGCGACCGGGCCCGGACCGGGACGCTCGACCGGGTCACCGTCGTGCGGCTCTACCGCGGGCTGGTGGCCACCGCACCGACCCGGGGCGCGGTCGAGGCGCTCGATGCGCTCACCCGTCGACCGTGATCCGGTCCGGTGGGCCGCCGGTGCGGTGGCCGGACGGGGACGGGGGACTCAGCCCAGGAGGTCGACCAGGTCGACGACCAGGAGGGAGAACACCATGGCGCCGACGACGGCGTAGACGGCCGAGAAGAGCCACCGCTGATGGTGGTCGGCCAGCCAGAACCGCCGGATGCCCAGGAAGTCGAAGTACAGCGCCAGGACGCCGATGGGGATGCCCACATAGGGTCCGACCCCCTTGGCCAGTCCGAGCAGCGGCAGCAGGATGGGGAGCACGATGTAACTGAGGAGGCATCGGGTCGCCGACAGGAGGATCGAGGCGCCGAAGATGCGGTGGGTGTCGGACTCGGGCACCGGCGTGCGCTCCTCGGGCACCCGCAGGAGCCGGCGCATGAACCGGTCGGCGGGCGGGCGCTCGGTGGCGGGCGCGGGCCGGGCCGTGACGCCCGGTGACCCCGCCGACGGGACGTCGACCGTCGACGTCGGACGGACCGGCGGTTCGAAGCCGGTTCCGGTGGGGGAGATCGGCGTCGCGGCCGGGGAGGCGTGGTGGTCCACGGCGTCATCGTAGACCGTCACGGGCGATGTCGGACATCCGGGGGCAGCCTGTAACGTCCGGGTATGGGAGCACGTCCATGACCTCCAACGCCTCGCGTCGCGCCCGTGCGGCGCAGGTACGGAAGGCGGGACCGGCCCCCACGACGTCCCCGGCGGGCATGTGGGAGGTCCGGGGCCCCGACGGGACGATCGCCCCGGGGTGGTACCTCCTGCCGCTGCGGCTCTTCCTCGGCGTCACCTTCCTCTTCGCCGGCCTGCAGAAGCTGTCCAATCCTGCGTTCTTCCGCAGTTCGAGCCCGGTATCCATCCACTCGCAGCTGCTGGGCGCCACCCACACCAGCCCCATCGGCAGCCTCCTCGGCCACCTGGTGGGCGCCGCCCCGGCGATCGGTCTGGTGATCGCCCTCGGCGAGGTCGCCGTCGGGATCGGTGCCCTCCTCGGGATGCTCACCCGGATCGCCGCCGCCGGGGGCATGGCCGTGGCCCTCAGCCTCTTCCTGGCCATCTCCTTCCACACCTCGCCCTACTACACGGGGTCCGACATCGTCTTCGTCTTCGCCTTCACCCCCTTCGTGCTGGCCGGCGCGGCCGGGGCCCCCGCCGTCGACACCTGGCTGGCCCGTCGGTCCGTCGGCCCCGCCGTGCCCACCCCCGACGCGCCCGCCGGGTCGGTGTCCCGGGGGGCGGTGATCGGGCTGGTGGCCGTCGGCACCGCCGCCCTCGTCGGGGCCGTGGCCGGGATCGGCCGGATCTTCGCACCGGCCCCGACGACCGGTGCCGCCGGTGCGCTGACCGGTGGTAGTTCGCTGTCCACCACCCCGTCCACCACCACCGCCCCGACGTCGGCCACCACCACCGTCGCGGGAGCCACCACCACCACGACGGCCCCCAAGCCGAAGGGGACCGACATCGGCTCGGCCGCCAGCGTGCCCACCGGGGGGTCGGCCACCTTCACCGACCCGTCGACCGGGGACCCGTCGCTGGTGATCCAACACACCACCGGGCACTTCGTGGCCTTCGACGCCATCTGCCCCCACGCCGGGTGCACCGTGGCGTACCAGGCGTCCGCCGGCATCATCGCCTGCCCGTGCCACGGCTCGGAGTTCAACCCGGCCAACGGCGACGTCATCCAGGGACCGGCGACCTACGGGCTCACCCCGATCAAGGTGATCCTGGGGTCCGACGGCAACCTCTACGTGGTCTAGTGGGGGACCTCCGGGACCGGTGGCCGTCCACTACGCTGAGGCCGTTGTCGTCGGCAGGCGGCGGCCCGCTGCCATGACCGCCACCACCACTCGACCCCCCGACCCCTCCGGACCCGGGTCCGGCGACGCCCCGGCCCGGACCGACTGGGTGTCGGCTATCCCGTTCTTCCTGGTGCACCTGGCCCCTCTGGGCGCCTTCTTCGTGACGGTGACCTGGAAGGACTGGGTCCTGTGCGCCGTCCTGTACTTCACCCGCATGTTCTGCATCACCGCCGGCTACCACCGGTACTTCTCCCACCGGAGCTACAAGATGGGCCGGGTCACCCAGTTCGCGATGGCCTTCGGCGGGACCACCGCCGTGCAGAAGGGCCCCCTGTGGTGGGCCAGCCACCACCGGGTCCACCACCGCTACACCGACCTCGACGGCGACGTGCACTCGCCCCGGGACGGCTTCTGGTGGAGCCACGTGGGCTGGATCCTGTCCACCCGGTTCAAGGACACCGACCTGGACGGGATCAAGGACTTCGCCGCCTTCCCCGAGCTCCGCTGGCTGGAGCGGTACAACTGGATCGGGCCGTGGGCCCTGGGGATCGCCAGCTTCGTCTTCTTCGGCTGGGGCGGACTGTTCATCGGCTTCTTCCTGTCCACCGTGCTCCTCTGGCACGGCACGTTCCTGGTCAACTCCATGGCCCATGTGATGGGCCGCCGTCGCTACGCCACGCCCGACACCAGTCGCAACTCCTTCGTGATCGCCCTGATCACCGGGGGCGAGGGCTGGCACAACAACCACCACTACCTGCCGGCGTCGGTGCGCCAGGGCTTCCGGTGGTGGGAGTTCGACCCCACCTGGTACGTCCTGAAGGGGCTGGCCGCGCTCCATCTGGTGTCGGACCTGAAGAACCCACCGCCCCGCCTGCTCGACCAGGCCCGGGTGCGCGACGGCGCCTTCGACATCGGCATGTTCCGTTCGTACTGGGAGCGCGCCGCCAGGATCACCGGTGAGCGCATCGCCGACCTGAGCACCCGCCCGGTGGCGCCGTCGCCCGAGGTCGCCGATGCCGGCGCCGACGCGCCGCCGGTGGTCGAGGCCTCCGCCGGTGCGGCACCGTCGGTGCCGGACGAGCCGCTGTCGACCCTCTCGGGGCTGATCTCCCGCTCGCTCGAGTCGGCGAACCAGCTGGCCGCCGCCACCCGGCGCCGCAAGGCGGGGTCCACGGCCGCCACCGAGCCCGACACCGCCGAACCGTCCCAGGAATGAGCGGGGCGGCCGCCTCCCTGGCGGACGCGTCGGTGTGGATCGTCGACCTCGACGGGGTGCTGTGGCTCGCCGGCGAGCCGATCGGCGACGTCGCCGGCGCCGTCGCCTCACTGCGGTCCCACGGGGCCCGCGTGGTCTACGCCACCAACAACTCGGCCCCGACCACCGCCGAGATGCTCGGGCGCATCGCCCGGGTCGGCATCGACGCCGAGCCGGTGGACCTGGTGACCTCGGCCCGGGTGGCCGCCTCCCTGCTCGACCCGGGATCCCGGGTCCACCTCCTGGCCGAGGGCGGCGCCCGGGAGGCCCTGGGGGAGCGGGGTGTGGTGCTGGCCGACGAGGGCCCCTACGACGCCGCCGTGGTGGGTTGGAGCCGGTCCTTCGACTTCGCCGCCCTGGCTGCGGCGTCGACGGCGGCGCGGGAGTCGGGCCGCCTGATCGGCACCAACGCCGACCCGACCCACCCGACGCCCGAAGGACTGATGCCGGGCTCGGGGGCCCTGCTGGCGGCGGTGGCCACGGCGTCGGGGGTGGTACCGGAGGTGGCCGGGAAGCCCCACCCCGCCATGGTGGACTACGTCCGGCGCCACCTGCTGGCCGACGGGGGAACGGCGGTGATGGTGGGTG
>Ga0302196_10001159_pt1 | contig 25188 bp, 17 predicted proteins | sample II_Bog_N1_3_FD_198794 | JGI IMG/M metagenome (GOLD analysis project Ga0302196, IMG submission 198794) | Peat permafrost microbial communities from Stordalen Mire near Abisko, Sweden - II_Bog_N1_3 | ecosystem: Environmental > Terrestrial > Soil > Wetlands > Peat | place: Sweden: Abisko...
GCGCCGGCGACCGCCGCCGCCCGGCCGGCGCCGCCGCCGGCGTCGCGGCAATATGCCGATACCCCCGGCACGCCGGTGCCGGAGGCGGGTTTCCTCGGCTTTGGCGTCGTGACGCGCTGATGGCGGGCGCCTGCGAGGGCGAAACCAGGTGACGCCGGCGATGGTTCCCGACCCGGTGTACTGCGAGAAGCAGAACGCATGAGCGAAACCACCCCCGATGACGTTGCCGGCATCCTGGCCGGCCTGACCAGCACTGCCGGCCTGCCGCGGGCGGCGTTGGCCGCCGCCGCCGCCCGGTGGGAGGAACTGCGCCCCGCCCTGCACGCGGTCGTGCGGCACTGCACCGAGGACGCCGACCCCTCCGACCTGGCCATCGACCAGGCATTCTTCGCCGTCTATCTGATGGCGCAGCAGCGCGACACCGCCGGATTTGCGGTGGTCTGCGCGCTGGCGCGGCATCGGGAGGCGGCCGACGCGGTCATGGGCGACGGCCTGACAGAAAATCTCAGCAGCATCCTCGTGCGCCTGTTCGACGGCGATGCCGGACCGCTGCGGGCGCTCATCGAGGCGGCGGATGCCGACGAGTTCGCCCGTGCCGAGGCGTTCGAGGCGCTTGCCTGGCTGACCGCCGCCGGCCGGATCGACCGGGAGGAGACGGCGCGCTATCTGGCCGACCTGTTCCAGACCCTGCAGCCGCAGGGTCAGTCCTTTGCCTGGGTGGGCTGGCAGCAGGCGATCGCCGATCTTGGTCTGGCCGAGCTGGCGCGTCCGGTGCGCAAGGTCTTCTCGCGCGGCTGGATCGACCGCTTCACCATGTCCCTGAGCGACTTCGAGGGGGACCTGAAGCTGGGCTGCGCGGCGAAGGAAAAGATGGAGGCGTTTTCCGGGCGGTGCCGCTCGCTGGCGGAACTCGACGACATTGCCGAAATGTTTTCGCACTGGGCGGGGGTCCAGCCGGCCAATGAAGCGCCGAAGCCGGCGCCGCCGCGTCCGCTGCCGGTTGCGCCGCCCCCCCTGGTCAGCAAGACCGCCCGCAACGATCCGTGTCCATGCGGCAGCGGCAAGAAGTTCAAGAAATGCTGCCTGGGAAAGGCAGCATAAGGCGGAAAGGCGGAGCCGATCCGGTCGTCTTTCCGCCGCCTACAGCCGCGGCCCTGCCCGCGCCTCCACCGCCTCCAGCATTGCGTCGATCGCCATGCGCGGCAGGCGGGCGAGCAGGCCGCGGCGGCGGGGACGGAACATCTGCGCCTCGGCCCGCTCGCCGCCGGTTTCGCGGACCACCGATTCGAGATCGCCGAAGCGGTCGATCAGGCCGAGCGCCAGCGCGCGGTCGCCGAGATGAAAACCGCCGTCGAACACCTCGTCCTCGGCGCCCTTCAGGCGGGCGCCGCGACGGCTGCGCACCCAGTCCTTGAACCGCGTGTGCAGGTCGGCCAGCAGCGCCTTCACGAAGGCCACGTCGTCCGCCCGCTCGGGGCTGAACGGGTCGAGCCGCGCCTTGTTGGTGCCGGCGGTGTACAGCCGGCGCTGCACGCCCAGCCGGTCCAGCACCCGGTCGAAGCCGAAGCCGCCGCCGCGCACGCCGATCGAGCCCACCACGCTCATCGGATGCGCCAGGATGTCGTCGCCCGCACAGGCCAGCCAGTAGCCGCCGGAAGCGCCGGTTTCGGCGATCACCGCGACCACTTTGGCGCCGTTTTCCTCCGCGCGGCGGCGGATGCGGGCGGCGATCAGGTCGGACTGCACCGGCGAGCCGCCGGGGCTGTCGATGTCCAGCACCACGGTGCCGCCGTGACCGGCGGCCTTGAAGGCGGCGTCGATCAGCTTGCCATACGCCTCGATGTTCAGCGGCCCGAGCCGGGCGGCCAGCACACCGTGCAGTTGCAGCACCGGAACCCGCCGGCGACGCCAGAACAGCAGTTTCATGCACCCTCACCTGCGAAACGGCCGCGCGGCCTGGCGCGGCAACCGGCGTTCATGTCCATGCTCAGACCACGTCCACGGGGCGCAGCCGGCAGCTTTCGGCGATCTCGGGGGTTTCCACCTGCAAGGTGGCATGGCCGATGCGGAAATATGTGCCCAGGCCGTGGCAGGCGGCGCGGATCAGCTCCTGGTCGTTGACCTGGGCGTTGCGTACCAGATGGGCGGTCAGGGCCGCCTCGGTGGTGGACAGGCCCCAGATGTGCAGGTCGTGCACCTCCGTCACGCCGGGCAGGGCCAGCAGCCAGGCCCCGACCTCGTCGCGGGCGATGCGCGAGGGTACGCCATCCATGGCCAGGTTCGCCGCGTCGCGCAGCACCCCCCAGGTGGAGGCGGTGATCAGGGCGGCGATCGCCAGGCTGGCGAGCGGGTCGATCCACAGCCGGCCGGTGATGGTGATGGCGATGGCTGCCAGCATCACGCCGGCGGAAATCGCCGTGTCGCCGGCCAGGTGGAGGAAGGTGGCGCGGATGTTGAGGTCCTCATGGCCGCGGGTGAACAGCAGGGCGGCCAGGCCGTTGACCAGAATGCCGGCGCCGGCGACCCAGATGACCGTGGTGCCGGCCACCGGCGCGGGCGCCAGCAGGCGCTGCACCGCCTCCACGGCAATGGCGCCGACGCTGATCAGCAGCACCATCGCATTGACCAAAGCGGCGAGGATGGTGCTGCGCCCCCAGCCATAGGTGCGCCGCGCCGTGGGCAGGCGCCGGGCCAAAACAAAGGCGCCCCAGGCCAGCAGCAGGCCGAGCACGTCGCCGGCGTTGTGGACGGCATCGGCCAGCAGCGCCATCGAATTGGCGGCGAGGCCGAACGCCACCTGCGCCGCCACCAGGGCGATATTCAGCGCCGCCCCGATCGCGAAGGCGCGGCCGAAGCGCGCCGGTGCGTGGTGGGCGTGATGGTGGTCGTGGTCGTGGTCGTGGTCGTGGTCGTGGCGATCATGTGGCATGCCGCTACCCTAGCGCGGTGGCGGCCCCGCTGCCCAGCAGCACCACCAGCCAGGGCGGCAGCCGCCAGAACACCAACGCCAGAAACGCTACCAGCCCGATGCCGAAATCGGCCGGTCCGGTGATCGCCGAGGTCCAGACCGGCGTGTACAGCGCCGCCAGCAGCAGCCCCACCACGCTGGCATTGACCCCGCGCAGCGCCGCCTGCACCGAAGCCCGCCGGCGCAGCCCGTCCCAGAACGGCAGCACGCCCACCAGCAGCAGGAACGAGGGCAGGTAGATCGCCAGCAGGCACAGAACCGCGCCGGGCAGGCCCGCCGGCGCCGGCCCCATCGCCGCGCCCAGATAGGCGGCGAAGGAGAACAGCGGACCCGGCATGGCCTGCGCCGCGCCGTAGCCGGCCAGGAAGGCGTCCGGCCCGATCCAGCCCGGCGGCACCACGGCCTGTTGCAGCAGCGGCAGCACCACATGGCCGCCGCCAAACACCAGCGCCCCGGCGCGGTAGAACCGGTCGAGCAGCGCCAGCGCATGCACACCGGTGGACGCCGCCAGCACCGGCAGGCCGGCCAGAAGCACAACAAACGCCGCCAGTGCCATCGCGCCGTGCCGCCGGTCCACGCCGAAATGCAGCCCGCCGCCGGGGGGCGCCACCGGCGCGGGCAACGCCAGCCAGCCGATCAGGCCGCCGGCGGCGATGGCCCCCAGCTGGCCGGCAGCCGAGGGCACCGCCAGCGCCACGACGGCCGCGCCCACCGCCATGCTCGCGCGCAGCCGGTCCGGGCACAGGCTGCGCCCCATGCCCCACACGGCCTGCGCCACCACCGCCACCGCCACGATCTTCAACCCGTGCAGCCAGGCGGTCTGCGACACGTCGCCCACCAGCGACACGCCAAAGGCGAATGCCACCATCAGCAGCGCCGAAGGCAGCGTGAAGCCGACCCAGGCGGCCAGCCCCCCGCGCAGGCCGGCGCGCAGCATGCCGATCGACATGGCCGTCTGGCTGCTGGCTGGCCCTGGCAGGAACTGGCACAGCGCGACGATGTCGGCATAGGTGGCCTCGTCCAGCCAGCGCCGGCGGGTCACCAGGTCGGCCCGGTAGTAGCCGAGATGGGCGACCGGTCCGCCGAAGCTGGTGCAGCCCAGCCGCAGGAAGACCGCCAGCACCTCCCGCGCCGAACCGAGTGTGTGCGTCCGTTCCGTCACCTCGGTCATTCCCGGTCCTTCCGTTGCGGCGCCGGCCGGCCATTGCGCCCGCGCGGCGAAGGCAGTTGCCGGCATCCCGGCCGGTTGCGTAAGAAGATACCGTCGGAAACGGAATTGGCTACAAGCCGCGGTGGCCGGCGTTGTCCGGCCCGCTCAAAAGAACGGCGATCACAAGATCACCACAATGGCGGGAGACAGCATGGCCGACCGACAGCCGCGTTCAGTGTGCCGCCTGCTGGCCGGCTGCCGGCCGGCCGACATGTTCAGCCTCGATTGCAATTTGACAGGTTCCGTCATGCCAGGTCCGTTCCGTTCCCGTCCCCCGCGCGCCGCTTCGGCCTGGCTGGCGCTGCTGCTCGCCGCGGCCTTGCCCGCCGCCGCCGCCGTGCCGGAAGCGGCGCAGGACCAGATGGTGATCGCCCGCGAGGCGATTGCCGTGGGCGATCTGCGCGGCGCGGAGATGGCGTTGCGCAATGTGGTGCAGGACCACCCGCGCAATGCCGAGGCGCATTACCGCCTCGGCGCGGTGCTGCTTCAGCTTGGCGATCCGGCGGGCGCCGAGCAGGAACTGCGCCAGGCACAGGCGACCGGCTGGCTTGCCGGTGATCTGCGGCCGCAGATCGCCCGCGCCCTGCTGGCGCAGGGCCGGTTCGCCGATGTGCTGAAGGAGTTCCCGGCGAAGGAAGTGGCGCCGGACGATCTGCCGGGCGTGCTGGCCATCCGCGCGCTGGCGCTGCTCGGCGAGCAGAACCTCGATGCCGCCCAGGCGCTGATCGCCGAGGCGGAGCGTCTGGCGCCGGACAATGTGGACGTGCTGCTCGCCGCCGCGCGGGTGGCGATCGTGCGGCGGGACCCCCGGACCGCCGACGCGAAGGTGGCCCGCGCGCTGGAGATCAACCCGGCCTCGCCGGAGGCGCTGACGCTGAATGCGATGGGGCTGCGCGCGCGCGGCAACGACGAGGCGGCGGTGGCGGCGCTGGATGCCGCGATCGCCGCATCGCCGAGGACGCCAACCCTCCGGCTCGACCGCGCCAGCACGCTGATCGCCCTGCGCCGCGACAAGGAGGCGCGCGCCGATGTGGACCACGTGCTGCGCATGGACCCCCGCAACCCGCAGGCCCGCTACCTGCTCGCGGTGCTGCTGGTGCGCGCGCAGAGCTGGACCGAGGCGGACGCGGCGCTGACCGGTCTCGGCGCCGATCTCGGCCGCTTTCCGTACGCCGAGTTCCTGCTGGCGCTGACCAAGGCCAATATCGGCGCCATCGGCCCGGCCTTCGAGGCGGCCAGCCGCTATGTGGCGCTCAGCCCGCGCGACCCGGACGGCATAAGGCTGCTGGCGCGGCTGCATGTCCAGGCCGGGCGGCTGCGCGAGGCGATCGAGGTGCTGAGCCGGGCCGCCGATGCCGGCCTGGCGGATGGCGACCTGCTGGACATGCTCGCCCGTGCCTATGCGCAGACCGGCCAGACCGCCGCCGCCATCCACACCCTGGACCGGGCGAGCGCGGCGGCCGCGGCTTCGGCCGAAGCGCTGGCGCGGATCGCGGCGCTGCGGATGGCGCTCGGCGATCCGGTCGGGGCGGCGCGCGACCTGTCGCGCGCGGTGGAGCTGGCGCCCGACGCAATGGCGATCCGCGAGCAGCTGGTCACCGCCTCGCTGGCCGCCGGCGATCCCGACCGGGGCGCGGCGGAACTGGAGGTGCTGCGCCACCGGCCCGGCGCCGATCCGGCGAGGATCGCCAACCTGACCGGGATGGTGCGGACGGCGCAGATCGACCTGGACGGCGCGCGGGTTGCCTTCGAGGCGGCGCTGGCCGCCTCCCCCGGCAATCCGCAGATCGGCCTGTCGCTGGCCAAGGTGCTGGTGCTGCAAGGCCAATGGCCGCGCGCGGAGGCGCTGCTGACCGGCATCCTGCGGCAGGAGCCGGCCAATCTGTCGGCGCTGGCGCTGATGTCGGCGTTGTTGCGGGCGGAAAACAAGAACGGCCGCCTGATGCCGCTGGCGCTGGCGGCGCAACAGGCGGCGCCGGCCGATGCCGCGGTCACGTTGGGCGCGGCCGACCTGCTGCTGCGCGCCGGCGACGCGCCGGGTGCCTATGCGCTGGCGCAGGGCCTGCCGGCGGCGTTGGCGGGGCAGCCGGCGGTGCTGGCGGCGCGCGCCCGTTTGCAGGCGGCGCAGCACCTGGATGGCGAGGCGCGCGACAGCCTCCGCCAGCTTCTGGCGGTGGCGCCGGGTGAGGCCGAGGCGCGGCTGCGGCTGATCGAGCTGTTGCTGACGGCGAAACAGCCCGACGAGGCCCGCAGGGTGGCCCGCGACGGTGTTGCCCTGGCGCCCGGCGACCTGCGCCTGTTGCAGGCCGAGGTGGAGGTCGACCTGCGGACCGGCGGGGTGGAAGCGGCGCTGGCGACCGCCGCCCTGCTCGCCGCGGAGCCGGCCAGCCAGCCCGCCGCGTGGCTGCTGAAGGGCTGGGTTTTCAACACGGCCGGGCGTTACGGCGAGGCCGCCGCGGCGTTCCGGGCCGAGCTGGACGCGCATCCGTCACCGGCGCTGGCGACCGCCACGGCGATGGCGCTGGATCAGGCCGGCCGGAAGGACGAGGCCGCCCGGCTGCTGGCCGACTGGATCGCCCGCCGGCCGGCGGACCTGGAGGTGCTGGCGGTGTTGTCGTCGTTGGAGGTGCAGAACCACCAGATGGACGCGGCGGCGGCGCATCTGGAGGCGCTGCTGGCCAAACGCCCGGACGATGCGATGGCGCTGAACAACCTGGCCTGGATTTATCAGCAGCGCGGCGACCCGCGCGCCCACCGGCTGGCGCTGCGCAGCTACCTGCTGGTGCCCGGGCCGGACGTCGCCGACACGCTGGGCTGGATCATCACCGTCGAGGGCGATGCGGCCAAGGGCCTGCCGCTGCTGCGCGAGGCCGCGGCGCAGCGGGGCCAGGACCCCGAGGTGCTGTATCATTTGGCCGTGGCGCTGGACCGGGTGGGCGAAACCCGGGCGGCGGTGGCGGCGCTGACCCAGGCGCTGGCCTTGCCGGAGGGGTTCGACGAGGCGGCGGCGGCGCGGGCATTGCTGGAAAAGCTCGGCAAGTGAGACAGGACCGGGGCAGCCTTGGCCTGCTTCGCCTTGCGCCGGTGGCCCTGGCGGCGTTACCTCCCGCCACGAACTGGCCCGGAGTGCCTCGCCCATGAGCGTCAAGGATGTGAAGAAGGTCGTGCTTGCCTATTCGGGCGGGCTGGACACCAGCGTGATCCTGAAATGGCTGCAAGCCACCTACCGGTGCGAGGTGGTCACCTTCACCGCCGATCTCGGCCAGGGCGAGGAACTGGAGCCGGCCCGCCGCAAGGCCGAGATGCTGGGGGTGAAGGAAATCTTCGTGGACGACCTGCGCGAGACTTTCGTCCGCGATTTCGTCTTTCCGATGTTCCGGGCCAATGCGCTGTACGAGGGCCAGTATCTGCTGGGCACCTCGATCGCCCGCCCGCTGATCGCCCAGCGGCAGATCGAAATCGCCGAACTGGTGGGGGCGGACGCGGTGGCGCACGGGGCCACCGGCAAGGGCAACGACCAGGTGCGGTTCGAGTTGAGCTATTATGCGCTCAAGCCCGACATCAAGATCATCGCGCCGTGGCGGGAATGGGACCTGACCAGCCGCACCAAGCTGATCCAGTTCGCCGAACAGCACCAGATTCCGATTGCCCGCGACAAGCGCGGCGAGGCACCGTTTTCCGTCGATGCCAACCTGCTGCATTCCTCCTCGGAGGGAAAAATTCTCGAGGACCCGGCGGTGGAGGCCGACGAGATCGTCTATCAGCGCACCATCCGCCCGGAGGACGCGCCGGACCAGCCGACCGTGATATCGGTGGATTTCGAGCACGGCGACCCGGTGGCGATCGACGGCGTGAAGCTGTCGCCGGCCTCGGTGCTGACGAAGCTGAACGAACTGGGACGCGCCAACGGCATCGGCCGGCTTGATCTGGTGGAGAACCGCTTCGTCGGCATGAAAAGCCGCGGCGTGTATGAGACGCCCGGCGGCACCATTCTGCTGGCGGCGCATCGCGGCATCGAAAGCATCACCCTGGATCGCGAGGCGGCGCATCTGAAGGACAGCCTGATGCCGCGCTTCGCCGAAGTGATTTACAACGGCTTCTGGTTCAGCCCGGAGCGGCGGATGTTGCAGGCGCTGATCGACGAGAGCCAGAAATCGGTGAGCGGGCGGGTGCGGCTGAAACTGTACAAGGGCAATGTGACCTGCATCGGCCGGGAAAGCCCGAACAGCCTGTATTCCATGCAGCATGTGACGTTCGAGGACGACCAGGGCGCCTACGACCAGTTCGACGCCCAGGGCTTCATCAAGCTGAACGCGCTGCGGCTGCGGCTGGGGGCGATTGCCGGGCGCCGGGGGGGCAGCCTGTAGCCGCGACCGTTTTGGCGGACCGGGTCTTGGCGCGGGGTTGACGCGCGCCATCGCGTGATGCGGCCATTTCCCGCATCACGCCGCGTCCGCGGTTCGCCGCCGCTTGGGCGGGTCGGCGGCCGGTTCGGGGGCGTCGTCGGGGCCGCCCAGCGCCGCCAGCAGCGCCTCGCGCAACTGGTGCAGCTTCCATTCGTTCTCGACCTTGAGGCCGAAAACGTCCTTCACATAGAACACGTCCACCGCCCGCACCCCGTAGGTGCTGACATGCGCCGAGGCTATCTGAAGCCCCTGCTCGCTGATCGCCGCGGTGACATCGTGCAGCAGGCCGGGGCGGTCGCGGCCGTTCACCTCCAGCACCGTGAAGCTGTTGGAGGCCTGGTTGTCGATCACCACCCGCGGCGGCACGTGAATGGCGCGCACCCGCCGCCCCAGCAGCGCCGTCGATGCCTTGCGGATTTCGGTGGCGAGGGTGATGCGCCCGGTCAGCGCCTGCTCGATGAGCACGTAAAGCCGGGCCAGGCGGTGCGGGGCGTCGAAGGCGCCGCCGGCGGCGTCCTGCACCCAGAACGTATCCAGCGCCATGCCGTTGGTGAGGGTGTGGATGCGCGCATCGACGATCGAGGCGCCGGCCACCGCCAGCGCGCCGGCGATCTGGCTGAACAGGCCGGCATGGTCGGCGGCATAGACCGTCACTTCCGTCACCGCGCGCGCCGGCAGCGGCTGGGTTTCCACCGTCAGCGGCGCGCCGCGCGCGTCGGCGTCGCGGGTCAGGCGGGCGTGACGGGCGTGGGTTTCGGGGTCGAAGCCCAGCCAGTAACCGGCATAGCCCAGCGAAAGGAACTTCTCGCGCGCCTCGGCCGGCCAGTCCGCCAGCGGCGCCGCGGCGGCCTCCTTGGCCTGCTGCACGCGCACGTCGCGCTCGGTGGTGGAAAGGCCGCCGGCCAGCACCTCGGCCACCCGCGCATACAACTCGCGCAGCAAGGTGGCTTTCCAGCCATTCCATACCTTGCTGGACACAGCGCGCATGTCGGCCACCGTCAGCACCAGCAGCAGGCGCAGCCGCTCGGGCGACTGGATCACCTCGGCGATGTCGAGGATGGTCTTGGGGTCGTCGATGTCGCGCTTGAACGCGGTCTGGCTGAGCAGCAGATGGTGCAGCACCAGCCAGGACACCATCTCGGTTTCCTCGGCCGACATGCCGAGCGCCGGGCATACTTCCAGCGCCAGATCGGCGCCGAGTTCGGAATGGTCGCCGCCGCGGCCCTTGGCGATGTCGTGCATCAGCATCGCCATGTACAGGGCGCGGCGCGACTGCATGTTGTGCACCAGGCCGGAGGCGATCGGCGCGACCTGCGCCAGCATGCCCTGCTCCAGCGTGTTGAGCACGCGCACCGCCTCGATGGTGTGCTCGTCCACGGTGAACACGTGGTAGGTGTCGAACTGCATCTGGCCGACGATGCGCGCCCAGTCCGGCAGCAGGCGGCCGAGGATGCCGACCTCGTTCATGGTCTTGAGCCAAATGGCGCCGTCGGCCTTGTGGTGCTCGGCGTCGCGTCCGCACAGCAGGTCGAGGAACAGTTCGGATGCTTCGGGGTCGCCGCGCAGTTCCACCGCGCGGCGTTCGTGGCGGATCAGCGCGCGGATGGCCAGCGGGTGCAGTTCCAGCCCGCGATCGCGCGCCACCTGCAGGATGCGCAGCATCTGAATGGGTTCGCTGAAGAACTCGCGGCCCTTGGCGCTCAGCAGCTTGCCGTCGGCCAGCACGAAGCCGGCTTCCAGCAGGGAGGCGTCGGTCTCGCGGGCGTTGGCTGGCGGGCCCATGGCGGCGCGTTCCAGCGCCGGTTCCAGCACCCGGGTGAGCCGCGTCACCTCGCGGGCGGTCAGGAAGTAGTGGCGCATGAAACGCTCCACCCCGTCCTGGCGGCCGCGCCGCGTGTAGCCCATGCGCGCGCCCACCACCGGCTGAAGGTCGAAGGTCAGCCGTTCCTCGGCGCGGCCGGCGACGTAGTGCAGGTGAAAGCGCAGCGTCCACAGGAAGTCCCAGGAGCGGCGGGCCAGCCGCGCTTCCGGCTCGATCAGCATTTCGCCGGCCGGGCCGGCCGGGTCGGCGAGTTCGGCCATGGTGGCGACGCCGAACAGATAGCGGGCCATCCAGTACAGCGTTTGCAGGTCGCGCAGGCCGCCGCGGCCTTCCTTGATGTTCGGCTCCACCACGAACGGCGAATCGCCGTAGCGCCGGTGGCGCGAGGCGCGCTCGGCCTGTTTGGCGGCGATGTAGTTTGCCGCCCCCGCTTCGGCGCAGGCGGCGCGGAACCGCCCGGCGAAATCCTGGAACAACTGCGCGTCCCCGGCCACCGGGCGGGCGTCCAGCAGCGAGGTGCGGATGGTGGAGTCGCCGTTCGCCTCGGTCAGGCAGTCGGCCACCGAGCGGGTGGCGTGGCCCACCTTCAGGCCGAGATCCCAGAGGAAATACAGCATGAACTCGACCGTGCGCAGCACCGCCGGGGAAGGCTCGTCGGCGGTCAGGAACAGCAGGTCGATATCGCTGAACGGGGCCAGCACGCCGCGCCCATAGCCGCCGGTGGCGGCCACGCAGAGCCGGTCCGGCCTGGCCGCGCCCGGCGTGGCGGCCATGGGGACCAGCCCGGCCAATGGCTGCCGGGCCGCCGCCTCCACCGACAGGGCGTAGTCGTGCAGGGCGGCGATCAGTCCGTCGGTCAGCCGGCCCAGCAGGCGTGCCGCCGCCAGGCCGGAGATTTCCCCTTGCTCGAACCTTTCGCGCACCTGGCTTTGGATGCGGGCGAGATGCCGGCGGAAGGCGCCCAAAGCGGCCTCCCGCGCGATCGCCCCGTTGGCGGCTGTGGTGGTGCTTCCGGCCGCGAGCGTGGACAGCGCCTCGTGCAGGGCGGCGGTGGTGGCGGCCGTGTCGGCCAGCATGAGCGCGTGCGGTGGCATTACGGTCATGATACCGACTCGGCGGGCGCGGCGACAGGGTCGGCGGCGGATGGCAGCATCGCCCGCAACCTATAGAGCGCCTCCATCGCTTCCCGCGGGGTTAAGCGGTCGGGATCGACCGCGGCAAGCGCCGCGCGCAACGGGTCGGCGATCTCCGCCGCCACCGGCGCGGCCACCGGGGCCGGGGGCTGGGAGGCGGCGAACAACGGCAGCGCCCCGGCATCGGTGAGGTCGCCGGCGCGCGCCTCCAGCGCCGCCAGCAAGGCGGCGGCGCGGCGCACCACCGGGGCCGGCACGCCGGCCAGCTTGGCCACGTGCACGCCCCAGCTTCGGCCGGCGGCGCCCTCGGCCACCTCGTGCAGGAACACCACGTCGCCCTTCCACTCCTTCACCCGCATGGTGTGCGGCGCCAGTCGGGGCAACTCCGCCGTCAGCCGTGCGAGTTCGTGGAAATGGGTGGCGAAGATCACCCGGCAACGCACGGTGTTGTGCAGTGCCTCCAGCACCGCCCAGGCGATCGCCAGCCCGTCCAGGGTGGCGGTGCCGCGGCCGATCTCGTCCACCACCACCAGGCTGCGCGGCCCGGCCTGGTGCAGGATGGACGCCGTTTCCGTCATTTCGACCATGAAGGTGCTGCGCCCGCGCGCCAGGTCGTCGGCGGCGCCGACCCGGGAGAACAGCCGGTCAACGATGCCGACGCGCGCCCGGGCGGCCGGCACCGGCAAGCCGGCCTGCGCCAGCAGCACGATCAGGGCGTTCTGCCGCAGATAGGTCGATTTGCCGGCCATGTTGGGGCCGGTGAGCAGCAGCACCCGCCGGTCCGGCGACAGGTCCGCATCGTTGGGCACGAAGGCGTCATGGCCGGCCAGCGCCGCCTCCACCACCGGATGCCGTCCGGCCTCGACGCGCAGGCCGGCATCCTCGGTCACTTCCGGCCGGCACCAGCTGCCGGGGGCGGCCAGCGCGGCGGCGGACTGGGCGACATCCAGCAGCGCCAGCGCGGCGGCGCAGCCGGCCAGCGCCTCGGCCTCGCCCAGCGCCTCGCCGACCAGATGGACGAACACCGCCCGCTCGCGGGCGGTGGCGCGGTCGGCGGCCTCGCTGATCCGGCGGTCGAGTTCGGCCAGTTCGGCGCAGCTGAAGCGGGCGCCGTTGGCCATGGCCTGGCGCAGCGTCAGATCGGGATGGGCGCGCAGCTTCTCCACCGCGGCGGACGGCGCCTCGATGACGTAGCCGAGCTGGGCGTGGTGGCGGATCTTGATGCTGGCGACGCCGTATTTCTGCGCGTAGTCGAGTTGCAGAGTGGCAACGACGCGGCGGCTGTCGTCGCGCAGGGCGCGCTCGGCGTCCAGTTCGGGGTCGAAACCGGGGGCGATGGCGCCGTCATCCAGCCGGGCCGGCAGCGGGTCGGCCAGCGCGGCGCGCAGCCGCGCGTGCAGCGTCGGCGCCGGGTTCAGGGCCGCGCGCGCCTCGGCCAGCCGGCGCGGCAGCGGTCCTTCCAGCGCCGCGAGGGCCGCCAGGGCGGCCTCGAGTCCGTCCCGCAGGGCGCCGAGGTCGCGCGGGCCGCCGCGGCCGAGCGAGAGCCGGCCCAGCGCGCGCGCCATGTCCGGCGCCCGCCGCAAGGCCGCGCGCAGGGCGGTGGCGGCGGCGGGATTGGCCAGCAGCCAGGACCAGGCATCCTGGCGGTCGCCGATCGGTCCGGGGTCGGTCAGCGGGGCGGCGAGAAATTCGGCCAGCAGGCGCGCCCCGGCGGCGGTCAGGGTGCGCTGCACCGTGGCCAGCAGCGTGTGGGCGGTGCCGCCGTCGCGGGCGCGGGCGATCTCCAGGCTGGCGCGGGTGGCGGCATCCAGCTCCAGCCGGCCGGCCTCGCCGAGCGGAGAGGGGCGGGACAGCCGGGGCAGCCTGCCCGCGCCGGTGGCGCGCACATAGTCCAGCGCCAGCATGGCGGCGGCGGCCTCGGCGTCCGAGAAGCTGCCGAAGGCGTCCAGGCTGGCGGCGCCGAACGCCTCGGCCAGAAGCCGGCGGGCGGTCAGCGGGGGCGGGGCCGGATGTTCAGGGCCGCGCCGCGGTTCCCAGTCGCCCAGCGTCAGCGCCGCCGGGGCCAGAATTTCGGCCGGGTCGAGCCGGCCGAGCAGGGCGGGCAGCGCATCACTCCCAACCGCCTGGGTTTCGAACAGCCCGGTGGACACGTCCAGCCAGGCCGCCCCCAGCGCGCCGCCGATGGCGGTGACCGACAGCAGGAGGTTGGGCCGGCCCGGCTCCAGCAGCGCTTCCTCGGTCAGCGTGCCGGGGGTGATCAGGCGCACCACCTCGCGGCGGATCGGCGCCTTGCCGGTGCGGGTCTTCGGGTCCTCCATCTGCTCGGCGACGGCGACGCGGAAGCCGCGCCGGATCAGGCGGGAGAGATAGGCTTCGGCGGCCACCACCGGCACGCCGCACATGGTGATGGGCTGGCCGGCATGTTCGCCGCGTTTGGTCAGGGCGATGTCGAGCGCGGCGGCGGCGGCCTCGGCGTCGGCGAAGAACAGTTCGTAGAAATCGCCCATGCGGAAGAACAGCAGGGCGTCGGGGTGGGCCGCCTTGGCGGCGAACCACTGGGCCATGGCGGGGGTGGCCCCCTCGCCGGGGGGGGATGGGCCGGTGGCGGCGGGGCGGGCGGGGGCGGCGGGCATGCCGGTGATCTAGCCGGTCGCAGCCGCCGGCGCGAGACGCCGCCGGAAAAGTAACGGGTTCCAAGGGGCCACCGCCCCCTGGCCTTAAATCAGCGCGGCAGCCAGCCCAGCAGCAGCGTGAGCGTGACCACCGCCAGCGCGGTGCTGACCACCACCGTGCTGGCGGACGCCTCCATCATCGTCTCGAAGCGGCGGGCCAGCAGGAAGGCGTTGGCGCCGGTGGGCAGCGCGGCGGCCAGCACCACCACGGAAAACGCCAGGCCGTGCACGCCGGCCAGCCAGGCGAGGCAGGCGACCAGCGCCGGCAAAGCGAGCAGCTTGAGCGCCGATGCCAGCGCCACCTCCCGCAAATCCTCCCAGCCGGCCGGGCGGGGCAGGGTGGCGCCGAGGCAGAACAGCGCCAGCGGCGGCCCGGCGGCGCCGATCAGGGCCAGGAAACGATGCAGCGCGTCGGGCATGGCCAGCCCGCCGGCACGCCAGGCGAAGGCCAGCAGGATCGACACCACCACCGGGTTGCGCGCCAGCCCGGACAGGGCGGCGCGCAGCACCCCCAGCGGGCTACGGCCGGCGCCGGCCTCGATCAGCAGGGTGGCGAGCGGCAGCAGCACGGCGGTGTTGAAGGCCACCACCGTCAGCAGAGTGGCGACGCCCTCCGGCCCATAGGCCGCGTCGACGACCGGGATGCCGAGCATGACCGTGTTGCCGTATACGCAATTCAGGCCGAACAGCGCGGCGCTCGCCAGCCGGGCCCCCAATGCGGCCTGCGCCAGCAGCAGCGCCACCGCGAACAGCACCAGCGCGCCGCCGAGGAAGGAGACGGCCATATCGGCCATGTGCAGCGGCGGCGCCTGCGCCACCGAGGCGAACAGCAGGCCCGGCATGGCGGTGAAGAACACGAAATCGGTCATGCCGCGCACCGCCGCCGGCTCGATCAGGCGCAGCCGCAAGGCCAGCGCCCCCATCAGGATGATCGAAAAGACCGGGGCGACGATCCCCAGCAGGCCGCTCACTGGTGTTCCGACTCCGACGGCAAAAGCCGTCGGGCCGGAACCCCAGCTCTTGATTTGGTGTTCCGATTCACGCGACGGGGCGGATGCATATGTCGCGATCGGAACACTATGCGCCCGGCTCGTCGTATGACAGCGCCCAGTCCGGGCACCAGAACCAGCAGCGCTCCGGCGAGGGCGGCGGCGGGTGGCGGTAGCTGCGGACGAACTCGATGCCGCCACGGCTGAAGGCGCGGTCGAGCGCCTGCTGCACCGCCGGCGTGCCGGCCAGGCTGCCCTCGGCGCAGACGAAGGCGCAGCCGGTGAGGTGGCGCACGCCGATGCCGCCCGCGACCCTGGTGAAAACCAGCACGGCGCCGTGCCCGGTGTGGCGCCGCGCCTCGCCGCGGGCGCGGGCCGGCGGCACGCCGAGCGGGAACACCAGCGTGCCGCCGTCGGACAGCGACTCGATCCAGCGCAAGGCCGGGCCGGCGGCGGCGAAATTGACATAGATGCGGTCCACCGTTCCCTGCGGCCATTCGGCGCTGTCGCCCTCGACGACGGTGACGTTGGGCCAGGGGCGCAGATTGGCGCGGGTGGCGGCGGCCAGACGCGGATCATATTCGACCGCGATCACCTGGCCCCGCGGCCCGGCCAGCTCGGCCAGGATGGCGGTGTAGTAGCCGGCCCCGGCGCCGGCATGCAGCACCCGCTCGCCCGGCCGCGCGCCGAGATGGTGCAGCATCAGCGCGTGCAGCGAGGGGCTGCCGTTGTTCAGCCCGCGCGCCTCGTCCAGCACCACCAGCACATCCTGATAGAGCGGGCGCGGGTCGTCTTCGGCCAGTTCGGTGGTGCCGAGCGCCGCGTCGAGCAGGGTCCAGGGGCCGGGGCCGAGGAAAGCCTCGCGCGGGACGGTGGCGAACGCCTGTTGCACCGCCGCATCCGTGACCCCGGCGAGGTTCAGCATGGCGGCGGCGTAGTCGCGGCGCAGCGCGGCCAGGCCGGTCACGCGCCGATCTCCGCGATGAAGCGCGACAGGCCGCCGAGCCGGTGGGTGGCCAGCCGGGCGGCGTGCAGCACCGCGCGCGCCCCGTCCACCGCGCGGTCGAAGCCGGCATTCACCAGCACGTGGTCGAATTCGGCGGCGTGCGCCATCTCGTCGCGGGCGGCCTGCATGCGCCGGGCGATTTCGGCGGCGGCGTCGGTGCCGCGGTCGCGCAGCCGGGTTTCCAGCACCGCCAGCGAGGGCGGCAGCACGAACAGCCCGACCACGTCGCCGGGCAGGGCGGCGCGCAGCTGGCGGTGGCCCTGCCAGTCGATGTCGAACACCACGTCGGCTCCGCCGGCCAGGGCCGCTTCCACCGGGGCGCGGGGGGTGCCGTAGCTGCGGCCGAACACATGCGCCCATTCCAGCAACTCGCCCGCCGCCGCCAGGGCGTCGAACTGCGCCTGGGTGCGGAAGAAATAATGCTCTCCCTCCCGCTCGCCGGGCCGCGCGGCGCGGGTGGTGACGCTGACGGACAGGGAAAGGCCTGGCTCGGTCGCCAGCAAGGCGCGGGTCAGCGAGCTTTTGCCGGCGCCGGAGGGGGCGGCGATGACCAGGCAGACGCCGCGGCGGGCCAGCGTGTTCATTCGATGTTCTGCACCTGCTCGCGCAGCTGCTCGATGGTGGCCTTCAGTTTCAGGCCGGTGGCGGTGAGCGCCACCGAGGCCGACTTGCTGCACAGCGTGTTGGCCTCGCGGTTGAATTCCTGCACCAGGAAGTCGAAGCGGCGGCCGATCGCCGCGTTTTCGGCCAGCAGCGCATCGGCCGCGTGCAGGTGGGCGTCCAGCCGGTCCAGCTCCTCGCGCACGTCCGAGCGTGACGCCAGCAGGGCGACCTCCTGGGCGATGCGCTCCTCGGGCAAGGCGGGCACCTCGCCGAGCAGGGCCTGCACCGTCTCCAGCATGCGGGCGCGCTGGGCGGCCGGCTGGTCGGCGGCCTCGATGCCAGCGGCTTCCCGCAGGGCGGCGATTTCGTCGAGCAGGCGGCGCAGCGTGAGTGCCAGGCGGGCGCCTTCGCCGCGGCGGGCGGCCACCAGGGCGGCCAGCGCGGTGGTGAAGCCGTGGCGGAAGGCGGCCTCGCGGGCGGCGGCGGCGGTGTCGTCCTCGATGGCGGCGGCCGGGCGCAGCACGCCGGGCAGCGCCAGCAGGGCCTCGGCGCGTGGCGGCGCGGCGCCGGGGATGCGGGCGGCGAGTTCGGTGGCCAGCGCCAGAACCTGCTCCAGCGCCACCGGGTCGGTGGCGAGGCGGGGCTGGTCGTCGCGCTTGACCGTGAGGTTGGCGGTGATGTTGCCGCGTTTGAGCTGGTGGCCGGCGGCTTCGCGCAGGGTGGGTTCCAGCGCGTCCAGCCCGGGCGGCAGGCGGAAGCGCAGTTCCAGGCCGCGCCCGTTGACGCTGCGCAGCTCCCAGGCCCAGGCGAGGCCGTCGGCGACTCCCTCGGCGCGGGCAAATCCGGTCATCGAAGCCAGGTTGGGGGATGCCAGGTTGGGGGAAGCGGCAGCGGCGGGCGGGGCGGTCATCCATCCATCCTTACAGGGCGCGCGACGTTCTAGCAGCGCCGGGCTAGTCTCGGAACCATGGACCCGGATTACGATTCCGTGCTGATCACCGGCGCCTCCAGCGGGCTGGGACGGGCGCTGGCCCTGGCCTGCGCCGCCCCCGGCGTCACCCTGCATCTGGCCGGGCGTGACGGCGGCCGGCTGGACGCCACCGCCCGCGACTGCCGGGCGCGCGGGGCGACGGTGCGCGCCGTGGTGCTGGACGTGCGCGACGCGGCGGCGATGGCGGGCTGGATCGGCGGCGCCGGGCGGCTCGACCTGGTGGTGGCCAATGCCGGCCTGTCGGCGGGCACCGGCAACGGGCGGCCGGAGAGCGCAGCGCAGACGCGGACGGTGTTCGCGGTCAATCTGGACGGGGTGCTGAACACCGTGCTGCCGGCACTGGCGGCGATGCGGGCGCAGGCGCCGGGGCCGGGGGGCGTGCGCGGGCGGATCGGCGTGGTGGCCTCGATCGCCGGCTTCGTGGCGGCCCCCGGGGCGCCGGCCTATTGCGCCAGCAAGGCGGCGGTGGATGCCTGGACCGTGGCGGCGGCGGCAACCGCGCGGCGGCAGGGCGTGCAGCTGACCAGCCTGTGCCCGGGCTACGTGCGCACGGCCATGACCGCGGCCAACCGCTTTCCGATGCCCGGGCTGATGGGGGCGGACCGCGCCGCGCGGATCATGCTGCGTGGCATCGCGGCGGGACGGCGGCGGGTGGTGTTTCCCTGGTGGATCGGCCTCGCCGCGCGGCTGGTGGGGCTGCTGCCGCCCCGGCTTTCCGGCGCGCTGCTGGCCATCCCGCCCGGCAAGGGGAGCTTGCCGGAACCATTCTGAGTGCGCATGGCATTCCCGCGATGACGCCGCGGGAGAACGGACGCGCAGCAGGCCACTGCCGGCATCCACCATTGCGCCGTGGGCGAGAACCACGATGGCGGCCCTGCACGCCAGACGACAGGGGGGTGGAAAATGAATCGCCCACAGGTTGCGACTTCGCGTAACGTGAGGCCGGCCCCAGGGCCGGCTTCACGGTTCCGGGGCGCGAACGGAGGACAAGGCGGCGACGCGGTCAGGTTACCAGAGTGCGGATACCCGGAAACTGATCCGATCGGAGCGGCTTCGCTCGGTGCTGGGCGAGCCTCGGTTGGTACTCGGCGTCTCGATGCTCAACGCCGTGCTGGCCGCCGCGGTGCTGGCGCAGGCGGCTCCGGTATGGCCCTGGCTGGGCGCGATCCTGGCGGTGACGCTGGGGCGCGGCGTGGCCTGGTGGGTGCTGCGGGGCAGCACGGACGAACGCCTGTTGTGGCTGCTGGCGACCGGCGGTGCCGGCACTGCCGGCCTGCTGTGGGGGGCGCTGTGCCTGCTGGCCTTCCCCGCCGACGATACCAGCCGGATGTTCGTGGCCTTCGTGATCGCCGGCATGTGTGCCGGGGCGGTCGCGGCCCATAGCGCGCATTTTCCCACCGCCGCGGCGTTCATCCTGCCCGCCAGCCTGCCGCTGGCGCTGCGCTTTGCGCTGGAGGGGCAGCCGCTGCGGCTGGTCGCCGCGGCCATGGTGGTGGTGTTCGCCGGTGCCCTGCTGCGGGTCGGCTGGATTTCGCATGGCAGGTTCGGCGCACTGTTCCGGTTGCAGGCGGAACTGGAGCGCCGCACCGCCTCGCTCGACCTGGCCGAGCGGCGGCTGCGGGCGGAAATTGCCGAGCACCGGGCCACCGAGGCGGCGCTGCGCCATGTGCAACGGCTGCAGGCGATCGGCCAGCTTACCGGCGGCATCGCGCATGATTTCAACAACATGCTGACCGCGATCGGCGGCAACCTGCAACTTATCCAGGCCGCCGCCGGCGCCGATGGGTCGATCCGGCGCCATGCCGAGGCGGCCGCGCGGGCGGCGGATCGCGGGGCCAAGCTGGTGGCCTCGCTGCTCGGTTTCGCCCGGCCGGGAAGCACCGGCGGCGGGCCGGTGCAGGTGAACACCCTGCTGGAGGAGTTTCTGCCGCTGCTGCGGCGGGCCGCCGCGCCCTGCCTGCTGGAAACGGAGCTGGCGGCCGAGTTGCCGGGCTGCGCGGTCGAGGCGGCGCAGTTTCAGTCGGCGGTGCTGAACCTGGTGATCAATGCCCGTGACGCCAGCCCGGGCGGCGGCACGGTGACGCTGGCGACGGGGACGGCGGTGCTCGGGCCGTCCGACCTGCCGGCCGGGGCGACCGCCCTGCCCGGACGCTACGTGGCGGTGTCGGTGGCCGACACCGGCGCGGGCATGACGCCGGAAGTGCGGGCGCGGGCCTTCGAGCCATTCTTCACCACCAAGCCGCCCGGCAAGGGCAGCGGGCTTGGGCTGGCGCAGGTTGCCGCCTTCGTCCGAGGCGCCGGCGGGCACGCGACGCTGCGCAGCGCGCCGGGGGCGGGCACGGTGGTGATGCTGTTCCTGCCGGAGGCCGGTGCGGGCACGCCGGCCTGATGCCGCGGCTTCGGTCCGGGAGACGCTGCCCGCGCGCCCGGTTCCGGCATTGTTTCCACGTCTGTATCTTGTGTTACAAACCAAAGCACGTGCCAGCATGACATTTTTTTGACCTCACGGCTTTGTCAGTCATCCCGGCGGATGGATTCCATATACTTTTTCCCCGCAACCTGAACGTTGCGCTCGATGTCAACAAAATGGGGGACGTTGTGTGTCGGGTGGCGGCAACGACGCGATCAGGGATGGCGCGCCGGTTCGCGCGCTGACCCTTCAACCGCGGTCGATGGCCTCGGAACGGATGATTCCGATGCCGTGCCGGGAGGAACATCACGGCTTCCTCCGCGGCCACCGTTGAATGCCACGACAAGGTCGGAAGCACCAAAAAACCAGAAGGAGAACAATGTGATGCGACACAAGCGATCGGCTCTCGGCGCGATATTCCTGCTGTCGGCCGCGGCCACCGGGACCGCGCAGGCAGGTTCGTTCACCACCATCATCGACCCCGCCGACCCAACCTTTACCCAGGCGCTCGGTGTCAACAATGCCGGCACCATCGTGGGGTACGGCAACGCCGCCGTGTTCAACGGCTTCCAACTGACATTGCCGTCCAGCTTCACCCGTGAGAACGTGCAGGGCGTCGGCGTCAACGGCGGCACCCAGGTGATCGGTATCGACGGGGCCGGCAACACGGTCGGGTTCTATGTGGACGCGGCCGGCACCAACCATGGCTTCTGGTCGCCGAGCGCAACAGGACCCTTCAACACCATCGACCGGCCGTCCACGGCGTTCAACCAGTTGCTCGGGATCAACCAGGCCGGCAACACGGCCGTCGGCTATTCGTCCACCGATCCGACCGGCGCGACCCTTCAGGAGGCGTTTTCGCTGGCGCTTTCGACCCAGACCTACACGGATATCAATGCCCTGCTGCCGACCAACCTCAACAGCCAGGCAACCGGCGTCAACAACGGCGGCACGGTGGTCGGCTTCTACCAACAGGCGGGCGGCAATTTCTCGGCCTTCACCGACATCGGCGGCATCATCACCTCGTTCGAGGCGCCCGGGGCGGTTTCCACCCAGGCGCTCGGGATTAACGACAACGGCGTCATCGTCGGCGATTACGTGACGGCGGGCGGTACGACGTTCGGGTTTGTCGATGTCGGCGGATCGTTCATCACCCTCAATCCGCCGACCTCGACGGGCACCACGGCCAACGGCATCAACGACCATAACCAGGAGCCTCTTGCAAAAATCCGCGGGCGGCGTGATTTTTTCGTTCCCGCTGGAATGGATTTCGCGAGACGCCGGCATCCGCTATGGGATATCATGGAGTTGAAACAACCAGATACCAACCAAGACAACGAGGATGCGGGCGATGTCGCTGAAGGAAACACTATCCACATACTGGGTCCGCATTCAAGGGGAACTTCTGCCCTGGCTGGACGATGTGATGGACGGCCCGCTGGGTCCACAGCACCAGTTGTTGGTCAGCATACTGGGTTTGCTGCGCATCGAACCGTTCTTGCCATCCTGGCATGGCTTGGTGGGGCGCCCACCTGCTGAACGGGCGGCTCTGGCCCGCGCATTCGTTGCCAAGGCGGTGTTTAACTTCCCCACCACAAGCCTTCTGATCACTATGCTCCGCGCCGACAAGACGCTGCGGCGTCTGTGCGGATGGGAGCGCGCCGGTGAGGTTCCAAGCGAGTCCACGTTCTCACGCGCCTTTGCCGAGTTTGCTGACAGCGCCTTGGCATCGCGGCTGCATGAGGCACTGATCAAGGACACGCACGCGGATCGTTTGGTCGGGCATATCTCGCGCGACAGCACTGCGATCGAGGCACGCGAAAAGCCGGCGAAGCCAAAGCAGCCCATGTCGGCCGCACCCCCCAAGCGCAAACGCGGCCGCCCCCGCAAGGATGAAATTCGTCCCCCCGAGCCGCCGCGCCGGATCGAACGCCAACTCGGCATGACAGTGCCCGAGATGCTGGCCGATCTGCCGCAGCACTGCGATGTCGGCACCAAGCGGAATGCCAAGGGACACACCGAGTCCTGGGTCGGCTACAAACTGCACATCGACAGCGCGGATGGCGGCATCCCCGTCACTTGCGTGCTCACGGCTGCGTCCGTGCATGACAGCCAAGTCGCCATTCCGCTCGCCACCATGACTGCGGCACGTGTCACCAACCTGTATGATCTGATGGACAGCGCCTACGACGTTGCCGAGATCAAGCAGCATAGCCGCGATCTCAACCATGTGCCGATCATCGACACCAATCCGCGTGCCACGTCCGGACTGAAGCAGGAACTGGCGGATGAGGCGAAGCGGCAATGCCTGGTTGGGCACCGCATGGCGGAAGACGTTCGCTATGGCGAACGCAGCACGGCGGAGCGAGTCAACGGCTCGCTGAAGGACAACCACGGCGGTCGGACCGTCCGGGTGCGTGGCCCCGCCAAGGTAATGGGCCACCTGATGTTCGGTATGGTCACCGTCACAGCGCTTGCGCTGCTGCGCCTCGTCACCTAGCGGCATTCCGATATCGATACGGTTCCGGCCTCCTTGCCCTGCATCCAGAGGCGAGGTCGCTACCGGCTTGCCCAAAGGGCCCGAAAATCCACCACACACGGCTAAAAACTCCCGAAACTGCAACGCACTCCCGATCCCGGTCCTGTTTACCTCTCACAGGGGATCAACCGGCACTCGCGCGCCAGAGTTTTGCAAGAGGCTCCCAGGTTGTCGGCTTCTTTGGGGACCCGAACGGCAATACCATCGGCTTCGAGGCGACCGTGCCGGAACCCGCGACGATGCTGGTTCTCGGCGCCGGTCTTATTGGTCTGGTGGCGGTGCGGAAACGGACTGCCGCGCTCGCCTGACCCCGCTTTCCGCCGCTACGCCGAGGCCGCTTCCAGCGCCTCGGCGGCCTCCAGCCATTCCTGTTCGGCGGCTTCCGTCTCGCGGCCGATGGCGGCGAGACGGGTCTGCGCGGCGGTGACCTCGGCGGCGCGGCCGGGCACATACAGCGCCGGATCGGCCAGCTTCGCCTCGATCCTGGCGCGTTCGGCGGCCAGTTTGGCGATGCGCGCTTCGGCGTCGCGGGCGCGCTTGCGCAGCGGCGCGGTGGCGATGCGGGCCTCGGCGCGCTCGCGCCGGTCCTCGCGGCGGGTCGGCGCGGCGTCGGCCTTCGCCGCCGGGCGGGCGCGCTCGGCCAGCAGCAGACGGTAGTCGTCCAGGTCGCCGTCGAAGGGCCGCACCGTGCCGTCCGCCACCAGCCACAGCCGGTCGGCGATCAGCTCCACCAGATGCGGGTCGTGGGTGATCAGCAGCACCGCGCCCTCGAAATCGGCCAGCGCGCGCACCAGCGCCTCGCGGGCGTCGATGTCGAGATGGTTGGTGGGTTCGTCGAGAATCAGCAGTTGCGGCGCGTCGCGGGTGGCCAGCGCCAGCAGCAGCCGCGCCTTCTCGCCGCCGGACAGGCTGGATATGACGGTATTGGCGCGGTCGGCATCGAGGCCGAAACGGGCCAGCTGGCCGCGCACCTGGGCGATGGCGGCGCGCGGCAGGGCGCGGACCATGTGGTCGATCGGCGTCTCGGCCGGCACCAGTTCGTCGGCCTGGTGCTGGGCGAAGTAGCCCACCTTCAGCTTGGGGCCGCGGCGGACCTCGCCGGACAGCGGCGCCAGCCGGCCGGCGATCAGCTTGGCCAAAGTGGACTTGCCGTTGCCGTTGGCGCCGAGCAGGGCGATGCGGTCGTCCATGTCCACGCGCAGGGACAGATTGCGGATCACCGGCCTGCCGTCATAGCCGGCGGCGGCGTGGTCCAGCGCCAGGATCGGCGGGGCGATCTGGGCCGGCTGGGGGAAGTCGAAATGGGTCGGCGCGTCCTCCACCACCGCCTCGATGGCCGGCAGCCGGGCGATGGCCTTCAGCCGCGCCTGCGCCTGCCGCGCCTTGCTGGCCTTGTAGCGGAAGCGATCGACATAAGCCTGCATGTGGGCGCGCTGGGCGGCGACCTTGGTGGCCATGGCGGATTGCTGCATCGCCCGCTCGGTGCGGATGCGCACGAATTCCTCGTAGCCGCCGGGGGTGAGGCTGATCTTGCCGTGGTCGAGATGGGCGATGGCGTGCACGCAGCGGTCCAGCAGGCCGCGGTCATGCGAGACGATGAGCGCCGCCCCCGGGAACTTCGCCAGCCAGGTTTCCAGCCACAGCGTGGCTTCCAGGTCGAGATGATTGGTCGGCTCGTCCAGCAGCAGCAGGTCGGGGGCGGCGAACAGGGCGGTGGCGAGTGCCACGCGCATGCGCCAGCCGCCGGAGAAACTGCCGACCGGGCGGGCCTGCGCGGCGGCGTCGAAGCCCAGCCCGGCCAGGATGGCGGCGGCGCGGGCGGGGGCGCTGTCGGCGCCGATGACGCGCAGGCGCTCGTGGATTTCGGCGAGGTGGTGCGGGTCGGCCTGCTCATGCCCCGCCTCGGCGAGCAGGGCGAGGCGTTCGGGGTCGCCCTGCAACACGATGTCGGTGAGGGCGAGGTCGCCGTCCGGCGCTTCCTGCTTCACCTGGCCGAGCCGGGCGCGGCTGGACAGGCGGATTTCGCCGCCATCGATGGCGAGGTCGCCGGCGATGGCTTTCAGCAGGGTGGACTTGCCGGCGCCATTGCGGCCGAGCAGGCCGATGCGGCGCCCCGGATCGACGGCAAGGTCGGCCCGGTCGAGCAGGGTGCGGCCACCGAGGCGAATGGTGATGCCGCTGAGGGTGAGGAGGCTCATGGGGTGGGTGTAGCGGCGGGCGGGGCGGATTGGTAGCGGGGGGCCTTGGTTTCGACGGCTGGGATGGGTGGGAAGCAGCCAACCATTATAGGCGCAGACGGCCAGAGCGCCCACCGCTGCGGCCGACGCTTATGTAGATGTGTCAGGCGACCACAACATCTAGCTCATTGGGTCCGGCTGCTGCGCCGGGGCATCAATCTAGAAATCACGTGGTTTAGGCAGAGCTTTTCGTAATTCGTAA
>Ga0302196_10001161_pt1 | contig 25175 bp, 21 predicted proteins | sample II_Bog_N1_3_FD_198794 | JGI IMG/M metagenome (GOLD analysis project Ga0302196, IMG submission 198794) | Peat permafrost microbial communities from Stordalen Mire near Abisko, Sweden - II_Bog_N1_3 | ecosystem: Environmental > Terrestrial > Soil > Wetlands > Peat | place: Sweden: Abisko...
CGTCGATCGCGCCAAGCTCGCGCTCCCGGCGCACGCGGAGGCCGTCCTTGCCACCGTCGCAGCGCTCGATCGCGGCGAGCTCCGGGTCGCTACGCCTCCCGCTGCGGCCGGTGGCGAGTGGACGACGCACGCCTGGATCAAGCAGGCCATCCTCCTCTACTTCGCGCTCCGCAAGATGGAGTCCACGACGGTCGGCCCCTTCGAGTTCTACGACAAGATCCCGCTGAAGCGCGGCCTCGAGGCGGCCGGCGTCCGCGTCGTGCCGCCCGGCGTCGTTCGCTACGGCGCGTTCCTCGAAGCGGGCGCCATCGTGATGCCCGGGTACGTGAACATCGGCGCGCGCGTGGGCGCCGGAACGATGGTCGACACCTGGGCCACCGTCGGCTCCTGCGCGCAGGTCGGCGCCGGCTGCCACCTGGCGGGCGGCGTCGGTATTGGCGGCGTCCTCGAGCCGCCGGGCGCCCGGCCTGTCATCGTCGAGGACGGCGTGTTCGTCGGTTCTCGCGCGGTCATCGTCGAGGGGATGTGGATCGGGCGTGAGGCCGTCATCGGCGCGGGCGTCGTCCTGACCTCGTCGACCGCCATCCTCGACGTCAGCGGCCCGGAGGTCGTCGAGCACCGTGGCCGTGTGCCGCCCCGCAGCGTCGTCATCCCCGGCACCCGTCTCAAGAAGTTTCCAGCGGGCGAGTTCGGCGTCCCCTGCGCGCTCATCCTCGGCCTCCGCTCCGAGTCCACCGACCGCAAGGTGAGCCTGAACGCCGCCCTCCGCGACTTCAACGTGTCTGTCTGACGGCACGGTACGGCAACACGACACGACAAAACGAGAACGAGAGCCCATGTCCCACGCGCCGCCTCCGACGCTCAACTCGATGCTCTCCGCGACCCTCGCGCAGCGCCTGAACGAGACGCTGCTCTGGCTGTGCGCGATCCCGTCGCCCATCGGAGAAGAGCGCGCCCTCTGCGACGCGGTGGAGGAGCGCGTCAAGAAGCTCTCCGCGGTCGCGAAGACGGAGCGCATCGGCGATTCGCTCGTGGTGGCGCTCGAGACGGGCTCGCCCGATCCCTCCCTCATCCGTCCCCGCATCGCCCTCGTGGGTCACCTCGACACCGTGCGGACGGAGAACGGCCCCGCCCACATCGAGGGGGATCGCTGCATCGGATCGGGCGCGAGCGACATGAAGAGCGGTCTCGCCGAGATGATCGTGCTCGCCGAGACTGTGCCGCCGAGCCTCCTCACGTGCGATCTCGTCCTCGTGTTCTACGCGCGCGAGGAGGGCCCGTTCGCCGAGAACGAGCTCGGGCCGGTGCTCGAACGATCGACGCTGCTGCGGAACATCGACCTGGCCGTCTGCCTCGAGCCGTCGAACAACCGCCTCCACCTCGGTTGCTGCGGATCCATCCACGCGACCCTCACGTTCGAGGGACGTACCTCCCACAGCGCCCGTCCCTGGGAGGGCGACAACGCCATCACCAGGGCCGTCCCGTTTCTCGCCGAGCTCCGCGCGTCCCAGCCGAAGGAGACCACCATCGGCGGTCTCGTCTACCGAACGGTGACGACCGTTACGCAGGCCAAGGACGGCGGGCGTGGACGCAACGTCGTGCCCGACCAGTTTCTCTTGAACCTGAACCACCGCTTCGCGCCGGGCACGTCGGTCGAGAAGGCCAAGGAGGACGTCCTGTCGCTCGTGGGCGGCCGCGCGCGCGTCGAGTTCACCGATCTCTCGCCCTCCGCCATGCCGAGCGCCGATCACCCTCTCGTGCGCGCGCTCGTCGCCAGCGGCGTCGTCGCGGTCGACCCGAAGCAGGCATGGACCGACGTGGCCCGCTTCGCCGCCCAGGGGATCCCGGCGGTGAACTTCGGGCCGGGCGAGAACGCGCAGGCTCACAAGAAGAACGAGTCGACGTCGCTGTCGCTCGTCCACGACGGTTACATGATCTTGAAGCGCTGGCTGACCTCGCCCGACCTGACAACGAAGGACGTCGTCCGCGGCTAGCTCACGGCCGCGGAGCCGGCGGTCGCGGACGGCCGGGGAGAACCGGCGGCGGCGGGGCGCCGAGGGGGGCTACGGGGCCCGCACCCTCCTCGTTGGCGATGCCCATCTCCGTCAGGCGGAGCGCCTCGTCGATGTGGCGAAGGGCGCGATCGCGGAGGCCGCGCACGGCGGCGTTGTCCTCCTGCTTGCCGACGTCATCGTGGGCGGCGCGGAGGGAGTTGCGCGCGCGGTGAAGACGGCCCCGGCGGGTGTCCTTCGCGTCGGACGGTTGGCGGTCGTCGAGGTTCTTGCCATCGTCGATCGCCGCCATCTTGATCTCGCGGATCGCGCGCTCGACCTCGGCGATGGCGACACGCTCGTCCCAGTGCGTCCCGGGCTCGCCGGCCTTGTGCTCGAGGTTGAAGCGAGCGTGGCGCAGGTCCGTCAGCGCGTGCAGGTAGGCGGGGTGTGCTGCCGCCACGGCGGGAGAAGGGGCGGGAACCGGGGCCGAGTCCGCTGCGGAGGGAGTGGCGGCTGCGGCATCGGCTGCGGCTGCGGCTGCCGCGGCGGCGGCCGAAGCGGCGGCTGCAGCCGAGGCGGCAGCGGCTGCCGAGGCCGCGGCTCCCGGATCGGGCGCTGCGGCGGATGCAGCCGTGGGCGGCGCTTCGGCCGCGGTCTCTCCGGACTTCTTTCCACACGCGGCAACCGCGATGGCAACGACGACGACCAGCCCACGACCGAGTTCGTTCATGATTTCCTCCGCGGCCAGTCTACATCGACACAGGCGCTCCCGGGGCGAACTCGACGAACCGCCCTTCCGTCGGCGGCGAGGGACGGAGTGGTTGACGTCGCCCTTCCTTGCAGCCAAAGAAATGGTGTGAGCCTCGCCGCGAAGCCGCCCTCGTACACCGACCGATCCCGCGCCCGGTTCGGCGCTTACGCCGTCGCCCTCGCCTTCGCCGCGGGGGCCGGGTGCACCTGCTCTCATGGCTCGGAGCCCGAGAAGAGCGCGGACTACCACCCGACCTCACCGGACGGTCTCGCCGCCTCCCCACCCAGCTCCGCGCAGGCCGCCGGGATGACGGCGCAGGAGTACCGTGACGTCCACATCCACGTCCCCCACGAGCTTTGCAACCAGGCGTTCGAGCGCATAAACGTCATCAACGGCAAGCCCCCCGGGGATGGGAACGCGCTCGCGAAGATGCAGTACGGCGCGTGCGTCACGAACGGCAACAAGGCCTGGTACAAGTGCCTGCTCGCGGCCGAGACCCCGGCCGATCTCTCCGTCTGCAACAAGCGCTTCATGATCGGCCCCTGAAGCATGGCGAAAGCCACGACCCAGTTCACGTGCCAGGCGTGCGGAGCGCTCTTCCCCAAGTGGGTCGGCCGCTGCACGTCGTGTAGCGCGTGGAACACCCTCGTGGAGGAGACAGCGCTGCCCAAGCGAGGGTCCTCTCCCGCGGCCTCCTCGCGAGCCCAGCGCGTCGGCGACGTCGACGCAGACCACGCCGCGCGGATCTCGACGGGCATCGGAGAGCTCGATCGCGTGCTGGGCGGCGGGGCGGTGCTGGGCGGCGTCACCCTCGTCGGTGGCGACCCCGGCGTCGGCAAGTCCACGCTCCTCATGCAGGCGCTCGGCGGGCTGGCGAGCCTCGGCCACCGCTCGCTTTACGTGTCCGGGGAGGAGAGCGCAGGGCAGACGGCGGCCCGCGCCAGGCGGCTCGGCGCCGTGCACGAGGAGCTCCTCGTCCTCGCCGAGAACGACGTGGACGCGATCGAGGCGGTCGTTCGTGACGTCAAGCCCACCGCCATCGTGGTCGACAGCGTGCAGACGATGCGCGTCGCCTCGCTCGAGAGCGCCGCAGGGACGGTCAGCCAGCTGCGGGAGGTGGCCGCGCGGATGGTCGAGCGCAGCAAGCAGGGGCGCATCGCCACCTTCCTCGTCGGCCACGTCACCAAGGACGGCGTCCTCGCCGGCCCGAAGGTGCTCGAGCACCTGGTTGACACCGTCCTCGCGTTCGAAGGCGAGCGAGGCCAGGCCTTCCGCGCGCTGCGGACGCAGAAGAACCGGTTCGGGAGCGCCACCGAGGTCGGCGTCTTCGAGATGACGGCCGACGGAATGCGGGAGGTGAAGAGCCCGAGCGCGCTCTTCCTGGCCGAGCGGCCTCGCGGGGTGTCCGGGAGCGTCATCGCCGCGACCAGCGAGGGCAGCCGCTCGATGCTCGTCGAGGTACAAGCGCTCGTGGGACCGTTCGCCGTCGGCTCGGCGAGGCGCACGGCCAACGGGGTCGATGGCGCCCGGCTCGCGATGATCCTCGCGGTCCTGGAGCGAAAGTGCGGCCTGTCACTCGCGGGCGCGGACGTGTTCCTGAACATCGCCGGTGGCGTCCGCGTCGAGGAGCCCGCCATCGACCTCCCGGTGGCGCTCGCCATCGCGTCGAGCTTGCGTGACCGCCCCATCCCTGAGGACGCCATAGCCTTCGGCGAGATAGGCCTCGCGGGCGAGGTCCGCGGGGTCGCACGGGCGCAGGCTCGCCTCGCGGAGGCCGCGACCATGGGCTTTCGTAGGGCGATCGTCCCCCTGAGCGTCCAGGCGTCGCTCTCTTCCCCGCAGCTGTCGGTGGTCGGCGTGCGCTCTGTGGAAGAGGCAATGGCTGCCGTTTTCTGAGCCTCGACCGGCAGCCCCGCCCTGCCAGGTTGTGCTACCAATACGGGGCATGAAGACCTCCTCCTTCTCTGTCTCCCCCGCGCTCGCGCTCACCGTGTGTTTGCTTGCCCCCCTGGCAGCCTGCGGCACCGCCGACGGCGCAGCACCCGACACGAATACGGCGGCGGACGCGACCCACCCGCTCATCGGCAACTCCGCGCCGACCTTCGCGCTCGACTCCCAGAACCACAAGGGCAAGGTCGCCATGGCGGGCCTGGCCGGTAAGGTCGTCATCGTCGACTTCTGGGCGACGTGGTGCGAGCCGTGCAAGAAGTCCTTCCCGAAGCTGCAGGACCTCTACGTCAAGTACAAGGCCAGTGGCCTCCAGATCGTCGCGCTGTCGGAGGATGACGAGAAGGGTGGCATCCCCGAGTTCGGGACGAGCTACGGCGCCGAGTTCCCCCTGTTGTGGGATGGGGACAAGGCCATCGCGGGCAAGTGGAACCCGGGCAGCATGCCCTCGACCTTCATCATCGACCGAAAGGGGGTCGTGCGCTTCCTCCATCGCGGGTACCATGACGGTGAGGAAGTCGAGATCGAGAAGGAGCTCAAGGGCCTCCTGTAGTAGGCGCTCCAGCCCGCCGTACTCGACACCTCGACGCAGGTCGACTTCTGGGCGAGGTTTCTTGGGTCAAAGGCTCCGGTGTGTTGGCGTCGGGACGGCACGTCCAGCGGGTACGTCGGCACGGAGCCGCGGCGTGCTCGGCACATGCCTGCGTCGGTGGAGCGTCGCGGCCCTGCTCGCGCTGGGCGCCGTCCTCTCGCTCGAGGGCAACGCCCCCGCGCAGGGCGTGGCCGAGGCCGAACAGGACATCGTTGCCGCGGACGACTTTCGCGTTCGCGTGAGCGCGGCCCTCGTCCTCGGCAAGGCGCGGCCGCCCGAGGCGCGAGGGCTGCTCGAGCGGGCTCTCGGCGATGGCAATCCCGCGGTCCGGACGGCGGCCGCGGCGGCCCTCGCAGCGCTAGGGGATGCCGCCGCCATCCCCGCCCTCGAGCGCCGCGCCACGAGCGAGAGCTCCCCGAGCGCGAAGGCGCAGATGACGACGTCGGTTGCAGCGCTGAAGCGCGCGGCGCAGGGACCGTGGCAGAACGCCCGCTACGTCGTGCAGATTGGCCTCATGAAGAACCGAACCGCGGTTCGAGGAGACCAGGCCGGCGACGTCCTTCGCACCGCCACCGTGGCGCGAGCTCACGCGATCCCGGGCGCGATCGTCATGGACGGCAGGGACGCTTCGCTCCTCAAGCAGGCGAGCGACCGCCACGTGCCCGTCCTCGAGCTCGATGGCTCCCTCCAGCGCCTTGCGCAGACCCAGGAGAACCAGCAGCTCACGTTCGCCGCGCAGGTCGAGTTCAGCGTGCGCCGCGTCCCCGAGCAGAGTCTCCGCGGCACGCTCAGCGGCGCGGCGACGAGCATAGGGTCGGTGTCGGCCCTGGCGAACCCCTCTCTCGTGACGCAGCTCCAGAACCAGGCTATCGACGGCGCGGTGGAGAGCGCGCTGCGCGGGGCCGACCGAGGTCTCACCCAAGCCTTGAAGTGATGACCGAGCAAGCGTTCTTCCAGACCGAGTCCAAGTCCCGCATCGCAGCGACCATCCGAGAGATCGAGGCCCAGACCTCGGCCGAGGTGGTCGTGGCCGTCAAGCACGTGTCCGGCAACTACCAGGACGCCGACTACCTGGCGGGCTTCCTCTTCGCTCTTCTGGCCCTCGCCCTGCTGCTGTTTCTGCCGGTCTCGTTCCCGGTCGCCACGATGCCGGTGGACGTCGTCGTCGCGTTCGTCCTGGGAGCCTTGCTCACCGGGCACGCCCCACCGCTCCGTCGCCTTCTCGTGACGCGGCGGCGCATGGATGCCTCGGTCTACGACGTGGCGCGCGCGGCCTTCGTGGACCGCGGCATCAGCCACACGACCCGGCGGGGCGGGATCCTGGTCTTCGTCTCGACGTTCGAGCGGACGGCGCAGGTCGTCACGGACGTGGGGGTGGATACGAAGGGCCTCGGCGAACCGTGGAAGCTTCGCGTCGCCGCCGTGAGGGAGGCCGTTGCGCAGCTCGACACGGATCGCTTCGTCGAGGAGCTGCGGGCGATGGGGCCGCTCCTCGGCGCGGCGATGCCGCACAAGGCGAGCGACGCGAACGAGTTGCCCGACGAGGTGGAGGAGTCATGACGCTCCTCGCCTCGAAGGTGCGCCGCGCGCGGCCGCTCGGGAAGCTCTCTCCGAGGTCCGTGCTCGCCGCGGGCGTTCTCGGCGTCATCGTACTCTCCGGCGCCATCGCCGCCGCCCGTCCCGGCGGTGGAGGCTCCTTCGGCGGTGGAGGCGGCGGCGGTGGAGGCGGTGGAGGAGGCGGTGGCGGTGGAGGTGAGCTCTTCGCGGATCTGATCGTCTGGCTTCTCTTCCAGCAGCCGGCCATCGGCGTTCCGGTCCTCGTCATCTTCGTCGTCATCGTCTTCTTCGCAAAGCGCAACCAGATGAAGATGCAGGAGTGGAGCTCGTCTTCAGAGCCCGTCGCGCCGCTGCAGTACACGGCGCCACGTCCCCGCAACGTTCGCGCCGAGATCGAGCAGCTTCAGACCACCGACCAGAACTTCTCCTTCGTCCTCTTCGAGGACTTCCTCTACGCCCTCTACGCCGAGGTCCACACCGCCCGCGGGCGCGGGCAGCTCGCACGGTACTCGGCGTTCCTCACGCCGGCCGCCGCCGCGTCCTTCCAGGGCCCGCCCCTCCGGGAGGTTCGCGACATCGTCATCGGAGCGATGACCTTCACCGACGCCCGCGGCACGCGAAGCGACGCCCCGATGGCCGTCGTCCGTGTCCACTTCGAGACGAACTACACCGAGGTGTTTGAGGGCGCCGGCGGCGCCGCGGCCGAGCACAGCTACTACGCCGTCGAGGAATGGACCCTCGCGCGCAAGCGCGGCGTGCAGTCACGCACCCCGGATCGCGCCCGCCTGTTCGCGTGCCCGTCTTGCGGCGCGCCGCTCGACGCGGTGACGTCCGGCGTCTGCGCCCACTGTGGCAAGACGGCGCAGAGCGGCGACTTCGACTGGGTCGTGCAGCGCGCCGATCTCGTGAGCCGGACCCCGCGCGGTCCGATGCTCACCGGCGACACGCAGGAGGAGGGCACCGACGCTCCCACGGTGGTCGACCCGCAGGCGCAGGCCTCGATGCTCGCCCTCGTGGCGGACGACCCGACGCAGGGATGGTCCGGCTTCCAGGGGCGCGTCGGCCTCATCTTTTCCGAGTTCCAGGCCGCGTGGTCCGCGCGCGACCTCGCGGGCATGCGCCCGTACATGACCGATCGTCTCTTCGAGGCGCAGGCGTTCTGGGTGGAGGCATACCGGAAGCAGAAGCTCCGCAACGTCACCGAGAACGCACGCATCCTCGGGATGGAGCTCGCGCGGGTCAGCCGGGACAGGTTCTTCGACGCGATCACGGTGCGCGTCTGGGCCACGAGCCTCGACTACACGCTCACGGACGAAGGCGGGCGCGTGGTTGCCGGCAGCAAGTCCCGGGAGCGCAAGTACTCGGAGTACTGGACCCTGATTCGAAGCCGCGGGCGAAAAGGGGCGACGCGTACGGACCGCGCCTGCCCCAACTGCGGCGCACCCCTCGAGATCAACATGGCCGGGGTGTGCAAGTTCTGCCAGGCCAAGGTCACCACCGGCGACTTCGACTGGGTGCTCACCCGCATCGAGCAGGATGAGGTCTACGCAGGCTGAGGAGGGGCTGGCGAGAGGCGGCGCACTGCCGGCCATGCTGCGGCGAGCGGCATCGCGACGAAGGCGCACACGAGGACGAGCGGCTGCGTGACCAGGCCGACGGCCGACAGGACCGCGAGCAGCCCCAGGGCGCCCAGCCTCGCCTGCACGTACCGCAGCGCCTTGCGGGGTGCGACAGCGAGGACGAGATCCGTCGGCAAGAGAACCAGGAGCACCCAGTTGCGCGTGACTTCCGGGTAGGCTGCCCCCAGCGCCACGCCGTCCACCGCGAGCCCTACGAGGCCCAGGACGAGCCCCAGCGCCACGAGCACGTAGCCAACCCTCCCCGGGGACCGTCGGACCGTCCAGAGAGCAGCGCCGGCCATCAGGGCGCCAAGGAGGGCCAGCACGATACGACCCGCGTTGGTGCTCGTCTTGGGCACGAACATCTCGCGGCGCTCGTACACCACCGTCGGAGCGGCCCCCATGCGCGCCTGCACCGCGTCCCTCAAGTTGGCCGGCAGAAAGAGCGCCTCCCACGCCGTCATCGGCCTGTCCGCCGGGTTCCCCAGAAAGAGCGCCAGCCCCGTCAGCTCCAGCGCGCTGCCGGAGAACCCTCCCTCCGTCGCCGCTCGAAAGGTTGGCGCCTCGGGGGCCGCAGCGACCGGGCGCAACGCCCCGCCGCTCGCCTTGTCGATCGCGTCTCGGATGGGGGTCGTGCAATTGTAATAGTAGGGGTGATACGCGTAGGAGGCGTGCGCGGCGACCGACGCCTCCAGGGACGCCGCGAGGGACGCGACCTGGGCCTCCGACATCGGCAAATCCTGCGTCCAAATGGTGCGTCCCTGCGCCGTGAAGGCCGCAATCAGGATCGAGCGCGTGACCGCGATAGGCAAGAATCGCGGGCGCCCACGGTAGGTGTCCCAGACGAGCCTGAGTGCGCCTCCAGGGGCATCATCCTGGATGCCGAAGTCGTAACACCGGGCTTCGGGCGCCCCTTCGCCCCGGGCAGCCTCCCCGATGCATACGGCGCTATGGCCGTAGCGGGCGAATATTTCGCTCCCGGTGCCTATCGTCACGAGCTCCGCGCGGGCCGCGGCTGCCTGACGAGGAGCGCCCAGGACCGCAACGAGACATAGGAGCGCCAAAAGGAACGAAACGGCCCGCCGGCAGCCCGTGCTTCGCGCCGGACGGCTGCCGCCCAGAGAAGTCAGGCCCAGGATCCGGGACGCCACGCGGCGCACCATCGGAGGGGACGCGGGGCTCTGTCAATGCACTTTCGTGGGTGAGTGCGTTGCTTGACACTCCGAGCTCGAGCGTGATAGCCGTCGTCGCATTTCTTGCTGTTTGCTGCCGTTCTTTCGACCAATCCACACGGGAGGTTCTAATGAATTTGGTTACGAAGTCGTTTGTGTCGCTTGCGGTTCTGATTGTGGGCATCGGCTGCGGCGGTTACCCCTCCGGGTCGCTCTACGACTCCACGACGGTTCCGCACGGCGTCGATCGCCAGGAGCTCTCGGGCCCCGGCAAGGCCGGCGAAAAGGGCGGCGAGACCTGCGCGACGGGCATCCTCGGCATCGTGTCGTTCGGCGATGCGAGCGTCGACGCGGCCAAGAAAGAGGCGAAGGTCACGGAGCTCAGCTCCGTCGAGTTCCGTCACTTCAGCATCCTCGGCATCTACACGCAGGGCTGCACCGAAGTTCACGGCAAGTAGTTTCTTTTATCTCTTTACTTATCTCGACTTGGACGGGAGGCATTATCGCCTCCCGTTTGGTTTTTAAGCGTCTCGGGTTGCCCGTCGACGGAGCCTCATTGCCCGAGACCTCGAATGAGGATGCTCACGGGAATCCGCAGCTTGCCGTAGATGGCCCACGCGGGGTCCATCGACTCGGCGCCGCGGTACTCCCCCTCGACGCCGACGAGCGCCCACCCGAAGGCGAGCATCCCGCCGGCGTGACCCTTCACGTCCATCATCGCGCCAATTTGCCCCCAGAAGCCCGTCTCGAGCAGTGACACTTCGGCTTGGAGCCCGAAGGTTGCGGGCGACAGCCCGGAGTACTCGTAGGTGATGCCGAGCGTCTCCAGGAGAGGGTCGCGAACGAGGGTCACTCCTGCCCGGGCTCTGGCGAAGGCGATGCTGTCGACTGGGTGGGCGAAAACGGCGCCGACCCCGCCCTCCAGGTTCGCGTCCCAGGTGACTCCGCGGGAGAGCAGCCGATCCATCCGCGGGCTGCGCACGAAGACCAGCTTCTCGTCCCCCATCGGGATGGGCTTCTTCGCCTGGGGAAGCGCCGCCGGCGGCGGTGGAGGTGCGCTATCCGACGGGGGCGTGGCGGGCGCAGTCGGCGGCGCTGCATCCTGCGAGGTCGGTGGCACGGGCGCCGTGTCCTCGGGAGCCTCTCGCGCGTGCGGCGGATCCTCGGCGTACGCCGGGAGGGCGCCGAGGGCGGCAACGCTCGCGGCGAGGGCCGCCAGCAGTCTCCGGGCGGCGAGGCTCAATGCAGATCCCAGCCGATCCCGAACTTGACGGTCGCGAACGAGGTGCTGTTCGGCTCCCCGGCGGGGGCGAGATAATTGTAGATGTACATCATCTGCAGGCCGAGGGTCGTGACGAGGCCATCGTTGCCGAAGGCGTGGGAGCCAAAGTGTGCAGCGAGCCCGAGCTCTCCGTAGGGCTGGAAGGTGCCAAAGCTGAAACGGCTCTGCAGCAGGTCGAAGTGCAGATTGGAGCCGAGGATCGCGTAGCCACTCACGGGGTCCGGCTGCCCGTAGTACGCGATGCCGGTGAGCCAGGATACCGTCTTCGTGTCCGGGGCGAGGAGGAGCTGAAAAGCGTTGTGGAGGCCGATCGGGAGCGCCTCGCCGCCCGCCTGCTTCATCAACGCGTGGAGCTTCGGCGTGAAGATCGACTCGAACCCCGCGATGGGCCCGCTCGAGGCGTTTCGCCCCGACAGATTGTAAGACTCGCCACCGTAGACGTCCGACCATCCGGCGCAGCCCGTGGTCCCGGTCCCGAGCAAGCAACAGACGGCTCCGGTACGTACGAAGCGTCGGACCCTCATCTCAATCGGCCGGACCGAACATCTCGTCCGCGATGCGGCGCACCGCGCTCGCGATGCGCGGGTCTCCCGGCAGCGGCTCGGGCACCATGCCATTCGCTGCGCGCGACGCACGTGCCATGAAGTCCTGCAGGTTGGCGCGCGCGGTGAGCTCTCCGGTCGCGTGAAGCTCGAAGAGGTAGCCGAGGTGCTGGCTCCTCGTGAACCGCCTGTGGATCTCGCGCTTGCCCTCGAAGTAGGCGTACGCGGCGCTCCGAGTCGGGAACTGGCCAAACGACCCGACGTAGTGGGCCTCGTCCTTGTAGAGGCCCGCGGGTAGCGCGGTATCGAGCGGCACGCCGAGCCAGCGCATGGCGGTCTTCAGCGACGCGTTGTCCCGGACGGGGACGAGGCCGTGCGCCTTCGCTCCTCCCGATTCGAGGGCAAGCTCGAGGAGCTCCGTGCAAAAGAGCTTCTCGTGCTCGTCGTATCGGAAGTAGGCGTCGAACTCGGTCTTATCCTCGTAACGCTTCTTCGCATAGGCGACGATCGCCTCCCCGGAGGCGCCGTCGGGCGGGTCGAAGACCTCGCCGTACAGGTTTGGCACGGCGTAGAGCTCGAACGGCGTACGGCGCACCTCGCCGCTCACGTTGTCGAGCACGCGGCTATGGAGTCGCACGTGATAATCGCCTGTTGCCTGGTACACGTACGGGACACCGTCCTCGATGCTGACGATTCCCGAGTGCGTGAAGAGGAAGAACTGGTCGGGGATGAGCGAGAAGACGAAGCTCAGGTCTCCCTTGGCCTCCGTGAGGACGATCTGCCCGTTCCGGAGCGGCAATCCCAGGTAAGTCGGTCGATGCTCGGGGTTCTTAGCCTCGTAGAAGTTGAAGCGGCCCGAGCTCTCCGCGCAACCCGTCACGCTCAGCCCGAGCAGCAGGGCCAGCGTCCCGTGAAGGAGCCGCGTTCGGGTCACGGACCACCCGTTGCCGCGGGGGGCGGGGGGGGCGCCGGGGCCGGGGTGGCCACCTCCGTCGCGGGCGGCGGCGGGGCAACAGGGGAGGGCTCCTGCGCGGCCGTCGTCGCCGCGGCTGCGGGCGGGGACGGTGGCGCAGGGGCAGCGGCCGTCGCCTCCCCCGACGGGCGAGCCTTGGGGCAGAAGTTGCTGAGCCCGCACTCGGTCGTCTGCTCGAACGTCGCGTGGACGGGCGGCGGAATGGAGACGCAGCCCGCGAGCGACGCCAGTGGGCTCGGCAGACCGGCGAGCAATACGAGCCAGCGCATGGCCCCCCACGTACATCGATTGGGAGGCCTTGGCTAGCCCGTGGCGCCTTCCACGCAGGCTCGCGAGGGTGTACGGCGGGACACCAACAGGGAGGCAACCATGTCCGCGACGACCGGGAGTTTCGTTTGGCACGAGCTTCACACGAATGACCGCACCAAGGCGCTCAAATTCTACGCGGCGCTCATGGCCTGGGAGACGAAGGACGTGCAGATGGGGCCGGGCGAGCCGTACGGTCTCTGCTTCGTCAATGGCAAGGACCACGCGGGCATCACCAAGTCGATGGCGCCGGCCCACGTCCCGCCGCACTGGCTCCCGTACGTCGCTGTCGACGACGTAGACGTCTCGGTGGCCAAGGTGCAGGAGCTCGGCGGCCGTCTTCTCATGCCGGCCATGGACATCCCCGACGTCGGTCGCTTTGCCCCGGTCACCGATCCGCAGGGCGCCGCCTTCGCGCTCTACAAGGACTCCAAGGTGCGAGCTGCCGAGGCCGGTGTTCCGGCGCTCGGCGCCTTCTGCTGGGAGGAGCTCATGACGAGCGACCCCGAGGGCGCCGCCAAGTTCTACGCGGGCGTCTTCGGCTACACCGTCGAGTCCGTCGACATGGGACCGATGGGGACGTACCGCATCCTCAAGACCGGGGACAAGCAACGGGCGGGGATCATGATGCTACCGGGGCAGGCTCGGCAGCACGCGCACTGGCTCGCGTACCTTCACGTCGCGGACGTCGACCAGGCGACGCGCAACGCGAAGGAGCTGGGCGCCAAGGTGCTCGTCAACCCGATGGACATCCCCAAGATCGGCCGCTTCAGCGTGCTGGAAGACCCGACGGGCGCGGCCATCGCCCTCTTCAAGGGCGCCTGAAGCCGAGCCCCCTCAGCCCTTCAGCAAGCCGGAGAGCACCTTGAGCAGGCGGGCGAGCGCGCCCGTCTGCTCGTCCGTCTGCGGCGGCTCGGGGTCCGGGTCGGGGCGAGCGGCGATGTCCAGAAGCGTCTCGAAGGTGCTCCGCGGCACGAACGTGCCTACGCACTCGCTGCACCGCCAGAACGACTGGCCGTCTGGCCCGTAGGGTTGTAGCGCCAGCGCCCGCTTGCAGTGGGGGCACGCGGCGCGGCTCGCGGCCATCGCGGGCGCGGGCGCCGACGGGATCGAGAGCGGAGCCGCCTGAAACGCGACCTGCGCGAGGTCGCCGTCGAACCAGTCGACCCAGAGCCCCTTGCAGCCTGGGCAGACGTCGACGGTCGCATCGGCGAGCTGCCTCGCCTCCATCTCGACCGAGCAGGCGGGGCAGAGCAAGAGGGGGGTGCGGTATTCCTCGTTCATGGGGGCCGTCCTTCTAGCACCTGGTCGGGGAGTCGTCGCGGCTTGGACGAGATGGCTTACCCCGGTCCAGCTCGTGCGGCTATTCTCCGCGGACCATGTCTCAACCCGTCTTGCCGAAGCACGCGCGTGTGGTCGTCGTTGGGGGCGGAATCATCGGCTGCTCCGTGGCGTACCACCTGGCCCACATGGGGTGGAAAGATGTCGTGCTCCTCGAGCGCGACCGCCTAACCTCCGGGACCACGTGGCACGCCGCCGGGCTCATGGTCACGTTCGGCTCCACGTCCGAGACATCGACCGAGATGCGCAAGTACACCCGCGATCTCTACAGCCGGATCGAGGCCGAGACGGGGCTGACGAGCGGGTTCAAGCCGATCGGCTTCATCGAAGTGGCGATCGACAAGGACCGCCTCGACGAGTACCGCCGCGTCTCGGCGTTCAACCGGTACTGCGGCGTGGACGTGCACGAGATCTCGCCCTCGCAGGTGAGGGACCTCTTCCCGATCGCCCGCACCGACGACATCCTCGCCGGCTTCTACGTGAAGGAAGACGGGATGGCGAACCCGGTCGACATCACGATGGCGCTGGCGAAGGGCGCCCGGATGCAAGGGGCGACGATCCTCGAGGGCGTGTCGTGCACAGGCGTCCTCCACAAGGGGAGCGGGGCGACGAAGGCCGTCGCGGGGGTGAAGACGTCGCTCGGGGACATCGAGGCCGAGTACGTCGTCAACTGCGCCGGCATGTGGGCGCGCCAGCTCGGCGCCAAGTCGGGGATCAACATCCCGCTGCAGTCGGCGGAGCACTACTACCTCATCACGGACAAGATCCCGGGCCTCCCACCGAACCTACCGGTCCTGGAGGACCCGGCGTCCTGCGGCTACTTCCGCGAGGAGGTGGGGGGCCTGATGGTGGGGCTGTTCGAGCCTGTGTGCGCGCCGTGGAAGATCTCTGGGGTGCCCGAGGACTTCTCCTTCGGCGAGATCACGCCCGACTGGGATCGGATGGGGCCGTACGTGGAGACGGCCATGCGCCGCGTGCCCATCACGATGGAGACGGGCGTCCGCAAGCTCTTCTGCGGGCCCGAGAGCTTCACCCCGGATCTCCAGCCCGTCGTCGGCGAGGCGCCGGAGCTCAAGAACTACTTCGTCGCCGCGGGCCTCAACTCGATCGGCATCCTCACGGGCGGCGGGCTCGGGCGGGTGCTCGCGCACTGGATCATCAACGGAAGCGCGGACGTCGACATCACCGGCTTCAACATCGACAGGCTCCACACCTACCAGAGCAACCCCGAGTACCGGAAGACGCGGACGGTGGAGTCCCTCGGGATGGTCTACCAGTGCCACTACCCGACGCGCTCGATGATGACGGCCCGCGGCGCCAAGCGCTCCGCCGTCCATGATCGGCTCGCGGCGCGGGGCGCGTACTTCAAGGACGTGAGCGGCTGGGAAGGGCCCGACTGGTACGCGCCGCCCGGCGTGGAGCCGAAGGTCGACAGGCTCTCCTTCGGCAGGCAGAACTGGTTTCCCTACTGGCAGGCCGAGCACGAGGCCACGCGCGAAGGCGTCATCCTCATGGACATGTCCTTCATGTCCAAGTTCTGGGTCCAGGGCCGCGACGCGGGGCGGTGGCTCAACTTCATCTCCGCCAACAACGTGGACGGCGCTCCCGGCGTCATCACGTACACCCAGTGGCTGAACGAGGGTGGCAAGCTCGAGGCGGACCTCACCGTCACGAAGGTCGACGACGAGCGCTACTGGGTGGTCGCCTCCGACACGGCGCTCCGGCATGTGGAGACGTGGATGCGGAGGAACATCCCCTCGGACGCGCACGCCTTCGTCACGGACGTCACCTCCGGCTACGCGCAGATCAACATCCAGGGCCCTCGGTCACGCGAGCTCCTTCAATCGATCACGACCGTCGACCTCTCGAACGAGGCGTTCCCCTTCCGTACGGCGCGCGAGATCGACATCGGCTTCGCCCGCGCGCTCTGCGTGCGCATCACGTACCTGGGAGAGCTCGGCTACGAGCTGTACATCCCGGCGGAGCAGGCCGCGCACGTGTACGACCGCCTGGTCGTGGCCGGCGAGCCCGTGGGGCTGCGGCACGCGGGGCTCAAGGCGCTCGCGAGCCTCCGGATGGAGAAGGGCTACCGCGACTACGGCCACGACATCGACAACACCGACTCCGTGCTCGAGGCCGGGCTTGGCTTCGCCGTCGACATGAAGAAGCCCGGCGGCTTTCTCGGCAAGGAGGCGGTCGAGGCGAAGAAGGCGAAAGGCCCGCTCACGCGCCGGATCGTCCAGGTGCTCGTCAAGGATCCCGAGCCCATGCTCTTTCACGCGGAGGTCGTGAAGAGGAGCGGCAGGGCAATCGGGTACGTTCGTGCTGCGTCCTATGGCTTCACGGTCGGGGGCGCCGTCGGGCTCGTCATGGTCGAGGCGGGCGAGCCCGTGACCCAGGCGTACCTGGACGCGGGGAGCTGGGAGGTCGAGATTGCCGGCAAGTCGTACCCGGCCGTGGCGTCGCTCAAGCCTCTCTACGACCCGGAGAATAAGCGTATCAAGGGCTGACCGTGTCCGCGCCCCGCGTCCTGTTCGTCTCCAAGCCGCTCGCGCCCCCGTGGCACGACGGATCGAAGAACCTGGTCCGTGACATCGCGACGTACCTGACGCGCGCCGAGCCGACCGTCCTCACGACACCGGGCGCGCCGCCTCTTGGCCCCCGCGTGACGATGGACCCGGTCTACCGTGACGCGGGCCGCTTCGTGCCGGCGCTGACCGCGAACGCGCGCGTCCTCGTCCGGCTCGTCTCCGGCGATCCACTGGACATGTGGCACTTCGTGTTCGCGCCGAACGCCGCGTCCTCGAGCGCGGCGCGTCTGGCCCGAGGCGTGCGCCGGGGATCGGGGTGGAAGGGGCCGGTCGTGCAGACGGTCGCGAGCGCACCCAGGAGCTTCGACGGGGTGGCGCGGTGGATCTTCGGCGACCGCGTGGTCGTTCTCACGGAGTGGATGCGCGCCCGCCTCGTCGCGCACGGCGTGCGGGCTGACGTCGTGCGAATCATCGCGCCCTGCGCGGCCGCCCCGGCGACCCCTTCGCCCGAGGCGAGGGCGCGCGCGAGAGAGCTGCACGGCTTGGGCACCGGGCCGCTCGTCGTCTACCCTGGCGACTACGAGGTCTCGACCGGCGCCCGCACCGTCGCGGACGCCGCCCCCGCGATCCTGCGCAAGGTGCCCGAGGCCACCATCGTCTTCGCGTGCCGCGCGAAGACCAAGGGCGCGGGCCCGGCCCGCGACGCAATCGCATCCAAGCTGAAGGCCGATGGGCTCGAAGGCCGGACCAAGCACCTCGGTGAGATCGACGACCTGCCGGCGCTGCTCGCCGAGGCCAGCGTCGTCGTGTTTCCAGTGGACGACCTCTACGGCAAGGTGGACCTGCCGCTCGTCCTGCTCGAGTCGCTCGCGCTCGGCGCGCCGCTGGTGCTGGCGAAGGGAGGCCCCCTCGAGGCCATCGATGCAGCTCGCTTCGTGGAGCCGCAGGACGGCGAGAGGCTCGCCCGCGAGGTCCTCCGGATCCTCCAGCGTTCGGGCGAGGGCCTGGAGATGGCGGAGCGCGGCAAGGCTCTCTACGCGGCCCGGTTCGAGCCGCGGGTGGTCGCCGCGGAGTACGACCAGCTCTACGATGAGCTCCACCGCGGGGCTCCGAGGCTCACCGACTCGTGAGCATTGGTGCCGGGCCCCGACTTGGGTACGTTTCGACTCCATGAGCACCGACAACGCGCACTCCGATGCCCTCGTCTTCTTCGGCGCCACCGGGGACCTCGCCTACAAGAAGATCTTCCCGGCCCTCCAGTCGCTCGCTCGCCGCGGACGGCTCGAGGTCCCCATCGTCGGCGTCGCCAAGTCGGGCTGGGGAAGGGACCAGCTCGTCGAGCGCGCCCGCGCCAGCGTCACGGAGTACGGAGGTCTCGACAAGGACGCCTTCGAAAAGCTCGTGTCGCGCCTGCGGTACGTCGACGGTGACTACGGCGAGAAGGCGACGTTCGACCAGATCAAGAAGGAGCTCGGCGGCGCGAAGCGCCCCATCCACTACCTGGCCATCCCCCCCAGCATGTTCCCCAAGGTCATCGAGCAGCTCGGGAACGCCGGCCTCGCCAAGGACGCGCGGGTCGTCGTCGAGAAGCCGTTCGGTCGCGACCTCGAGTCCGCGCGGTCCTTGAACCGGACCATCCTCGCGGCGTTCCCGGAGAGCTCGGTCTTCCGCATCGACCACTACCTCGGCAAGGAGGCGGTGCAGAACATCCTCTACTACCGCTTCGCCAACGCGTTCCTCGAGCCCATCCTGAACCGCAACTACGTCGAGAACGTGCAGGTGACGATGGCCGAGTCCTTCGGCGTGAAGGGCCGCGGCAAGTTCTACGACGAGACGGGCGTGATCCGGGACGTCATCCAGAACCACCTGCTCCAGATCATCAGCTACGTCGCGATGGAGGCCCCGTCGAGCACGTACGCCGAGGCCATCCGCGACGAGCAGGCGAAGGTGCTTCGCACCGTGCGGCCGATGAGCGTGGACAACGTCGTGCGCGGGCAGTTCCGCGGCTTCCGGCAGGAGCCCGGCGTGGCCCCCGACTCGTTCATGGCCACGTACGCGGCGCTGCGGATGTTCGTCGACTCGTGGCGCTGGGACGGCGTCCCGTTCTTCGTCCGCGCCGGCAAGTCGCTCGCCAAGACGTGCACGGAGGTCATGATCGAGTTCAAGAATCCGCCCCAGGTCGTGTTCAAGGAGCCCGCGCCCAAGATGGGCAACTACCTCCGCTTCCGCCTGAACCCGACGGTCGAGATCGCGCTCGGCACGCGCGCCAAGACGCCGGGCGAGCGGATGGTGGGCCAGCCTGTCGAGCTCTCGGTCGTCGCTCAGCCAGGGCAGGGCGAGGACGGCCGCATGGAGGCCTACGAGCGGCTGCTGGGCGACGCGATGGCCGGCGACGCGACGCTCTTCGCGCGGCAGGACGTCGTGGAGGCGGCGTGGGCCATCGTCGACCCGATCATCCACGGGCCGAGCCCGATGTTCGACTACGACCCGGGAACGTGGGGGCCGAAGGAGTCCGACGCGCTCGTGGAGGGGGTCGGAGGGTGGAACACGCCGACGTGAAGGCCGTTCAGGGCAGGGTGAAGCTCCCGATGGTGCCGGTCGAAACGCATGCCCCCGCATCGGGCGCCGAACCGGGCGACGCCGCGTAGTAGAGCCGCACGGAGTCGACGGCGAGCGCGATGGGCGGCGGCGTCACGCAGCCGAGGAGCACGGGGGTCGCGCCGCTGTTCGCCGTCTTGGAGAGGCGCATGATCTGGCCGCTGCCCGTGGGCGCGATCTCGGACCAGTACACGTAGCTCGTGTCGACCGCGATGGCGGAGGGCTGGAGGCGACCCGTCGCGAGCGGGGAGACGGTCGTCGAGGGAGGGGTGACGGTGCGGATCTCTCCTTGCCCCGCGCTCGCCCCGGTGGTGGTCCAGTAGAGTGCGGCCCCGTCGGTGGCGATGCCCTGGGGGGAGCTCTCGCCCGGGATCGTCGTGTTCTCGGTGTTGCCGAGGTAACCCACGATCGAGGTGGCCGTCCCCCAGTAGACCTGGCCGTTCAGGTACACGATCGAGGAGGTGGTCGGCAGGAGGGATGCCGTGTTGACGTGCACGAGCTGCGCACCCCCAGGGCAGGCTGCGTTCGCCGTGACGCCGCGCGCGAGCGAGTAAAGGTACTCTCCGTCGGAGGTGACGTAATAGACGTCCGAAGGCGAGAGCGTGGCGAGCGCGGTGGAGGTGTTGCCGACGACGACGCCCTCGCTCACGGGGCGACCCTCCTGGGTGGCGAGGCTTCCGACGCCGGCGTCGCACGCGGGAACCGCTGGGGGCGAGCCATCGGCGGAGACTGCGTAGTACTCGTCCTGGCTGACCCAGTAGACGGTCGTACCGTCGCTGGCCAGGCCGGTCGCGGGCGGGATCGGCACGCTGGGCACGTCGACCTTCGTGAGGTTGGTGCCGTCGCCGCCGATGCGCCAGGTACCGTTGGTCTGGGTCCAGAAGACGTTGCCTCCCGCCACTGCCAGGGCGGTCGGCTGGCAGGCGGACGCGATGGCTGTCCCCGCGGGGCACGCGGCGGGCGACGAGTCGGGCTCGGCGCTGTCTGCGACGGCGTCGGGCGTGGACGAGTCGGGCGGAGCCGCGGGGCTGTCGGCGGCGAGGACCGTGTCGGGGGTGCTGTCGGATGGCCCGAGGGTGTCTGCCGAGGCCGCGGTGTCTGCCACGACGGTGACGTCGGGCGCGGCCGCGTCGCCTGCGTCCCGACCCGACAGGTCCCCGAGCGAGGGAAAGCAGCCCGAAGCGCCGATCAACGCAGCCGGGAGACAGGCGGTTGCGAGGACGGGCCAACGCTTGCGCACGGCGCGACTCTACCACCAAGCCCCGCGGCCGGGCGACGTGCCCGCGGGGTGCCGCGCGGCCAAGCTCGTGGGTACGGGGGGGCGACCCCGGCACCCTGTGGTAGATCGTTTGCTCCCGCCATGAGCCAGACGTCCTCCCAGATCCGCGCCGCGTTCCTCGACTTCTTCCGCTCGCAGAGCCACGAGGTCTGCCCCAGCGCTCCGCTCGTCCCGCAGAACGATCCGACGCTGATGTTCACCAACGCCGGGATGGTCCCCTTCAAGGACGTCTTCACCGGCAAGGACACGCGGCCCTACAAGCGAGCCACCTCCAGCCAGAAGTGCATCCGCATCTCCGGCAAGCACAACGACCTCGAGAACGTCGGCGTCACCGCGCGCCACCACACGTTCTTCGAGATGCTCGGCAACTTCAGCTTCGGCGACTATTTCAAGGAAGACGCCATCGCCTTCGCGTGGGAGTTGCTCACGAAGGTCTACGGCGTCCCCGCGGACCGGCTCGTCATCACGGTGTTCGGCGGTGACCCGGCCGACCCGAGCCTCGGGCCGGACGACGAGGCGCGCGCGATCTGGCGCAAGGTCACGGGCTTCGGGGACGAGCGGATCATCGGCCTCGGGCTCAAGGACAACTTCTGGCAGATGGGGGACACGGGGCCGTGCGGGCCGTGCACCGAGATCCACTACTTCCACGGCGGCGCGGGCTCCGCGCCCGTCGACCTCGCGACCTTCGGCGCCGAGCCGACGGCGGACGGCCAGGGCTGGATGGAGATCTGGAACCTCGTCTTCATGCAGTTCGACCGTCGCAGCGAGAACGGGGCATTCATCCTCGACCCGCTCCCGAAGCCGTCGGTGGACACCGGGATGGGGCTCGAGCGCATCAGCAGCGTGCTCCAGGGCAAGTCGAGCAACTACGACACCGATCTCCTCCGCGCCCTCGTGGACAAGGCCTCGGAGATCTCCGGCAAGCCCTACCGGGGCACGCTCGCGGACGACGACGTCTCGATGCGTGTCATCGCCGACCACGCGCGGACGACGGCGTTCCTCGTCTCGGAGGGGATCTCGCCGAACCGAGACGGTCGGGAGTACGTCCTCCGCCGCGTCATGCGGCGCGCGATCCGGCACGGGCACAGGCTCGGCATCACGAAGCCGTTCCTCCACGAGGTCGCCGATCTCGTCGTCTCGCTCATGGGCGATCAGTACCCCGACCTCGTGAGCAAGCAGAGCCTCATCCGGTCGGTCACGGAGGAGGAGGAGGTCCGCTTCCGGGCGACGCTCGACCGCGGGCTCAAGATCCTCGAGGAGGAGATCTCGGTCGTGCGTGGCCAGGGCGGCACGCAGATCCCGGGGGCGGCGGCGTTCAAGCTGTCCGACACGTTCGGCTTCCCGCTCGACCTCACGCAGGTCATCGCGGAGGAGCGCGGCGTCGCGGTCGACCTCGAAGGCTACGAGAAGGCGCTCGAGGAGCAGCGCGCGCGCAGCGAAGGCTCGAAGGTCGGCGACGCGGCCGTCCTCGACGTGTGGCGCAAGGCGCAGGAGGCGATCGCCGCGCGCGTGCCATCGGGCGTGCGCTTCACGGGCTACGACCGCGAGGACGACAAGGGGACCATCCTGGCCATCGTGAAGGGCGCAGCGCTCGTCGACCGCGCCGAGGCAGGGGAGGAGGTCGCGCTCGTGACCGACACGACGCCCTTCTACGGAGAAGCGGGCGGGCAGGTGGGCGACGAGGGGACGATCACCGCCGCGGCCGGCCGCTTCACGGTGGCCGACGCGCAGAAGCCGCTCACAGGGCTCACGGTTCACGTCGGCAAGGTGGCCGAGGGCGCCATCGCCGTCGGTGACCTTGCGAAGCTCGAGGTCGATCACGAGCGTCGCAGCGCGACCCGCCGCAACCACTCGGCGACGCACCTGCTCCACTGGGCGCTCCGCACGGTGCTCGGCGATCAGGCGGCGCAGAAGGGCTCGCTCGTGGGGCCCGACCGGCTGCGCTTCGACTTCTCGCACGGAAAGGCCGTCTCCCCCGAGGAGGTCGCCCGCATCGAGGACCTCGTCAACGCGAAGATCCTGGGCAACGCGCCCGTGCAGACGCAGGTGCTCCCCATCGAGGAGGCGAAGAAGACCGGCGCGATGGCGATCTTCGAGGAGAAGTACGGCGACGTCGTTCGCGTCCTGACGATGACGGCGGACTCGGTCGAGCTCTGCGGCGGCACGCACGCACGGGCGCTCGGCGACATCGGGCTCTTCAAGATCGTGAGCGAAGGAGGGGTCGCTGCCGGCGTCCGCCGCATCGAGGCGGCGACGGGCACGAACGCGCTCGCGTACGTGCGCCAGCTCGAGGGCACCGTGAAGACGGCGGCCCGCGTGGCCCGCTCCGGGACGGCCGACTTGCCGGAGAAGATCGAGAAGCTCATCGAGCAGAGCCGGGCCCTCGAGAAGGAGCTCGCGGACACCAAGAAGAAGCTCGCGATGGGCGCGGGCAGCGGCGGGGGCGGCGTCGACGAGATGCTGCGCGCGGCGCGCGAGGTGCCCGGAGGCAAGGCGCTCGCCGTGAAGATCGACGCGGCCGACTCCGCGACGATGCGCGAGCTCGCCGAGCAGCTCCGCGACAAGCTGGGCGACGCCGTGGTGCTGGTCGCGTCGGCCAACGCGGGCAAGGCGCAGCTCGTCGTCACCGTGTCGAAGTCGCTCCTCGACCGGTACAAGGCGGGCGACGTCGTGAAGAAGGTGGCCGAGGTCGTCGGCGGGTCGGGAGGCGGACGACCCGACATGGCGCAGGCCGGCGGCACGCAGGTGGACAAGATCGACGAGGCGCTCGCGCGCTTCTACGCGGTCTTGTCCTAGGACCGGGCCAATGAAGCGAGGATGAGATCGACGGCAAGGCGCCGGCACGCGAGCTCCCTTCTCCTGCGGGGCGCTGCGCTTGGCGTCGCGTGGTCGGCGTGGACGGGAGACGCGCGCGCCGACGACGCGCCGGTCCCGCCTGCTCCCGTCCCGCCTGCTCCGGCTTCCCCCAAGCAGGCCGAGCCACCGGCGCGCCCGAGCCGGCTCGTGACCGTCAACCCGGGGCTCCTCGTGACGGATGTGTTCGGGCACGCGCCGGCCACCGGGGTCGGCGGCGAGCTGTCGTTCATGGTCTTCCCGCACGACATGGTCATCAAGTACGACGACGGGATGATCGGCATCGGTGGCTTCGGGCAAGCCCAGAGCTACGGGGAGGGGCAGACGCGGTACGCCGTCGGCGCGCAGGTGGGCAACGCCGTCGGGCTCGAGCTGGGCTACGCGTACCGCGCGCCCGGCGCCTCCTCGTACGCGGGGTTGCACTCCGTGCACGCCGGCGTCTTTCTGTCGCTCGGCGTCGTGGTGGGCTCGCTGCGCGCCTCTGTGCCGCTCGCGGCCGTGAACGAGGACGCCACGCATCCCTCGCCCGGCTTCGAGCTCGGTCTCAGCGTGGCGATCAAGATCCCCATCCCCATCGTGGGGGGCATCGAGCCTGGCTGTTGAGCGTCAGCGTGACGGGCGGCCTTCGAGCACCGTGCCGTCGCTGCCGATGGCACGGACGGAGCCTTGCCCGACGTGGAGCGCGAGGGTGCGGCAGTAGTGGCTCACGTCGTTGCCGAGCCGGACGTGATCCCAGCGTCCGCCCCAGCTCGCGCGCCTCCAGAGGACCGCGAGGCGGCTCGCGCCCGCCCACGCGTCGCCTTCCTCGTCGACTACGACGGTGGAGAGATCGCTCCGCGTCCAGCTCGCCTCCGAGATGACCCGGTCGCCTCCCTCGATGCGGTGGATGTGGCCGCCGGGCCCGACCGCGATCGCCGCGCCGCGCGGCAGGGCGGCGAGGGAGCCCATCGTGGCCCGCGTGCGCGCGCTCACGCGAAGCTCCTCCTTGGAGATGAGGACGAGGTCGCTCGCGTTGGTCGCGAGGAAGCTGCCCGAGGTGAGCCGCGTCACGGCCCGGAGCCGGGCGAGCCCCTCGATCTCGGCGTAGTTGCGGAAGGCGTCCCCGTCGAAGAACAGGACGACGCCGGGGTTTCGGCCCGCGGCGTCCGGCTTCTCGAGCCGTTCCCCCACGAACAGGACGCGGGGTCCGTCGGCGCACGCAGCCGCCAGGTGGAGCGTGGGGAAGGGGAGCGCAAAGACGTCGACCTGCCCGCCGGGGGCCATCCGCACGAGCGTTCCGACCTTGCCGAAGAGGTAGAGGCTCCCGTCGGGACCGAGCAGCGCGTGCGTGTGACGGTGCGGATCGAACGTCCCCGGTAGGTCGACGGCTCGCCACGCGCTGCCCTTCCACGCGCGTAGCCCCTGCCCGCCGCTGCCGACGCCGAAGGCGACCTGACCGTCCGCCGAGAAGGCTGCATGGTACAGGTTGCCTCCCTCGCCGGCCGGGGCCAGGCAACGCCAGGACCACTTGCCGGTCGGGTCGGCGCCATCCATCGGGTTTGCGCGGGCGCGCGGGACGGGCGGCGCCATCGGCGGCGCGGCTGGCGCGGGGGCCGCGACGCTCAGGCGGCCCCGCCTGGGCGCGCCCGGGTCCTGGAGGACCTGGAAGGTCTGCGTGACCGGCACGCCCTCCTCCGGCTCCGCGAGCCCGGCGCCGTCGACCGCGCACACAGCGACCGTGATGTTGTCCTGGCCGCCCCGCTCGTTGGCCGTGAAGACCAGGGACTCGGCGATCTGGTGGAGCGGCTCTCCCGTGCCGAGCGCGGCGCAGAGCTCGTCGTCCGAGAGCTTGTTCGACA
>Ga0302196_10001168_pt1 | contig 25048 bp, 25 predicted proteins | sample II_Bog_N1_3_FD_198794 | JGI IMG/M metagenome (GOLD analysis project Ga0302196, IMG submission 198794) | Peat permafrost microbial communities from Stordalen Mire near Abisko, Sweden - II_Bog_N1_3 | ecosystem: Environmental > Terrestrial > Soil > Wetlands > Peat | place: Sweden: Abisko...
CATCCCGCTGGCGGTGAAGCGCACGATCACCGAGCCGTCGGCCTGGGCTTCGACCACCTGAGTCGGATGAAAGCGCCAGCGCAGGGCGTCGGCGGCGCGGTCGGGCGCGATTCGCAGGACAACGTCCTCCTTGCCGCCCTGATAGATGCCGAACGAGCGGCTGGCGAAGTCCTGCAGGTCGAAGTCGGCGGGCGGCGTCGCGACCACATCGATCTGTTCAAGCGCGGCGATCCGATCCAGACGAAAGGTTCGCGGCTCGTTTGAGCCAAGCTCGGCGGCGACCAGATAGTTGTTGTGGCCGAACATCACCCCGAACGGCGCCACCTCGCGTCGCGCGCCAGGGCGCGAGCCGCCCTCATACCGAAAGCGCAGCGCCTTCATCGCCTTGATCGCGCCTCGGATCAGGCCGATCACCGCGGCGTCCTCGAACGGCCTGGGACCTGCCTGGACGGCGATGGTCTCGGCCCGCACCAGCGCCTCCACGTCGGGACCGAGCCGACGAAGCGTGGCGCTTCGCATCGCTGACCGAAGCTTAGTCTCCAGCGAGCTGAGGGCCAGGGCGCGGCCGGCGGCCCCGGCGGCGCGCAGGGCCTCGGCCGCCTTGGCGATCTCGACCAACTCCTCGGTGGTCGGATTCTGGAACAGGCCGTCCAGGCCGCCGACGATGCGAAATCGCTTGGATGGCGGATCCTCGATCTCCTCGAGATTGGCGAACAGGGCGCCGAGCGCATCGCGCATCCGCTCCACCGTGCGCCGCCCAACCCCGATGGCGGCGGCCATTTCATCCAGGGTCATGCCCTCGGCGCTGGCCGCCAGCCGGCGAGCGAGGTCGAGCAATTGGGCGGCCTTTTCATGTCTCATACCAACCCCTCAATCACCTTCACTCTCCGCCCCGCGACGCTTGGTGTCGCGAAACAGGGAAGGAGAACGCGTCCGAGGCGTCAATCGCTAGGCGTCGGGGCTTCACGGGCCCGGCGACCGATTCTGACGCAAGGTCATCCTAGGGTCTGAGCGTCGGGCCGCAAGGGCGGCCTCATTCGGTTCAAGGGAGACTGACCATGACCCCGCACCTGTTGGGCGCGAGCCTGCCTTTGCTGCTGATCGCCGGGCTGCTGACCTTTCAGCGCCTGTTGGCCCCGCTGCTGATCGCCATCGCCTGGCTGGTCGCCCTCCTCGTCCGCTCGCCGGTCGCCGCTCGGCATTTTCGGGCCATGCTGGGGCTCAGATTGAGCGGCCGGCCAAGTCATGGACGGTTGGGACGATATGGTGTGGGCGGCCATTTTTAGGAAAGCGTTGGTCAACAGGTGAATCGGCTATTTTACGGAACCGCCCATCCCGGCATTCGCCGGGATGGGCGGAAGAAAATTGGAGCCTTAGCTGAAACGGCCGAAGGTTAGTCCGGCCAGGTCGCCTCGCTGAGGGCCAGGGCCTCGCCGGCGAAGTGAAGACCGCCGCAGATGATCACGTGGGGCGCAGGACCGGGTGCGGCCAGAGCCTCCGCCAACGCCGCCTGAAGATCGGTCGCGGTCGCGGCCTGCAGCCCCGCCCTGCGCGCCGCGGCGGCCAGATCGTCCGGCTCGGCGGCGTTGTGCGAGTCAAAGCTGACGGTCAGCACCCGCGGCGCCAGGGCGTCGAACGGGGCGAAGAAGCCGTCGGCGTCCTTGCGCGCGAACATGCCGACGATCAGCGTCACCGGGCGACCGTCGCGCGCGGCGAGACGGCCGACGCTTTCGGCCACCGCCCGTCCGGCATGGGGATTGTGGCCGCCGTCCAGCCACAGGTCCGCCCCGCGCGCGGTCGCTTGCGCGCCCAGCGGCCCGGCGGTCAGCAGTTGCATCCGCGCCGGCCAGATGGCGTGGCTGACGCCATGGGCCAGGGCGGCCTCGTCGATGCGCGGATCGTCCAGCGCCAGCATCGCCGCCACCGCCAGGCCGGCGTTGTCGAACTGGTGGCCGCCATAGAGGTTCGGCGCCGGCAGGTCTAGCAGGCCCGTCTGCGTCTGCACCCGCAGTCGGCCATGCTCCTCGAAGGCGTCGACATCGCGGCCCATCAGGGTCAGGGGGGCGCCGGCCGCCTCGGCCTCCGCCTCGATCACAGCCTCGGCCTCAGGGCGTTGGCGGGCGCTGACGCAGGGGCGGCCGGGGCGGATGATCCCGGCCTTCTCCCAGGCGATCTTGGCCAGCCCCGGGCCCAGCCATTCCAGGTGATCGAGATCGACCGGGGTGATCACGCTGACCGCCGGGGCGTCGAACACATTGGTGGCGTCGAACCGCCCGCCCAAGCCGACCTCGATCAAGCAAAGATCGGCGGGCGTCTCGGCGAAGGCCAAGAGGGCGATGGCGGTGGTCATTTCGAAAAAGCTGATTGGCTGCCCGGCGTTGGCCGTCTCGGCCTTATCGATCAGCTGCGACATCCGGGTCTCGGTGATCAAGGTGCCGGCGACGCGGATGCGTTCGACGAAGCGCACCAGATGCGGCGAGGTCAGCACATGGACCTTCAGCCCGGCCGCCTCGGCCATGGCGCGCATGAAGGCGGTGGTCGAGCCCTTGCCATTGGTGCCGGCCACATGGATCACGGGCGGCAGCTGGTCCTGAGGCCGCCCCAGCGCCTCGAGCAGGCGCAGGATACGCCCGGTGGACAGGTCGATCAGCGACGGATGCAGGGCGCGCAGTCGGGCGACCAGCGCGTCCTGGGCTCGCAAGGGGTCGTACACGGCGCGGGGCCTCAGGCGGCGGGGCGGCGGGCGCGGCCCATCATCAAGGTGCCCAGGACTGAGCCCAGGGTCGCGGGCAGGGCCTTGCGGCCCACCACCGCGTCGACCATGCCCTTCTCGATCAGGTATTCTGCGCGCTGAAATCCCGGCGGCAGGGTCTCGCGGATGGTCTGCTCGATCACCCGCGGTCCGGTGAAGCCGACCAGCGCCCCCGGCTCGGCGAAATGGATGTCGCCGAGCATCGCATAGGAGGCGGTGACCCCGCCGGTGGTCGGATCGGTCAGCACCACGATATATGGCAGTCGCGCGGCCTTCAGATCCTGAATCGCCAGGGTGGTGCGGGCCATCTGCATGAGCGAGATGGCGCCCTCCTGCATCCGAGCCCCGCCCGAGGCGGTGAAGGCCACCAGCGGCGTGTCGCGGCGAACCGCCTCCTGGGCGGCGGCGATGAAGCCCTCGCCGGCGGCGGCGCCCAGCGAGCCGCCCATGAAGGCGAAGTCCTGGACCATGACCACGGCGGGCGCCCCATGGATGCTCCCGGCGCCGATGGCCACCGCGTCACGCTCGCCAGTGGCTTTGCGTGCGGCGGCCAGGCTGTCGCGGTAGGGTTTGCCCTCGACGAACTTGAGCGGGTCGTCGACGGTGGTCGGGGCGGCGATCCGCTCATAGGCGCCGCCGTCGAAGGTGTAGGAAAAGCGCAGGGCCGGTCCGATCCGCATGTGCCGGCCGGCTGGCGTCACCCACCAGGCCGCCTCCAGGTCCGGGCGATAGATCATCTCACCGGTGTCGGGGCACTTGACCCACAGATTTTCCGGCGTCTCGCGGCGTGCGACCAGATTGCGTACGCCCGGCGCGATCTTGGCCAGCCAACCGCCGCGGGCGGCGCGTGGGGTTGGTGTCGCGGCGACGGGCGGCGGGGCCGTAGATCCCCCGCGCGGGGGTTTGTTTTCAGACATGCTCATGCCGGGACAGAACTGGGCGCCAGTCGGGCTGATCGCACGGCGCGCGCCAGACTGGCAGCGGTATCGAGCACCCGGGCGGTCACATTTTCGTTCGCGCCGCCCAATTGGGCCAGACCCAGGGCCACTTCGTCCACCAGGGCGGAGCCGACCACCACCGCATCGGCGACGCGGGCCACGGCGGCGGCCCGCTCCGGCGTCTTGATCCCAAAGCCGACAGCGACCGGCAGACCGCTGGCCTTGCGCACGCGGGCCACGGCGGGGGCGACCACATCGGCGTCGGCCTCCTTGACCCCGGTGACCCCTGCGACCGAGACGTAATAGACAAAGCCGGAGGTGCGGCGGACCACCACCTCAAGCCGCGCATCATCGGAGGTCGGCGTCGCCAGACGGATCAGGGCCACGCCGGCGGCGTCGAGGGCGTCGGCCAGGGGATCAGATTCCTCGGGCGGGCAGTCGACGATGATCAGACCGTCAGCGCCGGCCTGGGCCGCGTCGTGGGCGAAGGCGTCGAAGCCGTAGCTCAGCACCGGATTGAGATAGCCCATCAGGATGATCGGGGTCGCCGTGTCGCCCAGCCGAAAGCCGCGCACCAGCTCCAGGGTCCCGCGCACGGTCATGCCGGCCTTCAGCGCCCGCTGGGCCGCGCGCTGGATCGGCGGCCCTTCGGCCATCGGGTCGGAGAACGGAAAGCCCAGCTCGATCAGGTCGGCGCCGGCGCCGGGCAGGCCCTTGAGGATGGCCAGGGCGGTCGCGGGATCGGGATCGCCGGCCATCACATAGGCGACGAATCCGGCGCGGCCCTCAGCCTTCAGCGCCGCAAAGCGGGCGTCGATACGCGATACGGTCAAATCGTGCGTCCCAGGTGCTGCGCGACGGTGGCGACGTCCTTGTCGCCGCGGCCGGAGAGCAGGAACACGATCACCCCGTCCTTGCCGAACTCCGCCGCCAACTCCGGCAACCGCGCCAGGGCGTGGGCCGGCTCCAGAGCGGGAATGATGCCTTCCAGCTCGGCGCAGCGCTGGAACCAGTCCAGCGCCTCATCGTCGGTGGCCGAAAGATAGGTGGCCCGGCCGACGTCGTGCAGCCAGGCGTGCTCGGGTCCGATGCCCGGATAGTCGAGCCCGGCCGAGATCGAGTGGGCGTCGGTGATCTGACCGTCGGCGTCCTGCAGCAGATAGGTGCGGTTGCCATGCAGCACGCCCGGCCGGCCGCCGGTCAGCGAGGCGGCGTGCTTGTCGGTGGCAAGGCCATGGCCGGCGGCCTCGACGCCCACCAGCCGCACGCCCTCGTCGGCCAGGAACGGATGGAACAGGCCGATGGCGTTGGAGCCGCCGCCGATGCAGGCCACCACCGCGTCGGGCAACCGACCCTCGGCCTCCAGGATCTGGGCGCGGGCCTCGGTCCCGATCACCGATTGGAAGTCGCGGACCATGGCCGGATAGGGGTGCGGACCGGCGGCGGTGCCGATCATGTAATAGGTGTCATGCACATTGGTCACCCAATCGCGCATCGCCTCGTTCATCGCATCCTTCAGCGTCGCAGCCCCGCTGGTCACCGGGCGCACCTCGGTCCCCAGGAGGTTCATGCGGAACACATTGGGTTTTTGCCGCTCGACATCGACCGCGCCCATATAGACCACGCAGGGCAGGCCGAAGCGGGCGCAGACCGTGGCCGAGGCCACGCCATGCTGGCCGGCGCCGGTCTCGGCGATGATCCGGGTCTTGCCCATCCGCTGGGCCAGCAGGATCTGGCCCATGCAGTTGTTGATCTTGTGCGCGCCGGTGTGATTGAGCTCCTCGCGCTTGAAATAGATCTTGGCCCCGCCGAGGTGCTCGGTCAGCCGGGCGGCGTAATAGAGCGGGCTGGGCCGGCCGACATAGTGGGTGAGGTAGCCGGCCAGCTCAGCCTGGAAGGCGGGATCGGCCTTGGCCGCCGCGTAGGCGCGCTCCAGCTCCAGCACCAGCGGCATCAGGGTCTCGGCGACATAGCGGCCGCCATAGTCGCCAAATCGGCCGACCGCGTCGGGATAGGCCGAATAGTCGTTAGCGTTGTTGGGGGGTTTGACAGGCAGGTTCACGGCGGACACGGCCCCTAAGACCTTTGCATTTGCGCTCGTCATACGCCGTGATCGATCCGGCGGACCGCCTCCAGGAAGCTGGCGATCAAGCCGGCGTCCTTTAGCCCCGGCCCGCGCTCCACGCCAGAGGAAACGTCCAACAGGGGCGCCCCGGACAATCGCGCGGCCTCAGCCACGTTCCAGGGATTGAGTCCGCCGGCCAGGAAATGCGGCCGCTCGAACCGGCGCCCAGCCAGCAGGGTCCAGTCGAAGGCCGCGCCCATGCCGCCGGGCAGGGCCGAATCCTTGGGCGGCCTCGCATCAAACATCAGGTGATCGACTGCCCCGTCAAAGGCGTGGGCCGCGGCGATGTCGGAGGCCTCGGCCACCGGCAGGGCCTTGATCACCCCGGCGCCGGTGCGGGCCGCGACCTGGGCGGCCCGCGCCGGCGGCTCGCGCCCATGCAGCTGGATCAGGTCGGGCTTGAGCGTGGCCATGATCGCGTCGAGCGCGGCGTCATCAGCATCGACCGTCACCGCCACGATCTTGGCCCGACCCCGCACCGACTGGGCCAGCTGCGCCGCCAGGTGCGGGGTGACCTTGCGGGGACTGGCGTCAAAAAACACGAACCCGACAAGGGCCGCGCCGCCGTCCAGCGCCGCGGTGACGGTCTCGGGGGTGGAGAGTCCGCAGATCTTGGCGGCGAGGCGTGAGGTCATGGGCGCGATAAGGGCGCTCCGGCTATTTGCGTCAAGCCTCAGCGCAGAGGCGAGGCCGGCTTCGGGCGGCAAGCCGGCGCAACCTCGAAGGTCTCGGTTAGGGATCTAGGCCTTCGCCTTCAGCAGATCCCGGATCTCGCCCAGCAACGCCTCGCTGACGGTCGGCTCGGGCGGCGGCGCTTCGGCGGCCTCTTCGACCTTCTTGCGTTGCAGGCTGTTGATCGCCTTGACGATCAGGAAAATCACCGCGGCGATGATCAGGAACTGGATCACCGCGTTGAGGAACAGGCCATAGTGGATCGACACCTCGGCGGCCTTGGTCGCCGCGTCAGCCGGCTTGAGCACGATCTTCAGCTCGGAGAAGTCGACCCCGCCGGTGATCAGGCCGATCGGCGGCATCACCACCTGGTCGACCAGGGTCTTGACGATGGCCCCGAAGGCGCCGCCGATGATCACGCCCACGGCCAGATCAACGACATTCCCACGCGAGATGAACTCGCGAAATTCCTTCACCATGCTCATGATCTGTCTTTCCCCCTAAGCGATCGACCGGTCTCGAGGTCGCACCTTGCCTGCGCCGAGCCTATTCGTCCTCGGCGTTGAGCCGCTCGCGCAGCTCCTTGCCGCTCTTGAAGAACGGCACGTGCTTGGCCTTGACCGAGACGGTCTCGCCGGTGCGCGGATTGCGTCCGGCTCGAGCGGGGCGCGAGCGCACGGAGAAGGCGCCGAAGCCGCGCAGCTCGACGCGGCCGCCCGTCTCCAGGGCTCTGGTCATCTGGTCGAGGATCACGCCCACGACCCGTTCCACATCCTTTTGCGTCAGGTGCGGATTTTCACTCGCCAGCTTGGCGATCAGTTCCGACTTAATCATGCTCAGCCTTATCCCCTAACCATCCTGACCATGGCCAAGTCGCAAAGGATGATCAAGGGTTTAGCTGGTGAAAATCGACGCCGGCGCGACCCGCGCCGCCTCAAGGCGCCTTGGGCTCAAATCCTGAGCCTGATCCACAGCCCAAGAAAACGGCGGCCGAGAGGTCCCGGCCGCCGCTAAGCTTTCGTCAGAACGGGTCCGCAGCACGGACCAACGCGATCTCGGCTATTCCTTGGAAGCCTTTTCGCGCAAGGCCGCGCCCAGGATGTCGCCCAGCGAGGCGCCGGAGTCGGAGGAGCCGAACTTCTCGATGGCTTCCTTGTCTTCGGCCATCTCCAGCGCCTTGACCGACAGCGACACCCGACGGGCGGCCTTGTCGATATTGGTGATCTGGGCGTCGACGCGGTCGCCGACGGCGAAGCGTTCCGGCCGCTGCTCGGAGCGGTCGCGCGACAGGTCCGACTTGCGGATGAACGAGGTCATCGCCGCGCCGTCCTCGCCGAACTTGACCTCGATGCCGCCCGAGGTGACTTCCACCACCTGCACGGTCACGGTCTGACCCTTGTGATAGGTGTCGGCGGCCATCGGATCGCCGGCCAGTTGCTTGATGCCGAGGGAGATGCGCTCCTTCTCCACGTCGACGTCGAGCACCTTGGCGCGGACGATCTCGCCCTTTTTATAACGGGCCATGGCCTCTTCGCCGGCGCTGTTCCAGTCGATGTCGGACAGGTGGACCATGCCGTCGATGTCGTTCTCCAGCCCGATGAACAGACCAAATTCGGTGGCGTTCTTGACCTCGCCCTCGACCGTCGAGCCGATCGGATGCTGGGCGACGAAGCTGTCCCACGGATTGTCCATGGCCTGCTTCAGGCCCAGCGACACGCGGCGCTTGGACGAATCGACGTCCAGCACCACCACGTCAACTTCCTGGCTGGTGGAGACGATCTTGCCCGGATGCACGTTCTTCTTGGTCCAGGACATTTCCGAGACGTGGACCAGGCCCTCGACCCCGGCTTCCAGCTCCACGAAGGCGCCGTAGTCGGTGATGTTGGTGATGCGGCCGGTGAACTTGGCCCCGACCGGATACTTGGCCTCGACGCCGTCCCAGGGATCGGACTGCAGCTGCTTCATGCCCAGACTGATGCGCTGGGTGTCGGGGTTGATCTTGACGATCTGCACCTTGACCGTGTCGCCGACCGCCAGCACCTGGCTGGGGTGGGAGACGCGCTTCCAGCTCATGTCGGTGACGTGCAGCAGGCCGTCGATGCCGCCCAGGTCCACGAAGGCGCCGTAGTCGGTGATGTTCTTGACCACGCCTTCCCGCACTTCGCCCTCCTGCAGTTGGCTGACCAACTCGGTGCGCTGTTCGGCGCGGGCTTCTTCCAGGATGGCGCGGCGCGAGACGACGATATTGCCGCGCGGACGGTCCATCTTCAGGATGGCGAACGGCTGTTCCTTGCCCATCAGCGGGCCGACATCGCGCACCGGGCGGATGTCGACCTGGCTGCCGGGCAGGAAGGCCGAGGCGCCGCCCAGATCGACGGTGAAGCCGCCCTTGACCCGGCCGACAATGGCCCCCAGGACCGGCTCGTTCTTGGCGAACACGCCTTCCAGGCGGGTCCAGGCTTCTTCGCGGCGGGCCTTGTCGCGGCTGATCACCGCTTCGCCGAGCGCGTTCTCCACGCGCTCCAGATAGACCTCGACCGTGTCGCCGACCTTGACGGTGGCCTTGCCGTCGTCGCCGACGCCGAATTCCTTCACCTGGATGCGGCCTTCGGTCTTCAGACCGACGTCGACGATGGCGAAATCCTTCTCGATCGCCACCACGCGGCCCTTGACCACGGAGCCTTCCATGAAGTCGCGCCCGCCCAGGGCCTCGTCTAGCAGCGCGGCGAAATCGTCGCGCGACGGGTTCATGCTCATATCGTCAGCCATAAAGATCTTGTCTTTCGAGGAGGGATCGCCGTCGTCCCGGCCGCGCGCACAGGCGTCGGCGCGGGTCAGCGCATCCCAGGTTAAGGGTTGAACCGAGGCGCACGCGGCGAGCCCCGAAACCGGCGTCCGTCGTCATGCTATGGATAGATCGCCCGCGGCCGTCGGAGACAAAAGGCGCGGTTGGATTAGCCGGTCTGGGATCTCTCCCATCGGGCGCGCGCCGCCTCGACGATGCGGCGGGCCGCATCGGCGGCCATGTCTATAGTCATATCGGTGGTGTCGAGCAAGACCGCGTCGGCGGCCGCGACCAGGGGGGCGGCGGCGCGGCCGCTGTCGCGCTCGTCCCGGCGGGCGATGTCGGCCAGGATCTCGGCCAGACTGACGCTCTCGCCCTGACCGGTCAGCTGGCGCCAGCGGCGGTCGGCGCGCGCCTGGGCCGAGGCGGTGACGAACAGCTTGGCCGGCGCTTCCGGGGCGATCACCGTGCCGATGTCGCGCCCGTCGATCACCGCGCCCGGTTCGCGGGCGGCGAAGTCGCGTTGAAAGGCCAGCAGGGCGCCGCGCACGCCCAGGTGCACGGCGACGCGGCTGGCCGCCTCGCCGGCGTCGCGGCCACGCAGGCTGGGATTGTCCAGCTGCGCCGGCTCCAGCGCGCGGGCGGCGGCCATGGCGGCGAACTCATCGTCGAGATCCTGGCCGGCCTGCAGAACGGTCCAGCCGACCGCGCGATAGAGCAGGCCGGTGTCCAAATGGGGCAGATGGTAGTCGGCGGCCAGGCCGGCGGCGACGGTGCCCTTGCCAGAGGCGGCGGGGCCGTCGATGGCGATTACGAAGCCCATGGGCGGGCTCCGGGGGGGAGGCGTCGGATCGATCCCTGATCAAACCCTTCCGCAAGCGTAACGCCGCCTGGCCACCGCCTCAAGGACGCTTCGCGCCGCTGCGCGGTCGCGCTTCGCGCGCTCCTTGACCCCACGTCCAGGCGGCGTTCGTGGGCTTCCAAGGGTTTGTCGCAAGGCCTCGCCTCCGAAGGAGACGCGAGGCCCTCACCAAAACCCATGGAGAGCCCGTTGCGTCGGGCCGGGCCTGGGTCAAGGACAGCCCCTCTTCGGGGCTGCCGCGCAGCGGCGCAAAGCGTCCTTGAGGCAGGCACGGACCGGCGCGACCCTCCGACCGTGGGTTTGGCGCCGACCCGCATCGCCCTCACCCCGCCCATTCGATCCGCCCCCCCAACCCCTGCATCAGCTCAACGAACCCCGGAAAGCTGGTCGCGATCATGCCCGGCTGGTCGACGCTGACCGCGTCCTGCGCCGCCAGGCCCAGCACCAGATGCGACATGGCGATGCGATGGTCGCCGTGGGTGGTGATCCGCCCGCCGCCGACCGGATGATTGCGTCCGGCGCCGCCGACCACGGTGAGGGTCTCCGGCTCCTCGTGCACGCCGACGCCGCAGGCGCTCAGGCCCTGGGCCATCAGCGCCACCCGGTCGCTCTCCTTGACCCGCATCTCGCCGATGCCCCGCATCACCGTGGACCCGGTGGCGAAGGCCGCGGCCACGGCCAGGATCGGATATTCGTCGATCATCGACGGCGCCCGCGCCGCCGGCACCTCGACCCCGGTCAGGGCCGAGAACCGGGCGGTGATGTCGCCCACCGGCTCGCCGCCGGCGTCGCGCAGATTGCTGTAGGTCAGGTCCGCGCCCATCTCGATCAGGGTGGTGAACAGCCCGGTGCGCAGCGGGTTGAGCAGCACATTGCGGACCGTCACCGCCGATCCGGGGGTTATCAGGGCCGCCACCAGCGGAAAGGCCGCCGACGACGGATCGCCCGGCACATCGATGACGCAGCCGGTCAGGGCCTGGCCGGGCGCCAGCCGCACCACCCGCGCGCCGCCCGGCTCTTCGGTGACCTCGACCACGGCCCCGAAGGCGCGCAGCATTCGCTCGGTATGGTCGCGGGTCGGCTCCGGCTCGCGCACGGTGACCCCGCCCTCGGCGCGCAGGCCGGCCAGCAGCACCGCCGACTTGACCTGGGCCGAGGCCATCGGCAGGGTGTAGGCGATCGGCGACAGGTCCCCGCCCCGCAGGGTCAGGGGCAGACGCCCGCCGCCGCGGCTGAGGAACCGCGCGCCCATCTGCGACAGCGGGTCCAGCACCCGGCCCATCGGCCGTTTGCGCAGGCTGGCGTCGCCGGTGAAGCTGGCGGTCAGCTCGAAGCCGGCGGCCGCGCCCATGATCAGCCGCACCCCGGTGCCGGCGTTGCCGCAGTCGATCACGTCGGCCGGCTCGGCAAAGCCGCCGTGGCCCTCGACCCGCCAGGCGCCGTCTCCCAGCCGCTCGACTCCTGCGCCAAAGGCGCGCATCGCCGCGGCGGTGCGTAGCACGTCGTCGCCTTCCAGCAGGCCGGTGATCGCGGTCTCGCCCCGCGCCATCGCCCCGAGAATCAGGGCGCGATGGGAGATCGATTTGTCCCCCGGCGCGGCCACCTCGCCGGTCAGAGGCGCGCCCGGCCAGGCTGTCAGCAGATCGGCCGCCATGGCCCGCCCTCCCTTGTCCCCTGGAAAAAGGGGATCAGCTTTTGACAGCGGCTCCGGCGCGTGGCAAGGGAGCCGCCGATTTTGAACAAGAAGGTCCCGCATTGACCATTCCTGAACTGGGCGCCAAACAGATCTGCCCGAACTGTCAGGCTAAGTTCTACGACCTCGGTCGCCGCCCGGCGACCTGTCCGAAGTGCGCCACGCAATTCGATCCGGAAGAGGCGCTGAAGTCGCGCCGCGTCCGGGCGCGTTCGTCGACGCCCGACTATGAGGCCGAGGAAGAAAAGCCGGTCAAGGCCGCGCCCGAATCGGAGGCCGATGGCTTCGAGGACGAGGTCGATGAGACCCCCGAGATCGACGCCGCCGTCGACGAGCCGGTGGTGGTCGACGAGGACGCCGATCCGGTCGAAGGCGGCGCCGCGCCGGCCTCCGACGACCTGGGCGTCGACTTCGCCGAAGAGGAAGAGCTGGCCGAAGAGGTCGACGATGTGCCCTTCCTGGAAGACGAGGACGAGGACGACAATTTCGAGGACGAGATCGAAGGCCTGCCCGGCGAACACGACGACTGATCGGGAGACCAAAAAAATGCTGGGCGGACGGGCTTGATCGCCCGCATCGCCCGGCATAGTGTCCGCGACCTCGCGATCAGGCCCCTTTTTGGGGCCGACATCGCGGGACCCAGAACGACCCAAAACCCGAGACCCCGGGGCTATAGCTCAGCTGGTAGAGCGCTTGAATGGCATTCAAGAGGTCAGCGGTTCGACTCCGCTTAGCTCCACCATGGAGGCCCGCAGGTAGACGCTGCGGGCCTTCGCCTTTTTGGGCTCGGCGTTGTCCCTCGCCGCCTGCGTCCTTGATCGAGGTCATGGCTGATCGCGATCCGAGCCCGCCATTGTGATTGAACCGCCGTGCGCCTCGGCGGCTTACGTCACTTTGGAGACCGCGATCATGAGCCACACCCCCAATTCTCTGCACGAGGCGTTTCCCGAGTTCGGGGCGCGGATCAGTGAGCTGAAGGTTGAAGATCGCCATTTCGGCGCTCTGGCCGACCAGTACGACAGCCTCAACCATGAAGTCCATCGGATCGAGACCGATCTGGAACCGGCCTCTGACGAGGTGCTGGAGGATCTGAAAAAGCAGCGCCTCGCCGTCAAGGATCAGATTTTCCAGGCCCTGACCCAGGCTTGACCGTCCCGCAGGGCGCCACCTTGCGCCGGGCGCCCCCGATCTCCACATGATCATTGTTCCGCTAGGGCGAGGCGCCTCTCAAGGGCCTGATCCTGGCGGACGAAGTCGCTTGTTTGGTGAGGACTTCGCGATGAACCGCGCGCCCCTGTTTGACAGCCCGTTCCTGCTCGGCTTCGAGCATACGCGCATCTTGATCGAACGCGCGGCCAAGGCCGCCGCGGAGAGCTATCCTCCGTACAATGTCGAAGAGACCGGCGAAGGCCAGGTGCGCATCACCCTGGCGGTGGCCGGCTTTTCGCCCGACCAGCTGCAGGTGACGGTCGAGGGCGGTCAGCTGATCGTCGCCGGCCGCAAGGACGCGGACACCCGCGCCGCCGACGAAAAAGCGTTCCTGCACAGGGGCATAGCCGCGCGCGGCTTCCTGCGCAGCTTCGTCCTGGCCGATGGCCTGGAGGTCGATCAGGCGGTGCTGGAGCACGGCCTGTTGCATATCGATGTGGTTCGTCCCGAGCCGTCCCGGCTGGTCAAGAAAATCCCGATTCGAACGGCCGGCTGAACCGGCGGCCCTTCGATGTGTTCCGTAAGTAATTAGGAGGTGGTCATCATGACACCGCACTTCACCACTGAAGCTTTCGCCGCCCTCGGCGGCCCCGATCTGGTCTATGTTCGGCCGATCAAGGCCCGCGACGTGCTTGGCGCGACCGAGGTCTCCACCGACGAGGGCTTGACCATCGATCCGGACCAGATCCTCTACGCGGTGCACCGGGCCGACGGCGCGCGGCTGGCGATCATGGCCGACCGCGACAGCGCCATCGCCGCCGCCGTGGCCCATGAACTGGCCCTGGTGTCGGTCCACTAGGCGGCCTGGGCCAACTTTCCCCTCGCCCTGGCCGCGCCGCCTGAGGCACAAGGGCGGCCATGCCGTTCGTCGCCACCGTCCTGACCATGTTTCCGGAAGCCTTCCCCGGGCCGCTCGGCGTGTCGCTGATCGGCACGGCCTGGCGGGAGCGCGACCTGTGGCGATTGGAAACGGTGGACATCCGCGGCTTTTCCAACGATAAGCGCGGCTTCCTGGACGACGCCCCTGCGGGCGGTGGTCCGGGACAGGTGATGCGAGCGGACGTCATCGCGGCTGCGCTGGATAGCGTGGCCCGCGATGGGCGGCCGCTTTTGTATATGAGCGCCCGGGGTCGGCCCCTGACCCAGGCGCGCGTTGCGGACTGGTCGAAGTCGCCGGGCGTCATCGTCCTGTGCGGGCGGTTCGAGGGGGTGGACCAGCGGGTGCTTGACGCGCGCGGGTTCGAGGAGGTCGCCGTCGGCGACGCGGTGCTCGCCGGTGGCGAGGCGGCGGCGATGGTGGTGATCGAGGCCTGCGTGCGGCTGATCCCGGAGGTTCTGGGCCAGACGCAGAGCCTGGCCGAGGAGAGTTTCGAAGACGGGCTTTTGGAGCATCCGCAGTACACCAGACCGCGGACGTTCGAAGAGCGTGACATTCCGGAGGTTCTGCTCTCCGGCCACCATCAGAAGGTGGCCGCGTGGCGCAGGGCGCTTCGGGAGCAGACGACGCGGGAGCGGCGGCCGGACTTGTGGGCGGCGCATCTCGCCAATCAACAGGCAAAGGGCGACTAAGCCCAAGGAGATAGACGATGAACGTGATTCAACAGCTGGAAAAAGAAGAAGCCGCGCGCCTGCTCGGCGACCGCAAGATCCCCCATTTCGAGCCGGGCGATACGGTGCGCGTCAATGTGAAGATCAAGGAAGGCGAGCGCGAGCGCGTCCAGGCCTATGAGGGCGTGTGCATCGCCCGCTCGGGCGGCGGGCTGCAAGAGAATTTCACCGTGCGCAAGATCTCGTTCGGCGAAGGCGTCGAGCGGGTGTTCCCGGTGCTGTCGCCGATGATCGAGTCGATCGAGGTCAAGCGCCGCGGCGTCGTGCGTCGGGCCAAGCTCTATTATCTGCGCGATCGCCGCGGCAAGTCGGCCCGCATCGCCGAACGGGCGATGACCTCGCGCGACGACAGCTAAGGCCAAGCAACCTTATCGCTGACCTGTCCGGCGAATATCCTCCACCGTGAAACGGGGAGGGGGCCAATCGCCCTGTCCAACGGGGCGGAAAGACCGGCTGGCGCCCCTCCGCCACGGCCTTCGGCCGCGCCACCGCCCCTGCGCTTCGCGCAAGGGAGGAAACGAGCCAAGGCCTGCAAAGGGGCGCTGATCTTGGCAGCCTAACGGCTGGGGTCAGCTGAGCTGCCCGTGTTCGCGTGCGGCCCGCCACTGCGCGCGCGTCTGGCCCCAGATCTCGATCGGCGTGTCCTGATAAGGCTCGGGCAGGCGGCCGGGACCGATCCGCCGCGAGCCGAGCCGCTGCGCCAGCCTCTGCGACGACACATTGTCAGGACCAATGGTGTGGATCACCTCGCTCCAGCCCAGATGGTCGAAGGCCCAGTCGAGGCTGGCCGCCGCCGCCTCGAACGCATAGCCCTTGCCCCAGGCGGCGCGGGCCAGGCCCCAGCCGACCTCGGTTCCCGGCCAGCCCTCGGGCCGCCAGGGACCGACACGGCCGACCCAGTCGCCCGTCGCCTTCTCGATCACCGAGAACATCGAAAATCCCTGAATCGACCAAGCGCCGGCCATGGTCAGGAACCCGCGCCAGGCCAGGGCCCGAGGCAATGGGCCCCCAAGGTGCAGCATGGCCTCGGGGTCGCCCAAGAACCCCGCCCAGGCGTCGAAATCCTCCGCCCGCAAGGGGCGCAGGATCAGGCGGTCGGTCTCAAGCTGGGGCGCTATTTGAGCGAAGGCTCGATCTCCTTGCAGGCCGCGATCAGCCCCTGGACCGAGGCCACCGACTTGGCGAACATTTCCTTCTCAACGTCGTCAGTGGGGAATTCGATCACCCGCTCGACGCCGCCGGCGCCGATCACCGCCGGCACCCCGACATAGAGGTCTGACAGGCCATATTGTCCGGTCAGGTGGACGGCGCAGGGCAGGACCCGTTTTTTGTCCTTCAGATACGATGTGGCCATGGCGATGGCGCTCTCGGCCGGGGCGTAGAAGGCCGAGCCGGTCTTCAGCAGGGCGACGATCTCGCCGCCGCCGCCCCGGGTGCGCTTGACGATACCGTCGAGCTCGTCCTGGGTCAGAAAGCCCTGGCGCACCAGCTCGGGCAGCGGCAGGCCGCCGACCGTGGAATGGCGCACCATCGGCACCATGTCGTCGCCGTGGCCGCCAAGCGTCCAGGCGTGGATGTCCTCGACCGAAACCCCGGTCTTTTCCGCCAGGAAATAGCGGAAGCGGGCTGAGTCGAGCACCCCGGCCATTCCCACCACCTTGTTGTGCGGCAGGCCGGAAAACTGCTGCAGCGCCCAGACCATGGCGTCGAGCGGATTGGTGATGCAGATCACGAAGGCGCCCGGCGCATGTTCCTTGATGCCTTCGCCGACCGCCTTCATCACCTTCAGATTGATGCCCAAGAGGTCGTCGCGGCTCATGCCCGGCTTGCGCGGCACGCCGGCGGTGACGATGCACACATCGGCCCCGGCGATGTCGGCGTAGCTGTTGGCGCCCTTGAGCGCGCTGTCCTTGCCGAACACGGGGCTGGCCTCGGCGATGTCGAGCGCCTTGCCCTGGGGCGTGCCCTCGGCGATGTCGAACAGGATCACGTCGCCCAGCTCTTCGCGCGCGGCGATGTGGGCCAGGGTGCCGCCGATCATACCGGCGCCGATGAGGGCGATCTTCGCGCGAGCCATTCTGATGAATCTCCGGCTGGAACTGTTCTGGGGAGGAACCTAAGCGCGGTCTAGCTCCGGACGGGGGGCGGGGCAAGACGTCGCGGGGGGCATCTGTCGACCCCGCCCAGCGCCCTATGGACGATCGGCCCCCTCGCGTTCCGCGCGGCGGCCTGCTATGGCCCCCGCCACTCGCGATGGAGCGCGTTCAGCGACGCCCGGCCATCGACATCCCCAGCAAGCCCTCGACGCGCCGGAGCCAGGTTTTGGAAAAGTTTGCGCTCGCCCCGGCGATCTCGACCAGCTCGCATCCGCTGGCCTCGTTGGGCCTGTGCGAGGCGCGGCTGCAGGCTGACGCCCGCTGGCCGTGGGTGGTGCTGATCCCCCGCCGCGCCGGAGCGCGGGAGATCGATCACCTGCCGGCGGCGCAGCGCGCAGCGCTGATGAACGAGATCGTGGCGGCCGGCGCGGCGGTGCGGGCGATCGGCTCGGCCCTCGGGCGGCCGGTGGAGAAGCTGAACGTCGGCCTGCTCGGCAATGTCACGCCGCAACTGCACGCCCATGTGGTCGGCCGCCGCGCCGACGACGTCGCCTGGCCTGGACCGGTCTGGGGCATGGGGGAGCCGCTCGCCTATGATCCGGATGATCTGGAGCGGGCGATCCAGGCGGCGATCAATGCGCTTGGCTTGTTTCCATCTCCGGCCGAGACCGGCGAGCGGCGCACCCAGCGCGCCTGACCGGCGCCGATCAGGCGACCCGGTCGAGGAACACCGCCACCGTGGCCCCGCCGATCTCGGTCTCGCCCATCCAAACGCCGCTCGGCAGCTGTTCGAGCGCCAGGGTCAAGGCGCCGCTTCCAGGGACGGTGAAGGCGATGGTCAGGCGCTCGCCCTCGTGGCGCACAGCCTCCAAGGCTCCCGCGTCATTGATCGCGCCAGGGCGGCGCAGATCGCGCCACGCGCCCTCGATCGGCGGCTGGTCCGGCGGGGCCATCGGGTCCGGTCGGGCCTCGCCGCGGTCAGCCAGCAGGAAATCATAGAGCGGCGCGCCCATGGCGTCGCTGAGCCGCCAGCGGCCGTCGAGCGGCCCTTGCCGAGCCTCGGCTGCCTGGAACACGGTCTCGACGCTGGCGCCCGGCGCGCCGTCATAAAGCCCGGCGCTGGCGCTGGTGGCGGCGCCTTCCTCACCGGGGGCCGGCGCGGTCTGGGCGAGCGCGCGGCTGTTCAGACCCGCCGCCAGCATCAGAGCGATCGCCCCGGCCGCGCGCCTCACGCCGGCGTCCCGGCGCGGGCCTTGATCGCGGCCGTTTGCGCGACGAGCCTGCGGGCCTGGGTCAGGTGCAGCCGTTCGACCATCTGGCCGCCCACCCTTAGCGCGCCCACCCCGGCGTTGGCCGGATCGTCAAAGGCCTCGACTACGGCCTTGGCGTGCGCCAGTCTCTCGGGGTCCGGCGAAAAGGCCTGATTGCAGATGGCGATCTGGGCTGGATGGATCAGGCTCTTGCCATCAAAGCCGAACACCGCGCCCTGAGCGCACTCGTCGGCGAGGCCCACCGGATCGTCCAGGTCGGTGAACACCCCATCCAGCAGCGCCAGGCCATGCGCCCGTCCGGCGGTGACGGTCAGGGTCAACACCGCCTGGAACGCCGGCCGGCCCGGGGTCTGCCGCGCGCCAGTGGCCAGGGCCAGGTCATTCAGTCCGAGGCAAAACCCCGCCAGACGCCCGCCCTGACGACAAGCGGCGACTGACTCCAGGGCGAACACCACCGGCGGCGTCTCGATCATGGCCCAGATCGCCAAGAAGGGCGGCGCGTCGGCCAGGGCGGCGTCATAGGCGGCGATGTCGGCCGGCGAGCGGACCTTGGGGATCAGCACCGCGTCAGGGGCCGCCGAGGCCACCAGGGCCAGATCCTCGGCGCCCCAGGGGGTGTCCAGCCCATTGCAGCGGACCATCACTTCACGTCCGCCAAAGCCGCCGGCGCGCACGGCCTGGGCGGCCGCCAAACGGGCGTCGACCTTGCTCTGCGGCGCGACGGCGTCCTCCAGGTCCAGAATGACGATGTCGCAATCCAGCCCACGCGCCTTGTCCACCGCCCTGGGATTGGACGCTGGGACGTAGAGGGCGCTGCGGCGCGGGCGGTGGTCCATCGGTGATCCATCCGGGTCGAGCCCAGACTGAGCCATGAGAATCCGTTCGCGATCAAGCTGGCGGCGCCGGTTTTTGATCGGGCGCCGCGGCGACGACAATCGCTGCGCCAGGGCCTTTGCGAGGCTGACGGCGGAATCCAACTCGTGCTACGGAGACACGCCGCCTTATTTCGCGCACGACACGATGGGAAATATCGGGTTCAAACACCCGCCGCCATGCCGCCAGAGTCACCCACCCCCTCGAACGATCCCTTCGTCTTTCATGACCCGACCGGCCTGCGCGCACGCCGCGCAGGGCAGGTCGGCGGATTGGTGCTGTCGCTGCTGGCGGCGATCGTCGCCGCCTTCCTCGCCACCCTGGCGGTGGCCCCGCGGCTGCCCTCGCTCCAACTGCGTGATCCGGGGGCGCTGCAGAGCCTGCACAACGACACCGCGCGGCGGATGATCAAGGCCACCAAGCCGGACTGGACGCGAATTCCGCGGCGCCCCCGGCGGGCGAGCGACAACAAGGCGATCAAGCCGCTGACGGTCGGCTTCTATGTCAGCGAGGACACGGAATCGCTCCAGTCACTGAAGGAGCACGTCGGCAGCTTGGACGTGGTCGCGCCTCAGTGGACGACAATCAAGGATTCCGCCGGCGACATCGGCCAGACCGACGATCCTCAAGCCACCGCCCTCATCGCCGCCGCGCCGCATCCGCCCGCGATCATGGATGTGGTCTATAATTTCTCCGGCGGCGCCTTCGACACCCCCCTGGGTGACGCCATCATCCTCAACCGTGCGTCCGAAGATCGTCTGTTGTCGAGCCTGCTCGACCTCGCGACCAAGCACGGGTACGCCGGTTTCATGTTCGACCTGGAGAACCTGTCGCCCAAGGCGGTGCAGGCCTATCCGGCGTTCCTCAAGCACGCCCACGACGTGCTCGCCGGCCACGGCCTGGAGGTCTGGGTCACGGCGCCGTTCGACGACGACAGCTACCCGTTCAAAAAGATGGAGGACGCCACCGACACCCTGGTGTTGATGGCCTATGACCAGCATTGGAGCACCGGCAAGCCGGGTCCGATCGCCGGTCAGGACTGGTTCGAGACCAATCTCGAACAACGCATGTCCAAGCTCGATCCCGAAAAGATCATCATGGCCTATGGATCCTATGGTTATGACTGGCGCACCAAGGATCCGAGTGAGGATGGCGCTGACCGCGACGGCTTTCATGACGTGATGAAGCTGGCCCGCGACGCCCAAGCGACCATCCGCATGGACGACAACGCCCTCAATCCGACCTTCGGCTACGCCGACCAAAATGGGGCGCCGCACGTGGTCTGGTTCCTCGACGGGGCGACGCTGTTCGATCAGATAAAGGTGGTCGATCCCTGGCGCGTGCGCGGCTACGCTCTATGGCGCCTGGGATCGGAGGATCCGGATGTCTGGAGCTTGCTGGGCAAACCCTATGGTCAGATCGATCCTTCGGGGCTCAAGTCCCTGACCATCGGCGACGGCGTCGACTTCGACGGGGCCGGCGAGGTGCTGAAGGTGGCCGACAGTCCAACCTCCGGCGCGCGCAGCCTGGAGTTCGATCCAGACACCGGACTGATCTCAGACGAACACTATGACCAGCTACCCACGGGCTATGTGGTGCAGCGCTACGGCTCCCACCCCGGATGGGCGGCCCTGACCTTCGACGACGGTCCTGACTCTAAGTGGACGCCGAAGATTCTCAAGATCCTGCAGGAGAAGAACGCCCCCGCGACTTTCTTTGTCATCGGCGAGAACATGCAGGTCCATCCCGAACTCGTGCAGCGCGAGGTCAATATGGGCATGGTGGTGGGTAACCACACCTATACCCACCCCAATATCGACGAGATCAGCAACGCCGAGGTCGACGTCCAGCTGAACGCCACCCAGCGATTGTTCGAAGTGATCACCGGCAAGTCGATGCGCTTCATGCGTCCGCCCTATTACGGTGACGCCGAACCTTCCAACCAGACCGAAGTCGACCGGCTAGTGAAGCCCCAGGCCCTCGGCTACCTGATCGCCGGCCTGCGGGTCGACACCGAGGACTGGCGAAAGCCCCCCGCCGCCGCGATCATCCAGACCGCCCTGACCGAACTGGGCGATCCCGGCAGCATAGATCGCCCCCCTGGCCAGGTGATCCTGCTGCACGACAGCGGCGGGGACCGCAGCCACACGGTCGAGGCGCTGCCGGAGCTGATCGATCAGCTGCGCGCCCATGGTTATCGGCTGGTCACCCTGGCTGAGCTGGCTGGGATGACCCCGGCCCAGGCCATGCCGCCGACCCAGCGCCAATGGGCCGAGCTGATGCTCGACCGGATGGGGTTTTTCATCTTTCGCGAGATCGACCTGGGTCTGGAGATCCTGTTCATCTCGGCCATCGTCCTGGGCATGTTGCGGCTGTTTTTCCTCGGCGTGCTAGCCCTCGTCCACCGGGCGCGCGAGGCCAAGCGTGAGCCGGCCATGCTCGATCCCGAGGTCGGACCGATGGTCAGCGTGCTGATCCCCTGTTTCAACGAGGAGAAGGTGATCGCCGCCTCGGTGGGGCGGATTCTGGAATCCAACTGGTCGCGGCTGGAGGTCATCGTGCTCGATGACGGCTCGACCGACGCGACCTCGGCCGAGGTTGAGCGGCATTTCGGCGGCGATCCGCGGGTGCGGCTGATGCGCTTCCCCAATGGGGGCAAGGCGCTGGCGCTCAACCGCGGCCTTGATCAGGTGCGTGGTGAGATCGTCGTGGCCCTGGACGCCGACACCCTGTTCCCGCCCGACACCATTCCCCGCCTGGCGCGCTGGTTCGTCGACCCACGGGTGGGGGCCGTGGCCGGAAACGCCCTGGTCGGCAATCGCCGCAACATGATCACCCGATGGCAGGCGCTGGAATATGTCACCGCCCAGAACCTGGAGCGCCGCGCCCTGGCGGCCCTGGGCGCGGTGACGGTGGTGCCGGGCGCGGTCGGCGCCTGGCGACGCGCGGCGTTGGAGCAGCTGGGCGGCTATCCCTCCGACACCCTGGCCGAGGACCAGGACCTGACCATCGCCGTGCAGCGGGTCGGCTGGCGCGTCGAGTTCGACCCCGACGCCCGCGCCTACACCGAGGCGCCGGAGACGGTCCAGGGCCTGCTCAAGCAGCGCTTTCGCTGGTCGTTCGGCACCTTGCAGTGCATCTGGAAACACCGCGCGGCGACTTTCAGCCTCAAGCGGCCGGTGTTGGGCTTCGTCGCCCTGCCGCAGATCTGGCTGTTCCAGATCATCCTGGCCACCGCCGCACCCCTGGTCGATCTGGCCGTGGTCTGGAGCCTGGTCTCCGCCGGCCTAGACCGCTACTACCACCCGGTCGAGTGGAGCCCGGACAAGCTGGTCCAGTCGCTGCTCTATTGGGCGGTGTTCATCCTGGTCGATCTGTCGGCGGCGGCCCTGGGCATGGCGCTGGAAAAGCGCGCGCCGTGGGGCGACCTGCCCTGGATTCCGGTGCAGCGGTTCGGCTATCGCCAGCTGATGTACTATGTGGTGGTCAAGGCGGTGATCACCGCGGTGCGCGGTCCGCGGGTGGCCTGGGGCAAGCTTGAACGGCGCGCGACGGCGGCGGTTGAGCGTCAAACCTAAGCATTCAGCAAAACCAATGCCTTCATTCGGCTTCTATTGTTGCGCCGCACAAATCGGGCGCCTATAACGCCCCCGGCCTTGGGGGGACGCGGCCCGCCCACGGCGCGCAGCGACCAGGTCCCATGAACATCCACGAACACCAAGCCAAGGCCGTTCTCAAGACATACGGCGTTCCTGTTCCCGAGGGCTATGTGGCCTTCACGCCCGACGAGGCGGTTCAGGCCGCAGAAAAGCTCGACAGCCCTGTATTCGTGGTCAAGGCCCAGATCCACGCCGGCGGCCGCGGCAAGGGCGGCGGGGTCAAGGTGGTCAAGTCGCTGGGCGAGGTCCGCGCCGAGGCCGAGCGCATGTTGGGCATGACCCTGGTCACCCACCAGACCGGCCCCAAGGGCCGGCTGGTGCGCCGCCTCTATATCGAAGAGGGCGCCCAGATCGCCCGCGAGCTTTATCTGTCGCTGCTGGTCGATCGCGAGACCAGCCAGGTCTCGGTGGTCGCCTCCACCGAGGGCGGCATGGACATCGAGGAAGTCGCCCATTCGACGCCGGAAAAGATCGTCAGCTTCTCCATTGATCCGGCCACCGGCGTGTTCCCGCATCATGGCCGCCACCTGGCCAAGGCTTTGGGCCTGAGCGGCGATCTGGCCAAGCAGATCGGCGCCTTGCTGCCCAAGCTCTACGCCGCCTTCCTGGGCAAGGACATGGCGATGCTGGAGATCAATCCGCTGATCGTCACCGGCGATGATCACCTGAAGGTGCTCGACGCCAAGATCGGCTTCTACCCCAACGCCCTCTATCGCCACGAAGACATCCGCGCCCTGCGCGACACGACGGAAGAGGACGACAAGGAGATCGAGGCGTCAAAATACGACCTCTCCTACATCGCGCTCGACGGCGAAATCGGCTGCATGGTCAATGGCGCGGGCCTGGCCATGGCCACCATGGACATCATCAAGCTCTACGGCGCCGAGCCGGCCAACTTCCTCGACGTCGGCGGCGGCGCCTCGAAGGAAAAGGTCGAGGCGGCGTTCAAGATCATCACCGCCGATCCCAGCGTCAAAGGCATCCTGGTCAATATCTTCGGCGGAATCATGCGATGCGACATCATCGCCGAGGGCGTGGTCGCCGCGGTGCGCGAAATGGGGCTGAAGGTGCCGCTGGTCGTGCGCCTGGAAGGCACCAATGTCGAACTGGGCAAGCAGATCATCAATGAGAGCGGCCTGAACGTGATCGCGGCCAACGATCTGTCGGACGGCGCGGAAAAGATCGTCAAGGCGGTCAGGGGAGCAGCTTAAGCTTATGGCGATTCTGATCGACAAATCGACCAAGGTCATCTGCCAGGGCATGACCGGCGCCCAGGGCACGTTCCATACCGAGCAGGCCATCGCCTATGGCACCCAGATGGTTGGCGGCACCTCGCCCGGCAAGGGCGGCCAGACCCATCTCGGCCTGCCGGTGTTCGACACCGTGGGCGAGGCCGTGGCGGCGACCAAGGCCGACGCCAGCGTGATCTATGTGCCGCCGCCGGGCGCCGCCGACGCCATCCTGGAGGCGATCGACGCCGAGGTCCCGCTGATCATCTGCATCACCGAGGGCATCCCGGTGCTGGACATGGTCAAGGTCAAGCGCGCCCTGTCCGGCTCCAAATCGCGGCTGATCGGACCCAATTGCCCCGGCGTGCTGACGCCCAACCAGTGCAAGATCGGCATCATGCCGGGGAATATCTTCAAGGCCGGCTCGGTCGGCGTTGTTTCCCGCTCCGGCACCCTTACCTATGAGGCGGTGTTTCAAACCTCTGCGGTGGGCCTCGGCCAGACCTCGGCGGTGGGCATCGGCGGCGATCCGGTCAAGGGCACGGAGTTCATCGAGATCCTGGAAATGTTCCTGGCCGATCCCGAAACTCAGTCGATCATCATGATTGGCGAGATTGGGGGGTCCGCCGAGGAGGATGCGGCGGAATTCATTAAGCATTCCAAAGTTAAAAAGCCGATGGTCGGCTTTATCGCCGGCCGCACCGCGCCTCCGGGCCGCCGCATGGGTCATGCTGGCGCCATTATTTCGGGGGGTAAGGGCGGCGCCGAGGATAAGATCGCGGCGATGGAAGCTGCAGGTATTCGCGTCTCGCCCTCGCCAGCGAAGTTGGGTGAGACATTGGTGGAGGTGCTCAAGGGCGCCTGACGAGTAAGAACGAAGGGCGGCCGCGCTCGGATCCAAGGTTCCGCGGCGGGCCGCCAGGAATCGGAGATTATGGCGGACGACTCCAGCATCGCCACGGGGCGATTGAACCAGGTCCTCAGCGCGACCTCATTTCTCTACGGCGCCAATGGCGCCTTCGTGGAGGATCTCTACGCCAAGTGGGCCAGCGACCCGAACGCGGTCGAGCCCTCCTGGCGGGCCTTTTTCGCCTCGTTCCACGAGCAGGCGGACACGGTCAGGAAGGCTGTACAGCCACCGGCCTGGACGCCGCCCACGATGGTCGCGGCCCGTCCCGAGTGGCTGTCGGCGATCGACGGCCTGTGGCCGGCGGTGGAGGCCAAGCTGGCGGTCAAGACCGCCGAGCGCGCGGCCCCGACCGCCAATCCGGGCGCG
>Ga0302196_10001172_pt1 | contig 24997 bp, 21 predicted proteins | sample II_Bog_N1_3_FD_198794 | JGI IMG/M metagenome (GOLD analysis project Ga0302196, IMG submission 198794) | Peat permafrost microbial communities from Stordalen Mire near Abisko, Sweden - II_Bog_N1_3 | ecosystem: Environmental > Terrestrial > Soil > Wetlands > Peat | place: Sweden: Abisko...
GGCGCGTTCTCCCAACGCGAAACCGTCGGCTGGGAGCACAGATCGTCGCCAGTGTCCGGCAGTCGGCCGCAGGCCACCTTGAAACCCGGGTCCTCGCGAAGAAAATCGAGGTCGTCTCCGTCCTCGTAGCCGCAGGCGATAGCGAGAATCCTGGCCCGCAGGATGTCGTCAACACCGTGCGTCACGAACGCCGGATTGCGTGGGTCCGCGATCAACCGCGCCAGCGCATCGGCCACGCCGAGCTCCCGCTCCACCGCGCCGAGCAGCATGACGCCGCCATCGGATGTGATCCGCCCGCCATCGAACGCGGCCTCCACCTTTTTGCCGCCAACCTTCGGAAACCCGAACGTTGCCATATCTGGAGAGCCGTATGATGCGCGCATTCCGTCACTCGCTGAGATCTGCTGAACTGGTCGGTCCTGACGCCAGATTTCTGAGCTGGATCCGCGCCTTGTACAATTGTCGTTCCTGAATCGCAGCTATGCGCGGAATAAGACGGGCTTCTGTAACGGGCCTCCGCGTGTCAATCCCTCTAGAGCATCCTGCCGCCGGTATCTTGCTTCTGTCCGGGGTCAGCGCGGGGCTGCCACCTGATGGGGTCTGATAAGGATCGGCCGGCCAATCTAGAGACGCGCAGTCATCTTGCGAGCTGCCCCCGTCTTAGCGGCCTGACCTGATCCATCGTCCCGGCGACGGGACCTCTGCGGGCGACTGGTGCCTCGTGCCGCCCGAGCTCGTGATCTCTCCCTATATCATGCGGCGGCAGCGGCGGCCTTCTCGGCCGCGAACCGCGTTCCGTCAGCCAGCATCCGGTGCAGGACGACGGCCAGCTTCCGTGCCAGCGCGACCTTCGCCTTGCGCATGCCTGCGCGCCTGGCCACGCGCATTGCCCAACTCTTCAGCGATGAGCCCTTCACCGGCCGCGTCAGAATGACGTTGGCCGCTTCATAGAGTGCGGTGCGCACGCTTGCATCTCCGATCTTCGATATTCGTCCAGTGACGTCCGTCTCCCCGGACTGATACTTCTTGGGCGTTAGGCCGAAATACGCTCCTGCAGCTTTGGAGGATCTGAATCGTCCCGGGTCGTCGATCGCCGCGACGTAGGTGAGGGCAACGAGAACGCCGACGCCCGGTGTTGTCATCAGAAGCCGTGCCCGTGCGTCGTCGCGTGCCAATGAGACCAGCCGCTTTTGCAGCTTGCCTAATTGCTCTCCAAGTGTCGCGCGGGCGAGCAATAGTGCATCAGCCACGGCCAGCAGCGTCGTATGGCCGTCCACCAGCTCGCGAACCCGACCTTCAAAGCTGCGCGGTGTCGTGTGTCCCACCTTCAAGCCAAATCCGCGCAAGATGCCTCGTAGGCTCATCTCCAGGTCGTGGCGCTTCTCCTGCACCAACTTGCGTGCTGTAAGCACAGCGCGCAGTTCCTGGGCTGGTAATGACTTGCAGTGTACCGATCGAAACCAACCGAGGCGCATCAATTGCGCTATGCCGCGCGCGTCGTTACGATCGGTCTTTACCGGCATAGCCTTGAACGCGTCGCGCACGTGCCGGGTCTCCAGCAGCTCAACCGCCAGCCCTGCCTCCCGCATGCCCGCATAAAGCCATTGCGACAGCGGACCCGCTTCCAGGCCGATCCGCGACATCGGGACTCCCAGTCCGCGAAACCAGGCAATCAGTGCGTCCGGCTCACTTGCCACCTTGGCCTCCCGCACAATCCGACCGTTCGCGTCCACCACGCAGATACAGGCACTTTCAAGCGAAACATCGATCCCGGCATACTGCTCCATGGTCGTCCCTCGATGATGCTTGGAGCAGGGCAACCCCCTGACTCCGGTCAATGACACCATCATTCTGAGGGACGACCACTTCCGCATCTAGGCTGTGGCCGGCCCGTTACCCCATCTAACCGGACCGGCCTCGGGGCGACAAAATGGCCCATCGCAGACTGCAATGGGCCATCTTGATCTTCCTATGCCGTTTCAGTTGCGGCAGGCGCAGATAACGGCAGCAGCCGAAGTCAGCCTGCCGCGGCGAAGCCCCCTTCAAAGGCAAGCTCCGCTACCGGCTTGCGCCCGCTTGGAATCTCACGCGCCTGAAGCTCCTCGGACAAGCGGGAGCGATCGCCGGGGCGGCCGATCGCGATGGCAAGCTCCACGCGAAGCCCCGCCGGCACGTTCAGTTCCACCGCGGCGCGCTCGTGGTCGATGCCGCCCATGCCGTGCGCTCGCCAACCGTCGCGCGTGGCTTGCAGCGCCAGATATGCCCAGGCCGCGCCGGCATCGAGCGACTGGCTGCGCAGCGTGATCGCCTCGTCCGTGCCCGGCCGAACCCAGCGCGGATCGGAGACCAGCACGATCAGAGCCGCCGCCCGGTTCGCCCATGTCTGGTTGAACGGCACCAGCAGGCCCAGGAACTTATTCCAATGCGACGTGCCACGGCGCGCGTATAGGAAGCGCCAGGGCTGGGAATTTCCGCCGGAGGGCGCCCAGCGGGCCGCTTCAATCAGCGTCAGCAACTGGGTTTCCGAGATTGTCTCGTCGGAAAACGCGCGCGGCGACCAGCGCTCCAGAAACAGCGGCTCGATTTGATAGTCGGCACGGCGGGGACTTTCGGCAAGACGCGGATCCACTGCGGTCATTTGAAACTCCAAGAAAGGAAGACGGACGGAAGACGGACGACGCCTGGGGCACGTGCGCAGGCGCCGGCCGTGGCGGACAGTCGGAAAGTTCTGATGGGGCAGGCTGCATGGTTACGGCTGCTATCACCGATGACCGAGCCGTCGAGTCAGGCCGTCCCCGCACCACTGCAAGACGTTGACGAGCACCCATCAGAACGACCACCACCTCGAGCATCACCCCGGTCTCGAAGCGCTGGCAGCCATAGCGGATCGCCAGGTCGCCAAGGCCGCCCACGGCCACAATCGCTGACGCGCCGCTCGGACTGATCAGCATCATCGTAAAACTGGATACCTGGCAAGCTCGCCATAGCGGTCTATTCGCGCAACACGTCGCATAATGGTGGTACTGTCTTTACCCGCATGCCGGATGTATGTCAATCCAGCTTTGCCGCGGGTCGGCGCATCCGCGAGGACGCGCCGCCTTGCATCTCAATAACCGCATGTGGCCTTGATGATGGGTGCCTGGCCGCTCCGCCTTAACCCTGCAAGGTTTGGCCAGCAGTTTTCCGCACATGTCCCCAACTGCGCGCAACGACCGCTTGAGAGTCAGGTCACGACTCCTCAGCCAATTCCGTCGACCCGCGTTGCAACGGATCGGTGTCCGGCGTTCGTGTGGCGGCTAGCACGGATGCTGCAAGCAGTGCGTAGAGCGGCACGAAAGCAACAAACACTGCTGGGGCACCGAACCAGCCGGCGACGGCGCCCCCGAACGCAGGGCCAGTCGCGCCGCCGATGCCCGCTGCGGCCATGAAGAGGCTGGCGATCTTGCCTTTCTCCCCCGGCAGCGAACTCGCCCGCGTGGTGGTAACCAGGTTGAGCAGCCCCAGACCGAACCCCAGCGCCAGCGCGGCGGCGAACAGCACTGGCGCCGCGCCGGTCGAAGACAGGCAGGCGAGGCTTGGGGTAGAAATGGCAACGCCGAGCAGGATCGCGGCACGATGCGACAGGCGCTGGATCAGCCCGCCGGCCGTGAACACGGTAACGATGAAGGTCGCGCCCTCGGTCGCGGCTAGCACCGAGGCTGCGATCGGCGTCATGTCCAGCACCGAAACGGCGATGACCACGATGAAGGTGGTGAAGGCGGAGAAGGTGGCGGTCACCAGCGCTTCGGCGCCCAGGCAGCCGGCGACATTGGGCTGCCTGACCAGCGTCGATATGTCACCAAAATGACTCAGGATCGACGCCAGGGTGCCGCTTGCTCTGGTATGAGGGCTCGGCCCGGCGCCGGTCAGCATCCGGCCAATTAGCATCATCAGGACATTCGGCACCAACATCAGCGCGACAACCACGCCGAAAACGGCGTGAAAATTCATGCCGCCGAGCAGCGCTCCACCCAGTAGCGGCCCGACGAAGCTAAGTCCGAGCGACAGCGCGCCTTTGTGCCAGCCGACCGTCTTCATCCCGAACCGCGGCAGTGCCAGCAGGAAGGTGGCGGTGAGCGCGTTGAACTCCAGTGAACGGAACGCGCCCTCGAACAATGCCACTCCGACGAGCGCCAACGGCTCGGATGCGAACCGGTAGGCGATCACGCAGAGAATCACGGCCAGACTGCCTGCGTGGAACATCGCCTTTGCGCCGAACCGGTCCACCAGAAATCCCGCGGGGATAACGGCAAGCAGCATGCCGACACCGGAAGCCGCACGGATCAGTCCGACCTCGGCCGGCGTGGCTGACAGGGCCAGCGCATACAGCGGCAGGGCCAGCGCCAGAACCCCCACCGAAACACCGGTGCCGGCGCTGAGCAGCAGGAACACCGGCAGCGCTCCGCGATGCAGAGGAACGTCCGACAATGTTTTCTCTTTCAGGTGGAGGTCATGATAAGGCGAATATGCGGCGCGCCATCCGCTGCCGACGCCAAGTTCGGACGTTCAAATTCCTCTTTGAAGAACCTGAACGTCGTGGCGCGGCCACCGCCGCGCCACGGTCATACGCAAATCCGTCACGCGGCCTGCGCGGTAACTCGCGCCTCCGGCTCGGCAAACACCGGCAGCAAGCCGTCCTGAATCCGCCAGATGTCGTGCTGCAGCGTGTCCGACGAGGCGTTGCAGTCGCAGACCTGCTGGAACGTGAACCCGTTCTTCTTCCACGCCGCGGTCGCTTTCTCCGCCAGATCGAGATACCAGCCGGCTTCGGGCGCGCGGTGACCGGCCAGATCGGACCCGGGATTCGGGCACCAGATGGTGAAGGTGCCGACAACACCCTCGGCGGCCAAGTACTCGAGACCTTCCAGCGTCTTCTTCTTGGGCTCGATCCCGGCCACCAGGTTCGAGCGCACGTTGCCCCGGCCGAACACCTTGGCGGCGTAGACCAGCGCGTCGCGCCAATGCTCCCAGCCGCCGCTGCCATGGGCCTTGCCAGGGCAGATCGCCTCGTAAATACCCTTGTCCCAGATTTCGATGTTCATCGCCGTGGTACGGAAGCCGGCTTCCTTGAAGCGATCGATTTGCCGCAGGTCCAGCGGCGCGGCGACGACCGCTGTACCGTTGAAATCACCTAATCCGGTGTGCTGCTGAATCGCCTCGGCGACATCGAGGTAGTAGTCCAGCTCGCGCCGCTCCGGGATCACGCCGCCGCTGATGGTGACGTGGTCGACCACCCCTTCGCGGAACGCTTCAGCCGCGGTCTCGCCGATCTGGCGGGCGGTCTTCCAGAAGATGCCCTGGCGCTCGCCGTAGGTGTCCTTGGTGTAGTTGATGTTGCAGAACAGGCAGTCCTCGCCCTTGTCCTTGTAGGAACACTCGTTGCTATAGGCGACGAACAGCGCACGGTGTCGGTACAGCGCGGCGACGGTCTCCATCGACTGCCCGTCCGACGTGGTCTTGGCGTAGAAGCCGGGCCGCTGGTGGAACTGCACCTCAGCCAGCTCGTTGCCGTTCTCCACCAGGATGGTGCGGTCGCCGTCGGCGGTGACGGCCCGGGGCGATTTGGAGTTCCAGCGGAACGGCACCGACAGCCCGAGCGGAAGGTCGAATCCCGAGGGCATTTCAAAGTCGTGCGCTTCGAAATCCATCTCGAACAGGCAGTGCACCTGTTCCTGCGCTTTAACGCCGGCCTGGATCAGGTCCAGCGCGTCCTGCGTGATAGCGACCCCCTCGTTGACCAGTTCGGCCTTCAGCGTCAGCTCTTTCCAGAGCCTGCTTTGCAGGTCAGGACTTGTTGCAGGCATAGAAACTCCCTTTGGATTGGCTGCGAAGAATTGATCGTCCGGCCTCACGTTCCGCGCGGGGTCAGTTGACCAGCCGGATCGCCCCGCGAGAGGGTTCCTCCGGCTGATCGTCGGATGGGGTGACGCCCAGCATCGCCAGCACCTCATCGCGGATTCGCAGGAAGGCCGGGGCGGACCGGTTCCGATGCGGGCCGAGGTCGATGGTCAGCACGTCAGCGACGCGGCCCGGATGGGGCTGCATGACAACGATCCGATCGGCGAGAAACACTGCCTCGTCCACGTCATGCGTCACCAGCAACGCGGTGATACCGCCGTGTCGGACGATGCGGGATAGCTCGCCTTGCAACCGCAGGCGGGTCAGCGCATCCAGCGCGCCCAGCGGCTCGTCCATCAGCAGGAAGCGCGGCCGGTTGACCAGCGCCCGCGCCAGCGCCACCCGCTGCGCCATCCCGCCCGAAAGCTGCGCCGGCCAGGCGGCCGCAAACGCGGTTAGCCCCACCAGGTCCAGGTGCTCCGCCACAAGCTGCCGGCGTTCGGCCTTCGGCAGACCGCTGCGTCGCAGCGCCATCGCGACGTTGCCCTCGGCGCTCAGCCACGGCAGCAGGCGTGGTTCCTGGAAGACGATGGCCCGATCGAGGCCCGGGCGCTCCACCCGGCGTCCATCGACGCGGACCTCGCCCTGGTAGTCCGTGTCGAGCCCCAGTATCAGGCGCAACAAAGTGGACTTGCCGCAGCCGGAGGCGCCGACAATGGCGACGAACTCGCCCGGCCGCAGATCGAGCGACACGTCGCGCAGCGCCGGCACGGGGCGGCCGGCGACGTGGAAGGTCTTGTCCACGCGGTCGATTTCCAGGACAGGCTTCGCGTCGTGAGCAATGTGCATTCAGCCTCTCCGTCGCAACAGCCGGGCTTCGCCGATCGCCGCAAACCGGCTGAACGCGATCCCCAGCGCGCCGAGCACGACGATGCAGGCCAGCACAAGGTCCATCTGAAACGTCTCGCGGCCTTCGTTCAGTCGACCGCCCAGGCCGGGCGCGATGTTGAGGAACAACTCGGCCCCGATGGTGGCGAGCCAGGCGTAAATCAACGCGCTGCGCAGCCCGACGAGAATGAACGGCAGCGCGCCGGGCAGTGCGACGAAGCGGATGAAATCGAGGCGGCCGAAGGTTAGCACGGCGGCCAGTTCGACATGGGACCGCGGAATGTCGCGCGCCCCGCGCCACGTGTTCACCACTGCCGGCGCCATTGCAGCGAGCGAGATGAACGCGATCTTGCCAGCCTCCGCGCCGCCAAACCACATGGAGAGCAGCGGCACCCATGCGAACAGCGCAACCTGCCGATAGGCAAGAAACAGCGGGCCGACCAGCCGCTCCGCCACGCGCGACAGACCCAACAGCAGGCCGAGCGCCACCCCGGCGCTGGCGCCGATCAGCAGCCCGCTGGCGCCGCGTTGCAGACTGGCCGCCAGGTCGGTGGCGAGGCCGCCTCGGATGGTTTCGAACCAGACACGGCGCAGAACAGCCTCGGGCGGCGGCAGGAAGCGAGCGTCGCACCAGCCGGCGCGGGCCGCCAACTCCCAAAGCGCCAGCACCACCAACGGGATCAACAGCGGCCGCCAAGGGGGAAGGGACAGCCGGGAAATCATGCGGTCTGGACCTGCCAACGGCGCAGCCGCCGCTCCACACGGCCCAGCGTCCAGTTCAGCACCAGCCCGATGGCGCCTACCACGACGAGCGCCATTACCACGATGTCGAGCTGGAACAACTGGCGCCCCCAGGACATGAGGTAGCCGAGTCCCTCGGAGGACGCGAACAACTCCACCGCAACAAGCGTTTGCCAGCTATGGGCCAGGCCCTCGCGCAGCCCGGTGAAGATCGAGGGAAGCGCAGCGGGCAGGATAATGCGGGTCAGCATCGACCACGGGTCGAAGGTCAGCACCTGTCCGACCTCGCGCAACGTCCGCGGCACATCGCGCATGCCCTGGGCGGTGTTGAGCGCCACCGGGACGAAGGCGGACCACGCGATGACGATGACCTTCAGTCCCTCGTCGATGCCAACCAGGAGGATCAGCAGCGGCAGCCAGCCCAATATGGGCACCTGGCTGATGACGAAGAACGGCAGTTCGAGAATGGCGCGCGCGCTTTGCGACAGGCCCTGCGCCGCGCCGATCGCCAGCCCGATAGCGGCCCCCGCGGCGAAGCCTTCCGCCACGCGGCGCAGGCTGATTGCGGTGTCCGCCAGCAATTCGCCGCTGGCGACGTAGTCCCGCGTGGTCTGGAGCACCTCGCGCGGGTCCGGCAGGATCTGCTCGGTCAACCACCCCTCGCGCGCCGAAAGCACCCAAACCGCCAGCAGCGCGCCGGGAACCACCGCGCCGACCCCGAGCGAGGCGACGCGCCGTATCAGGCGACTTGGCTCCATTGGCTCGCGCCTCATTGCGGCACTTGGTCGCGCAGGATGCATAAGCAAAGCGCCGTCCATCGCTGCGGGGCGGCTTGCGGCGCCTGGCGGATGGCGCAACGCTGCTCCGCTCCACCTGCTATTGTCACTTCGCCGCCGCCGTGGCGGGCGCGGATTCGCCAACGGCCACCTTGTTTCCGGCCGCGTCGTAGTGTGGCCAGTAATGCGCAAGCTGCAGCGCGGCCAGTGCCTGATCAAGATATTTGCGCTCAACCCAGCCATCAACGTCGACGGCCTTGCGTACCAGCCCGTACTCCTTCGAGCGTTGAGCCTGATCTCGATAGCGGGCCACCACGTAGTCGTCGATCAGCGGCGTCAAGCGGTGAGCCAGAGGCTCGCCCTCAAAGTCTTCCCTGAAGCTTTCCGCCGGAATGCCGGATTTGGCCCACAGCGCAAACACCGCCTCCCGGTTTGCCTCGTCGGCGCCGAAGCGAGCGGCCTTGACGAGCGCTCGCACAACCCGCGCCACCAGCTCGGGATGCGTCTGTTCGAACGCTTCGGTGACGTAGGTCGACGAGTTGCGGCCGAAGGACGGGTCGTCGCCCTTGGTGGTATAGACGATGTCCACGACACCCCGTCGCTGCAGGTCCAGCAGTTCCACGCCGCCGAACGAACCGTCGATGTCGCCGGCAACGAGCGCCGCCAGCGCGTTCGCGAAGTCAAGGTTGATGAAGCGGGCGTTGCGTTCGGTCAGTCCGTGCGCGGCCAGCACGCGGTCGGCGGCGATCTGCAGGTTGGTGCCTTTGAACTGCGACAGCTTGTGCCCCTGCAGGTCCTCGATCCGCTTGATGCCCGAGTTTGGCCGTACGCCCAGATAAATCGTATCGTGCGTCTTGTCAGTGAGCAGCCACTTTGTCTTCAGCCCGTTGGCGCGGCCGACGATGGCAGGCAGGTCACCTAGCCCGGCGGCGAAATCAAGCTGTCCGGCGGCGAGGGCTTCATTCACCGCGGGTCCGGCACCTCGGAAGAACGTCCACTCCACTTTGACGTCGGGATCGCTGGCGAACTCGTTCTCGATGAAGTGTCCAGCATGCGCGATCGCGACGATATCGCCATAGGCGAATTCCCGGTTGTCGGCGCCGACGCCCGGATAGCCAAGCCGAAGGGTCGTCGTGTCGGCGAGGGCCGGCGCTACGGCCAGCATCAAACCAAGCAGCGCGGCGATCCATATGAGTTTTCGCGGTCTGCTTTGGGCCGGCAAGGCAGCGCTCGGCGCGACGCGCCCGTTGACCCCAATCGGAACCATCCCGGCCAATGAGACCCGGGACGCCATGACCGGCTGTTCGCCGTAGAAGATCCCGCCTGCTTTGGGGTTCATGACAGGGGCTACAGCATTCGTGTTGAGGGCGGGATGATCGCGCATGGGTCTCCGGTCATGGCTTTGGTGCATGTGATCGATCGGGACTGTTAGTGCCGCTTTGACGACGGTGCCGGCACGACCGGCGAGCGGACGAGCAGTGCCCCGACGAGGCGGCACGCACCATCAGCCTCGTTCCGACGGAACGGCCTGGAGGAGGATGTTGCCGAAACCGCGATCATGACGTGGCCCTTCTGGTCGATGGTGCGTGCGACGGTGCTGTGCCGTCCGCCTGCACGGCCCGATTGGGGCAAATTGTACGATACGGGGGAGTTGGTCAACACATTGGCTTATTTCGGCCGCTTGGTTGTGCCTTCGCACGCGCATGGCTGGAGACGCAACGAAAACAAGGCTTACCCGCGTTGACTAGCGGCCGTGGATGGTGGAATATCTTTCCCCTACAAACGTGGACGTTTACCGCGCACAATGGCAGCATCGTCAAAGTCATCCCCCTATCTTCCTTGGTTGAGTGTCGCCTCCGTCGCGGTGGCGCTGGTCGTCTGGCAGGTGGTTGCCACCAGCGGGATCGTGGCGCCCGAGCTGCTCGCCAGTCCGGCGCAGGTGTTCGGCGCGCTGGTGGAAATCCTGCGCGATGGCTATCGCGGCACCACTCTTCAACACAACATCGTGGCCACGCTGGGCCGGTGCCTGGTCGGGTTCCTGTTGGCGGTGGCGCTCGGCGTGCCACTTGGCCTGTGGATGGGCCTGCAGCCGCGCGTGTCGGCGGCGCTGGGCGACATCGTGCAATTCCTGCGGCCGCTGCCGCCCTTGTCCTACATGATCCTTCTGATCCTATGGTTCGGCACCGGCGACGGCTCCAAGGTGGTGCTGTTGTTCCTCACGGCGTTGCCGATCATCGCGAGTGCGGCGATGGCCGGCGTCCGCGGCGTGCCGCAGAACCGCATCCTGGCGGCGCGCAGCCTGGGTGCCAGCTTCCCACAGGTGGTGTGGAACGTCGTGCTGCCGTCCTCGCTGCCGTCGCTGTTCACCGGCCTGCGGATCGCGCTGGCCGCGGCGTTCTCGACTGTGGTGGCATCCGAACTCCTGGCCGCCACCGACGGGCTGGGCTGGATGGTACTGTCGGCCAGCCGTTTCCTGCGCAACGATGTGATCCTGCTCGGGATCATCATTCTCGGCCTGACGGGAATGGCGCTCGGCACGGGACTGCAGATGGTGGAGCGGCGTTTGGTGCACTGGCATGGCCGCGGATAACCCCGCGCCGCTGACCCGGCTCTGGGCATGGCGGTTCGGCAGCCTCGTCCTGGTGGTTGCCACATGGGCCGCCGTCACGACCAGCGGCCTGGTGCCGGAGGTGTTCCTGCCGAGCCCCCACGCGCTGGGGACCGCGGCGGTGGAGATGGTGACCGAGGGCTACAAGGACCGGCCGCTTTGGGAGCATATCGGCCTGTCGCTGATGCGCGTGTTCACCGGCTTTGGCCTGGGTGCCCTGGTCGGCACCGCGCTGGGCCTGCTGATGGGCTGGCGCGCTTCGGTCAATGCTGTGTTCTCGCCGTTTGTAGAGTTCCTGCGTCCCCTGCCGCAGCTCGCCTATCTCGTGCTGCTGATCGTCTGGCTCGGCATCGGCGAATCGCCGAAGATCGTGCTGCTATTCCTCGCCGCGCTGCCGGTCGCGGCCGTCGCCGCGCGCGATGGCGTGCGTCGAGCCGATCCAACACGGATCGCCGCCGCCCGCATGCTGGGCGCCAGCGACTGGCAAATCTTCAAGCATGTCATCCTGCCGTCGGCACTGCCGGAGATCCTGATCGGCGCCCGCCTTGCGCTCGGCATCGTTTACGGCACGTTGATCGCTGCCGAGATCATTGCCGGCAGCACCGGTCTCGGCTGGATGATCGTCGATGCCGGCCGGTTCCTGCGCTCCGACCAGGTGTTCGTCGGGATCTTCATCATTGGCTTCATGGGCCTCGCGCTTGACCGGCTGCTGGTGTTTGTCGAGCGCCGCATCGTTCACTGGGCAGGCCGCTGAGCCCGCCGCACGCACACGGAGATAGACACGCCATGACCAAGGATTTTTCCGGCAAGGATTTTTCCGGGCTGGGCCGCCGCGGCCTGCTCGGTGCGACGATCGGCCTTGGCGCCGCCGCGCTCGGAAGCGTTGGCCTCGCCCGTCCGCACGTCGCGCGCGCCGCCACGACGATCAATATCGGCTTCTTCACCGAGACCAAGCCGACCAACATCGTCAAGGCACAGAGCCTGCTGGAAAAGGCCACCGGCCAGACGGTGAACTGGACCGAGTACGGCAGCGGCGCGGAGATCAACGCGGCGATCACCGCCGGCGGCGCGGATATCGGTTTCGGCAGCGGCTCGGTGCCAGCCGCCGCCGGGATCAGCCAGGGCCTCCCGGTTATCCTGGTCGGCCTGGTGGACGATATCGGGCCGGCCGAGGAGCTGACGGTCCGCGCGTCGGCCAACATCCGTACGCCCGCCGACCTGAAGGGCCACAAGATCGCGACCCCGTTCGGCTCGACCTCGCACTTCCGCCTGCTCGGCCTGCTGAAGACGAACGGGCTGACGCAGCGCGACGTGACGGTGGTGGACCTGCGACCCGATGCGATCGTCGCCGCCTGGACGCGCGGCGACATCGACGGCGCCTATGTCTGGGCGCCGGCGAAGTCGAAGCTGCTGGCCAACGGCGGAACGGTGTTCCCCACCTGGGAGAAGCTGGACGCCGCCGGTTATGTGGTCGCCGACACGATTCTGGCCCGCACCGGGTTCGCCGAGCAGCAGCCGCAGGCCGTGACGGCGCTGCTGCGAGTCTACGGGCAGGCGCTGGCGCTCTATCGCAACCAGCCGGTCGAGGCGGCGCAGGTGGTCGCCACCGCCGCCGGGGTCACGCCCGAGGTCGCGGCGTCAGACCTCAAGGAATACAATTTCGTCTCGTTGCGCGATCAGCTCACCCCGGAATGGCTCGGCACCCCGGGCAAGCCTGGAAACTTCGCCAACGTGCTGCACCACACCGCGGAATTCCTGGCGGAGCAGAAGAGCATCCGCAGCGCGGCGCCGCTGGCGGCGTTCCAGAAGGCGATCCGCACCGAATTCCTGCAACAGGCCCTTGCATGACCAACCTTCCCCATGGCGCCCCCTACGTTGCGTTCAGCGACGCGTCGGTCGTGTTTGGCCAGGGGGAGGGCGCGGTCAGGGCACTCAGCCAGGTGGACCTGACCTTCGGACGCAGCGCCTTCGTCTGCGTGGTCGGCCCATCCGGCTGCGGCAAGACGACAATGCTGCAGGTCCTGGCCGGGTTCCAGCCGCTCTCGGCGGGCCGCGTGACCGTGGCGGGCGACGACGTGCGGGGACCTGGGCCTGACCGGGGGGTGATGTTCCAGCAGGCGGCGCTGTTTCCCTGGATGACGGTCGCCGGCAACGCCGCGTTCGGGCCGAAGATGCGCGGCGTCGGACGGGTCGAGCGCACCGAGAAGGCAGAATACTGGCTGCGCACCGTCGGCCTGTGGGAGTTCCGCGACCGCTATCCGTACGAGCTGTCGGGTGGCATGCAGCAACGGCTGGCGCTGGCGCGGGCGCTGGCCAACGATCCTAGCATACTGCTGATGGACGAGCCGTTCGGCGCCCTGGACGCTTTGACCCGCGAACGCATGCAGGAAGAGTTGCAAGCGGTGTGGCGGCAGAGCGGCATGACCGTGCTGTTCATCACCCACGGAGTCGAAGAGGCGGTGTTCCTCGGTACCGACATCGTGGTGATGTCGCCGCGGCCGGGGCGGATCGTGGAGCGCTTCACCAGCCCCTTTCCGCACGTGTCCGGGGAACGCGGTAGCCGTGCGGTGAAGTCCGACCCCGGGTTCGTGTCGCTGCGCGAGCAGGTGCTATCGCTGATTCTCGATGGCCACGTAGCGGCGGAGCGGGAGCGGGCATTCGCCTGACCCGCCGCCCCTCGGAAAGGGCGTGGTCTTTTTACGATCGGGACGCCCCGACCCGGTTGCCGCTAGTCAGAGGCTGCGGGCGGGCGATTCGTTTCAAGGAAACCGATCCTAATCCAAGGCGATGGTCGGTCTTTAGGCAACTTTGGTGGAAAGCGGACAAGACCGCGCCGTCGCCCGGTGTCTGGCCGCGACCGGCTGGGGCGGCGTAGACCGCCGTGGCGCGCGTTAAGCCGGTTGCGCTCGCGCGGTCGTCGAGCGATTGAACCGAGCCGCGCCCAACGAGGGAATCGCAAACATGATCACCGTCTTCGGCGAAGGGAGGGGTTTCCGGGTCGTCTGGCTGCTGGAGGAGATGGGGCGCGCGTACCGGCTGAGGCCGGTGGACCTACTGGCCGGCGTCGAAGAAGACACGAAGTTCCAGGCCGTCAACCCCGCCGGGTTCATCCCGGCGATCCAGGACGGCAACGTCACGATGGTCGAATCGATTGCGATCATGGAGTACCTTATGGCCCGCTACGGGCCGACACCGCTCGCGCCCGGCCCGCACGATCCTGCCTTCCCCGCTTACCAACAGTTCCTTCACCTCGGTGAAGCCGGCCTCGCGGCCTCCATTTACTTCGTCGTCGGCGCCCGCAATTTCGCGCCCGAGGCCGAGCGGCAGAACTGGAGCGCTGGCCAGGCGCTGAGAGTGTTCGAAAGCCGGCTGACGTTGGTGACGCGTCAGCTTGCGCGCTCGCCCTATCTTGCCGGTGACACATTCACGGCAGCCGACATTTCGGTGAACTACGCCCTCGAAATGGCCCGAAGGCATGGGGGCGTCGCCCTCGGCGAGGCAGAGCAGGCCTATATGGCCCGCATCAGCGGACGCGAAGCCTACAAGCGGGCCATGGAAAAATGTCAGGCCACGCAGAGGGCGTGGGCCGCTGAGGCGCCCGGTCGATGACCGCTCTTAGCGCTCAACCGACGCGAAGCGAAAGCCAGCCTGAGTCCGCTCAGGGTGTCTCCATCCGATGGCGAGGCGCCAAGTATGGACGGTTTCGCGGAAACGCCATGCTAGTAAGCTCTTGTCATTGACATCACGCGTTGCCTCCGGGCGTACTCCGTTTCCCAACATCCGAGGTCCGCAGCCCGCGATGAGCAATGTCTCGGTCGTTTTACCCCCGCCGAACAACGCAGCAACCGTTGGCGTTCTAATCGGCAGTGCCCGCACCGCGCAGGCTGCGTTTGCAAACGCGGACCAGGAAACGGTCGATGACGCGGTCACGGCGCTGGCTTGGTCGCTGTACCAGCCGAAGCATGCCCGCGCCGTGGCTGAGATGGCCGTTGCCGAAACCAAGATGGGCAACGTCGCCGATAAGATCGTTAAGAAGCAGCGCAAGACGCTCGGAACGCTGCGCGACCTGCTGCGGGTCCGCTCGGTCGGCATCATTGAGGACGATCCCGCGCGTGGCATTGTGAAATACGCCAAGCCGGTCGGCGTGGTGGGCGCCCTGACGCCGGCGACCAATCCCGGTGCCACGCCGGTCAACAAGGCCATGATGGCGATCAAGGGGCGTAACGCCATCATCGTGGCCCCGTCCCCGGCCGCCTGGTGCACCACCGCGCACGTGGTGTCGCTGATGCGGGCCGAACTGACCCGGATCAGTCTGCCCGCCGACCTGGTGCAGGTCCTTCCTCGGCCCGTTACCAAGGATCTGACCGCCGCCCTGATGCGGGAAGTGGACCTCGTGGTGGTCACCGGGTCCCAGGCCAATGTGCGCCAAGCATACGCCAGCGGCACGCCGGCGATCGGCGTGGGCGCGGGCAACGTCCCGGTCATTATCGACGAGACCGCGGACCTGGACGCCGCTGCAGGGCGGATCGCGGCATCGAAGAGCTTCGACAATGCGACGTCGTGCTCGTCCGAAAACGCCGTCGTGATCCTGGACGCCGTCTATGACGCCACGCTGGCTGCTCTGCAGCGCGCCGGCGGCTATCTCGTTGCCGCTACAGAACGCCGTTATGTGGCCGAGCGGTTATGGCACGATGGAAGGCTTAATCGCGAGCTCGTCGCCAGTGATGCGGATTACCTGGCGGACCGGTTCAAGCTGGCACCCGCCGCTTACGCGGCCCGCTTCTTCCTGGTGGAAGAGGACGGCGTCGGCCCGTCGCATCCATTCTCCGGCGAAAAACTATCGCTCGTTCTCGCCGTCTATCGGGCAACGGACTTCGCAGCCGCGATCGAGCAGGCACGGGCCATCCTGGACTACCAGGGACGGGGCCATTCGGTTGGCCTCCACACCAGCGTTCCGGAGCGGGGACGACAGATAGCCGAAAGCCTCGATGTGGTCCGGGTGCTGGTCAACCAGGCGCACACCTTCGGCAATGGTGGTGGGTTCGACAATGGGCTGAACTTTACCCTGTCGATGGGCTGCGGCACATGGGGCGGCAACAGCATCAGCGAGAACCTGAACTGGCGGCACTTTATCAATGTCACCCACCTGGTAACGCCGATCGCCGAGGATCGCCCGACCGAGCAGGCGCTGTTCGGGGCGTATTGGGCACGGCACGGAACCGCGTAAGGGCATGAATCTCGAAGAGTATGCCGGCAAGGCCATCCTGGCCGCCGCTGGGATCGCAGTCCCACGCGGTCGGTTGGTCACGTCGCCCGCCCAGGCGGCGGAAGCGGCAAGCTCCGGCCCCATCGTCGTGAAGGCGCAAGTGCCGACCGGAAAACGTGGTAAGGCTGGCGGCGTGCGGTTTGCCGCCACCCCCGCCGAGGCCGCGGCGGCAGCGAGCGCGTTGCTCGGGTCGAACATCGATGGCCACCCGGTTCGCGCCGTGCTGGTCGAGGAGCGTCTGCCGATCCAGCGCGAACTGTACGCGGCGGTGACCATCGATGCCACGACCAAGGGTCCGGTGGTTCTGCTCTCCGCAGAGGGCGGCATGGACGTGGAGGACGCAGCAGCGCGTGGCGCCATTCGCCGGCTTCCCGTCGATATCCTCGAAGGCTTCAGCATCGAACAGGCGGCCGCATTGATCGCCGGTCTCGATCTGGATACGCGTGCAGCGGTCTTGCTGGTGTATCTGTACGATGCTTGGCGTCGGAGTGACGCAGAGCTGCTTGAAATCAATCCGCTGGCGGTTTTGCCTGATGGTTCGCTGGTAGCCGCTGACTCCAAGCTCGTGGTCGACGACGCCTCGCTGGCGCGCCAGTCGCTTATGCCTATCGCTTTGCCCCACGCCACAGCGGCCGAAGCCCGTGCCGCTTCGCTCGGGCTGAATTTCCATCAGTTGGATGGGACGGTCGGCGTCCTGGCCAATGGTGCTGGGCTGACGATGGCGACGCTTGACATGGTGCGGCATTTCGGCGGCGCGCCAGCAAATTTCCTGGAGATCGGCGGCGATGCCTATACCCAGGCGAAACCCGCTCTGGAGCTGGTTCTTGCGCTGCCCGGCATTCGCTCGCTGGTGGTGAATTTCTGCGGCGCCTATGCCCGCACCGACATCATGGCGGCGGGCGTGGTGGAGGCGTGGCGCGCGCTGAGTCCCCCGATCCCGGTCTTCTTCTCGATCCACGGCACTGGCGAGGACGAGGCGGTGGAGTTCGTGCGGCGGCAACTCGGCATCGAACCGTTCGATCGCGCCGAAGACGCGGTGCAAGCAGCCGTGGTGGCGGCGCGATGATCCTGCGCGCCGAGGACCGCGTCGCGGTGTGGGGCATCACCGGCCGGCAAGCCAGTTTCTGGACCGAGCACATGGTCGCCTACGGCACCCGCGTCGTGGGCGGCATCAACCCTGCACGCGGCGGCACCACCCATCTCGGCCTGCCGGTCTGGGGCCACGCCGCCGAGGCCGAGCATATCGACGTCGCCCTGCTGTTCGTGCCGCCGACAGCGGTACGGGAGGCAACGCTCGATGCCCTGTCCGCCAAACCAAGGATGGTGATTATCCTCGCCGAGCATGTTCCGCTGCACGACATGATGATCGTGCACGCAACCGCCCGACGCGCCGGCGTCCGCATCGTCGGCGCCAACACCGCAGGTCTGGTCACGCCAGGCGAGGCCTTCGCCGGCATCATGCCGGCGTTCAATGATCGTATCTTCCGTCCCGGCGGCATCGGCGTGGTGTCACGCAGCGGCAGCCTCGGCGCTTTGGTCTGCCTCAACCTCGTCCGCGCTGGCTTCGGGCAATCGGCCGTCATCGGCGTCGGCGGCGATACGCTGCCGGGCACCACCAGCCGGGACGCGCTTGACGCGCTGGAGGCCGATCCGCGCACCGAAGCGGTGGTGTTGTTGGGCGAGATCGGCGGCGGCATGGAGCAGGAGGCGGCGGCGTTCATCAGCGGAATGAGCAAGCCAGTCGTGGCCTTCATCGCCGGGGCTGCTTCCCCACCCGGCAAGCGCATGGGCCACGCCGGGGCCATTATCGGCGGTGCCGGAGAGGGCTATGCCGCCAAGCGCCAGGCGCTGGAGGACGTGGGGGTTATCGTGGTGCCAACGCCGGGCGATGTGCCCGGAGCATTGCGCGTGAGGGGGATCTGAGATCGATGGCAGATGGCGCGGGCTCCTCGGTGGCGCTCCGACCGAGTGGAGATGACGCAACGTCCTACGTGCTTGATCCGTATTTCGCGCGGTCGCCCGGTGGCGATGGTGCCTTCGCGATCGAATCCAGCGCGATCAAGTTCGGGCGCGGCGTTCTGGCTGAAGTGGGGGCGGAGGCGCGCGCGCTTGGTCTTCGGCGGGTTGGACTGTTCACCGACCGGCGCGTGCTTGCCCTGGAGCCTTATGCCCGGCTGCACCAAAGCCTCGTCGATGCCGGCCTGGACATCGCGGTTTACAGCGATGTGGCGGTAGAACCCACCGATCGCTCGTTCCTGGCGGCGGCCCGGTTCGCCAGCGAGGCGGCCGTCGATGGATTCGTCTCGCTCGGCGGTGGCTCGGTGATCGACACCACGAAAGCCGCGAATCTGTTCTCGACCTGGCCAGCCGAGTTCCTGGCCTACGTCAACGCGCCGATCGGTCGGGCCAAGCGAGTGCCGGGGCCCTTGAAGCCGCATATCGCCTGCCCCACCACCTTTGGCACCGCCAGCGAGACCACCGGCATTGCAGTCTGCGACCTGCTCGATCTGCGGCTGAAATCGGGCATCGTGTCCAGGCGCATCCGTCCAACGCTGGGTGTGCTGGACCCGAGTAATCTGCAGCACCTGCCGCCCCTGGTTGTGGCGGCGAACGGCTTCGACGTGCTGAGCCATGCCATCGAGAGCTTCACAGCGCGCCCATTCACGCATCGGCCGGCACCGGCTGGACCGACGTTGCGCCCGCTCAGCCAGGGCGCCAATCCGTACAGCGACCAGTCCTGCCTGCAGGCGATCCGCATCGGCGCGCAGTACCTTGAGCGCGCCGTCAGCGACCCTGGGGATTACGTTGCAAGAGACAACCTGATGTTCGCCGGACTGCTGGCGGGCATTGGCTTCGGTAACGCTGGCAACCATCTGCCGCACGCCATGTCCTATCCGGTGGCCGGCAAGGTGAAGTCGTTCACCGCGCCAGGGTGGCCGGACGACGAGCCGCTCATTCCGCACGGCATCGCTGTGGTGGTCAACGCACCCGCCGCGTTTCGCCTGACCGCTCAGGCGACGCCGGCACGCCATGCCACAGTGCTGGAAGCCTTGGGCCTGCCCGTTCCGAACATTCCGAATGCAATCGGCGAGGCGCTGGCGGACAGTTTGGTGGCGCTGATGCGCACGACCGGCATGCCCAATGGCCTGTCTGGTGTCGGTTACGGCGAGGACGATGTTTTCACGCTGGCCGATGGCGCCTTCCAACAGAAGCGCCTGATCGACAACGCACCGCGTGCCGTGACGCTGAAAGACCTGGAGGCGCTGTTCCGCGCCGCGCTTATTTACTGGTAGCCATAAGAGGATTTCATGACCCGCATCAGTGCCAGCGAAGCCTTCGTCGAGACCCTGGTCGCGCAGGGCGTCACCCACGTGTTCGGCGTCGTCGGCTCGGCGTACATGGACGCGCTCGATCTGTTCGAGCCGGCCGGCATCAGATTTATCTCGGTTGCGCACGAGCAGAATGCCGCGCACATGGCCGACGGCTATTCCCGCGTGACCGGCCGCCACGGCGTCTGCATCGGCCAGAACGGGCCTGGCATCACCAACTTCGTCACGGCGATCGCGGCCGCGTACTGGGCGCATTCGCCTGTCGTGGCGATCACCCCCGAATGCGGTTCGGCCGGGGTCGGGCTCGGTGGGTTCCAGGAAACCGACCAGCTTCCGATCTTCTCCAAGATCACGAAGTATCAGGCGCATGTGAATCGCCCGGACCGCATCGCCGAGCTGACCGGCCGCGCCTTCGACATCGCGCTGGCCGAGCGTGGGCCGGTGCAGATCAACATTCCCCGGGACTATTTCTACGGCGAGTTCGACGGCAGCATCCCGACTCCGCGGCGCCTGGAAGGCTCGGCCGGTGGCCCGCAGAGCCTGGCTGAAGCCGCCAGGCTTCTGGCGACGGCCCGCTTCCCGGTGATCATCGCCGGTGGCGGCGTGGTCGCGGCGGGCGCCGGTACAGCGCTGCGCGAACTGGCCGAGTTGTTGGGCGCACCGGTGGCCACCAGCTACCTCCACAACGACGCGTTTCCCGTCAGCCATAAGCTGAACCTGGGGCCGCTCGGGTACCAGGGCTCCAAGGCCGCGATGAAGGTCCTGGCGCAAGCAGACGTCGTGCTGGCGCTGGGCAGCCGGCTCGGGCCGTTCGGCACCTTGCCGCAATACGGCATCGACTACTGGCCAGCCGGTGCCAAGGTGATCCAGGTGGACACAGACCAGCGCGCCATCGGGCTGGTCAAGCCGGTCGCGGTCGGCTTGCACGCCGACGCGCGTCTCGCCGGCGAAGCGCTGGTCGAGCGGCTTCGCAACCAGTCCTCGGCCGCGACCGCCACGCGCGATGCACGGCTTGCGGAAGTGGCCCATCGCAAGGCCGAGTGGGAAGCGGAGTTGGACCGCCTGTCCGCCGCGGACGGCTCGCCGATCAGCCCGCGCCGGGCCTTGCGCGAGCTGGAGAAGGCGCTGCCGCCCGATGCGATGGTCAGCACCGACATCGGCAATATTTCGTCGGTGTCCAACAGCTATCTGCGGTTCGAGCGCGCGCCGAGTTTTCTGGCGGCGATGAGCTTCGGCAATTGCGGCTACGCGTTTCCCACCGCGGTCGGCGCGAAGGTGGCGCAGCCCGGGCGCCCGGCCATCGCTTATGTGGGCGACGGCGCTTGGGGCATGAGCCTCAACGAAGTGCTCACCGTTGTTCGCGAAGAGATCCCCGTGGTGACGGTGGTCTTCAACAACGGGCAATGGGGCGCGGAAAAGAAGAACCAGATCGATTATTACGGAAACCGCTTCATCGGTTCGAACCTGAAGAACCCCAGCTTTGCGGGTATTGCACGTGCCATGGGCGCAGAGGGCGTGACAGTGGACCAGCCGGGTACGCTCGGCGACGCGCTGCGTCACGCCGTGGCGTCGAACCGGCCAACCGTGCTGGAGGTGATGGTGACGCAAGAATTGGGCGAGCCGTTCCGCCGCGACGCCTTAAAGAAGCCAAAGCGGCTGCTGGAGAAGTATGCCGCTTACTCCGTGGCTTAACGTTCGGCCGAACCCTACGAAACGAACGCGTTACAAAAGAGGTCGCTTGACGGCCGGCCACGTCCTGTCGCAGCCTTGCGTATAATCATAGCTAGCACGCGACGGGCGGGTTTATTACCACCCGAGCGGTTGCGGCAACAGGGAGTCCGGGACATGGAATTCGAAACCATCAGCGTGGCGCCGGTGTCACCCCATCTCGGCGTCGAAATCGCCGGGATCGACCTCGGCACGACGCTGAGCAACCGGCAGGTGGAAGAGTTGCACCAGGCGCTTGATGTGTATCAGGTCCTGTTCTTCCGCGACCAGACGCTGGCTTACGACCATGCCAAGGCGCTCGGCCGCCATTTCGGCGAGCTGCACATCCATCCGAACACGCCTGGCCCCGCAGGCCATCCGGAGATCCTGCCGATCCATGCTGACGCGACCTCCAAGCGGGTGGCCGGGGAGCGCTGGCACTCCGACGTGTCCTGCGATCCGGAGCCGCCGTTGGCCAGCATCCTGTATCTTCACACCGTGCCGCCGGTCGGCGGGGATACGCTGTTCGCCAGCCAATACGCTGCCTACGACGCGCTTTCGCCGCGTCTGAAGGCGTATCTCGAAAGGCTGACCGCGTTCCACGACGGCGGCCCATCATATCGCGAAAGCAACGCGAAGCAGGGCATTACCGAAACCGGCAAGGTCTATCCCAGTGCGATCCATCCCGTGGTGCGCACCAATCCCGCCACCGGACGCAAGGCGCTGTATGTCAATCGCGGCTTCACCATGCGGATCAACGAACTGCCGGACGAGGAGGGGCGCGCGGTCCTGAACTTCTTGATTGAGCACAGCACGAAGCCCGACTTCCAGGTCCGGTTCCGCTGGCATGCCAACTCGGTTGCAGTGTGGGACAACCGCTTTGTGCAGCACTTGGCGATCTGGGACTACTTCCCTCAGGTGCGCTCGGGCTTCCGCGTCACCGTCAAGGGCAGCAGGCCCGTCTGACGGCCGCCAATTTGTGGAAAGGGCAGGGAATCCCAAACACGGCCCAAGACGGGCTCTTTGGTCGGGCTCGCTCGGCACATGGAATGCTGCCGGAACCTTGAAAGGGCCTCCGCGTCAGGTCCAGACGTTGGCTCGCCGGTCCTCGACGCGCTTGGCCTTGTGCGTGGCCCGCGGCAGGCTGTCGGATGGGAGAACCCTGATGTCGGCGCTGACCCCGGTCACCGCTTTCAGCCGCCGGCCAAACCGTTCGGCCAAGTCTTCGTCCGTGCCATTGAAGCCATGCCTGCGCTCCAATTCCACCGTCAGCCGATCGAGGTGATCGACCCGATCCACGACCAGGCGATACTCCCCCGTCTGGTCGTGATCGCCCCGCACCAGCGATTCGACGTCGCTCGGGAAGATATTCACGCCCTTGATGATCAGCATGTCGTCGAGACGCCCGTGCACGCCGCGCATCCGGATCGATGTCCGTCCGCAGCGGCATGGCTCGGAGGTAAACGAGACGATGTCGCCGGTGCGGAACCGGATCATCGGCCGGGCCGCCTTGCGCAGAGTGGTCAGCACCAACTCCCCCCGCTCGCCCTCCGCGACCGGTTCAAGCGTCGCGGGGTCCAGAACCTCGACCAGGATGTGGTCCTCCGCCCAGTGCAGCCCGTCCTTTGCCTCGCACATTCCGGCGCATGAGCCGAAAATATCCGACAGCCCGTAATAGTCGTAGACCGACGCGCCCCAGATGTCCTCGATCCGGGTCCGCGTCTCCGGGATCGAGCCGCCGGGTTCGCCGGCGACGAAGATGCGCCGCACCGCGAGGTCGCTTCGTGGGTCGATGCCTTCCCTGACGGCGGTCTCGCCCAGATACCAGGCGTAGGACGGCGTGGTCCACATGGCCGTCGCCTGGAACTGCTGGAGGATCATCAGCAGGCGCTCGGAGGGCAGAGTGCCGGCATGAATGCTCAGCGCGCCCAGCCTCTGCGCGCCGAGCACGCAGGGCCCGCCGACGAACAGGGAGAAGTTCAGGGAATGACAGTAGCGGTCTGCCGGCCGCAAGCCCGATGACCAGAACTGGCGCGCCTCGTAATCGATCCAGTCGTCGAAATCGCGGGCTGTGAACGGGGAGGCTGTTGGCACCCCGGTCGATCCACTGGAGGCCGAGATATAGACGACGTCGCGCTCCGGGACGGCCACGAGGTCGCCGAGCGGCGGCACGGCGATCTGCCGCTCGCGCAGCGCGTGTTTGTCGATGAACGGGAACCGCCGCAGATCATCGAGGCTGCTGACCTGATCCGGATGCACGCCGGCGGCGTCGAACGAGGCCCGGTAATACGGTGAGCGATTATACGTATGCCGTATGTGTGTCTTTAGGAGGTCGAGCTTCAGGGCGCCCCATTCCGCTCGGGTTTGGGTTTCCAGCGGCGCGTCCCAATACGGTGGTTCATCGGCGAGCGTGCCGGTCTGGTGCGCAGTCATGGGCTATCCCCAAGGCGGTTAGGGCCTGAGCCCGAATAACCGCTTCACCCGTCAGGCTGCCTCGGAGCGATGGTGTAATTCCACTCGCCGTGAAAGTCGGCCAGCTTGATGTTGAGGGCGGCCATCTCAGCGTCGCTGACCTTGATGCCCTTCTCGTAGACATCGGCATCGAGCCGACACGCGACAGTGAGGCCGGTTTTGGTGGTCGTGTTGGCGATCAGTTGGACGATGACCTCGTAGCTGACCAGCGGCTTGCCGCGCCAGTTCTGGGTGATGAAGGCGAACAGGCGGTGCTCGATGCGGTTCCACTTGCTGGTGCCAGGCGGCAGATGGCAGACGGTGATCGCAATCCCGAGTTCATCGGCCAGGACTTGCAGTTCCCGCTTCCACAGGCGCACCCGCGAGCCGTTGCTGCCGCCGCAATCGGCGTTGATCAGCAGGCGGGTTGCGTCGGGATAGCGGGGGGCCCCTAGCTCGTGCCACCAGCGCCGGATGCTCTCGACGGCGAACGCGGCGGTGTCGTGGCTAATGCCGAGATTGACCCATCCGGCATTGGCGGCGACATCGTAGACGCCGTACGGCACGGCCTTGCCGAGTTCAGGGATGATGAAGTCGTGTACCCGAACCGGCTCCGGTCGCCCCTTCGGGCGCAGCTCACGGCCACCATTCTTGAAGTCGCCGACAGGCTCCTTCTTCTTTGTGTCCACCGAGATGACCGGCTGGCCGGCGGCCTGGAATGCCTTCACTTCGGCATTGATGTGCTCGAACTGGGCGTTGCGATCGGGGTGGCTGGCGCCTTCGCGCGTCTTGTGATTGGCCTGCAGGCTGAAGCCCAGGCGCTTCAGCAGGCGGCCAACCAGCTTCTGACCCGCGATGAAGCCTTGCTTGGCCAGCGCCGCAGACAGATGGCGCTGGCTCTTGCTGACCCACAGCAGGACAGCCTCGGGATCACCCCGGATCGACGACTGCACGAGGTCGTTCAAGGCCTCGAGAAGACCAGGCTGCGTCTCGGTCGCTTGCTTGCTCCCGCCGCCCCGCCGGCGAACCCGCGGGCCACTCAGCACCATGCCCGACCGCAGGTCTTCCAGGCCGCGACCAATGGTGCTGCGCGCAATCCCGGTCACCTCCGAAACCGCTGCGATGCCGCCCCGACCCGCGGCGCGCGCTTCGCTCGCCGCGAACAGGCGTCGCTCTTTCTCGTTCAGCCGCGGTTCAAGCGCATCGAAGCGGGCTTTGATGGCGGCGGTATCGATCACACCCGCAGGGTAGACTCTTTGGCCTCCGCGTCACTCCGATTTCCGGATTCGTTCGTTGCGTATTTGCTGCGGTTTCGATTCTTTCCTTTCGATTCAGTCTTTCTGGCTCAGGCCCT